>Ga0335082_10005143_pt1 | contig 14270 bp, 16 predicted proteins | sample Lox_Sample_41_FD_206718 | JGI IMG/M metagenome (GOLD analysis project Ga0335082, IMG submission 206718) | Soil microbial communities from Loxahatchee National Wildlife Refuge, Florida, United States - Lox_Sample_4.1 | ecosystem: Environmental > Terrestrial > Soil > Wetlands | place: USA...
GTATGGCACAACTGACAGGGAGAACTTAGCATCGCAGAGTGGACTCCCCGCCCCTCGTCCTGAAATCTGGCGCGTGAAAAGTATTCTCTTTGCCGATGATAGCCCAGTGATACGAACGACACTGCGGCGTTTGTTTGAGCAAGGAGGCTGGACTTGCAGCGAAGCCACGGATGGTGAGGACGCCATTGCCAAGGCCAGGCAATTCAGGCCCGACGTCATCGTGCTTGACCTGTCCATGCCGGTGATGAATGGCCTCACCGCAGGAAACATCCTGAAGCGCACCTTACCTGGAACTCCTCTGATCCTTTTCACGTCGTATGGGGCGATCCTCAGTTCGGAGGACGTTCGCCGCGCAGGCTTTTCCGCGTCAATTGGCAAGAACGATGCGGGCAAGCTGGTGATGACGGCGCAGACTCTCGTCAGCCATTAGTTATTTCCGGTGTCATCCACAGAATGCTATAATCCATATGACGCTATTGCCACGGTTTGCTTGTGACGCGGTGGTCACTTCTCTAGACCAGATTCATCTCCGCTTTTCCTGCCCGCCGTTCATTTTGCGCGAAATCTAAAAACAAGTATGAGCGGCCTCGTGGCTCTAGACGTGTGTGTCAGAGAGCGCGCGAAGGTGCAGCTCAAGAAAGAAACAAAGTCGAATGACCACATTTTCGGAACTGCCCCTGTGTTCTGCTTTACAGCGGAAGCTCGAGGCAGCTCAATTCCTCAACCTCACACCCATCCAGGAACGTGCGCTTCCGCCCGCTCTCGAAGGCCGGGACGTCATCGGCACAGCCCAGACCGGCACTGGCAAGACACTGGCGTTTCTCATTCCTCTGATTGAATTGCTGACCCGGGAACCGGCGCGGCATACCGCTCTGGTGCTGCTGCCAACGCGGGAATTAGCGATGCAGGTTCACGAGCAATACGAGCAGTTGCGTACGAAGACCTTGCCCAAAGCTGCGCTCGTCATTGGCGGCGTTTCGGAGAAGGCGCAAATCCAGAGCCTGCGCGCAGGGTCGAGATTGATCATCGCCACGCCCGGACGATTGCAGGATCTGATGACGCGCAAGTTCGCGGACGTGCGCCAGGTCAAACTGCTCGTACTCGACGAAGCCGATCGTATGCTGGATATGGGATTCTTGCCGGCGATCCGCCGGATTCTGTCGGCGATTCCCAAGCAACGCCAGACGCTGTGCTTCTCGGCCACGATGGAACAGTCCGTCGCCGGCCTCGTAAACGAGTACATGAACGAACCGGTTCGGGTGGCCCTGGGCTCAGTGCTCAGGCCCGCTGAAAGCGTGCAGCTCAAAGCCTATGAAGTGCGGCCGGGAGAGAAACTCGACGTTCTCAGGCAGTTGCTTTATGCGGAAAAAGGCCAGACTCTGATTTTCACGCGCACCAAGCGAGGCACAGAGCGGCTGACGAAAGAACTCGTGCGCGACGGTTTCGCGGCCGCCATGATTCACGGCGATCGCACACAGTCACAGCGTAACGGAGCCTTGAGTGGTTTTCAGGAAGGCCGTTTCCAGGTGCTGGTGGCGACCGATATCGCATCACGTGGCCTGCATGTGGATGACGTCGCCCATGTCATCAACTACGATGTGCCGAAAATGGCCGAGGACTTCATTCATCGAGTCGGCCGCACCGGCCGAGCCGGGCTCCAAGGGCGCGCCTCAACCTTGGCAGCAGGGGCCGAGGTGGTGGAACTGCGCCAGATCGAACGCACTCTGAAGTTAAAGATAGAGCGCCTGCATACTGATGCTGAGGCAGCCGCGCCACGCCGAGTGATCCAAAACACTCTGGCATCGCGGACCCTGACCGCTTTGCCGGGAGAAGTGTTTGTGTAGGATCGAGCGTCTTGTTGCCGGGGCTGTCAAGCTCCGGCAACCTGGGACGTCACAGCGAAATCACGCGCTATTGCCGCGGGGAGTCCTTGCCGAAGGAACCTTCTTTGCGGACCTTTTTCCGTGCACGCTTCCGCGCCAAAGCCTGCTTCACTCGGCGCCTTTCACCAGGCTTTAAGTAATACGAGTGGCGCTTCACTTCCTTGATGATGTCTTCGGACTGAACCTTCCGTTTGAACCGGCGAAGCGCATTCTCTAAGGATTCGCCCTCTTGCAATCGAATTTCTGCCACGCTTACCCTCCTCTTAGAACTACCGCGATGCGGATTTAGTCTCGCGCCTTACATTTCGTCGTCGCCTAATTACCGGGTCGTTTAAGACCCTCACCGACCGGCAAAACACGGATCACTCGCTGACGCGGTCACCGGGAGAGAACTCATCCGCGGCGTCCCCGTTTTCTGCGCCGACATTAAACAGTGCGGCCTGCTCGGCGGCATGTTTGCGCAGTTCGGCCATCTCATCGACGCTGCCAGGAACAGTCTCCTCTTGTTTCCGTTGGCTCCTGCGCTCGGCTTTGTCCCGCTGCCGCTGTTGTCGTGTGTGTTCCTTTTGGCGCTTGGTAAATGTCGATCTCCCTCTTGGCATACATCCCCCCTGGCTTTCGTTTTCGTCGCCAACAGCCATTTACAACCTGACTGGACGCGCTTGGTCCTCGAAAGGCTACCAGCGTGGTTCGCGTGGCTGCCGTGGATGACCGCGATAGTCGTCGCGGCCCCGACCGCCTCCACCGCCAAAACGCTGGCCCCCGCCGCCGCCCCGTGGACGGTCCGTCTTAGGTTTGGCCTCGTTGATGGTTAGTGTCCTTCCACCCAAATCTGAGCCGTTGAGGGCCGCAATCGCCTTGTCGGCCTCACTGGCGTTGGTCATTTCCACGAAACCGAACCCACGCGAGCGTCCGGTATCCCGGTCGGTGACGAGTGTGATCTTTTCCACGGCGCCGTGTGTCTCGAACAGATTTCGTAACTCGGCTTCGGTTGTGCTGTGCGGCAGATTTCCAACGTACAGGTTCTTCATTGCAATTCCTCTCTCAGTAAATCATCCAGACTGACCGGTGTTGCGGTGGTGTCGCGAGTTGTAACGCCCGGGGACGCTAAGGTCGTCATGCCGGCACCGACCGTGGCTGCGCGTGGACTGTGGTCTCCGACTTGCGTGCTTTTGCTGCGCGCTCCAGCAATTCCTGCGTGCGCTTCCGCCGGGCGATCTTCTGTTTGCGTTCGCGGTGAAATCTGGATTTGTCTCCGTTCCGTGCGGACATTTTGAACTCCCAGGCTTAGCCAACTCTTGGGTGTAAGGGACGCTGCGGTCAGCGGCGCGACCAAACTGAGCAAACGTGGCATGTTGTTGAGAGAAACGGCTGATGCAAGGATTGCGCCTCTCGATCTCTCAATCGCGAAGGCGCAGAGTGCTCTGGCGTATCTTCGAGGTTAAGCGTTCTTAGTATATCGCGTCTTAGCGGTTCCCGCGAAAAAGCACGAAAACAAGCGAACCTTCATGCGGCGGAGTCATCACCATGAGGCGCTGCGCCTCGAATCTGTTTGCGTATGTTGGGGACGCAGCGTACGATGAAAGGCGCGTTAGACCGAATCGGTCGTGAGCAGTTCTCGCCTCAACAGCCAGTAACCTGCACAGACTTCTTCCGACTCCCTCCAGCGTAAACAAACAAAAGGAAAAAAATCTACACATGGAACAAGGAACAGTAAAGTGGTTCAACGATGCCAAAGGGTACGGCTTCATCAGCCGTCAGTCGGGCGAAGATGTTTTTGTGCACTTCTCGGCAATCCAGGCTGGCGGTTTCAAGAGCCTGCAGGAGGGCCAAACCGTGCAGTTCGACGTGACCAAGGGCCCCAAGGGCTGGCAAGCTGAAAACGTGCGCGCAGTCTAAGAACACGCCGTCTCGCGAGGAGGCGATCTTCGGTCAAGACCGCCTTCTCAAATCTCTCTCTTGTTTCTTGCAAGAAACCTTCATCGCGATCCAACGCGTGATTCCGGAACTCGAGATCATCGGCGACACTGATTTGAGCTACGCGCACAACAAACTACATTTTACAACCTTCGAAATGGATCTTTTCTGACACGCGACGGCCTCAACGCTAATTACGCAATCATCCGGCACAACATCCGCACGTACCAATCGGCTGGAGTGTTAGCCGTGGTCAAGGGCAAAGCGGGCGCGGAGTCCGCCCAGAAGCGGCTTGAAGCATCGCAGGATTCTGCAGACCGGCACGAGGGCTGGCGCTACTTTATCGAAAAAACCGATCTGGAGCCCGGAATCGATCCTTCGGAAGCCAACCAACAGCGCCAAGCCGAATTGGAAGAGCGAGAATCGAAAGCTCTGGGAGAGGAAAACCCTCCGAATTTTCCGTCTCGAAATTCTCAGAGATAAGACGGCGGGCGTCTCGAGAACGTACCCTTATCCGCGGGCGTCGTCGAAGAGTGTTTTCAACTGGGCGGACCGCGACGGATGGCGCAGCTTGCGCAAGGCTTTGGCTTCGATCTGGCGAATGCGCTCGCGGGTAACGGAGAACGCCCGACCAACTTCCTCCAGTGTGTGCTCCGATCCATCCTCCATGCCGAAGCGCATGCGTATGATCTTTTCTTCCCGCGGACTGAGGGTTCGGAGCACGTGAGCAGTGCGGTCTTGTACGTTCACCGTCATAATCGCCTCAGCAGGCGAAACTTGAGTGCGGTCCTCGATGAGGTCGCCCAGGTGGGAATCCCCCTCTTCGCCAATCGGCGTTTCCAGTGAAACCGGCACACGCATGATCTTGCGCACCTTGCGCACCTTGGCCTCAGGAATGTCCATTTGCTGGGCAATCTCGGCGGAAGTAGGTTCGCGGCCCAGGGATTGGACCAATTGCCGCGAGGTACGAACCAGTTTGTTGACGATTTCGATCATGTGGACGGGTAGTCGAATGGTGCGTGCCTGATCGGCAATCGCCCGGCTGATGGCCTGGCGAATCCACCAGGTGGCATACGTGGAGAATTTGTAGCCGCGGCGGTACTCGAACTTGTCTACGGCCTTCATCAGGCCGACGTTGCCCTCCTGGATCAGATCGAGGAACTGGAGCCCACGATTGCTGTACTTCTTGGCGATGGAAACTACCAGGCGCAGATTGGCTTCGATCAGCTCGTGCTTGGCCTGTTCGGCGAGCATTTCGCCTCGGATCACGTTGCGCTGCGTGCGCTGCAGATCTGCGAACCTCATGCCGGTATCGCTTTCCACCCTTCTCATGTCGGCACGACACTGGCGCTGGGTGGTGCGGAAGTTCTTCTTGAGTTCTTCGCTGCGTGTGCTCGCAATCTTCTTGTCCAACACACCGAGCTGACGATCAAGGGAACGCATGAGTTCCAAGGCGTGATTCACGCGCTCCGCAAGGCGCTTGCGCTCAGAGGGTGTAAGACGGAGGCCGCGTATGATGAGCGAAGTCCGAACAATCTCACGGCTCAACTGCAATCGGCAAACCCGGTGTGTTCGTGCCTTCTTATCTGCGGGGATGGTCACCAAACGTTCCGCCAGACGCCGGGCTATTTTGTAATTCCTATGTAGTTGATCGATGCGGCGCGTAATGTCCTTGACCCGCTCCTGCAGCATCTCCTCGTCAATTTCTTCCTCGTCGAAGACGACGGTTTCTTGAATCGAGCGCAGGCCTCGCTTCAATTCTTCACCAATTGCCAAGACCTGCTGGATCACAATGGGCGAGCGTGAGAGCGCCTTCAACGCGGATCGTTGTCCGCGTTCGATGCGCTTGGCAATCTCCACTTCCCCCTCACGGGTGAGCAGAGGCGAGGTCCCCATCTCACGCAGATAAAGACGCACGGGATCGCTGGCGGCATCAGGCGCCTCCAGTGTCACCTTGACATCGATTGCGTTTGATTCTCCGGCAAGAGGTTGATCGAGAGCCGAAGAAGGGAACGGAGGCTCCCCTTCCAGCACGTCGAGGCCGTGGGTGCGAACAGCGGCAAGCAAATCTTCCGCTTCTTGAGCGGACTCGAGGTCGACTGGAACATCTCTGTCTATGTCTCTTTCGCTGGAATAGCCTCTTTCCTTCAAGACACCGACTAGTCTTCTAGCGTCGTCCATAGATGTGGGGAACTCCTTTTCGGCGCTGTCTCGTGGAAATCGAGGCATTCTCGGAAATGGAAGAGCAATAAGAGGAAGCGGACGCCAATCACTGCCATCATGCTAGCACGGCATCTCACGAATACGCTCTCACGACGGTCTCGTACGAATTAAGGGCGCTGCAGAGTTATCTCCAGTGGAATGAACAAACGTGCAGGAAGAGTGTGGTATGAGAGCAAAGCAACCCGTCCCGGGGCCTGGTCGTGCAGATGGCGGGGACGGGGACCAGACGGCAAGAGAGTACACCGCCGAATCGCCCCCGCCGCACCGCCAAACAGGTGCAAGACCTGTATTCCGCCGTTAGATGGGGACTGAACTGATGCGGGAAATCAGTGCATCAGACACCTGGTTCTTCAGGCAGCTTAGAATCGAAATACGATTCCCGTTGAAATTCTCATATTGTTGCTGCCACTAACTGCAGGTACTTCGATTCCCGCGATCGTTTGGCTGCCAAAGTGGTAGTACAACCAATCGAACTGGGCTACACGCACGGCCAGGTGAGGATTGACTTTCGCGTCGACTCCGCCGCCGGCTATTACGGTATAGCCGTTGAAAGAAATGGAAACCCCGGACTCCGATCCGCCGACCTTAGTCCCTCCAAACAAGACGTGGGCGAACGGCTTAATCCGGTCCAGGTTCGCGAACACGACAGGACCGCCGGTGTAGGTATAGACGTGAGTGGAGACTCCGCTGATGTTGGCGTAGGTGCCCGAGAAGTCTCCCTCCACGCCCAGGTATTTGCTGAAGTTATACGCGGCTGCGGCATTCCAGCCGTTGAATCCTTGTCCACTTCCAACTCCGAGAGAAGTATCGCCGCCAAAGTGAAGATATTGATAGCCACCAAAAACCTCTCCTTTGGAAGCATTCTGCGCGACCAAGGGAGCCGATAACAACACTGCGACCAAGCAAATGATGAACTTCTGCATTCTTTCCTCCAAGCTTCTGACTTCGAATACGAACAGAGCTGAGCTGAGCCGCGCCTGACCGCCTGCGAACAGCGACGGTGGGCTTCGGCTGAGCTTCTCCACGCGGGGGGAATCGCGTTCTATTACTTTAGCGTTCGGGCAGAGTTCTGGTTGTGCGCGCGGTCACACAGATTGTCGACCTGGATTCTCTTGCTCGCTCGGACAGATGGTGAGAGGAGGGCGCCGAGAAACGGATGGCACGTGATAGATTCATCCCTGAATGTCCCAGCATTCCGCAAACGAACAATTTCTTCACCAGGCGATTGAACTCGCGCGCGAGGGCATCGGTCTTACTTCGCCGAGTCCGCATGTCGGCGCGGTGATCGTCGACGCTCACGGCCATGTCGTCGGGACGGGAACTTACACCTACGACGGCGTAAAGCACGCCGAGATCCAGGCGCTGGAACAAGCGGGCGCGAAAGCGCGCGGCGGAACGCTGTACATCAATCTCGAACCGCACGCACATCAGAGCCGAACGCCACCCTGTACCGACGCCCTGATCAAAGCCGGCATCCATCGGGTGGTCGCGTCGATAGCCGATCCCAATCCCAAAGTGAGCGGACGCGGATTCGAGCAACTGCGCGCCGCCGGCGTGCATGTCGAAGTTGGCAGGCTCGAAGAACAAGCGCGCCGCCTCAACGAGGCATTCGCGCGCTACATCCGGCACGGCGTGCCCCTGGTCATGCTGAAGGCTGCGATGACGCTCGACGGTAAGATCGCGCCGCCACCCGCCGAAGCCCTGACCAGCACGAACGGTATTCCAGCGGGAGGATGGGTTACGAGCGAGGTCGCACGCGCCCACGTGCAGGATCAGCGGCATCAGCATGACGCACTACTGGTTGGAGCGGGCACGATTCTCTCGGACAATCCCCTGCTGACGGACCGCAGCGGCAAGCCGCGGCGGCGACCGCTGCTGCGCGTGATTCTGGACTCGCGACTGCGCCTGCCGATTGAGTCGCGACTGGTGGGGAATGCCGCCAGCGAACGCAAGAATGATGTCCTCGTCTTCACTTCGTTTTCCGATCCGCAGAAGCGGGACGAACTCGAGCGCCTCGGAGTTCGCGTGGAGAACGTCTCTGCCATCGAGCCTGATGGGCGGCCGGATCTGCATGCGATCTTACGGCGGCTCGGCGAACTCGAGATCACCAGCCTAATGATCGAAGGCGGGGCCACCGTGAACTGGACCGCACTGGCCGCGAATGTTGTCGACAAAGTTTTTCTGTACTACGCGCCCAAGATTCTGGCCGGCACAGGGTCGATTCCCTTCGCGGCAGGCGCGGGATTCCGCCACATGAGCCAGGCCGCGCAGGTCAAGCATCTGCACCTGCACCGCTTTGGCGAGGACTTCGCGGTCGAGGGGTATTTGCGGGATCCCTACGGTGAGTGAGGCGGCAGGAATTGTTGATTGGAAACCCTAGGCCAGGAGGTTTGTGATTTATTCAACAATCGAAAATCAACAATCAACAATTTCTCCTGTTCGTTGGACTATCATATTTTCGTTCGGAGGGGCCTCATGTTTACTGGCATCGTAGAAGAAGTGGGAAAGATTACCCGCATTGAGCAGCGCGGCGAGAACCGGCGCATCACCATCGCCGCCGCGAATGCTCCCAAAGAGCTCGGCACGGGCCATAGTGTGGCGGTGAGTGGCGTGTGTCTGACCGCGCTCGACATCAAGCCGGGATCCTTTTGCGCCGACCTTGCTCCCGAAACCTGGGTGCGCACGTCGTTCTCACGCATTCACGAAGGGGCGCTGGTCAATCTCGAACTCCCGATGAAAGCCGACGGACGCTTCGGCGGACACGTCGTCCAGGGACACGTGGATGGCGTAGGCAAGCTGGTTGCGTTCGAACGCATCGGCGACTCGGAAAACTGGTGGCTTACCATCGAGCTTCCCGACGAGGTCGAAAAATACACCGTTTACAAAGGATCGATTTCCATCGAGGGCATCAGCCTGACGGTCGCCAAGCTGGAGAAAAATCGCTGCACGATTGCCATCATTCCCCACACGGTCGAGATGACCAACCTGCATTCCCTGAAGCCGGACGATCCGGTGAACCTTGAAGCCGATCTGATCGCGAAGTACGTCGAGAAGATGATGAAGGGCGAGTCGCAGAGCTCGCTGACGATTGAGGATCTGGTCGAGCAGGGATTCTAGGAGCAATACTCGGTTGCCAGTACCCAGAAAATCCGCAATCCGAGTTGCAGTGCTTAGCGGCGACGACGGTGACAGATTTCCATTAACTGGGTACTGCTTCTACGCTTCCAGCTTTAGTTCATCCAATTCGAGAAATTCCTGAATGATGGGCTCGGGACTCTTTTCCATCTCCGCATGGGTGCCGAAGAAGATCGCCTTCGCCTCGTAGAGGAAGACGACACGGTCAGCCAGCTTTTTCGCCAGCCGCATATCGTGCGTCACGACAATGCTGGTCAGGTTCAACTGAATCTTCAACCGCTTGATCAGGTCGCCGAGCAGTTGCGCCATCAGCGGGTCGACCATGGTGGTCGGCTCGTCGTAGAGTACACATTCCGGGCGTGCTGCCAGGGCACGCGCGATGGCGACCGAGCGCTTCATCCCGGTGGAGAGATCCGACGGCAGCAGGTCGCGCATCTGCTGCACGCCGACCATCTGCAGCAGGCCATCGACGATCTGAAAAATCTGCTCCTCGTCCAGTTCCTTGTTTTCGCGCAAGGGGAAGGCCACATTTTCGCCCACGGTGAGGGAGTCAAAGAGCGCTCCGTTCTGGAAGACCATGGTGACTTTCTTGCGGATGAGCTCCAGCTGTTCTTCGGTGTAGTCGGTGATGTCCTCGCCCGCGACGATGACGCGCCCGGAGTCGGGCTTGAGGAATCCCATGATGTGATGCAGAGAAACTGACTTGCCCACGCCGCTGCGCCCGAGAATGCAGACGGTCTCGCCCGTATTGACATCGAAGCTGACGTGATCGAGCACAACGTTGTCGCCGAAGGCTTTCGAGACGTCGCGGAATTCGATATAGGGTGGCATGGACGCAGATGCCCTTCAGCTAGCGGTTCTCAGCGCCGTGTTGGAGTGTCGCGCTCGCAATGCGGCGAGGGATTTGACAATCAGGGTCTGCAGAACTTCCTGGTCCACATCGGCGAGCTTCTTGATGTAGAGGCAACCCTTGCCCGTGGTGTGCTTCCCGAGCTTAGCGAGCAGGGTCTTCGAGTCGCTGGAACCGGTCACGTTGTATAGAACGGTTGCGGCCTTGCGCGGGGAAAACGCGATCAGTGGCATGTCGCCCTCGCGCCCACTTTCGTACCGGTAGTGGCAGCTGCCGAAGCCAATGATGGAGGGTCCCCACATTTGCGGCTTTTCCCCGGCAGCGTCTTGCATCATCTTGACGAGGGCTTTGGCGTCTGTGCGCCTGGTCTGATCCGTGAGGGCATTGATAAACACCGTCACACTGGCTTTCGTGGGCTTGGTCTTGTTGTCCGCCATCCTGCTGCCCTTTCGTTTCTTCGAAAGGCTAACCTAAGTCTTGGAGGATGGGCAAACCGAATCATTGAGCCGCGTCGGCAAGCTCTTTCGGAGTATTCAGATTGCGGAATGCATCGGCGGAGAATCCGGCGGCCTGTAATTCTTCTTCTGTGACCACGCCGGTTCGCGCCGGGTCGTAAAGCGAGTCAATTTTGTAGCGGCCTTCCCGGAGGGCGCTCTCCGCGGCGTCGGCGAACCCACGGCGGTAGATGGCGCAGAGGGGTTGCCAACCAAGGGCTGTCCGGGGGACAGTTGCGATTGAGGCCGGGGAGTTTCTCGCATGCCCGGCCAAGAACTGCAAGAGCGCCGGCGATATGAATGGGATGTCCACGGCGAGGATGAGATTCAGATCGGTCTCGGATTTGCGCAGCGCGGCGTGGATTCCTGCGAGCGGTCCGCAGCCGGGGAAGACGTCTTCCACCACTGGTGCAAACCGCGAGAACCTGGCGGGGTCGCCGACGATGCTCACATTCGGCGTCACCGATCGGGCCAGATCGAGCATGCGAGCCAGAAGGGTGCGTCCGTCGAGAGTGACGAACGCCTTATCGGTGCCCATGCGCGTGCTTTTGCCGCCGACAAGGATAAAGGCCGATACATCCGACGATTGGCTTCCCATGGCGCGATGATACACGGAGGGTTTAAGCCTGCGACGGAGGGCGCTGGCGCTTTCACACCCTGCACGAAAGTAACCTATCCAAAGCCTCCCCTTCGCGCGATGATGAGCCTGCGTCCGAGGGTGTCTCCGACCCGGAAGTAACCAAACATGCCGCAAAAATTCATGGATGTGCTTATGCTTGGGCGCTGCTCCCACGAGTTCTCCTGGCCCCGCCGAGGCGCCGATGGCAACTACTACCAGGTTTGCCTGCTGTGCGCGGCTGAGTACAAGTACGACTGGACCACGATGCGCCGCACCGAGCGCGTGGAGCATGCCAAGCCCGAGACGGGCATACGGCGCAGCCATACGCGCGAGAAGAGGCCGTCGTGGGTGCCCCGTGCGCGCCGCCTGAAGCTCGACATCCCTTTGCGCTATCGCGTCAACAAGACCAGCACGTGGTATGAAGGCATCATTGAGAATATCAGCCAGAGCGGCGTGCTCTTCATCGGGCCGCAGCCGCTTCCCGTCAACGCGCTGATCGAGATGGTCTTCGAGATGCCGGAAGAAATTTCCGGCCAGAAGAACTCGAACGTCGTCAGCCAGGGGCGCGTGATGCGCGCCAAAGATGCTCCGGAACTCGACGAGGGAAAGGTCGGGCTCGCGGCATCGATCGTCGACTACAAGTTCATCCACTAGAGCTGCATTTCGAATCCTGAATCCTGTGAGATCGTTCGCCCGCTGCGGAGGCTGGAAGCCGGCGGGACACCGGCGCTACCTTCTCGCATTTACATCTGCACTCCCGCCTCCCAGCATCTAAACTATGGGAAGCGCGGGCTGTGCCCGTGTGGGAGTCGTTATGAAGAGACAATCTCCGCTTAGCTATACTTTTCTTCTCGCGATTATTCTGGGGCTGGGATTGGGCTGTGCCAGGAAGCCCGATGACACAAAAGTCGCCAGCGCCATTCAAGACAAATTCAGCCAGGATTCCGGATTGGGCGGCAAGCAGCTTGTGGTCAAGGCCGAGAACGGCGTGGTGACGCTTTCCGGGACCGTTGATACCGACGCGCAACGCGAAGCTGCCGGACGTCAGGCGGCCAGCGTCTCGGGCGTGAAGACCGTAATCAACAATCTGGAGGTGGCCAACGTCGGCAAGCCGAGCGCGGTCGCCGAAAGTACACCGCCTGCCAATACTCCACCGCCTGCCGCTGAGGTACCCGCCGAGAAGCCGAAGGCGGACAAACCAGCCAAGACTGCCAAGTCGCGCGGCTCAAGTAAGCATCAGGATTCCGCGAGCATGGGCAACGATTCCTCGAGTGCGGGCGATCAAGGCATGACGCAGCCTGCCCCCACGGACAGTACGAAGCCTCCCGCGGACAACGTCGCGACGCAGGCGCCTCCACCGCCTGCGCCTAAGAAGTTGATCATCGACCAGGGCACGCAGATCACCGTGCGACTGATTGATCCGATCGACAGTGAGAAGAATCAGATCGGCGACTCTTTTCATGCCACGCTGAACGCGCCGCTCACTTCTGACGGAGAAGAGGCTGTCCCCGCGGGCGTGGAGCTCGTGGGTCATCTGGTGTCAGTGAAGAGTGCGGGCAAGTTCGCGGGAAAGTCTGAGGTCGTGTTGCAGCTCGACAGCCTCAGCTCCGGCGGCAAGACTTACAATATTCAGACCGACCAGTACACCAAGACGGGCAGTTCACGCGGCAAGAATACGGCGGAGAAGGTTGGCGCGGGCGCGGCGATCGGCGGCATCATCGGAGCGATTGCCGGGGGCGGCAAGGGCGCGGCCATCGGTGCAGCCGCGGGAGCCGGTGTCGGTGGCGGTGTGCAGGCAGCGTCCAAGAGCCAGCAGATCAAGCTGCCATCGGAAACGATTCTGAACTTCACGCTGCAGCAGCCAGTCACCGTGGTGCAGGCAACTCCGTCAGACCCGAACCGTCCGAAGCTGCAGGATCAGAAGTAAGGGGCACAACAAGCAATCTCAGGCTGCGTCACGCGCGCCGGTCAGGCTTGGGACGCAGCCTATCCTTTTTGCTTTTACTTTTCGCTTTTCCGAACACTCCACACGATTTCGTCTGTGCGGTTGCTGCCCTTCCTGGCGCGGCTCGAATCCTGCCTATCCGCAACGAATTCTGCCGCTTGTCTTCATGCGCGCCTGAACATCTTGTTCTGAGTCCGTAACGTTCTGCGAATTCCTATCGGCTCTTCGCAATTCAGAGCTACAAACCTTCGCACTACTGCGCGGCATCCGGACCGCCCCTGCTCCCGCACGGTCCCGGTGTTGTGAATCTCGCGCTCGATTCCAACTGGGGTTCTTTTCAACATCGCTCTCTTGAAAGGAGGAGCCATGCTCCGCTCGTATTCCATCCCCCCAGCGGGGAAAGCTACTCGTGTCTCTGTTCAGATCGTTGGCGCGCTGCTGCTCTGCCTGGCGCCGTTCACAGTCGCGTTCGGACAAGCCAAAGATCCCGGGCCCCGCACCGGTGCCGCCGGCGCGGGCGGATACTTCGCGAGCCTGAATTCGAACGAGCAGTCGTTGTTCTATGAGGCGCAGTCGCACTTCGCCGAAGTCGATTCCGTCACCGGTACCATCGAAGAAGGCAGCGGACTCGGACCGACCTTCAACGGCAACAGTTGCGCCATGTGCCACGCGCAACCTTCCGTCGGCGGCAGCAGTCCGGGACAGAACAGCCCGCAGAATCCGGTGCCCAACCCGCAAGTCGCTCTCGCCAAGCTCGACGGAGCCACCAATACGGTTCCGTCGTTCATCACGTCGAACGGTCCTGTGCGCGAAGCGCGTTTCGTCGCCACCGACCCTACCAATCTTTATTCGGCGCTCGATGGCGGCGTCCATGATCTCTACACGATTCAGGGACGCACCGACGCGAAGGGCTGCACGCTGGCGCAGCCGAACTTCACCTACCAACAGTCGTATGGCAACGTAATCTTCCGGATTCCCACGCCTACGTTCGGACTTGGGCTGGTGGAAGACACATCGGATGCGGCACTTCAGTCGAATCTCAATGCGACTTCCAGTTCCCGCGCCAGCCTGGGCATTGGAGGCTCGTTCAACACCAGCGGCAACGATGGCTCCATCACGCGGTTTGGGTGGAAGGCGCAGAACAAATCGCTGCTGATATTCTCGGGCGAGGCCTACAACGTTGAGCAGGGCGTGACCAACGAGG
>Ga0335082_10005147_pt1 | contig 14266 bp, 10 predicted proteins | sample Lox_Sample_41_FD_206718 | JGI IMG/M metagenome (GOLD analysis project Ga0335082, IMG submission 206718) | Soil microbial communities from Loxahatchee National Wildlife Refuge, Florida, United States - Lox_Sample_4.1 | ecosystem: Environmental > Terrestrial > Soil > Wetlands | place: USA...
CGACAGATCCTTCATCCCACGCGAACGCATGTCGGCGATGTAGTCCGGCGTAACGTTGTGAATGCGCATCGAGATGAGCTGATCGGGCTCCGGATGTGAGTACCCCAGCCCCTGCAGCTTCTGGATGAACTCCGGCGACACTCCATGGATGCGAAACGCAATCAGCTTTTGCAGGTCCACGTGATCGTATCCCTCTTTCTTGAGCGCTTCCATCCACTCCGGAGTCGCACCGTGGATCCGCATCGCCACCAGCGTGTCTTCGTCCGGTGAATATCCCGCCCGATGCAGCGCATGAACCATCTGCACACTCACCCCGTGAATGCGAAATGCCACCAGCTTGTCGGCCTCGGAAATGTTTACGCCTTCTGCGCGCATCGACTCGATGAACGCCTTGTCGACTCCGAAGATGCGAAACGCAATCAGCTTGTCGGCATCCAGACCGTTCACATGTTCGCTCTTCATCTGCCGAGCAAATTCAAGGCTCACATCAAAGACGGCCATTGAGAATTGCTTGTCGTCGTCAATCGGGAAGCCAAGCGACTCCATTTGGTGCGGGTAGTCCGGATTCGCCTGGAAGTGAAACACGCCGGCACCTTCACCATCTTTCAGGTAGCCTTCGCACTCGATCTTGCCGGCGTCGCGAGCAATCGTGAACTGCACGTCTTGCTTCCCGGGCTTGGTGAAGTCCACTCCCTGAAACGTGCTCGCTGGCCAGCTGGACTGATGGTTCGAGCTTCCGTCGCGGCGGTGCTCCATCAGGGCGAACTCGACCTTGCCCGCTTCATCCGATTTGCTGATCGCCCAGCTGCCGCTGTGAGCTTCACTGCCCTTCGCTTCAACCACACGGTTTTTCACCACGAGCGCAACCACGCATAGCGCAAACAAGCAATAAGCCAAAGTTCTACGCATTCTCATACGAACTCCTCTCTTCAAGCGACGCGAATCAAGCGACACAAATCACCCCGAGCCTCGTGGCTTGCCCAGCAAGGCCCCACATTCAGGAATTTTGGCCGGTTAGATATCTCCCTTGTTGTCGAGAATCCCCAAGTGTTTCAACTCGATCAGCTTCTCGACCGTCAGGTTCTTGAAGTGTTTCTTCGCGGAATCAATGAACTCCGGAGTTATTCCTTGCACCTTCGCTCCGATTACATCGTCCACGCTAGGGTTGAATCCCGCAGCCTGGAGCGCCTTGATGTATTCGGCGGTTACGCCTTGCACCTTCATGCCGACGAATTCATCGGCGCTCGGCTTCAATCCCGCCGCACGGATGTCCCGAATGAATTCCGGTGTCACGCCCTGGACCTTCATGCCGATCACATCGTCGGTGCTCGGATTCAATCCCTGGTCGCGCAGTCCCTTTACGTAGGCCCCCGTGACACCTTGCACCTTGAGACCCACGACTTCATCGGCACTCACTTTGAGGCCCGCCGCCTGCAGTTCGCGAACGTAGTCTGGGGTCACACCCTGCACCTTCAGGCCGACGATATCGTCAGCGTCGGCTTGAATGCCGACTGCCTTGAGTCCTTGCACGTAGTCAGCGGTGATGCCCTGCACCTTCATCCCGACAATCTGATCGACGTCAGGGTTGAAGCCCAGCGCGCGCAGTTCTTTTACGTACTCCGGGGTGATGCCCTGCACCTTCATCCCGACCAGGCCGTCCGCATCAGGATGAAGGCCGAGATCGTGCATCTGGCGCACATAGTCGGGAGTGACGCCCTGAATCTTCATCGCGATAAGGTCGTCGGCATCCAGATCACCCAGCCCGGCTGATTTCATTCCTTCTACGTACGACGAGCCGCTCGGCGCCGGCTGCGGCGTGGCTTGGGGCGTGGCTTGTCCCGCAGAAGGCTTAGGTGCCGTTGCTACAGACGGCTTCGTAGCCGCCTGCGCCTGGGGCGCGACCACGTTCAGCAAGCGATGCATCGGTCCGGTTCCGGTGTAGGCCGCGGGCTTTGTATAGGCGATGCCGAACAGGGTGTTCCCGGCGAACAGCGCGGAAGTAAGAAACAAAACGCTTCCGGCGAACCCAATCTTCCGCCCGCCGTTGCGCGACGAATTCATTCCAAGCAGGTGCATGATCCTCTCCGATAGTGGTCCGCGATTCGCGGCCATCGCAAGAACTGGAGCGCAGCGCCACTCTTCCATTAACGTCAACGCCCGCGCGTATTCGACCGCATTGCCGCAATGCGCGACCGCAGCTTCATCACAACAGAGCTCGCGTTCCGCACGAATCCGCTTATTCAGCCACCACACCGCGGGATGGTAGAAAAGCAGGGTCTCGACGCAGACTTGAAACACATTCACGAAGGCGTCGAAGCGTTGAATGTGCGCCAGCTCGTGTGCAACTACCGACCGAAGTTGATCTTCTGATAGCCCGGTCAACGCGCTCACCGGCAGAAAGACGATGGGGCGAAACCACCCTATCACCGCCGGAGCCTGCAGGAATGCGCTCTCGCAGTATTGAATGGCCCGGTTGATACCAAACTGGTCCTGAAGCGCATAGCAGATCGCAAGTACGTCATCAGCGACTACGGCCGATCGTCTGCGCCGCTCACGCTCGAGCAGAACGAACCCGCCCGCGGAGCGCAGGCTGAACAACGCCACTCCTAACAACCACGCTTCGACGAGCCACGGAAGAGCCTGGAGCGGTGGATTCGAAACTGGGAGGTTCACCGAACCGCTCGCCGCGGCATTGCCACTCGCAATTGGCCAAGCGGCCGCGGCGAGCGGTGACGGCTTCGCGAACTCCACGGGCGTTGAGCGTTGCTTCAGGTAAAAGAAACTCGCGACGCTAGACAGCAGCATCAATCCGAGCGTCGTCACGCCAACCAGGTAACGCACCGAAGGCCGTCGTGACAGCGCCATTGCCCCCGCAGCCACCGCCGCCAGCGCCGTCCCCTGCCAGAGAAAATGCAGCAGCGTCCACCCCAGAGCTTGCATCGTGCCCGGACTGATCCAGTTGATCAGAGTCGTCATCGGCGGGTCCTTTCGTAATCATCAAGCAGTCGGCGCAGTTCGTCGATCTCTTCGCGCGAAGCCTTCCGTCCAGCGAGTGCGTGCATCATGAGCTGGCTCGCCGATCCCTCAAAGACCCGCTGCAGCATGTCGCCGGCAAGTTGCCGCTTGGTCTGCTCGGCAGGAAGGCCTGCTTCATAGACGTGTGCCCGCTGTGTTTCGTTTCGCCGCACCGTGCCTTTTGTCGTCATAATTTGCAGCAGTTTCAGCACGGTGGTGTATCCGAGGGCCCGTTTTTCACTCAACGCATCGTGAACTTCACGCACCGTAGAGGGTCCACGCGTCCATAGCACGCGAAGAATCTCAAGTTCCGAAGCGGTCGGTTTCTGCGGGGAACGTGTCATGCGCAAGACCATACTACGAAGATATTCGTAGTGTCAACGAAAATCTTCGTAGGTCCACGCACGCCGTCAGACCCAGCGCTGGAAGGGGGTCCCTGCATCTTCAGCTTTCTCCCCAAGCTTTCTCCCCATGAGAAACCCCGCCCGCGAAGATTGATTCCCGCCGTGGGTACGAGTAGATTGGTTTGTCCTATGCTAGCCACCCCAGACACTCAGGGAGATTCCCAATGCTAAAACGATTTATTGTGTGCTCTTTTCTGCTCGCGGGCCTGGCCGGGTTTGCGTTCGCAGCCGACGAAAATGCCTGCAAGGGCGACCCCGACAAATGGCAGCAATTGTTTAACGGCAAGGATCTGACCGGATGGAGGCACGTCGGCCCGGGCGGCGACAACGTCGAGGAAGGCCTGATCAAAACCCACGGCGGAATGGGCCTGCTCTATTGGACCGGAGGAAAAATCGGCAACTGCGAGATTCACGTCGTGTTCCGGATGCGCGACGAGAATGACAATTCCGGCGTCTTTATCCGCATTCCCATCGAACCCCGCGAAGAGTGGATGCCCGTTCACTACGGCTACGAAGTGCAGATCGACAACCATCCCGAAAAATCGAACGAGGACGAGTACCACGAAACCGGCATGCTCTATTCGTTGACCAAGCCCCTGGTCAAGAACGCATGGAAGCCCGGCCCCGAGTGGAACACGATGGACATCACGCTGGATGGCACGCACACGATCGTGATGCTCAACGGCAAGAAGGTCACCGACTTCAAAGAGGGCGATCCGGTACCGGAGAAGAAGTTCGACTTCGAGCCGCAGCACGGTCCGCGCCCGGCGTTTGGCTGGTTCGGGCTTCAGAATCACAGCGACAACGACATCGTGTTCTTCAAGGAAGTAGCGATCAAACCGCTAAAGAAGTAAGGAAGCGAGCCCAAGGCGCGGCTCGCCATGATTCTCCCGGCCTGCGTAGAGACGTTGCTTGCAACGACTCTCCAGCCTTCACGATGACACTTGAAACCTAAGTCTCAGGAGGGATTCGGCATGAAACGTATTCTTTCGCGACGCGCATTCTTGCAAGGTAGTGCGGCCGCAGCGGGAGGCCTGGCAATTGCGAAGACAATCAGGCTGGAAGCTGCGCCTTTTCCACGGGCAGTGGCGCCCAGTGACCGTGTCCGCTTCGGAATGATCGGAATCGGCATGCAAGGCTCGGGCCTGTTGGCCGGGTCTATCACAATTCCCGGTGTGGAGTGCGTTGCCGCCGCTGATCTGTATGACGGCCGCCACACACTGGCAAGGGAAATCACGGGCAATCCGAGCTTGCCGACCACGCGCAAATATCAGGAACTCCTAGATCGCAAAGACATCGACTGCATCGTGGCCGCCGTGCCCGATCACTGGCATCGCCGTGTCGTCGTCGACGCCTGCAACGCCGGCAAGGACATCTACTGCGAGAAGCCGATGTCGCACACCGTCGCCGATGGACTGGCAATGGTCGAAGCGGCGCAGAAGAACAACCGCATCGTGCAGATCGGTTCGCAGCGCGTGAGTTCCGTTCTGTGCGCGAAGGCGGCCGAACTCTACAAGGGTGGAGCGATCGGCGACATCGAAATGGTCGAACTTACGCTCGGACGAAACGATCCGACCGGCGCGTGGGAATATCCGCCACCGCCCGATCTTTCGCCGCAAACGCTCGACTGGGACACGTGGCTCAACGACGCGCCGAAGATTCCGTTCAACAAACTGCACTTTGCACGCTGGCGCTGCTGGAAAGCGTACGGCACAGGCGTTGCCGGCGACCTGATGGTGCACCTGATCAGCGGCATGATGGCGACCCTCGGCTGGAACGAGGTTCCCCGCTCGGCCACGGCGATGGGCGGCATCTTCCGCTTCCCCGACGGTCGCGACATGCCCGACTTCCACACGGTGCTGTTCGACTATCACGGCATTCCGGTGTATGTGCGTCTGGACCTCGGCTGCGAAACTCCGGAACTGGCACGCTTCATGGGGCCAAAGGGCCTTCTCGACGCGGGCGAGTTCGATCTGCATCACTCGCCGCAAGCAGGCATCGACATGGATCCCAGCTACTACAGCTTCAGTTTCCCTGCGAAGATGCGCGAGGAGTATGTGAAGCAGTGGCATGCCGAGCATGATCCGCAACTCGGCAAGGAACCGACCCACGAGGACACCGTCTACAAAGGCCACGACTGGGACGACATGCGTCCACACCTGAACGTATTCTTCCAGTCGGTGAAATCGCGCAAGCCGGTGACGGAGGACGCGGTGTTTGGAAACCATGCCGCCATCGCCTGTCACATGGCCAATGAATCGTATTTCCGACAGAAGCCAGTCACCTGGGACGCAGCTTCGAAAACTGTCAAGTCCTAGCCTCGGAGGAACGATGTTCTTAATGTGTTCGACCGGGCGGAACCGGAAACTCATGCCGGTTCTGCTCGGATTTTGTATTCTGAATCTCGTCGCCCTCGCGCAAGATCTGCCTGCAGCCAAGCCCGAGAGCGTGGGGCTCTCGTCTGAACGGCTGGAGCGGATCGCGACGACGGTGCAGCGCAACATCGACGACAAACGCATTGCCGGCGCCGTCACCCTGGTCGTGCGTCACGGCAAGGTCGCATGGATCAAGGGGCAGGGCATGTCGGACCGCGAGGCTGGCAAGCCGATGCCGACCGACGCCATGTTTCGCATCTGCTCGATGACCAAGGCCGTCACCAGCGTTGCGGTGATGATGGAGTACGAAGAGGGCAAGTTCCTGCTGGATGATCCGGTCTCAAAGTATCTGCCGGAATTCAAGAATCCCAAGGTCCTGGTGAAACGCGCGTCGGGCGAGCCTTATAGCATCCCCGCGACGAAAGAGATCACCATCCGCGATTTGTTGCGCCACACCTCCGGCATTACCTATCAATGGAATGACGACCTGGGACCGATCTACGAGAAAGCAAAAGTCGCCAGTGGCCTTCTGCAATATGACGGCACGATCGGCGACAGCACGAAGAATCTCGCGGCACTGCCATTGCTATTCAATCCCGGCGAGCGCTTCGAATACAGTCTCGGCGTGGACGTTCTGGGACGCCTGGTCGAGGTACTCTCGGGAAAGCCGCTCGATGAATTTTTCCGCACGCGGATCTTTGAGCCGCTCGGCATGAAGGATTCGTACTTCTTCCCGCCCGACAACAAACTCGACCGCCTTGCGACGGCATACACGTACTATCCAGACAAGGGGCTGACTCGCTTCCCTGACACTCCTATTCGCGAAGGATCTTTCGTTTACTCCGCGGACTATCCGTCAAAGGGTCCGAAGAAACTCTTCTCGGGGGGCGCTGGACTGGTCTCCAGCGCAATCGACTATGCCCGCTTCTGTCAAATGATGTTGGACGAAGGCAAAGCCGGCAATACACGTCTCTTAAGCAGAAAATCCATCGAACTGATGACGCACGATCAACTCGGAAAGATCGGCCCCGATCAGGCATTCGGACTCGGCTTCGGCATTGATGGAATTAAGGAGCCGCTTTCTGAATTGGGATCGACCGGAGCTTACGGCTGGGGCGGTTTTTACTACACCACGTTTTCGATCGATCCGAAGGAACAGATGATCGTCATCTTCATGGCGCAGTTGCATCCGACCGGGGACTTGACGCTCGACCGCCAGGTGCACGAGTTGGCGTACCAGGCGATCAATGACTAGGAATGGCAATAAGCCATGAGCAGTGAGCACTTGTCATGTCTTGCGCGCGGCTCACCGCTCATTGCTCTCGGGTATATCATTTCAAGTATCGAATCTTCTTAAGTCTTCAACAACCTTCTCCGCTCTGGAGTTCGGTATGTCAAAGGTTTCCCTTGCGGTCAATGCTAAGAACTACACAGTCGACGCCGATCCGCAAACCAGCCTGCTTACCGTGCTGCGCGAACATCTCGATTTGACGGGCAGCAAATACGGATGCGGCGAAGGCCAATGCGGCGCATGCACGGTGCTCATCGACGGCAAAGCGCAGCGTTCCTGTATCACGCGCGTCAACTCTGTTGCGGGCAAGCAGATCACAACCATCGAAGGTCTCGCGCGTGAGGACCACCTGCATCCTGTGCAGCAAGCCTTCCTCGACGAGGGCGCCATGCAGTGTGCGTATTGCACGTCCGGGATGATCATGTCCGCGGTGGCGCTGCTGAAGAAGACTCCGTCGCCCAGTGAGGCGCAGATCGTCGACTTCATGGATGGCAACCTGTGCCGCTGTGGAACTTACTCGCGCATCATCCGCGCGATTCATCGGGCCGCGAAAACAACTGAGTCAGCGACCGGGAAAGGCGCGGGACAATGAGCGCGAAACAGCATGTCGGAATTCCGCTCGAACCGGAACGCTACGAACTACGCGCCGCCTCTCCTTACCGCTTTGACCTTGACCGCCGCGATTTCTTCAAGTTTCTCGGAGCAGGAATCGTCGTCGTTTCAGTGCTCAAGCCCGCGTTGGTAGCGCAGGAGTCCGGCGGCGGGAACCGCCGTCGCGGAGACTCTTTGCCGCAGGAAATCAACGCATGGCTGCACATCGGCGAGGGCGGCAAGGTGACGGTCTATACAGGCAAGGTCGAAGTCGGGCAGAACATCCGAACCTCGCTCACTCAAGCCGTGTCGGAAGAATTGCACGTGCCGACGGATCAAATCGAGATGGTGATGGGCGACACGCAGCTTACTCCGTTCGACATGGGCACGTTTGGCAGCCGCACAACTCCGACGATGAATCTACAGTTGCGCAAGGTCGCAGCCGCCGCCCGCGACATTCTGATCGGCATTGCCGCGGAGCAATGGAAGATCGACGCCCAGCATCTAGTCGCGGCAAACGGCAAGGTCACCGACCCGCAGACCCATCGTTCGCTGGAATATGCTGCGCTCGCCAAAGGTCGGCAGTTGACCGAGACTCTCCCTGCCGAGGATCCTCTCATTCCGGCTGCGAATTGGAAGGTCGCCGGACAATCGACGCCAAAGGTCGATGGTCGCGATTTCGTAACCGGCAGACACCGGTATCCCTCGGATCAGAAGTTGCCAGAGATGCTCTACGGCAGAGTCCTGCGGCCAGAAGCCTTCAACGCGACCTTGGTCTCGATCGACACGCAAAAGGCCGAGCAGATGGGCGCAACGGTCGTGCGAGACGGCAATTTCGTTGGAGTCGCCGCTGAAAGCTCGACTCTTGCTGAGGCCGCTCTGGCGACCATTCGCGCGCAGTGGAAGTCCGATCCGCAGCTTTCAAACAAAGAGCTGTTTGACTACCTACGCAAAGATGCAACTCAGGCTAAAGACCCCTCGGGGGACGGCGACCGCTACGACGTTGGCGCGGTGGACCAGGCTTTGGGCTCTGCCGATTACAAACTGCAAGCCACGTATACGGTCGCGTACATCGCGCATGTGCCACTCGAACCACGCGCAGCGCTGGCAAAGTGGGACGGCGACCAACTGACGGTCTGGACCGGAACCCAGCGTCCATTCGGCGTTCGTGGGCAACTCGCTGAGGCGTTTCATATTCCCGAAGATCATGTACGCGTCTTCATGCCCGACACCGGAGCGGCATACGGAGGCAAACACACCGGCGAAACTGCGATCGAAGCGGCAAGGCTCGCAAAGGCCGCGAGGCGCCCGGTGAAACTAGTCTGGACGCGTGAAGAAGAATTTTCGTGGGCGTACTTTCGGCCTGCGGGAGTGATGGACGTGACCAGCGGCGTACGCAGCGATGGAACCATCACCGCCTGGGAATTTCACAACTACAATTCCGGATCGGCGGGAATCCGCACGTATTACGAGATTCCGAACCAGCGCATCGTGTTCCATGAGGTGACATCGCCGCTTCGGCAGGGATCGTATCGCGCGCTGGCAGCGACGGCGAACCATTTCGCACGCGAGTCGCATATGGACGAACTCGCACACGCCGTAGAGATGGATCCACTCGAGTTCCGCCTGAAGAACCTGAAGAACGATCGCCTACGCGCTGTGTTCCAATCTGCCGCCAAGCAATTCGGCTGGGGCAAAGCCAAAGCGGCTGGACAAGGCTTCGGCATGGGTGGCGGATACGAGAAGCTGGGAAACATCGCGACCTTCGCCGAAGTGAAGGTCGACCGTACGTCCGGCACCGTGAAGATTGTGCGGGTGGTGTCGGCGTTCGAGTGCGGAGCCATCGTCAATCCCGACAATCTGCGCAACCAGATTGAAGGATCGAACGTGCAAGGTCTCGGCGGAGCTCTTTTCGAAGCCATCGAATTTAGCAATGGCAAAATTCTGAACGGTCGTCTATCGCAGTATCGCGTACCGCGCTTCAGCGATCTGCCGGCTCTCGAGACAGTGCTGCTCGACCGCAAGGATATTCCGTCCGTCGGTGCTGGAGAGTGCCCGTTGATTGGACTGGCTCCGGCCATTGCCAACGCAATTTTCGACGCAACCGGTGTGCGGCTTCGTGCTTTGCCCTTGGTTCCCAATGGACTGAAAACAAGTTAGACTCGCCGTTTTCTTTGTTTTATTTCACGGCCTGGCGGCGCCATCGTACGCCGTCATTCACGTACGGATGTGTTTCAGGAGCGAACCATGAGCGATTCTTCCCCGATCAATCGTCGAGATTTTATGGAGAAGTCAGCTGCAGCCGTCGCCGGAGCTGCCATCGCCCCCCGCACCGCCTTGTCATACGCGCGGACGCTAGGGGCAAACGATCGCATCTCCCTGGGACATGTCGGCAATGGAAGTCGCGGCGGCGATCTTGACCTGATCGCCTCGAAGTTGAAGTCCACACACAATGTCGAGATGACCGCCGTCTGCGATCTGTGGAAGATCAATCGCGAAAAAGCGGCGACCACGAATGCGGGCTATTACGGCAGGACTCCACGCGCCGTGCAGCATGTGGAAGAACTGCTCGCCATGAAAGATATCGATGGAGTGCTGATTTCTACACCCGAACACTCGCACTCACCAATCCTGAAGATGGCCGCCGAAGCTGGAAAGGATGCGTACGTTGAAAAGCCCATGGCGAACGTCCTGTCGGAGGCGAAGGCCGCTCGCGAAGCCGTGCTCAATGCCAAGATCGTCGTCCAGGTCGGAACCCAGCATCGCAGCGAGCCTTATCAGCAGGCTGCGCAAAAAGTAGCGCGCAGCGGCGAGTTGGGCGACGTCAGCAAAGTGGAGATCGAATGGAACTACCACGGGCCGCGATGGCGAGGGCGCCCGGAAGTAAAGCAGATTCACGAATCGGATACCGACTGGAGCAAGTGGCTGCTCACCAAGCCCGCTCGCCCGTTTGACCCGCAACTCTACTTCGAGTTCCGCCTATACAAGGAATTTTCCAGCGGCATTCCCGATCAATGGATGAGCCATGCCATCGATCTCGTCCACTGGTTCATGGACGACGACTATCCCGTATCAGCCATGTCGCATGGAGGAGTCTTCGCCTGGCATGACGGCCGCGAGAATGCCGATACCTTCCAGACATTGCTTGAGTATCCGAAGGGATTTCTCGTCAGCTATTCGACGAGCTTCGGCAATGACGCTCCAAGTTTCACGCGCTACATGGGCAAGAAGGCCACGCTCATCAACATAGGCGGCGAAGGAAGCCCGCGCTACCAGGTGATTCAGGAGAAGGGTACGCACGAAGAAGACGCCGACATCGACCGCAAGCGCGAATCGCGGTACGTCCTGCTGCCGGGTCAGAAAGATTTGCCACCCATGGGGATTGACGATCTCACGCTCGATCACATGGGGAACTGGTTTGACTGCATGCGCTCGCGGCAAAAAACGCATTGCCCGGTGGAGGCAGGCTTCGCGCATTCCGCGGCATGCATGATGGCCGCCGCATCGTACTGGACCAGCAGAAAGATCTTCTGGGACGCGAGGACCGAGAGGTTCTCGGATAACAAGCCGAGCTAATTGCCGCAGGCCTTGGGATTCCCCAGGCACTGTCCGACCACGTGCGCATAGTCGGCGATGGCGATCTCCGGATCCTCGAGATCGGGATGCCACACCTTTTCCCACTCAAAGCAGTAGAAACCTTTGTAGCCAAACTTCTGCAGCGACTCAATCTGCCTCTGGACGGGCACATTGCCGCGTCCGGTCAACACGTACTTGCGGTTCTCGCCACTGCCGGTCGAGTCTTTCAGGTGCGTGTGGCGAATCCATGGACCGAGCTCCTTCACCGTGAATTCGGGATCCTCATTCGAAGTGGCAAAGGTATGATGCGCGTCCCAGAGCAGCCCGACGTGCTCGGAGTTGGCTGCCTTCATCACATCTTTCAGCGTTGCGGACGACGTGAAGTGATCGTGCGACTCGATGATCACCGTCACGCCGTGTGGCCCGGCATATTCCCCCAGTTCGCGCAGCCCCGCTGCGACTCGTGTTTTCGTCTCTTGATCGGGTACTGGCGCTTTGTCGGACTCCGTCTTGCCTCCAAACACTCTTACGTACGGCGCCTGCAGCGCTGCTGCTAAGTCGATGAACCGGCGCGCGTCAGCCAGCTCTTTTTCGCGCCGCGCTGCATCTTCAAAATACAAATTCGCCGAACTGCTAACGCATGCAATGCGCAACTGAACAGCGCTTATTTCTTTCTTCGTCTGCCCGATGCGATCGGCGGCAAATATAGAATTCGACGGCAGGTCCATATTCCCCTGCAGGCCCCGCAGTTCGATCGCGGCAAATCCATGTTGTTGGGCAAACTCCAGAATCTTCTTCCACTCCCACGCGGGACAGCCGAGTGTGGAAAAGGCCATAGGAACTCGGCTGGAACTTTTCTCCGCAAAGACTCGCGGCACGATCGCCTGCGCGAGTATGGCGGAAGATACGGTCTGGATAAATTCGCGGCGGTTGTTCATAGGGAGGCTGGCCTCCGACCCAGTCTACTGGAACGCGCATCCATGTTACCCAATTGCATCTCGCGGGCGCGCAGTAACCGTGCGTACAAAAGCCGGCGAGCTTCAACGTCGCCACAACACCACGGACGAGTTCGGATAGTAGTGTTTTAGAATTTCGAGAAAACTTGCCCCTTCCGCCGCCATGGCCTTCGCGCCGGACTGGCAGAGTCCGATGCCGTGTCCGCGGCCCGTCCCATTCAGCACGACGTGGTCGCCATCTGTCGTTTTTGAGAAATCATTGCTGGGCACGGCGCTCCAACCCAGCCGCCGAACGGCCGAGAGGCGCGACATTTCATCCGAAACGCGAAGTACCTTCGCATCACGCACAGAAATCCGACTGCTCCACCGCACCGGATGCGCGCGGCAGTATTCACAGTCGACGGCGTAGTACGGATAGGCCCCTGTCGACAGTCCTAATTCTGACGGAGTGCGGGTGCGACCGCTGCAACTCGGTGTATACATCGCGGCAAACGGATGCGTGTTGTATTCCAGCACGAGTCCTCGCGTAGCTTCAACCGCCTTGGCTGCGACGCTTCCAGACGCGGGCGGATTTCGTAGAAACTGGCAATGCGTCGTATCGCAGAAATCGAACTCACGATGTCGTCCCCGTCCTGAGATGAAGTAAGACCGAGTAGCGACCGCCTGTGCCTTAAGAGCTTCCAGCGGAGTATCCGCATCGCTCTCGGCGGCAACTACCGAGCCAACGGCAGTCTCCAAATCGAGCGTGACCACCGCCATCAAGCTGCCAGAGGACGGGATCATCTCGAGTATCCCGCGATAGCGGCGAGTAATCTTCCCCGGGATCGCCAGCACGAAATCCACTGGCTCATTCTGCCTTCCAGTCACAGTAATCGAGGAAGCACGCAGAGTTCGATCACCCGCCATCACGATCACTTGAGAATCGGCAATTTTAATTGTGGTCGACTCCACGCCCGAACTTTTCTCCAGCGTGATACTCTGCGCGCCAGCCTGCACGACCAACGCTTCGCCCTCCCTCGCACTCAGCCGGAACTCTTGTGGACGAAAAAGTCCCAACACTCCAACGTGCACACTTTCCCTTGAAGGAAAGGGATCTGTGGGTTGCGCCTGTAGTGAGACTTCTGATTTTGAGGCGATTAGATTGATCGCCAGCCAGACTACGACAATCATCGCAAGCTGAGCCGGATTCGGCCGCTCCGACTTGCACAGACCGCTCATGCATTACTCCCCAATCCGGCGCAGCATCTGGCCGGCAGTTCTCGCGGCGTGTGAACCGGGCACCCCGTGAACGCGCACCATCAATAGGAGTTTCGGGTCGGCCGAGGGAACGAGCGCAATCGTGAATCCATCGCCGGGAGCGTGCCTCGGGTGTGTACAGGCTGCCGTGCCAGTCTTGACCATCGCATCTGAAAACAACAGCTCACGGTCCACCTCAGCTCCCGTCCCCTCGCGCGCCGACCTGGCCATGCCGCCGAGGATCTGCTTCACTGCGGCGTTCTGAGGCTGGCGTGCCAGTTCCAGGTAAGCATGCGCCATACCCAACGGCGAAATCCGCCACCGCGGCCCGAGTCCGGCAAGTTCCGCGCCTGCGACAGTGAGATCGGGAGCGTCAATCCCAAATCTGTTTGCAGTCTGCGACACATCTGCAGCCTGCATGTCCGCCGTGAGCACACGAAAATACGAGTTGCACGAATACGCGATCGCCGAGGTTAGGTCCACATCGCCATGGCCATCAGGACGCCAGCAACCGGTCGCAGTCCCTTTGCAGAAATGGTTCGGATAGTGGAATCCGTGCTGCTCGCCATAGGCTAGAGCGGCAAATGGCTTCGCCAGCGAGCCCAGCGGGATTGGCAACTCAGGATGTTCCCATCGCGCGGCGAGCACCTGCCCCGAGCGAGCATCCAGCAAGAGGTAGGAAATGTCAGGTTTCGGAAAGTCGTGATTCAGGGCCTCAGCCGCGGATTGCGCGAACAGCGTATCCCGCGCATCGGTACTTTTCGATTCAGGCCGGCCATGAGAACGCAGCGACAGCGCCGTCAGCAGAGCAAACACCACCGC
>Ga0335082_10005149_pt1 | contig 14263 bp, 11 predicted proteins | sample Lox_Sample_41_FD_206718 | JGI IMG/M metagenome (GOLD analysis project Ga0335082, IMG submission 206718) | Soil microbial communities from Loxahatchee National Wildlife Refuge, Florida, United States - Lox_Sample_4.1 | ecosystem: Environmental > Terrestrial > Soil > Wetlands | place: USA...
GGGATGGAAGGTGGTTTATGGACAGCTTTTCGGCGCGGGCATGTTGTATGCATTGGGCTCGATCGCCGCGGGAGTTGCCATTGACCGCGGCAGATATTACACCGGCAGCTTCTACGATGTCCCCTTGATGGGTGCCATGGCCTGGTTCGCGGGCGTGGGGTGGACGGCCCACAAGCTTGCTTTGCGGCCCGAACCGGCGGTGCAACGCGAGCGACACAATCTGTGGTTCTCCGGCCTGGCGATGACGACCATCCTTTCGTTGCCGGTCATGGTGGGATGGGCCTTGTACGTCAGCAACGCACCGACACCCGTCAAAGCCTTCCGCCTGTCGCTGACCTTGGTGGCAATGATGGTCATGGGGCTGCTCACCTGGATCAAGCAGCATCGCTCGGACAAGGAGCTCGCCCGCAGTAATCGAGACCTGCGTGAGGACTCGCTGACGGATCTGCTCACCGGAGCACGGAACCGCCGGTTTCTCACCGCCACCATCGAGTCCGACCTGCGGCAAGCCATCCGTTCTTACTCCGCCCCCGGTCCCCTGCAGGCCAGGCGGAACCGTGACCTGGCCTTTTATCTCATTGATACTGATTCCTTCAAGGAAGTCAACGACCGGTACGGACACCCTGTAGGAGACAAGTTGCTGGTGGAGATTGCGCGGCGCATCAGCTCCGCCATACGCCACTCCGACGTTCTGATCCGCTGGGGCGGAGACGAGTTTCTGGTGGTTTCCCGTTACACCGACCGCGACGATTGCGCGGTCCTGGCATCGCGTGTCCTCAAATATGTGGGGGGCCAACCGATCAGCCTTGGGGATGACCTGAATGTCAGCTGCACTTGCTCGATTGGATGGGCGGTATTTCCCTGGTATGTCCGTGGGCCTGAGACGGTCGCCTATGGAGAAGTGTTACGCCTGGCGGATTGTGCTCTCTACGAAGCCAAGAAGGCAGGAAAGAATCAGGCAGTGGGCATGTTACCCAGCCGCCAAGAGCCGGCTTCGGGATGGGACACGCCCACAGGCGGCAAGCCGGACCGGCTGACCGAACAACTTGCGGCACAAGCTGTAACGACCCCAGGTCCGGCCGTTCCGGCCGACGCGACGACATCGGTCAACTCACGGGCACACTCAGCGGCGCAAGGACAGTGACCTTCTCTGGCGTCCCACCTCGCAGGCTAGCCTCTCGGCGTTCGCAACAATAGCGCGTTGGCTTTGCGGAACCAGGGCCGCTCGCGCCGCCGCAGGTAACCGGGCATCGTCGGTTTCTTCGCCAGAATGCGCTGCGCCCATTCGCGGGCTTCCGCATTTCGTCCTTGAGACACCAGTAAGGTCGCGTAGTTATAGTAAGTCTCCGACGACGTGGATATCTCTGTCGCTTGCCGGAACCACGACTCGGCTTTCTCCGGCTCGCCGGTATTGGCATAAGCATGGGCTAACAGCCCCGCAGCCCGATGAAAGTCGTAGGTGGGATCTTCGGCGACGACCTTCTCGAGGTCCAATGCTGCCGCGGTGAAGTCCCCCAGTTCGATTTCGGCGATAGCGCGGCGATAAAACGGATCCAGCGAATCCATCCGGGAGGAGATGGACTTGTCGAAGCACTGCCGGGCGCGGGAGAACTTCCCTTCCTCCAGGAACAGATCCCCTAATTCTTCGTAGTTTCCGGCAGAGGGATTGTCCAGAATGGCCGATTCGAGCTCGCGAATGCGTTTGCGGCGCGGAAACACTTTGAAGGACTGCCGCAGCAAACCGGCGTCCGGCACAACCTCCACGGCGATGTAGACCAGGGCACCGAGCCAGCCACCAATAAGAATAATCCACAACCAGAAGGTATCCGGGCGGCGACGAATGAAGTGCACGATGGCAAAACCCTGGAGCAGGATGCCCCACCAGGAAAATGCAAAAAATAAGAGCGATCCCATTGTCGTTCGGACTATAGCATGCGACCCGCAGACCAAACTCGGAGTCCCGCTAAACCCGAATGTTAGAATGGGCAGTGCTGACGCCGCCCATCCGCCTGCTGGCCATCGATATCGACGGCACTCTGCTCAACCCCCAATTTCAGATCTCCGAGGCCGACCTCGGGGCGCTGCGCCGCGCGCATCAGGAAGGCGTGGAAGTCGTGGTCGTCACCGGGCGACGGCATAATTTCGCGCTGCCGATCGTCAGGCAGCTCGGATTCGACCTGTGGGTGATCAGTTCGAACGGCGCCATCACTCGTTCGCTGGCGGGAGAGACCTTTCATCGCGACCTCTTGCCCGCCGAAACCTGCCGCCGCCTATGCGGCGCCATGCAGGAATTTCGGGCCAACTGTGTGCTCACCTTTGATCTCGAAGGCAAGGGTGCGGTGGTCCTGGAACGCATGGACCCGGAGCTGACCGCCAGCATCCAGCGCTGGCTGGAGAAGAACCTGGAGTACATCAAGTTCGTTATTCCAGTGGAAGACTCTCTCACCACGGATCCGGTTCAGGCTATGTTCTGCGGCCGGATCGAGCGCATGCATCAGGCCCTGGTCGGGATTGAGCGCAGCGGCGTTGAGAAGCAGATCACGGTGCTGCGTACCGAATATCCCTTGCGCGACCTTTCGATTGTCGATGTTTTGAACGCGGGGTGTTCCAAGGGACATGCCCTGGAACGGTGGGCGAAGTACAGGGGCATCCCCCGCGATCAGGTCATGGCCATTGGTGACAACTACAATGACATTGAGATGCTCGCGTTTGCCGGGGTGCCCGTTATCATGGGGAATGCGTCGGAGGAGTTGCGCGGCCGCGGGTGGATGGTAACTCTGTCCAATGACCAGTCCGGGGTAGCCGCGGCCATTGAGCAGGTGCTCGGCAGATCGCGGGTGAGCATTTAGGCACAAGTTTTTCTCAGCGGAGCGTTCTTCGATCATGGGTGGGTACCGACAAGGCGGAATGGAACCCGCGCTACGGTGGTTTCGAAGGCATGCCTTTGCATGGATCTGCTTGATCTGCGCTGCTTCTCGTGCCTTCGGAACCGACATCGCCATCCTGCGCAACGGCTTTACCATTCGTCATCAGCATCGCGAAACCATCGGTTCCAGCACCCGGCTCTACACCACGCCAGACACGAGCGATTATGTGGATATCCCAACGGGCGAAATTGATCATTTTGAGCACGAAGCGCCCACGACATCCCCCGCCGCATCTCTCCCACAGGTGGTGAATACGGCGAGCGGCCGTTATCACCTGGACCCCGATCTGGTGAACAGTGTGATCCGCGCGGAGAGCGGGTTCAATCCCACAGCGAAGTCTCCTAAAGGGGCGCAAGGCTTGATGCAGTTGATGCCGGGCACTGCGTCGCGGCTGGGTGTGAATGATTCTTTTGATCCCCAGGCCAACGTGGATGGCGGCGCCCGTTATCTGCGGGAACTGCTTGAACGCTACGACTTCGATCTCATCAAGGCCCTGGCGGCCTACAATGCCGGCCCACGACGAGTGGAGCAATACCACGGTGTGCCTCCTTACTACGAGACCCAGGCCTATGTGGCCAAGATCGTTCGCGACTTCAACCGTAAGAAACTCGCTGAACGCAAGGCGGTGAAAACCGCGCACAAGGCCATCCCATCTCGTTCCGCTCCTGTGAAGCAGGCAGCATTGCCTGCAGCTACCGCCGGCATCCGCTGATCGCCGTAGCTGCGTTGACCATGGCTCCGCTGTCATTTAACTTGATGAAGAACTTCTCGTGCCCGGGCGCATTCGAACTGCAGATCAATGAATAAACATCGCCTTACTGTGTACACAGTAGCGCTGGCCATCCTGGCGGCCCTTGTGTACTTGCAATTCCGCGAGTGGCGAACCTTCGATTGGGCAAAATTTCTCGAAAACTCGCGAGGCGTCACCTGGCGGCACGTGGTTCACGGCATCGTTCTCATCTATATTGCTTACATTCTTCGTGCCATCCGCTGGAAGATTTTCCTGCGTCCGGTACGAAAGGATGTCTCCAGTCTGTCCATGGTTTCGCCGACCCTGGTCGGATTCACCGGACTGGCAGTCTTGGGCCGCCCGGGCGAATTGATTCGCCCCTACCTGATTGCCCGGCGGGTCAATCTAACCTTTTCGTCACAACTGGCGGTGTGGGCGGTAGAGCGAATTTTCGACCTGGCGGCCTTTACGGTTCTCATGGTGGCAGCGATCTTCTTGCCCACCAAGTTACGCGCCTTTGCCTCCACTCGGCCCGAGGTCCTGCATTGGCTTCACCTGGTCGGGTATATGCTTAGCGCGCTAGTCCTCGGGCTGCTCACAGGAGCCGCGCTGGTGAACTACCATGGCCCTGCCATCGCCAACTGGGTCGAGCGGCGCTTCTCCGGGATGGCACGAAATTTGGGGCATCGCGTGGCCCAGCGTGTCCGCGAGTTTGCCAGCGGGCTGAACACCATTCACGGCGTGGGTTCGCTGATCCAGCTTTTCGTGGTGTCGTTGCTGATGTGGTGGATGATTGCGGTCGCCTACAAAGAAGTGACCCATGCCTACGGAGCGCCGATGCAGGACATGAGTGTGACGCGAGTCCTGTTGCTCATGGGCTCCAGCATGGCGGGGTCTATGGTGCAGCTGCCTGGTGTTGGAGGCGGCTCCCAGCTGGCCACGATCGAAGCCCTGGACAAAATATTCCACATTCCCCAGGAACTCGCGGTGAGCTGCGGCATTCTGCTCTGGCTGGTTACGTTTGTAGCGGTGGTCCCGGTGGGCTTGCTGCTGGCGCATCGGGAGCGCCTGTCATTGCTGAAGGTCGCCGAGGCAAGCCAGCAGGAAGAAGCGGAGGCGACCATTTCGGAGTCGCCCACTGGCTGACGAGAGTCAGCCTGAGCGAAGCATCTCGCTTGGGGCTTCCGACGCACTGTACGTGAGATCCCTCGGCCCCGATGGTGAAACCGCGGGGCGTCAGGATGACGCAGTCTAGTCCTCCGGTTTCCTGGCTTCGATTCTTGCCTGTTACAATCGGGTTTTCAGCCTCTATGAAGTGTCCCTTCTGCGGGTTCGCAAATGACAAGGTGGTAGATTCGCGCGAGAGCAAGGAAGCGGACTCCATCCGCCGCCGCCGCGAATGCCTGAAGTGCGCCAAGCGCTTCACTACCTACGAGCGTATCGACGAGATTCCCTACATGGTGGTGAAGAAGGACGGCCGGCGCGAGCGTTTTGATCGTCAGAAGGTATTGAATGGGCTGATGCGGGCGTGCGAGAAGCGTCCGGTGCCCATCAGCAAGCTCGAGCAGATCGTGAACGAGGCGGAAACCTTTGTGATCGAATCTCCGGAACGGGAGCGCAGAACCAGCGAACTGGGCGAGCTGATCATGAGCCGGCTGCGGAGGTATGACAAGGTTGCCTACGTGCGCTTTGCCTCGGTCTACCTCGACTTCAAAGATGTGCAGGAGTTCATGACGGAGCTGAAAGACCTGTTGAAAACCAAGGATGGCGCGGATATCCGCATCAAGAGCACGCTGAAGACGCAATAACGGATTTTGGAGGACAGGCCCCCGCGCGTCAAGCAAGAATGGCTTACAAAATCACTCTCATTCCCGGTGACGGCATTGGACCCGAAGTCACACGAGCGGCAGTGCGCATTCTGGAGGCCACCGGGTTGAGGTTTGAGTGGGAGAGCTTCGCCGCCGGGGCCGAAGCCTATGAAAAATACCACGAATATATTCCCCGCGAACTTACTGAATCCATTGAGCGCACACACGTCGCCCTGAAAGGACCGGTGACTACGCCGGTGGGAGGCGGTTTTGCCAGCATCAACGTGACGTTGCGCAAGACCTTCGACCTCTACGCCAACTTCCGGCCGATCCGCAACCTGCCCCACATTCCAACCCGTTACCCGGATGTGGATCTCATCATCGTGCGGGAAAACACCGAAGGTCTGTATTCCGGCATTGAGCACGAGGTGGTTCCGGGCGTGGTCGAGAGCCTGAAGATTATGACGGAGAAGGCGTGTACCCGGATCTCAAAGTTCGCCTTCGAATACGCACGCAAGCATCAGCGCAAAAAGATCCATGCCATCCACAAGGCCAATATCATGAAACTCTCGGATGGCCTGTTCCTGCGCTGTGCCCGCCAGGTGGCCAAGGAGTTTCCGGAGATCACCTACGCCGAGCACATTGTGGACAACACCTGCATGCAGCTGGTGATGAATCCTTACCAGTACGACATGTTGCTGATGGAAAACCTCTACGGCGATATTATCTCCGACCTGTGCGCCGCCTTTGTGGGCGGCCTGGGAATGGTGCCCAGCGCGAACTTTGGCGAACACTGCGCCATCTTCGAAGCCGTGCACGGATCCGCGCCGGACATTGCCGGCAAGAACCTCGCCAATCCCACGGCCGTCATCCGCTGTTCCCTGCTGATGCTTCGTCACCTCGGGGAGTTCGATGCCGCGCTGAAGATTCGCAACGCTTTGGAAAAGGTCTACCGCACACGGGAGAAGTTGACCCGCGACGTCGGCGGGCAGGCGGGAACCTCCCAGTTTGCCGATTCCATCATCGATGCCATGCAAACAGCCAGCACTCCGTCAGGACACCCTGCGGGGGAGGTGAAGTCGTGAAATTCCAAAGGCATTGCGGGATTGGATTAGTCCTGCTTACATTGGCAATTTTCTCCTGTAGCTCATGGGCACAAATCAAAGTCACTCTGCTCGGTACCGGAGCCCCGCGTCCGGTCATGTCGCGCTTCGGGCCCAGCATCCTCGTAGAAGCCGGCGACCAGAAGCTCCTGTTCGACTGCGGGCGTGGGGCCACCCAAAGGCTTTTTCAGCTTAAGGTTCCCTTCCCGGCGATTACAGGGCTCTTTCTCACGCACCTGCATTCCGACCACACCGTGGGAATTCCTGACTTGTGGCTCACGGGATGGGTCATGGGCCGCACTACGCCGTTGCCAGTCTGGGGTCCGGAAGGCACCAAGGCCATGATGGAACATCTCGCAGGGGCGTATGCGTTCGATATCCACATACGGCGCGACGTCGACACTAAACTGCCAGGAGCTGGCGTCGAAGTGATCGCGAAAGACATTGAGCAAGGCGTGGTGTATGAGAAAGACGGAGTAAAGGTCACAGCTTTCCTGGTTGATCACGGCGAGATCAAGCCTGCCTTCGGTTACCGGATCGATTTTGCCGGACACTCAGTTACGCTCTCCGGCGACACGCGTCCGTCGGATAACCTGATCAAGTTCGGGCAGGGCACGGATGTGTTGATTCATGAGGTGGTCGACGTTCAAGCATTTAGCGCTCTGATCAAGAGCGACAATGCAGAGCAGACGAAGAAGATCATCGGGCATCACACCACGGCCGAGGAAGCGGGGAAACTTTTTTCCCAGGTGAAACCCAGGCTGGCAGTCTACTCTCATATTGTTCCGCCAGCCGCGCCCGATCTCGTCCCGCACACGCGAACTACCTACTCCGGGCCACTGGAAGTCGGCGAAGATCTAATGAGCATCGAGATCGGAGATCACATCAAAGTGCATTCTCCGGCTCCCTGAGGCACTTCCGCGTTGACGAACTGTTCCGGGATTGAGTAACATCCTTGTGCTTCTAGGAATCCCGGGGGATGGCGAACGCAACTCGGCGCATAGGTGTGGTTCTTTTCCAGCTCGGCGGACCCGACACGCTGGAAGCGATCGAGCCTTTTCTTTTTAATCTATTTTGCGACCCCGACATCATTGATTTTCCCTTCGCCCGCATCGGGCGTAAACCCCTCGCCAAACTGATTTCCAGCACCCGCGCCCGCAAAGTACAGCACCACTACGCCACCATTGGCGGAGGCTCGCCGATCCGGCGATTCACCGAGCAGCAGGCCCTGGCTTTACAGCGCCGGTTGACGGAAGATGGTCTCGACGTGCGCTGCTTCGTGGCCATGCGTTACTGGCATCCTTTCACCGCGGAAGCGATCGAACACTTACAAGCGGCCCAGTGCGATGAAGTGATCCTACTGCCTCTCTATCCGCAGTATTCCAGTACCACCACCGGCAGCAGCCTGAATGAATGGCGCCGGCAGTTCCGCAGCGATGTTCCCGTCCATACGGTGGAAGCCTTTTACCGTCACGATCTGTACCTGGATGCACTGGTGGAAAGAATCGAGGAAGCCTTCTCACGCTTCCGTGTGCCGGAGCGGGCAGAACTGGTCTTTAGCGCGCACAGTGTTCCGGTTGCGGTCATCGAGAAAGGTGATCCCTACCAACGCCAAATTGAGGAGACCGTGGCCCTGGTCACGGCGCGGGGCGGGTGGTCGAACCGGCACCGGCTCTGTTATCAGAGCAAGGTGGGAGCAAGCCGCTGGCTGCAGCCTTCTCTGCATCACACCTTAAGGGACATCGCTGCGGAAGGCGTGAAGGAGGTTTGTGTCATTCCGATCTCGTTCGTGTCCGATCATGTGGAAACCTTGGGAGAGATCGACCACGAAGCCCGCGAAGAGGCCGGAGAACTGGGAATTACCCGCTTTGTGATGACGGAGGGGCTGAACAATTCGCCGACCTTCATTGAAACGCTCGCCGACCTGGTACGGCGGTCGGTCGGTATTCAGACGGTGCAGATGGATCTCGGTAGGTTAGTAGCAGCCGATTGAAGTAGGTTCGTTCAAAGAAGCTGTATCCTTGCAGCTTGCTTTCGCGGGTGTGGGGCCCGCGACGAAAGGGTGAGGACGTGGCAGACGAGTCCGCCAAAGGGGTACTGGGGCACCTTCCGCCGTTACCGCGGAAGGAGCTGAACAATTCGGTCATCGGCATGGAGCAGGCCTACCGTCAGCGCAAGGGCCTGCCCCTACTCAGCGATGCGGACATTGAGGACCTGAAGGCCGGGCGGCCGATGTCCTGGGAAACTGGAGGATCGGGAGCGCCTGCCGCAACTTCCGCCGCACCTGCGGCCCCTGCTGCAGCGCCCGCCGCAGTTGCAGCGCCTCCCGCAGCCGCGCCTGCGGCTGCCGCAGCATCCAATGGAAATATCAGCAAGGAAGTTGCCGAATGGGTGGCGGCGGGCAAAAAGTGGAGCAAGTCGGCCATTGCCGCCGAGCAGGCGCGCCGCGGACGGAAGAGCCTGCCTCCCCTGAATGATGCCGAGATCACAGCACTGCTGGGTGAACCGGCAGAGGCTGCGCCAGCAACGCCTCCTGCAGCGGCAGCGGCAGTACCAGCGGCGCGGCCTGCGGCGCCGGCGGTGGCGGCGGCGGCGGCTTCCGTGGCGCGTGCCGGTACGCCAACCCGCTACGTAGGCACGCCCGCCGTAGGAACTTCCAAGGCCGCAGCCGCCGGCGGTGTAGCTGCTGTCGGTCCGGAAGACAACGAGGTCAACCAGGCCCGCCGCCGAATGGTGTGGGCCAGCGTCGGGGCATTCCTGACGGCATGGTTTCTAGCTTTTTTCCGCTTCTTTCTTCCGCGAACCTTGTTTGAGCCCGCCACAACCTTCAAGATTGGCTATGCCTCCGACTACGGGCTCGGGGTGGACACCAAGTGGCAGCAGAAGTACCGCATCTGGGTGGACCGGACGCCCGACCGTTTATTCGTGATCTACGCGCGCTGCACGCATCTGGGGTGCACACCCGACTGGAAACCCAGCGAGAACAAGTTCAAGTGTCCGTGCCACGGCAGTGGATACGACAGCGAGGGCATCAACTTCGAAGGCCCCGCCCCGCGTCCGATGGATCGCGCCCACATTGAAATCGCTTCGGACGGGCAGATTCTGGTGGACGTCTCTCACCTCTATCAATGGCCGAAGGGACAACCCAGCCAGTTCAGTGATCCGGGAGCATTCTTATCGGCGTAAACACGCTTCCAAAATTGAGTAGGGAAAACAATGGCTAACGAAGATGGCAACGGAAAAAACGGGAACCGGGTCGGCCTGCTGGAACGAGTGAAGGCCGGAGTGAAAGAGGATGTGCAGTCGCTCAAGACCGACATTCCGGTCAAAGCCAAAGAGCAGATTGACCACCTCAAGGACCCGACCAAGACCCAGGTTTACACCTCGATCTTCCGCCACAAGCACGATGACACGCCGCGCAATCGGGCGCTGGGCGTGCTGTCGAACGTCTTCCTGCACTTGCACCCCGCCAAAATCAACCGCGATGCGGTGCGTTACAGCTACACCTGGGGCATGGGCGGGATCACCTTTTATCTTTTCATCGTGCTCACCTTCACCGGCGTGCTGTTGATGTTTTATTACCACCCGAGCAAGGTGCAGGCCTTCCGCGACGTGCTTTATCTCGAGCACGACGTTCCCTTTGGGAAACTTCTGCGCAACATGCACCGTTGGGCCGCTCACCTGATGGTGATCGCCGTCTGGCTGCACATGTTCCGCGTATTCCTGACCGGCTCCTATAAGAAACCGCGCGAGTTCAACTGGAACATCGGCGTGTTGTTGCTGGTGTTCACTCTGTTGCTCTCGTTTACCGGGTACCTGCTGCCGGACGATCAACTCGGGTTCTGGGCGGTTACTGTGGGAACGAACATGGCCCGCGCCACCCCGCTGTTGGGCCACGAAGGGCCGTTTGGCCACCAGTTGGGAATGACGCCGTACAACGACGTGCGCTTCGGCTTGCTGGGCGGCTCGATCGTGGACGCGAATGCGCTGTTGCGGTCGTATATCTGGCATTGCATCGGCATTCCGATCGTGGCGTCGGTGTTAATGATCGTGCACTTCTGGCGAGTAAGAAAAGACGGCGGCATCTCCGGCCCGGCTCCGGTCATGCTGACGGAAGAGGCCGATAAGCCGCGGAGAAGAGTGGAGTAGGCGGAGCGCCTTTCGCAACACACTCCGGGACGGCGGCGGTACGGGAGACCTTATGGATTGGCATCAACTTTGGGAGGTCGCATCGGCGCCCGACAATGTGCCCATTGTCGGCATGATTCCCCTGCTCATCTTCTACTGTTACCTGGGGTGGAAGCAGGCAACGGCGAACGATGAGTTAATCGGCGAGCTCGAGACCAATCCGTCCATGGCCAAGACGCACCACCGCAAGACCTGGCCGTTCCGTCCTGGCTGGCAGAAAGAAATTCACGTCTGGCCGTTCCTGCTGCGCATTGAATTCCTGGCAGCGATCATCGTGACCATCGTGCTGATGATCTGGTCGATCACTCTCTACGCACCGCTGGAAGAGCCTTCGAATCCCAATCTGACGATGAACCCGGCCAAGGCCCCGTGGTACTTTCTGGGCTTGCAGGAGATGCTCGTCTACTTTGACCCGTGGATCGCGGGCGTGGTGATGCCGACGCTTATCATCGTTGGTTTAATGATAATTCCGTACATAGACACGAACCCGCTGGGCAGCGGGTATTACACCTGGAAGCAGCGTAAGTTTGCCATCGGTACGTTCATGTTCGGGTTCGTCGTCCTGTGGGTGGCCATGATCATCATCGGCACATTTATTCGGGGTCCTGGCTGGCAGTGGTTTTGGCCGGGGCAGACCTGGGACCACAACCGCCTGATTTATGAAGTGAACCGCGACTTGCCGGACATCTTCGGAATCGCCTCGAACCTGGGCAAGGGCATTTTTGGCGCCATCGTGGTCGGAGGCTATTACGTGCTGGGCGGGTTTATCTTCCATGCTCTGTTCCGGCGGTACAACCCGAAGGACTACCAGCGGATGAGCCTGCTGCAGTATTCGCTGATGCAATTCTTTATGCTGACCATGGTCGGGCTGCCGGCGAAGATGGCGCTCCGGTTGCTGTGGCACATCAAGTACGTGTGGATTACACCGTGGTTCAACGTATGAAAAACGTCGTTGGCCGCTCGTCGTTGGTCCGTGGCGCGAACGACGAATGCCGAACGGCGAACGAGTGGTAGGGAGAATCTGGTGCCTGAACAACCCATCCCCGAGCAGGATCCGGTAGTTACGAAGTCGTACGCCGCCCATTACGTGGCAGCCATGGTCATTCTGATGGCGTCCCTGTTCTGGGCGTTGTGGGACGAGAACTTCGCGCAGCGTCCCTGGAAGGCCTTTCAGCACACCTGGCAGACCCGGTACACCGCACTGTTAGACAAGGTCAGCTCCAAGTCCGAGTCTTCCCAGACCGCCGTGGAGAAGAGCTCCGACTACCAGGCCCTGCTGCACACCTACCAGCAAGCAGAACAGCAAAGCCGGGGACCGGCAGAGAAGATCAAAGAAGAATTGGCCGCGGCCAACGCCAAACTGCTGGCCGTGCGTTCGGTGTTTACCGATCGGCGCGCTTACGTCAACGCCCTGAACTACGACATCGAAACCTCAACCAGTGTGTCGGCAAAGAAGAAGCTGGGCGAGGAGTTGGCCGCCTACGAAAATGAGCCGGCGACGGTCGAGTTTCCCGACCACTCCCGCAAGCAATACACCTTCAAGCAGCTCGAAGAAGCCTTCAACGAAGTCAACGCCGAGAAGACCCGCCTCAGCCTGGAGCTGGGTGAGATCCTGAAGCCGGTCGCGGACGCCAATACCAAGTTGCAAGCTTACGTCACCGACCACATGGTGGACCTGACCCCATCGCAGATCGAGGGTTTGAAGAGAAAGACGGCAGAGTGGGAGCCGCAAATCGTACAGATCAACGTGGCGGAGGCCAACATCGTCGACCGCTGCGAGTCCTGCCACATGGGAATCCGGGAGCCGGTAAAGATCACGGTGGCCTCGATGACGCCCAAAGGGGATAAGCAGCCGGACGAATACGCGCGAGCTTTCACCAGCCATCCCGAGCCTGAGCTGCTCAAGGTTCACGATCCCGACAAGTTCGGCTGTTCCCCCTGCCACCAGGGCAACGGTCGCGCCACCACCAGCGTCGAGAAGGCCCACGGCAATTACGAGCATTGGCTGTGGCCGCTCTATCCCAAGCAGAACGTCGAGGCGGGTTGTCAGAACTGCCACGCTGCTGACATGGTCCTGGCCAGCGGCGGCACCGAGTGGAAAGTCATCGATGAAGGCAAGGACCTCTTCCGCCAACGGGGCTGTGTAGGCTGCCATCGTTACGAGGGCTATGATCGCGAACCGGAAGAACTCAACGCCATCACCCAGCAGGTCAAGCTCTTTGATCAACAGAAGATCGACAACTCGAAGCAGGCCGCCGACCTGATGAAGCAGGCCGACGCGGCAGAGACCAACCAAGAGGCCAACCGCCTGAACGATCAGGCAATCGCCTTGAAAGTGTCCAACAGCAAGATTGACGGCCGCCTGCAACAGCTCGACTTCCAGTCGCACAGCCTGATGCAGGACATGAAGAAGGTCGGGCCCAACCTGAAGGATATCCGGCTGAAGCTGAACAAGAACTGGATTCCAGTCTGGCTCAAGAAGCCGACAGACTTCCGTCCTACCACGAAGATGCCGAATTTCCGCCTGAGCGACCATCAGATCCAGGCCATTTCGGCATACCTGTGGCAATCCGCGCTGACTGACAACCTGCCCCAGCAAAAACCAGGCAGCGCCGAGCACGGCAAGGAACTCTTCGAGACTCGTGGTTGTCTCGCCTGCCATTCTATCGGGGAAGGCAGTCAGATGATGGGAGGAACCTTCGCTGCCAACCTGACCCGCGAAGGCGAAAAGGCCAACTACGATTACCTGGTGCGCTGGATTCACAACGCCCGTCAGCGCACGCGACCCTACTGCCCGTACGAGAAGAAAGACATTGGCCCCGAGGACTACGCCAAGAAGGGCCTTCCCTACCAGTTCGATCTCGAGCATAGCCAGTGCCCGAACGACGGCCACGAACTGCAGGTACAGAACATGACGGTGATGCCGAGCCTGCGGCTGAGCGTCGAGGATGCCCAGGACATCGCTTCGTATCTCATGACTCAGAAGCGCGAGGAACCCTCCGCTTACGCCGACGTTTCATTTATGGAGGACCCGAAGCTGAAAGCTGAGGGAAAGAAGTGGATCCAACATTTCGGCTGCGCCGGTTGCCACGAGATCTCCGGTATGGAAGAGGAGGGCCGCATCGGAACCGAACTGACCTACGAAGGCAGCAAGCCGATCGAGCGCCTGGATTTCGCTCTCTTCACTGTGCCTGCCGAGCGCGGCACAGAGGAACCTATTACCGCTCCTGACGATCTGGCCCGTCTGCCCGAGGGACCGGCGAAGGGCCCGTGGTACAACCACAAAGGTTTCTTCGAGCACAAGCTTGCTGAGCCGAACGTTTACGACAAGGGCAAGAACAAGTCAGAGACCGAAGCTTTGCGCATGCCCAACCTGCACCTCGATAAGGAGCAGATTCAGGCGCTGACCACCTTCCTGCTGGGCAGTGAAGAGACTTCCCTGCCCGACAGTTACCGCTACAAGCCGGGCGACGCGCGAGCCGACATCCAGCGCGGCTGGTGGATCGT
>Ga0335082_10005150_pt1 | contig 14263 bp, 9 predicted proteins | sample Lox_Sample_41_FD_206718 | JGI IMG/M metagenome (GOLD analysis project Ga0335082, IMG submission 206718) | Soil microbial communities from Loxahatchee National Wildlife Refuge, Florida, United States - Lox_Sample_4.1 | ecosystem: Environmental > Terrestrial > Soil > Wetlands | place: USA: Florida...
AGTTTTTGAATATGCTCCAGCGCACTCCCCATGGTTTTCTCATCGACGCTTACACCCAATATCTCGGGCCAAACAGCGAAGTCCTGAACGATTCCTGGATGCTGGCGCGCATGTCCGGGAGCGCCGATGGCCTGACCCTCACCGAATTGCCCGTTCCGTTTTCGCACTCGCCTTTGCTCCCGGGCGCTGCGGCCAAGCAGAAGCGCGGCTGGTTCCGTTCCAAGCCCAAGCCGTCTATTCCCGTGTCGGAGCCGAGACTTCGCCCCGAGGGCGTCGCGCCGATGATTTACCTAGACAGCGCCGGGATCGGCCCGGATCGCTACGTGTTCCAGTATCTCGGAACCGAAACGCTCGGCGCCTTTCGAACCTGGACCTTCCTCCTGAAACCCCGACCGGCCGCCGGACCCGGGGCGTTCTCCGGCAAGATCTGGGTTGTGGATCACGATATCGTCCGCTTCAGCGGCAGCTTCATCGGTGCCTCGCCACGGCAGAAGGCCGGCTACGTGTCCTTCGACAGCGTTCGATTCAAGAGCCCCAACGGCCATTGGTTTCCATGGAAAACTTACCTCGACGAGACGGCCTCGCCTCCATCAGCGCCAGGCATCGCGATGCGCGCTCGCATCGGGGTGTGGGGCTTCGATTCGCAAAGCGCGGGAATTCTGGGGACCGTCGGCATCACGGCTGATGAGAGCGTGGACACAACTCACGTGGCCAGGACGCAGAGCTTCTCCGAGGATGTCTATCTCGAAGCGGAGAGCAATCTCCTGAGATGGCTGGTGGGCGTGGGCTTCCTCGCGCCCCCGGGCAAGTTCGAACGCGATGTGTGCGATCCGATCATTGACGATATCCTCACAGCCAATAACATAACGCTCGATCGACCACTGAGCTGTCGCATTTTGCTGACCGCGCCCGCCGAGACCGTGCTGTTTGAGAGCGTGATTGGCGTTTCACGAACCGTTTTTGACTTGGCTCCGAACACCGCGACGGTGGCCGTGCTGATCGCCCGCGAGATTGCGCTTGCGAAGATTCGCAGCAGCCACCTCGATCTGGCCTGGGGGAGGCCCGATATTCTGATGGTGCGCGATGAGCGGGAACTCATCAGCCTGTTGGCGGCGGTGCCCACTCAGGTTGAACGCGACCAGGCCGACGATCTGGCCCTCGAGTATCTGACCCGCTTGAAAAGCTATAAGCGGCAGGAACTCGAAACCGCCGCAATCTTTCTCAACACGGCATCTGAAGCTTGCAAGACGAAACCGGCCTTGCTCACGCCGCGCTTCGGCGATGGACTGCCGGGGTGTGGCCGAGCCGCGCGGATCAGCCGCATGGCACTCGCGGCGCCGCCCGGCTCAGAGCCAAATCCCGCCATGTACGTCGGCGCGCGCACCAAGATCAACCCCTGGGATGATTCGGTGAGCCGGATCACTGCACAACGTGAAAATGCTCCGTTCCGCATTATTCCGGAACCGATGGTTCCGGAACTGGCGCCGGACGATCCCGACGCGAATGACGACAGTCTTGTGCAGCCCACTATTCTTCCGCATAAGGTGCCTTCGCCGGCATTGCCGGCTTCAAAACGGAAGTAGCATGGCGAGCAGGATTACGGCAAGGCGGGGGAGGGCGGGGTCGCCGAGCCAAACGCCGACATCACGCGGCGTTCCGCGGACGCGTCCGCACCAGGTCCAGTTAAAGTTGTCGCCCCTCGCACGGTCGCATGAGCCAGCAGCAAGTGCGAACAGCCTCGACTTGCCGCGCCCCCGAACGCCGCGCAACAAGCTACAACTCCGGGCAATAATATGCAAGGAGAGTGTTTGTAAGCTGTTCGCCACGCCGGCTCAGCCGGTCGATGTGCTCGTCGTCCATCGCCCCGAAATCGGTAGGGTATTCGAAAACCTGCTCGCGGCTGACCAGATCAGCCGGAGCGTATGGCAGCCGGTTATCGATCTGTCCTAGATAGGCTAGGACAAAGCCCTTGATCTGATCCGAGGCGGCGAACATGTGTAGTCGATTCACAGTCGCGTTCTGAGCCTTGCGAAACACCGACTCGAAGGCACGCATCATCCGCGGCCCCCAGAGATACGGGACCGGGTGATCCTGGAAGATGCCTTGACCCGCGTCGCAGCAGATGATGTAGTCCGGTGCAAAGCGATTGTACCCAACCTCGGCGGCTGACCCTGGTTCGAGGCATGTCACGCCCAGATTGTCATAGACGCCGCCATCGGTGAGCAAAACGCGGCGGTCGCGCTTTTTGCCGTTTCGATCCGTAAACGTGATCACTTCATCCAGCGCTGGCAACAGCGCCGGGTAGGCAGCCGATGCTGCGACAGCGTGAGCGACTTCGACGGTGTTATCGGCGACGGTGCCGTAGCGCCAGCATCCTGATTCGCGAGAACCGAAACGGAATGCCGAACCAGATCGCAATTCGCAGGTATTCAGGACGATCTGCATATCGTGTGGCCGCGGAGTCGTGATCGGAATAGATCCAAATACTTGGTCGCGCAATACAGCTTCGAATGCGGTCGTCGTGCTCGCGCGCCTACGAAATGGCGGCTGGCAATCCTTGATGGCGCGCAGCACGCGGTGTTCCCGGAAACCGAACGTGCTTGAGGCCTTGCCCAGCGCGAACCGGGCAATGTCAGCGCCGATCGCTGCGGTACCGGCGACTGCAGCGGTGCCGAGCACTGACGCGCCAACCGCCGGATTAGCAAGCTTCAACAGTATGTCTTTTTGAAGGCCGCGGCGCAGGAGGGCGGTCACTTTTGCTTCGAAGTCCGCAAAGGTGCCCTGGCGGTAGGCGTACATCGCACCGATCACCGACCCCCCTGACACAGAGGAGATGACTCGAACCTGGTCGAGCACGCCCCGGTCGTGCAGGGCGCGCAAACAGCCGAGGTGAAAGGCGATCGCCCGCGAACCGCCGCCCGAAAGTGCCAGCCCGACGTTGTGCGCTAAGTCTTCTCCGCGGGTCACGTGAATATTGCACTCGCGGGTCAAATCGCTCGTCCGGATTCGTTCGAAGTCCTCAGAGGCAAAAAGATATGCGGCGGCCGTGTATTGTTCGACCCCGCCGCCGCCGACGATGAGCATGAAAGACTTGTCGCGAGGGCTGCCGGTGGCCTGGACCAGCTGCTCTACAGCGCGTAAGTCGGTCGAACTCGGGAGCGGCAGCCCGCTAGGATGCGTATGCCACATCCCGAGGAACGTGAGCTGACCGCGGGTGCGGTCGAGTTTTTCGCGGGCCAGCTCGGCCGTGCCTTGTATGCCGCAAATGAAACCTGCGGCAGAGCGGATGCTGTCGGGCGGAGGACCGCTGACTTCATCGATCCAGAGCAGTTTCAGCAGATCACTGCGCTCCCCGAAGAGCAACCCGCCGGTCTCCACAGCAGCGCCGCGCGTCCGATCGTTTTGGCCGATCCAACCCGTCAGCTCCCGCCAAGCGACGGAATTAACGCGCACTTCATAGCCGGAAGCTGGATCTTCGAGAATTCGGTCGGTCGGCCAGGCGAAACGCTTCTGGGGCTTCGCCGGGGCGCTCAATTCGCCACCTTGCGCGAAGAGGTGGGCGACCGCCCGACTCATCTCGGCCCGAAGCTCGCCGGCGGCAGCGTTCAGCATTGCGGCGGAGAGGACGGCTACGTCGGCGCAAGACCCCATGAAGGTCGCGTCCGAACAGCCGGGCTCGGGCTGGAAAATGTCCGTTCTGGCCTGCTTGGGCCAGAACTCCTCGGTATATTGGTTGAGTTCAGGGCGTCGATAGCATTCTTGGCGGAGTTTGCGGTCAATGTCGAGCGGCCCGCCGGAATACGCCGCGGAAGCGATCAGCATCATCGCACGTTCGGCATTGTGGCCGAGGGCCATGGAAATGAAGGCGGTCCGCTTCTGGGTGCGGTGGCGGATCGATTCCATCTTCGTCATGACAGCGCCGGATCCCGTGCTCTCAATGACAACATCCGCGCCGTTCGTCCAGTCATCCGATGTCAACGGGCCCGAGAGGAGGTTGCCGACGTGTTCTTCGATCTCTATACCCGGCCGGATGCACCTTAGGCGCGACGCAAGCGCTTTGACCTTGGGCTGCCCAATATCCTCGTCCGTAAAAAGCTGCCGGGCGAGGATGCCCGGAGTGACGATGCCGTTGTCCCAAAGGACCAACTTTCGCGCTCCGGCGCGGGTAAGAAATTCCGCGAGGTGCGAACCAATCGCCCCGCAGCCCCAGAGCGAGACTGTTCTGCCCCGAAACCACGAGACTGCGGAATCGCGGTCGCGCGGCACCACGATCTCCGGGCGGTCTTCCCGCAGGAGACACCAGCCCACATCGGTGAGCTTCAGCCATTCCGTTGCGACCTGCTCGACCTGCTCGCCGATTTCCCGGATGCGCGGATTCGGATCGAACCGCTTCAGGCTGAGCCTTAGGGCGGAGACCAGTTCGGGGGCGACGTACCAGACGGCGAGGTGGTATTTGACGTCACCCGAGCCTGCCACTCCGCGCATGGGCGTCCCGAGCACGACGTAAAGGGGGTCGTCCTCCCGGTTGAAAAGCACTGCCATGCGCAGGACGGCCACGAGAAGCCGTAGCGATAGCCCTCGCCCCGCAAGCTCCGAAAAGAGGTCGCCCATGTTCTTTGGGAATTCGTACGGCATCGGCTGCGAAAGCAGAAAAGCGGGCGCGATCGGCGCCTCGTCCCCGAGTTCATCAATGGGGATCCAAGCCGTGATATCCGCGCGGGTATCCGAGAGCTTGTCGAGCCGCGCAAACCCTAACCAATTGGCCGGGCCAACTGGGGGCGTGTCGGCTCGGGGTATGACCACCCGCCGCGGCCCCTCGTCGGGCAGGTACGCCACCGGCGGGTGAAGAGGTTCGCCGCTCGGATTAAGTTGCCCCAAAGCCGCATGGTCGAGCCAGACGTCAAGGCGGCTGAGGTAGCCGAACATCCCGTCATTGACGTTCCATTCCGTGGCGGGCGCCTGGTAGAGGCAAAGGTGCCTTTTCCACTGGACGTGGGGCAGCCCGGCAAACCGCGTATGCGCCGTCCAGATTTCGGGCAGTTTGTACGGAAAATCCCCAGGAATGCCTATTGTGAACCACTCACGGCGCTTTAAGGCCACGCCGCCCGGTCCGGGTTTCTTATCCGAGCAATCCAGGCTCACGCGCACGTGAAGCCATCCGTGTTTGTTGGGCTGATCCGCGACTTCGAGGACTTCAAGAGCCCCATTCGCCTGTTCGGCGATCGCACGGAGTTGGCCGATGGCGAGCCGGTGACCTTCAGTCATGCCGACCAAAGCCGACGCGCTGCGAAGGAGGAGCTGCCGTGCCGCGCGCGGCGGTTATCGCGGCAGCCAGTCCGCCGCCGCCCTTCGTAGCCGCACCCGGCTGCCGGTAAACCATGCCGTCCGGGCCGATATCGAACACCATCGGGGCGGGTGCCTCCACGGAGGGATGCTCCATGGTGACCATGAAATCGCCGTCGCGGTCGGCCATGACGCCTTTGTGATAGTTCGCAGCCTGCCGATGCGGTGGCTGATCGGTGTCTTTGCTCGGGATAGGGTCGCTGGTCGAGACGACGTAGCAGCCGGGTTGGCTCTGCTGCTCGTAGAGCCAGTTCACCTCGGCAACCGGCGTAGTCTTGTCCTTGCCCTTGTCGGGCCCCAGGGCCGTGTAACTGCAATGATGGGGCAGCTTGAAACCGTTCCACCGCAGCCGGTCCTCGCGTTTGTGGAACTTCGTGACCTTGACGATGCTCTGCCAGATTTCATAGGTCGTGTCGGCGCTGAGAATTAAATCGGAGGTGGCCTGCCCCTCCAAGAACCTGACCTGGAAGACGAGCGAGGCATCGTTGCGATCGATCACTGTGTTTTCGTCGCAGCGCTCGGCGAAGGGCGAATGGACGAAGAACTCGATGCCGTCGCTTGTGAGCGAAAACCCGGGCACGAGCTGGCCCGCGTCCGTGATGAATGCGCGGAAGTCGTTAATGTTCAGGCCCTGTTTCCGAAACCACTCGGCCAACCGGTCGGGGCGGGAGAAAACGCGGATACCCTTCTTGTTCCGAAGCCGAAAGCGCGCCTCGGCCTGGACCACGCCCGCGTCGCCTTCGGGCCTGTCCTCGACGATCACGGCGGCCGGTACCCACATTTCGGCGATCTTGACCCGATCCTTGCCCTGATATTTCGCAGCGTGTTCGAAGTAGAAAAAGTCGGGTGCGCCGCAGACGTGATCGTCATCGAGATGCGTGAACCCCACGACGTCATAACCGTCACGCTTGGCGGCACTCAAATCCTTTTTCAATTCCGTCGGAAGATCGATGCGCTTGTCCTTCTTGTCGTTCGGATCGCGCATGTTGGCGTAGTCGAAAAGGAACTTCTTGCCGGCAGACGTGTCGATGCGGCAGCAGTCGGCATTTCCGAGAGGGAAAAACGTTATTTTGCTCATGGCAGTTTTCCAAATTCTTGATTGAATAAAACGCTCTCTGACGCAGTCTTCGCGGGTCCTTCAGGTCGATTTCTTGGCTCCGAACGCCAGCGGCGCTGAAGCGGTGTTGCTTAATTGCAACCGGTTTTATACAGGCAACTAGCAGTGTACAATGTATCTAAAACAGCGTCAACGCAAATTTACGACCGGTTGCGAATGCCGAACGAAATTGACTTTAAGAAGCTCGGCCACACGATTCGATTCCTAAGACAGGGCAAGGGCTGGACCCTGACGGACCTGGCTGAGAAATCCGGGCTTTCGAAGGCGTACCTGTCTGATTTGGAGAACGGGGTGGCGGGCAAGCCGAACATTCAGTACGTCTTCGTCGTGGCCCGGGCGCTCGACACGACTCTCGACCGGCTGCTGCGGGATGCCGCGCCACCGGTTCGTCCGAGCAAGTCTGGCCCCACTTCAGAGCTGCCGCCGGGCCTTGCCGAGTTGAAGGCCGAACTGGGCCTATCTGAGGAGGACGTCGAGATGCTCGCGACAGTGAATTTCCGCGGCAACCGACCGCGAGACAAGGAAGGCTGGCGGTATCTGCTTGAAACCCTCCGAATGCTCAGCCAGCGGAGACCCTTGAGGTGAGCGGTTCGTGGAACGGATTGCTGTTGGCGGCCACCGATATTCCGACCCGGACGTCCTCGCCCTCATAAAAGGCGGCCCGGAGATACTCGATCCGAGAAGAGAGGTTATCCGCAGAGCCCAGGCCCTCAATGACCAGCTCAGGGCATACGGCGTCGTTGACGATCCCCGACAGCGCGTCGAAATCCTCGCTTCCTTGGCCGGCATTCGAGTTGCCCCCATGGCAGGTTGCGGCTCATTGGGTCAACGCGAAGCTCTGCTCTACCGGAGTGCCGACGACACGAAGCAAATCTACTACGACCCGCGCTACCTGTCGGCTCGGGTTAACTTTTCCATCGCCCACGAGATCATCCACACATTTTTTCCCAATAGCCGGGGAGGCGCGCGCTTCCGGAACTTGCACGCGGAGGATTCGCGGGAAGCGAACGAACTCGAACGCCTGTGCGACTTGGGAGCGGCCGAGCTGTTGATGCCGCAGGAGGAGTTTCGCGCAGCGCGCGTGGGCATGGGGCTTCATTTGGTGGCCGCTCTTTCCGAGCGGTTCGGAAGTTCCTTTGAAGCGACAGTTTTCCGTCTGGCTACTGCCTACGAGGGGGTCTCGGTAGCGGGACTGTTGCGCTACCGGCTCAGCAAAAAAGAGGAGCGCTCTGTGACCCCGGACGTGCAGCAACTTCTATTCCCAAGCTCGACCGGGATCGAAGCGCCAGTGCTCGCGCCCAAGTATCGCCGCCAATCGCTACACCTTTCATTGCCGTGTGGCGCTGACCACCTGATTCCGTGGAACAAATCCTTTGGCGGAGAGTCGTGCGTCTATCGCGCCGCGGAGTCGCGAACAATCGAACGTGGACGGGAACGATTGCCGAATCGGGCCAACCGCCTCGGTTATCTGGAGGCTATACGCGCGCCCTACCAACGCCCGGATGCCGACGCCGATCGCGGCGACATCCTCTTCTTGTGGTGGGAATAGGGCGGCTCCGCAAGATCGAACGCCACCTGTATCGGAGCTGGCGGACCATCAAGAAGTACCTCGACGCGCCGGCACAATCCGCGGCGCCCCGCCAGCGCCAAAGCAAGCTGGATCCGTTCAAACTCACCATCGCCGAATTGCTTGAGAAGGACCCCGTCGCCACGGCCACCGTCATACGGCAGCGGCTCCGATCTGTCGGTTACGACGGTGCCTACACGATTCCACGCGAGTGTGTGCGCGCCACCCGCCCGGCGCGGAAGCCGCCACGCGCCTTCCTACGCATGGAATCGCCGGCCGGGGAGCGCTTCGAGGTCGATTGGGGGCACTTCGGCGTACTCGATTACGCCGGCGACAAACGCAAGCTATATGCTTTCGCCCTGGTGGAAGCGCATAGCCGGATGTTATACCTGGAGTTCACCCATAGCCAGAGCTTCGAGACCTTCGCCCGTTGTCACGTGCACGCCTTTCTGGCAATGGGTGGCGTCGCCAGAGAAAGCCGGGAGAAAGGAAAGGTCGAGCGCGCGATCGGGTATGCACGCCAAGCCTTCTGGCCGGTGCGGGAGTTCACGGACCTCAATGACGTGAACCGCCAGGCCCGACAGTGGCTCGCCGAGATCGCCAATCAACGCCAGCATCGCGAGACGCGAGAACGGCCCATGAATCGGTTCAAGGCCGAAGCCTTGCGCCCGCTGCCGGTCATTCCCTACGACTATCGCGACACCGTCGAAGCGCTGGTCTACAAAGATCTCCGTCTGCACTTCGATGGCAACCGGCACTGCGTGCCCCCACGCTTTGCCGGCCGCCGCCTCACCATCAAAGCGGATTCCAGTTCGGTCACCATCTACGACCGCGTCCACGAAATCGTCTCGTATCCGCGCTGCTGGGGGTCGCGGGCAGATTCTCGGCGCCGGCCGCTTCGACGCCGAACGGGCGGACCTGCGTCCCGCGGCTGCACGATCGCGCGCCCAGCAACGGCTCTTCGCCCTCCTGGAAAACCTCTGCTCCCGTGCCATGCTCGAAGCGTATTTGCGCGACATGGCCGATACAGACCGGGCCTTGTCACGCCAACTCGCCCAGACACGAAACACCGACGGGCTTCCACTGTTCCTGTTCCTGCTGACGGCGCGGGAGGTTCCGACATGCGCTGAGCCGACGCCGACGTCTGAACCCGACCACTACTGGTCGCCCCTACGGCGGCTGGCGGACCCGTGTGCGCGGATGCGTCAAATCCCGGGCTGGCCGGCGTCAAGACCGCCGAATCTGCTGCTCTTTTAAACCGCCGTCAACAGCGATGGAGCGCTGTCTTTGCCGGCGCGCCTCACGAGTAGCGTTCTCTCGACTTGGCACATCCCGCACAGCCGCATCGGGGCTGGTTGGGAGAATGACTCGCTGGAGGTGCTGTGGCGAGATGCGGGACGTGCCTTCTGCAGACTCTGGGGGAATGATGCTAACGGCAGCCGGTATGCGTTCATACCTGTTTCTGCCAGCGCTGAGCATCCGACTCTGGAGAGCGTCAATCGCCTCACGCACGAACACGAGCTTAAGAGCTATCTGGATAGCAGTTGGGCATTGCGGCCACTGGAATTGGTGCGCGAGCGCGGACAGACGCTGCTCATGGTCGATTACACAGGAGGCGAGCCGCTCGATTGCCTGATCCAGGAGCCGATGGAGATCGGACCGTTCCTCCGACTCCCCGTGGCGCTGTCTGGGGCAGTTGGTCAGTTACACGGGCGCGGGCTCATCCACAAGGACACGAACACCACCGAGCGCTCCAGCGCGTTGAGCACGAGTTCGTGTTCGTGACGAGGGAATAGTCCTCTCACCATCGGACCCACCTTCGTGCGGGTCATAGCAACGGTGTCTAACGCCGGCGGAGGCGCCACGACCATCTCGCCGACCGAGCGGCGGCCCGCCGTGAGAAGGGCTTCGGAGTTCGTGACGACCTCTTTCCGCTTTTTCCAGCCAGTCGCCCGGCCAGGCAGCGTACAACGGATCGGCTTCTCCGGACCGAATGTAATCTGCGATGGCGATTTGAATGGGGATGGATTCGTCACGTGTTCAGGAATGGCTACTCTCCCGCGTGGTCAAGAAACATGCGCTCCAGGTGCGGTGCAACAAAGAACCGAGCTCGGGAACGCAACAATTCCAGTTCCGGCTTCACGCTCCGGATCTGGCCGTCCCTCTTGGCCCGGAGCAGCACGCCCAGTAGGCCGGTGACCCGCAATCCAGCTCGTTCGGCTGCAATGCGACCGTCGCGTTCGTCCAACAAAATCAAATCAGCAGTTATCTCCAGCGTGAGTGCTATGGCTTCGGCCTCTCCCGGATCGAGAGTGGCCTTCAGCAGACGGGCCACTTTGTCGTCCCCGAGTGCGTGGGCCTTGAGGCGCCTGATATTCGGTTGGTTTTCAACTAGAATTGTCCCCGATGGTTCTCGAAACTCTCTCGTCGCTCCACGGTGAATTGAAGGGCCTTGTTCGCGCTGCAGACTTCGACGAAGCTCGGGCGGTGGGCGGGCGGACGGTTCGTGTGCTTGCGCAGAAACTCCGGTCCCATCTGCCGACCGATCTAAAGCTTGATTTGCGCAACCTCCTGCAAATCAAGACCGCGGTCCTCCTCGCTGAAGTGTACGACTACTATGGGCAGTTCGACGCCTCCGCCGAAGTTGCACACACGGGCAAGCTCGTCCTCACGTCACTCACGCCACCCAAGACCCCGCCGTCCCGAGATGAACTAAGCCAGGCAAAGATCCGACTCGCGGTGGCGTACGGAAGAAGCCTGTACCGAGCCTACCGGCACGACGACGCCACCAACATCCTTCATACGTGTCGTGATTACGTTACCCAGCACCTTGCGACGCCAGGATTCCCCTGTTACGGCACACTCGGCGAGATTGCGTACACCTTGGGTCGTGTGCACCGTCAGCACCAGCAGTTCAATGGCGCGGCAGAAGAGTTCAATGCCGCCATCGCGCGGTACGATGATCGTGTCCAGCACAAACGCAAGTTCGACCCCGCGAACGCCCCGGCGGCCGTGGCGTTCTCAGCACATAAAGTCGCGACGATCACCGCACTTGGCATTGCCTGGTGCACGTACACGCAAGGCGCACTCAACGCCGCGAAATATACGAATCTCATTCCGGCGCGCCTCATGCTCCGACGATCCGGCGACGTGCTCAACACCGCGTACGCGGACGTGATCTATGCCTCCGTCCTGCGCGCCCTTGCCGGCGCGGACGCCGCAGCCCTGGCCTGCGCCCGACAACTGGCCACCGAGGCCGAGGCGGTATTCGTCGACCACGGCCACCGTCATTACGCTGCCGGCGCCGCACTAGAATTGGCCCTGACAGCCTTAGCAGAGAAAAAGACGACGGAGGCTTTGCAGCATTGGGAACGTCTCGATGAGTACGCTCAAAAAGAAGACATCCGCTGGAAACGGAGCGCGATGATCGTGCACAGCAGAATACTGCGCATGACTGGCCAGCACCAAAGCGCGTGCACCGTCGCAACCAAAGCACTGCGGCTTGCCAGAGACCAGCATGAACAACTCGGCCAGCTTGACGCCTTGATCGATCGCAGTGAAACATACCGTGAGCAGAAACAACACGATCCTGCCATCCGTGATCTCCTGCGCGCACTGAAACTCAACCGTCGCCTCGCTGACCCGAAACGACCTGCGAACCCAAAGGTCCACGCGATCTGTCATCTCCACCTGGTGCAGAACTACCTCGCGCTCGAACGCATGCACGACGCCGTGGTGAGCTTCACCGAGTGGGAACGCGTGCAACACCGAGTCGAGCACAAGAATATCCACGAACTCGCAGCGAGCATCGCGCCGAAACTCAACCGCACCACCGTCCTCGAAATCGACACCACGAAACACGGCCTCAACTACGAACAAAACGAGCGCCGCCTCCGTGAGTTCTTGCTCGCGCAGGCAAGCATGCGTGCCAATAATCAACAAGAAACCGCTGATCTCCTCGACGTCACCCGTCAGACCGTCGCGAAATGGCACGCGGAAGCAAGCAAAAACAGTAAGCCCTGACATTCATCCGCTAGCCACACCCCGACGAAGGATGGGGCGGATAGCGCAGCTCCCACGCGGGACCGCCCCCTACGAATCCGCCTACACCCGATGCCATAGCAGCACCACGCGCAGGTTGTTGTTAAGATTATCGACGAAAAATGTGAAGCGTATTAACGTTTAGAATCTGCTGGTTACGAAGATATCACCCCGAAGATACCACCAAAGAGCTATCGGACGTTACTATCCTCACGTGCCGCAACAAAGCGATGTTCAGCCCGCAAACCAGCACCGCGAGATGCCGGGCGAACGAAATACGGAAGGACCCATCCCAACAGCCAAAGGATGAAAGGAGCGTATGCCTGAAAGCGAGTACAAATGCGACGGCGATCAGTTCCGTGACGAGCTGAGACGCCAGCACTACCAAGACCTTCACGCTACACGCAGCAAAAAGAGGAACGAGCTGCACGAGCTCGACCGCCAACGCTACTCCGTAAGCGACCTCTTCCGGCGCTATGCCGGGACTCACGAGGTCCCGTTTTCCATCCACGTAGGCCCGCGCGTGGACCACGACCTACACAAGCGCACGCTCGCGTACGCGTGCGGCAAGCACGCGTGCACCGCGCTCGGCGTGCTGACGTTCGCTGCCCTGAGCGTCGCTTCACTCGAGCTGCCGATCCCAACGATGGTGTTGTTCCTCATCAGTGCAATCGTCGGATACCTCCTCAGCCTCGTCGTAAACGCCGGCATTGCACTCGCCACCAGAGCCGGCCCCGCCAACCCCCAAGCCGAGCGGTCACTGAGGCGGCTGGCACTCGTTTCCGGCACCGGCATGCTCAGCAGCGCCGCGGCATTCATGCTGCTGCGCTTCATGAGCGCAGCAGCACAAGCGTTCGTCTCGATCGTCCTCGTCGCGTTCGAAGCGTCCGTTTTCACGCTTGGCGGCGCTCTGGCCGCCGCCTACCTCGTGTGCTCCTGGAGCGATCATCTTGCCGCCGAGTACGATGATCTCAACCACCGCCGTCACGCGCTCCTCCGGGAGCTGCAGCTTATCGACGCTGAGTTGCCACCAGAACGCACCCCAGCGCCAAACCAGCAACCACAACCACAACCGGAGGTAACTCATGAAGACCATCACCATTTGTTTGTGCCTGCTGCTCCTGATGCAACTGGCACTCAACGCAGGACCCGCGACGGTACTAACGGTCTGGATCGATCGTAGCGGCAGTACGGACCAACTCCAGAAGATCGTACCAGCACTCGAAGAAGCCATCAAGACGACAACGCCGCCGTTGAACGGCGTGGAAGCGTGCCCCTTCGGCATGGGGGAGACCAGCAGTTGGGCGGAACCCTGCAAACGGTTCACCTGGGGCGCCAAGCCGGTCCTGGATAACGCGAAGCCGACGACATCCAAGATGCCCATCGCAGCGATCTTCCGCGAATCACACGACAGCATGCTCGCACAAGCCAAGCAACAGGACGATGCGGAAAAACAGCGCAGGATCGCCGAGTACAACACGACAGTGGACCGACAACTCGAAGCGTTCGCGCGGTACCTCGCGGAACGGCCCACGAAAGTACCACCGTGCACCCAATTCGAGGACCTCCAGGCCCGGCTCCTGGGCCAGCAGCGTGACCTGAACCTCATCATCACGGATGGTCTGATGGACTGCCCGGCCACACAACGGACCCTTCCCACAGGCACTCCTGCCGGGCGCACGGTCATCCTGCTCGTGCCCGCAAAACGGGATGCGACGGCCAAAGGGTCGGAGGAGCGGCGCTTCGCGACACGGACCAAGGCCATGGCAACACTCTTTCCCGAAGCGACCTTCTTGCCCGTCTTCGCCGTTGAACAACTCCCCGAGATACTGACCGGCACAACCCAACGTGCCGACACCAGAGTTGATCCCCCGCAGCAGCACGCGGCGGCTGCGCGGACAACCACCCCCGCGGAGGCACGCAGCACCAGCGCTCCCCAGATCAGACATGCACCACAACAGGCCACGGACAACGGCGATGCAGCAACCGTCGAGCGCGCACTCCGCAACCTCCTGTCGGAACTTCATGCCCGTCACGTGCGACCGAGCTTCGGACCGTACGAGGGCGAGTGCTACACGGACCAGATGCTCCAACAGATGATCGCAACCAAGGAACATCGCGCGATTGCGCAGGAACAGAAAGACACGCCTGCGTTTCAGGAGATCATCACCCGCATCCGATCGCTCCGTCCTGAG
>Ga0335082_10005151_pt1 | contig 14263 bp, 16 predicted proteins | sample Lox_Sample_41_FD_206718 | JGI IMG/M metagenome (GOLD analysis project Ga0335082, IMG submission 206718) | Soil microbial communities from Loxahatchee National Wildlife Refuge, Florida, United States - Lox_Sample_4.1 | ecosystem: Environmental > Terrestrial > Soil > Wetlands | place: USA...
CCGGGAGCGGGTGGGGTGCTATACTAGTAGCGGGGGACGCTCCCGGCCGCCGGAGGTACCCAGGAAGCCCGTCAAGGGAGAATAGCGGACGGGGGACTAGACAGGGGGGACGAGGTGTGGTACGGTGGAGATGCGGCCCAAGCCGTACCTGAAATTGTGTTCTTTGACAATTGAATAACAAACACTCAACAAGTGCCTTAAACCTACAACTGGGACATGCACGTCGGGATATCTTTCAAATCCGGCGTCCAGCGGTAGGGGTGCGGTGCCCGTCCCTGCGTTAACTGTAGGGGCTGTAGGCATAGTAGGCATAGATTGGGCTATGGCGGCAAACAGGGCGGCGCCTCGCGCGCGTCCCGATTTTTTCTTCTACTACTACTACTACTACTACTACTACAGAAGAAATAAAAAAAAAAAAAGTCGGTGCCCGTGGGACGGTTAACGAGCCGCCTGTAGGCATATCCTGTGGCCCCTCAGCCACAATCCTAGTCCGCGGTAGGCATCTGGACCTACCGGAGATTGGTCTTTCAAGGCTTGGGACACGCAGGGCGTGCGGGCACTCAACGGGGTCATGGGGGGATGTGCTTGACGCAGAGCCTTTACAGACTACAACTCCAGGTTGGTCGTCAAGGGGTAAGATCGACTACTCCGAGTACACTAGACGTACTAAGACTCAACCGGAGGTTGGACCACTAGCTGCAGGTTGTATGGTGGGGTACCTGCAGGCGACATAGGTGTGGGACGCTTCGGGACAACTTCCGGATGCGAGCTACTAATTGGAGGTTGAAGTTGTAGAGACCACAACCGGCAACCTTCAGTTAGGATGGGACAGACTGACGCAGGGAGGTACAGCCCTAAGTTGTCTATAGGGCACAGTACACCTAACCGGAAGTAGAGACACGGCGCGGATACACTCGCGCTAGGGTTGAGGGAACAGGCCCATACAGCACCAAGTTGAGTGTGTGTATCAAACGGCGACAACCTGGAGTTACGTGTACAGGCGGTCGCCAACAACTCAGATTCAAAGTATTCCTCCAGGCTGCCCGCGAGAGTGGTAGGGCGTAGTGACTACACCTAGCGACCGGCGGTTGTTGTTAACTATATCGAAAGTTGTTAGGGAATTTGCGTCACAACTTCCGGACGTGTAGTTCAAGTGTTCGTTCAACGGGGTATCCCCCCACGCGACCTATTGACGGCTGGGCGCGGCTGTGCTATTGTGGGACGAATCGCGGCGTAGTGCGCACCTCGTGTCAATAACCCGAGGTGAAGGCGTGTGAGAAAGTTTAAGTTTGGTGTGGTGGGTTGCAATCACTAAGCCTCAATGTGAGCGGCAAGTCGAGAGCCGTTTGCGCGAACTACATGACGTTTATGCCCCTCAAATTTTAACTAGGGTCCGGCACGCGAACCGGGACATTTTGGCTCCTCGTCCGTTTCTACCTAGGTATCTATTCGTGCGCCCCACACGTGCGGGTGCGCGCGCGGTCCTATCTATTGGCGGCGTGTGCGGGCTACTTTCGTTTGGAGATCATCCGGCCAAAGTGCCGGACTTTGTGGTGGAGGACATTCGAGGTAGAGAAGTTGACGGACTGATTCCGGTTCCTCCTCCTGAAGTCAAGTCTTTTCCGTTCAAGGCTGGCGATTCAGTTGTAGTGTCTAGTGAATTGATGGGGGACATTTCTGCTTTATTCGTTTGTAGACAAGGGCCGGGGCGAGTTAGAATTTTAATGCAATTGATGGGGAAATGGCATAAAGCCACAGTTCCTCTTGGCTCCATACATGACGCAACTTCCTAGAAAAGGCCCCACATACGACATTAATGTATTCCGGGAGCGTGCGCGGGAGCGCCGTGTGGGCCGGAAGGAGACGGCCGAACGGAAGCAGGCGGTGCTGGATGCTTTATCTTCAGGGCTAACTGTTTCACGGGCCTGTCAATTGGCCAATATTTCTAGATGGGCTGTCAAGGACTGGAAGCGCAAAGATCCAATATTTAAGAAGTTGTGGGACGAGGCGCTGGAAGCGGGCGTTGATACGTTGGAGGACGAGGCTATCCGCCGGGGGCGTGACGGCTACGGAAAGCCCCTAGTTTACCAAGGCCAGTTGACGGGGGACGTGGTAATTGAATATAGCGACGCATGTTTGATTTTCATGCTTAAGGCTAAACGCTACGCAGACAGAAAAGAAATCACTGGCAAAGACGGTTCCCCCCTCATGCCCGAAACTAAAGCCGTAATTCCATGGGCGGGGTTGGAGCAAATGTCAGAGGATGAATTACAGCGAATCTATTCAGAACAGATTGAAAAAACTGGACCTGTTGAGGGCGAATCCTAAACTTAGGGCGCTGGAATTAGAGTTTTGCCGTAGAAACGTTAAGCATTTTATTAATTCCTGGGTGTGGACTTACGATCCGCGTGCGGCGGTTGAAGGCGGGTTAGCACACCTTCCCTTTAATTTGATGCCGCGTCAGGCCGTGTTTATTGACTGGCTGGATGCAAGAGTAACGCACCGTGAAGAGGGGCTGTGCGTAAAGAGCCGTGACGTTGGTTATTCGTGGATGACTTGCGCGTATGCGGCTCATAAGTGGTTGTATATAGACGGATTTAAAACCACTTTCGGGTCACGCAAAGAGGAATACGTGGATAGGTCCGGCGACCTTGACTCGTTATTCGAAAAGATTCGGTTCATAGTTCTCCGGCTACCCTTCTGGATGCGGCCGGAGGGCCTAATGCCTAATAAACATTTCAACTACATGCGTTTAATTAACCCGAAAAACGGTAATCTGATCCGGGGTGAGGCGGGCGACCAGATGGGGCGTGGCGGACGGTCTTCTCTCTATTTGATAGACGAGGCGGCGTTTCTGGATCGGGCTGAACGCGTCAATGCGGCTACTAGCGCCAATTCAGACGTTCGAATTTGGGGGTCTACGGTGAATCATCCCGGTACGATGTTTAGCCGTAAATGGCACGGCGGAAGTTTGGACCCGCGCCAGATATTCGTATTCAATTACCGGGACAACCCCCTCATGACCCCGGAACGGATTGCCAAGAAAAAGAAAGAACTTGAAGTTTGGGAATTTGCGGCTGAATATGAATGTGACGACTCCGCCTCTATTGAGGGGATTTGCATTCCCGGAGTCTGGGTAACTGCGGCAAAAGAAATTAAGCATTTAGCTGTTATTGAGCCTTACGTGTCAGGAATTGGCGGCGGCGACATTGGGGCGGGTAAAGCTAAGTCCGTGTTCGTCCCGCGCTGGGGGCCGGTAGTCGGCGTACCGGTAGCTTGGGGGCAGCCCGACACGACGGAAACCGCGCTGAAAATGCTGGACGCTTGTCAAGCGTCGAAAATTCGCCGGACAGACTACACTGAGTGCGTTATTCAATGTTTGCGGTATGATTCGGTGGGTGTCGGTGCGGGCGTTTCGTCTACCCTGTCTCGGACGTTTAGACCAGGGCTGCAAACGATTGGGGTAAATGTTGGGGATTCACCGACTGACACTAAATGGCCAGACGGCAAGACAGCGGACCAGAAATTTGCCAATTTGAAGGCCGAGGCGTGGTGGACAGGCCGCGAGCGATTCAAGAAGACCTATGAAATGGTTAAATTCTTGAAGGGCGAGGAAGGCGGAATTTCCCACCCCTTGAATGAATTAATTTCTCTACCCGACGATAAAGATAGCCCTGAGGCTCAAACTATGGCCACTCAAATTTCGCTAGTAAAATGCGGCCGGAATGAAGCGGGAAAAATTATCATCGAATCAAAGAAAGATTTGACTAAACGGGGCATTAAGTCGCCGGACCACGCCGACGCGTTGATGCTGACATTCACCGGGACTAATAAATTGGAAATTTGGTCACAGTTGGCAGCATGAGCCGGAAAAGCCGTAGGCGTCCCCCTCATATTCCGGTTCAAGTTCCGAAGGCTTCTTCACAGCCTCCGAAATCGTTGTTGTCCGCGCCCACCGCTGATAGTTTTCAGAACTTTATGCTGTCCCTGGGAATGGGGACAGATAACGCGCTGGCCGCGTCGACTTACGGATTTAATCCGATTACCCGGCAACGGGTGCTACTGGAGTGGATTCATAGAAGTTCGTGGCTCGGTGGTGTTGCGGTTGACGTGATTGCCGAAGATATGACGCGGGGTGGTGTCACAATTAAGGCTACGTTGCCGCCGGAAATAATTGAACATCTTCAGCATGTGATGGTCCATTCGGGGGTGTGGACTAAAACTGCTGAAACGATTCAGTGGGGCCGGTTGTATGGCGGGGCAATCGGCGTCATAATGATCGACGGCCAAGACTTCTCTACGCCCCTCAGGCTTGAGACTGTTGGGCCGGGGCAATTTAAAGGTATTCTTCCGCTTGACCGGTGGATGGTGAATGCCTTGGTTGCGCAGGGTGAAGTCATTGAGGAGTTGGGGCCGGATATTGGGCTTCCTGAATTCTACGACGTAGTGGCGGACGCTCCCGGAATTCCTCGGACTAAAATCCATTATTCACGGGTGCTGCGTCATATTGGAGTTAAACTTCCTTACTGGCAGGCAATTCAGGAAAATTTGTGGGGAATTTCGATATTTGAGCGGTTGTATGACCGGCTTATTGCGTTTGACGCCGCCACACAAGGCGCGGCTCAACTCGTTCAGAAAATGTGGACTCGCGTCTATCAGATTGACGGCCTGCGCGAAATCATTGCGATGGGCGGGCAGCCCATGCAGGGGTTGCTGCAGCAAGTTGATATGATGCGCCGGATGCAGTCTAATGAAGGCATTACGTTAATTGACGGAAAAGATGCTTTCATTCCACATTCTCAGACGGTAAATACAGGTATCACGGATGCACTGGTTCAGTTCGGCCAACAATTGTCGGGCGCGCTGCAGATCCCACTGATCCGGTTGTTTGGCCAGTCGCCAACCGGATTAAATTCCAGCGGTGAAGCTGATCTCCGCACCTATTATGACGGAATTACTCGGGCGCAGGAACGCGACCTGCGCGTGTTTTTAACTAAAGTAATTACCCTTACGGCTTTGAGTGAAGGGATTGAACTTCCTCCCCAATGGGGATTCGATTTTAATTCGCTGTGGCAAATGACTGACGCTGAGCGGGCTGGAATTGCTGGACAAGTTACTGACACGGCCTTGAAAGGGTTTGAGGCCGGTGTGGTAGACCGTTCCACCGTATTGAAAGAAATGCGTGAAAATGGCCGCGTGGTTGGGGCGTGGACTAATATCACAGACGACCACATTGAAGAGGCGGCAATGGAGCCGCCTCCGGCTAGTGCTGAAGCTCGCCAGCAGGCTCTTGAGGAAGAGGCTGCAATGGCCGAGGCCACGGGAGAGCCGGAGACGGGCGGGAAGTCCGAGGGGGGCGACGGTACCGGGGATTCGTCCTATAGGCGCGGACGGGCCGCGCCGGGGCACGGGGGACCGCTGACTGCGCGGGACGGCTGGACGCGGGACGCCGCGACCCTTACAAATTTTCATGGGATAGGAATTGCGATTGAGACATTAAGAGGCCAGCGGCGTTGGAATGGCGGCCCTAAATGGCCTAGTGACTACGGCCACATTACCGGAATTCCTAGCGCCGAGGGGGAATTCGAATTTCTCGATATGTTCCTTGGCCTCCATCACGGTAGCGATAAGGCTTGGATATTCAACCATTATGGCCGGGACGGCCAGTGGGAAGAATTGAAAGTAATGCTGGGCTACCAGACTTTGGAGCAAGCTAAACGAGATTATCAGCTTGCCTATGGCCAAACCGCAAAAGGTGGGATTGAGGGGGTGGCCGTGCCGGAATTGTTTAATAAATTGAAGAGTATGGATGTTTGCGCGCCCCTTAAGAGAAATAGGAATTTGGCGGCGAGGCCGAGTTATGAGAAGACGGCGGTTACTCCTCTATTTGCGTCTGCTTAGGTGGTGCTATGACAACTATCCATGTTCATATCCACCGAAGTAATTCAGGAGAGAAACTGGTAAACGCGGTCCGTTCTGTCCCCTCACGTACGGCTGCCATTAAAGCGAAATTTGAACAAGCGGTGAAGATTGTTGCGTCGTTAACGGGAAAAGCCCAAGACGAAAATAAGAAAAGGTGATAAGATGATTGACTGGAATGACATCCACATTGAATGGGAAGATTCAACCACGGTTAAGGCTGTAGTTCATTTGCCTACGGGTGTACAGGTTGACGGTCCGTGGACTGTAACTCCGGATACGTCTGACCGGGAGCATATCCGGCTTACACTTGAAGGGAAAGTTCACGAGACCCATCACCATAATGGTGAGACGTGGCAGCCCAAGCCAGCAGCATAACCCCTGAGACCCGGCGCGAACGCGTTGCGTGGCACCGCGTTCGCCGGGCCGAGATATTGTACGCCCAGGCACTGCGTCGCGTCGCTCACCAGATTGGCATGCTGGCTGGGATGTTCGAGGGGGGCGATACTATTGCAGAGGTTGAGCAGAAGGCGGGGCTGTTAGAGCGCTCTCTGCAGATTTACGCGAAGACTATTGAACCTTGGGCCAAGGTAATTGCGGGCCGGATGCTGGCGGACGTGTCGCGGCGTGACGAGGCCATGTGGAATACGCTGGGGCGGTCTATGAGCCGGGCACTGCGTGAAGAGATTTCCAAGGCCCCAACGGGTGATGTATTCCGGTCCTTGATGGACCAACAAGTTACTTTAATTACGTCTCTCCCCCTCAAGGCAGCACAGCAAGTCCATGAACTTGTGATTGAGGGTAGAATTTCTACAGCAGGCCGCGCTAGCGATTTGACTGCTGAAATCATGAAATTGGGAGATGTGACTAAAGCCCGTGCTAATTTGATTGGCCGGACAGAAACGGCACGGGCGGCGTCAAATCTAGTACAGGCACGGGCGCAGTTTGTAGGGTCAACTAGCTATATTTGGCGCTCGTCGGGAGATGTTGACGTACGGCCGTTGCATAAGGACTTGGATGGTACGGCGCATTTGTGGGCGGAGCCTCCCGTCGCGGGTGAACGCGGCGAGAGGTCACATCCCGGCTGCATTTATAATTGCCGGTGTTTTGCGGAGCCAATTATTCCGACGAGGTTTTGATAGTCCGCCAGATTTTGCCTTCTTTCTTGGCGATGCGGGCTGCGAATCCTGGTCCGCAGTGTTTGGCGATTTCTATAAGTGCTGCGTCGTTAGTTTCGTAGGTAATTCCGGCGATGGTAGTGGTGATCATTGTAGCGTCCTTCTCGCTGATAAACCTACTTTACCACATCTCGGGGGTTTTGTCAAGTATCTGGGTGTTTCGCCATTTCTTCCGTGTATAAATCGTTTACGCCGCATTCACACCCGGCGCAAACTGCTCTACCCGCAGGCGTGAACGCTACAGCCGATTCTCCGTCACGGGCAACGCAGGGTGTCATGAAACTATTTTCGCGGGGGCATTCTAGTTCGTGACGTTCGATACCTGTGCGGCGGAAGACAGCGTCACGATATTCGTTGGCGAGTTTATAATCGGCTGCTTCTTGAGGGGTAGGTTTGGTCATTTGTTTTAGTCTTTCGGTAAGTGTTAGGGTTAGTAGGATTAGCCTTTCATTTTACGTCTATGAATTTTCCCGTTTCGCGCTTGACATGAATTACGTAGCCCTTACCTGTGAATTTCACTTCACTGTCGGGTTCGACAGCGTGCTCTGGAATATTTAGCATTGATAACCATGTAAATATTCTGGACCTATCCGCGTGACGCGGGCCTATTAGTGGCTCTATTAGTCGGAGAGTGCGCAGAAATACGATTAGGCGGGTACTGGCTAATATTGTAGTTATTTCTCTAGGTTTTCCGACAGCCCATATTTTGACTGTATAACGTGCCATGAGTCTTTATCCTCCTATGTCTTAGACCCTTTGCACTCTACCACGCTTCGCCTATCGTTGTCAAGTACTTGGGTCTGGAATTCGGTTTAGTGTGGAACCATAAGTGAGTAGATAGATATGCCGATGGCAATTGCACTCGTCGCCGCCGCGATTACGCTAGCCCCCATGGCGATTCTGGCCGTGTGGTTGTTTTTTGCACTTAAAGAATTAGATTCACGAGCTAAGGCATTCGCTTCTCGGGCCGATGCATTCGCTTCTCGGGCCGATGCATTCGCTTCTCGGGCTAATGCTATGGCTTTGCGAGCACGGGAATTGGCTCTAGATCTATCCGAAGCTGATTCTTCTAGGTCCAATTGATTTAACCATTCGCAAGCATAACGAAGCTCTCTTCCGTTTAGGGTCTTGGCGTCTACTTTTGCTTTAGTCTTGGCTCGGCCCCAGGTGTTAAATTGTTGAAAACATTCGGATTTGTTTAACAGCCTCATCGTTTCTCCTTCCTATGTCTTAGACCCTTTGCACTCTACCACGCTTCGCCTATCGTTGTCAAGTATCTAGGAGATACCCATGAAACTCTTCACTAAGTTTCTGGCCTCGGTCCTGTTCAGCCTCGGGCTGGCCAGCGTCGCCCTGGCACAGACCTATCCGACTACCACGCCGGTTTACATTCCGACGGCTCAGGAAGCGCCGGTAACGTGCACTGCGGCTTGCGACGTATATTTCTCTGTACAGGGCGTCACCACGGTTTCGGTTCAGTTTACCGGCTCGCCCTCCTCGTTTACGGCGGCTCTCCGGGGTTCGAACCAGAATTCCACGATTGCCAATTCTAGCGTTACTTGGACCACACTTAATCTGACCCCCCTTAATGGTGGCGCAACGGTAACCTCGGTTACGGCAGTTGGCACTTGGACGGCTAGCACGGCTGCGCTGACTCGCGTCAACGTTCACGTGACTGCTGTTTCGGGCTCCGTGACGGTCAACCTTGCGGGTACTAACGGCGGCGCGGTTTCCTATTCTGCGGGTTCCGTGGTCCTGACGGACGTGGAGGCCACGGGTTCAGGTAACGGCGGCGCTGCGCCCGCCAAAGTTGCGGTGATTGGCGGCACGTATAATTCCACCCCGCCTACCGTGACGAACACTAACGCTGTGTCGTTGCAGCAAGATGCCGCTGGCCGACTAATCGTCACTGACCCCAACGTTGAAGTGACCGGTTCGGGCAACGGTGCGGCTGCGCCGTCGAAAGTTGCGGTGATTGGCGGCATTTATAATTCGACTCCTCCGACTGTGACTAATACTAACGCAGCAGCCTTACAGCTTGACGCTGACGGATCGCTGTATGTAAACGTTCGCGATTTTACCGTGCCGAATGACCCGTGCCAGAGTCCGGGTGCTACGAAGTCGTCCGCGATTGTAGCTATCACCACCGCGACGACGACACAACTAGTGGCCTTATCGGGCACAAAATCAGTGTATGTGTGCGGGTTTAATGCCACGGTTGCCGCTGCGCAAACTTTGACGTTTGAATACGGGACTGGCTCGTCGTGCGGTACAGGTACGACCGCGCTCACAGGCGCATTTGCTCCGGCCACAGGTACACCGCTTAACATTGGCGGGGGTGAGGCAACTGCGATCACCGCTCCGTCGGGCAACGCACTTTGTGTTGTATCTACCACTACGGGTAGTACACAGGGCGTTCTTACTTACGTTCAGCAGTAAAGGTTGGACATGCGTATTATCGTTCTGTTGCTGGGGCTGCTACTCGCCGCCCCAGCTTGGGCGCAAAACAACGCGGCCAATTACGGTTCGGCAGCTTACTATAATTTGGCTTTGAGTAATACGCCGGTCACAATTAAGGCCACTTCGGGACTGCTGACTGGTGTCAATTGCTATAACCCAAACGCCGCCGTCGAGTATCTGGAATTATTTGACAACGCCACGGTATCGATGTCTATCACCGGCACGGTGAATGGTACCACGTCGACTAGTTCCAACGTTCTGCATTTCGCCACCACCCCCTCAAATTTGGTTAAGGGGATGGGAATTGTTGATACGTCCACCGGCGCGTCGATTGCGGCGGGCACAACAGTTGTATCCTGGACGACGACCACAGTCACGATGTCAGCTAACGCGGCGGGTTCGGGTGTTGGTGGCACTGATGGCATTACGTTCTTTACGGTACCTAAAACTGTTCTGCCCCTTACGGCCTCGACTGTCACTAATAGTTATTGGCCAATTGGGTTAGCGTTCCCGTCTAATTCAATTAAGGTTGGGGCTACGGCGGACGGTACAACTTACGGTTCAGCTCCCGGCGCTGCTCTCAAATGCAATTTTACGTTTAACTGATGGCTAATCCGCTTTACTATACAACCGAAAAGATTGGTTTAACTCGTTCGAGAACTCCAGAGGGTTTTCTTCTCTGTGAGGGGGCCGCGCTGGCGCGTACGGGTGAACTTATTTATGGCCCAGGCGAAACCCCAATCAAAGTCGGGGCTAACGGATTTGCTGTAATTGAGCGGCACCCGGAAGACGTATTTGAACCTGAGGCCATCGCGTCGGCCACGGGTAAAAGCGTGGTAAATGAGCATCCGCCGATGGATGTCTCGCCAGACAACTGGAAAAAACTATCTGTCGGTGTGATTCTCAATCCTCGGAGGGGTAAAGGGCCAGACGCGGATTTGTTGCTAGGGGATTTGCTGATTACGGACAAAGCCGCTATTAGCCTGATCGAAGACGGTAAAGTGGAGCTGTCTTGCGGGTATAGTGCGGATTATGATGATGTTTCTTCCGGCCGGGGGAGACAAAGCAATATTCGAATTAACCATGTTGCGCTGGTTGACTCCGGCCGATGTGGAATAAGGTGCAGCATTGGCGATAAAAACACAGCCGGAGAGGTTCTAACAATGGCGAGTACAGCAACTAGACTACAGAGCCGGGTGGAAGCTCTGCGCCGCAAAGTAGATCTTGCGTTCAAGACAGACGACGATAGAGCGCTGGAAGAGGCGTTCAAGAGTTTCAAATTCCGAGACTCAGGTGGTAGTTTCCTTGAAGAGGGCGAAGAGGAAACCGATAAAGGGGCTGGCGCTCCGGGTGAACATCACATCCATGTTCACGTGGGAGGTAAAGCTCACGACGACGATGACGATGACGACGCTCGTCACTCTCGCCGCCGTCACCACGATGACGATGACGATGACGATGACGATGACGAGGGGGGAGACCCAATGGAAAAACGGTTGCTGAAACTTGAAGAGACCGTCGCCGGGCTGGCTAAGGCTGTTCAGAAAATGATGGCCGGAGAACGTGCCGAGGCTAAACATTTTAACGAAGACGACGATGATGATGACGATAATGAAGAGGGCGACCTTGGGCCAATGAAAGAAGGTTCCGAGGAAGAGGATCTTGAGCAAGACCCCGATGATCCGAAAGGTTTTGAGGAAGTCAAGGGCGCAACTGGCGATGACGACGATGACGACGATGACGACGATGACGACGATGACGACGCTCATCACTCTCGCCGCCGTCACCGTGACGATGACGACGCTCATTACAAAGGGCGCACCACAGACCGCGCCACGGCTTCTCGTCTGGCCCTACAAATGCAGCAGACTATTTCCCTGGCTGAAATTCTGGCTCCCGGAAAAGTTAAACTTCCAACTCACGACGCGACCAATGTCAAGCGGACCAAAGCGGCAATTTGTCGGGTCCGGCGGCAGGCTCTTGAAGCGGCAGTCAAAGATGACGATACCCGCTCGCTGGTGGAAGATATTGTTGGTGGCCCCCTTAAACTTCGCCACATGACTTGTGACGCGGTGGGCGTTGTATTCAGGGGGGCAGCGACTCTGAAACGAAACGCTAACCGGTTGCGCACGAAGCGTCAGGACACGGCTGGCGGCGGGGGTTTGGGTGTGGTTGGGCCTATTCGTACTCCGGCGGAATTTAACCGGTGGAACGCTGAGCGGCTAGCTAAGAAATCTTAATTTTGGTTGAAGGATTCTAACAATGGTTGCTTTTCAGTTTCGCATGAGCACGGGGTTTGCGGGGGACGTCAACCGCACTCACCCTGCCTCAATCGAACCAGCCTTGCTTGACGCGACTAATCCGCCCGTTAACTATGGCGTGGCGGTTCAGTGTAATACAGCGGCTAACTCTATTCGGGGCCTGCTGGCTTCGGACTATAATGCTACGGACTTTTGGGGCGTCACTGTCCGGCCCTATCCGTTCCAGCAAGGTACGTCAGCAATTGCTTATGCAGGTGCCCCGCTTGGATCGCTAGGTGTGCTGCCTGCACAGCCGGTTGATGTGCTCCGTTCTGGTTACATTTTGGTACCGGTGGTTGGTACGCCGACTAAAGGCGGAGCGGTGTTTGTTTGGTATGCATCTCCCTCGGGCGCTCATATTACTGGCGGGTTTGAGGCGGCGGCGTTCACGCCGATTACCGGCACAGCTACTGGCGGCACAAACGGCACTAATACTATTACGTTCGCTGCCACCCCGACGGGTGTTGTTACCGGCATGACGGTGTCGGATACCACAGGTGGTCACGGTGCGTATATCACTGCGGGCACGTACGTTACGGCGGTATCGGGTACCACGGTGACTTTGTCGGCCAACATTGTGACAACGGTTACCGGTGATACGATTAGCTTTGCGGCCACTACCCAGATTACCTGGGATAAGATCGTATGGAATGGTCCGGGCGGCACAGATAATATCGCCGAACTTATCTTTAACGTGTAATTTGAGGCGGGGTTAAAAACATGCGTAGAACTTCATTTACTATGGACGGGCGTAATGCCGTTCACCCCGGCCAAATGCTGGAGCATAATTACCGGGTTCCGACACGTGACGGCGGATACCGTACCGTTGACTCGACAGGTTCATTTCTCGTCGGTGAATTGGAGCGCTTGGACTATACGCTTCACGAGCCGCTGGTTAGTGTTACGTGGCCGCGTGATATCGACCTGCGCGAGGACGTTACGATTGCGGACGAGGTATCTAGCTTTACGCTGTCCACCTATGCCTCGGCGGGCAGCCTTGGTACGGGCAATGGCATTGGCAACGGCAAGGCGTGGTTGGGTAAAAACACTGACCAGATTGGTGGTGTCGGCCTGGATATCGCCAAAATTCCGCACGCTCTGCGGCCCTGGGGTCTTGAAGTTAAATACACCATTTTGGAACTTGAGTCGGCCGCAAAACTTGGCCGTCCCGTGGACCAGCAAAAATATGACGCCCTGAAGATGAAACATCAGATGGACGTCGACGAAATGGTTTATATCGGGGATACATCTCTTGGTGAAACCGGTCTGATCAACAATGGCCTCGTTACTAACGTCAATAACCTTGTCGCAGGCGCTGGCGGGTTTACCCAGTGGGCGTTCAAGTCCCCTGACGAAATCCTGGCGGACTTCAACACAGCTCTCTCCTCAGTATGGGCGGCGAGCGCTTGGGCTGTGCTACCCGGCCGCGTCATGATTCCTCCGGCACAGTTTGGATACATTTCGACGGCCAAAGTGTCGCAGGCAGGTAATATTTCCGTGCTGAAATACGTCATGGAAAACAACGTAGTCAGCACTTCGGGCCAGGGCACGCTGGAAATTCTACCGTGTAAGTGGAATATCGGCGCTGGCGCAGGCGGTGTAATCGGCACTGCGGGTACTGTCGATCGTATGGTGGTTTATACTAAAGATAAGAACCGCGTTCGCTACCCAATGACTTTGCTGCAGCGGACCCCGATCCAGTACAACAGCATTTATCACAGCACTACGTATTTCTGCCGTTTGGGTGCGGTGGAAGTTGTTTATCCGGAAACGATCGGATATTTCGACGGCCTGTAATAACCCCTAAACTAAGTAGTGGGAAGGAAACTTCGATATGGTAGAGTATTCGCCGTTCAATACACAGGTGCCGTCTGGGGTCCTGCCCCCTCAGGACGCCTTCCAGCCGGGGGATAAACCCGTTCTGATGGTGTTCCCTAAACGGGTCATTCTTACGATGGCCAATTGGGACGTCACAAATCCAGATCAAGTGGACCGCGTGAACCCGACTCGCCGGATTCATTACCCGGCGGGAATTCATGAAGTCCCTGAACGTCTGGCAAATCACTGGTATTTGGGGGCGAATGGTGTGGTTCGTCACGAATCTGCGCTCGCCGTCCCCACTGCGGCGAGTGTAGACCCTTCGCCGGTTGACGCGGAAGCCCTCGCGCAACCGGCGAAGACCCCTAAAAAGAAAGGCTAGCCTATGCCCCTTACGTCTAAAGGCAAGAAAATCATGCATCACATGCAGGAAAAATACGGGCCTGAAAAGGGCAAGTCTGTATTTTATGCCTCTAAAAATAAGGGAACAATTGAGGGGGTAGACTGTGACGACGCAGATTTAGCTAATCGGGCGTTAGAATTTTCAGAAACCGGCGAGCGTCCAGGGGGAATGATCAGTACGACCAA
>Ga0335082_10005152_pt1 | contig 14263 bp, 11 predicted proteins | sample Lox_Sample_41_FD_206718 | JGI IMG/M metagenome (GOLD analysis project Ga0335082, IMG submission 206718) | Soil microbial communities from Loxahatchee National Wildlife Refuge, Florida, United States - Lox_Sample_4.1 | ecosystem: Environmental > Terrestrial > Soil > Wetlands | place: USA...
CCTGATGAGCTGCTCGATGCTGGCCTCCTGCGCGAGCCACCGGGCCGGGGAGCGACCGCTCGCGGACCTCGCGGCGGGCAGGATGGTCCGGGTGTCCGGGGGCACCTTCCGGATGGGAGCGGGGAGCGGGCCGGCCGGGAACATCGCCGACTTCAACTCCGTGGGCCCGTTCCTCCTGGACGTCACCGAGGTGACCGTCTCCGCCTACGGAGCGTGCGTGAAGGCGGGGGGGTGCCCGCCCGCGCCCACCACGGTGCGGTGGGAGTGGATCCGGGACAAGGACCGCGCGCGCTGGTCACCGCTCTGCAACGCCAACCTGTCGGACCGCGGCGACCACCCGATCAACTGCGTGGACTGGACCCAGGCGGTCGCCTACTGCGCCTGGGCGGGCAAGCGGCTCCCCACCGAGCAGGAGTGGGAGTGGGCGGCGCGCAACGGGAGCGAGGGGACTGGCTTCCCCTGGGGAGACGACCCTCCGCTGGCCCGCGCCTGCTGGAACGGGGAAGGGAACGACGCCGGCCGGGGGAGCCGGCAGGGCACCTGCCCGGTGGGCAGCCACCCGGCGGGCGACTCGCGCGCGGGGGTGAAGGATCTCTCCGGCAACGTCGCGGAGTGGACCTCCTCGGAGGACGTGGTGGGCGCCGACGGCCGCGGCCGCGGAGGCACGCCCGTCAAGGTCGCCCGCGGCGGCGGGTGGTCGGACACGGAGCAGCCGAAGATCTCCGCCCTGGCCCGCCTCCTCGACCTCCCCTCGAGACGCGACGCGCAGCTCGGCTTCCGCTGCGCCAGCGATCCCTGACGCCCACCTGGTGGCCGGAGGGGCCTCGCCGAGGCTCCCGGGGCCGGGCGGCGCCAGCGGCGGGCTGGCGTCCGGCTCCCGGACCGGGTATCGACTGCCCCGACGATGCGCGCCGAAGACACGCTCCGGGAGCTGGGCTGGCCCCAGATCCTCGCCGCCCTGGCCGACCGCTGCCGACTCCCGGCGGGCCGCGCCGCGGCCGGCGGCCTCCCCTTCCTCCCCGACGCCGCGGCGGTGCGCGAGGCCCTCCTCGCCGTGGGCGAGGCCCGGGCCCTCTCCGAGGCCGGCCTCGCCCTGCCCCTCGGCGGCGTGGGGGACGTCGCCGGGCACCTCGAGCGGGCCGCCAAGGGCGGCGTGCTCGAGCCGCTCGCCCTGCGGGAGTGCGCCGCGCTCGCCCGCGCCGCCGCCCGCACCCGGGCCACCCTCGAGCCGCGCGCCGCCGAGCTCCCCCGCCTGTGGGCGCTGGCCGAGGGGCTCCCCGGCGACGCCCGGCTCGCCGACCGGATCGAGCGGGCGATCGAGCCGTCCGGGGCGATCTCCGATCGTGCCAGCCCCGCGCTGGCGGCCGCCCGCGAGCGAGGGCGTGGCCTCCACCGGGCGCTCAAGGCCCAGGTCGAGGCCCTCCTCGGCGACGCGGACATGCAGCGCCACCTCCGCGACCGCTACTTCACCATCCGGAACGAGCGCTACGTCCTCCCGATCCTGGCCGGCTCCCGGGGGGCGGTCCCCGGGATCGTCCACAACGCCTCGCAGTCGGGGCAGACCCTCTTCGTCGAGCCCGAGGCGATGGTGGAGCTCGGGAACGAGCTGGCCATCGCCAGCGCCATGGCGGCGGAGGAGGAGCAGCGGATCCTCCGCGAGCTCTCCGAGGCGCTCTCGGAGGGCTCCGGCGCGCTCGCCCGCGACCTGGCGAGCCTGGCCCGGCTCGATCTGCTCGAGGCCGAGGCCCGGCTGGCCTCGGACCTCGACGCCCACCCGCCCGCGGTCGGCCCGGCGGCGGAGGGGTTCGAGCTCCTCTCCCTCCGCCATCCGCTCCTCGTCCTCCAGGGGAAGAAGGTGGTGGCGAGCCACGTCCGCCTGGAGCCGCCCCGCCAGGCGCTGATCGTCTCCGGCCCGAACGGCGGCGGGAAGACCGTGGCCATCACCGGCGTCGGCCTCTCCGCGCTCATGCTCCGCGCCGGGCTGCCCGTGTCCGCCGCCGAGGGATCGCGCCTCCCCTTCTTCCTCGAGGTGACCGCGGCCGTCGACGAGCGGGGCGACCTGGCCAAGGACCTCTCCACCTTCACCGCCCACCTCGCGGCGGTGAAGGACATGCTGGCCGGGGCGGTGCCCGGGTCGCTCGTGCTGGTGGACGAGATCGCCGCCGACACCGACCCGCGCGAGGGCGCGGCCCTGGCGACCGCGATCCTGGAGGCCCTGGTGGAGCGCGGGGCGAGCGTGCTGGTCACCACCCACCTCGACGAGCTCAAGGCGATCGCCCTGGTGGACCCCCGGTTCGGGAACGCCCGGGTGGGCTTCGACGCCGAGCGGCTCCAGCCCACCTACCAGCTCCACCTCGGGGCCCCCGGCTCCTCCTCGGCGATCGAGGTGGCGGCCCGGGTCGGCCTCCCGCCGGCGGTGGTGGAGCGGGCCCGCGCCGCCCGGACCGGCCAGGGCGGGGCGCTGGGGGAGGCGCTGCGCGCCCTCGACGCCGAGCGCGCCCGCCTCCAGCAGGAGCGGAGCGTGGCCGAGGAGGCCGGCGAGCGCGCCCGGCGCGCCGAGGAGCGGGCCCGGGCGATGGAGGAGGCGGCCCGGCGGGCGGAGCGGGAGGCGGCGGCGCGCATGGGGGCGGCCCTGGCCGAGGACCTCGAGGCGGCGCGGGCCGAGGTGGCCTCGGTCCTGGCCGAGCTCCAGGCCGCCCCGAGCCCGCGGAAGGCCGCCGAGGCGAAGGCCCGGCTCGACGCCTGGCACGCCACCGTCGCCGGGGCCGCCCAGGGCGCGCAGGCGCGGGCCGAGGCGGGGCCGGAGGCGCTCCCCGGCGGGGAGGTGAAGCCCGGGGTGCGGGTGCGGATCGCCTCGCTCGGGCAGGAGGGCGAGGTGGTGGAGGTGGAGCGCGGCGAGGCGCTGGTGCGGGCCGGGCCGCTCAAGATCCGCCGGCCGCTCTCCGACCTCGTGCCGCTCCAGGGCAAGGCCCGCGGCGCCGCGCTGGGGAAGACCCGGAGCGAGAAGCTGGCGGCCGCGTCGGCCGCGAGCGCCGCCCCGGCGTCCTCCGCCGAGCGGAGGCTCGACGTGCGCGGCCTGCGGGTCGAGGAGCTCCTCCGCGAGGTCGACCGGTTCCTCGACCAGCTGTACGCGGACGGTGAACCCGATTGCCTCATCCTGCACGGCCACGGGACTGGGGCGCTGAAGCAGGCGCTCCGGGATCACCTCTCGGCGTCGCCCTACGTGGGCGCCTTCCGGCCTGGCGAGCGCCAGGAGGGCGGCGACGCGGTCACGGTGGTGGTCCTGCGTCGCTAGCCAGGGAAAAGAAGCTTCTCAGGCATGGCGCGCTCGGTCGGTGACGATTCATCCCCCGGCGGGGTAGACTCGACGCGAAAAAGTAACCAGTTCGCCCAAATTGTCGCAGCTTGTTAAAACCCTTACGGGACGCGTAGATACCCCTGCAGGGCGCAAAGTTTGCCGCATCGTGACAACAAAAGCTGCGCCGCCAGGCCCGGTTGCTGTGGTAGACACATTCACCCGTCCGGACGCCGTGTGTAGGTCCCGGACACCCCGCGCTCCGTTCTTTTCTGGAGGAAACTGCATGCTGGCTCTGAAGAAGTCGTTTGCGGCGGCCATCGCGCTCGCCCTGCCGTTCGCGGCGATGGCCCAGGCTCCCGCCGAGGCGAAGCCCGCCGAGGCGAAGCCGCTCGTGACGATCTACGGCACCCTCAACGTCAACTTCCAGTACAGCGAGGCGGTCGGCGCCACCGCGGCAGCCTCCGACGTCAAGGGCCGCTACGGCGTGTCCGTCGACTCCTCGAACATCGGCGTCCGCGGTGCCTACGACGTGAACGAGTACGTCGGCGCCGTCTACCAGTGCGAGACGTCGGCCGTGGTCGACGGCATCACCCCCTCCGGCATCTGCAACCGGAACAGCCGCCTCGGCATCTCGGGCGTCTGGGGGACCCTGTTCTTCGGGAACTGGGACACGCCCTTCAAGGCCGCCGCCTACGGCACCAAGGCGGACGACCCGTTCCTCAACACGGACGTGTTCGGCTTCAACGGGCTCATGTCCAGCCCTGGCTTCAACTACCGGAGCGGCGCCTACTCGACGGCCTCCAACACGGCCACCACCGGGTTCGACATCCGCGCCCAGAACAGCGTGGCGTACCACTCCCCCAAGTTCAACGGGCTCTCCGCCAAGCTCCAGTACTCGGCCGACGAGTTCAAGAACGCTCGCGGGAACCAGGACCCGGCCCTCTACGGCGCCGTGGTCAACTGGGACTACGGCCCGATCTCGGTCCTCGCCGCGGCCGAGTACCACCAGGACGGCTGGGGGCTCTTCGGGATGAACGGCGCCGCCGGCACCTTCGGGTCGACGGCCGCCAACACCCAGGGCTCCGCCGCCGCCCCGGTCTCCGCGAAGGACATCGCCTGGCGCGTCGGCGCCGGGTACGAGCTCGCCTGGCCGGCCGGCGCGACCACGCTCGGCGTCCTCTTCGAGGAGCTCGACTACCAGTCGACGCACCAGCCCGTGGGCGCCCTCAAGGAGTACAAGCGCGACGCCTACCAGGTCTCGCTCAAGCACCGCTACGGTGACCATGAGTTCCGCGCCCGCTGGAACATGGCGGACAAGGGCACCGTCACGCTGGAGGGCGGCGGCGGGAACACCGCCGACTACGGCGCCTCCGAGCTGGCGCTCGGCTACGCCTACTACTTCGCCAAGAGCTTCCAGGGCTACCTGTCCTGGGCGCAGATCACCAACGCCAAGAACGCGCAGTACACCTTCCCGATCGGCGGCGCGTCGGCCGTCGCGGGCGCGACGCCGAAGGGCGCCGACCCGATGGCGCTCGGCCTCGGCCTCCGCTACGCCTTCTAGGCCGTAGCGACGCTGAGAGCGTTCTCAGCGAAGGGCGCCCGTGCCGGCTTTCCTGGCCGCGCGGGCGCCCTTCGTGTATTCACGTCCGGACGCGTACCCTCGGGGCAGGAGGGGAACGGATGACCGTCTTCCTGCAGTCGGTGCTGAGCGGGATCCTGGTGGGCGGCGTCTACGCGCTCATCGGGATCGGGCTCACCATCATCTTCGGCGTGATGCGGGTCATCAACTTCGCCCACGGCGACCTGCTCATGCTCGGGATGTACGCGACCTGGCTGCTCTTCGCGCACCTGGGGATCGACCCCTTCCTCTCGGTGGTGATCGTCGCCCCGCTCCTCTTCCTCTGGGGCGCCTTCCTCCAGAAGGTGTTCGTGAACCGGGTCCTGGACGCGCTCCCCCAGAACCAGATCCTGCTCACCATCGGGCTCGGCCTGGTGATGTCCAACTCGGTGATGCTGGCCTTCACCTCGAACTACCAGATCCTCACCACCAGCTACTCCTCGGCCAGCTACCACCTGGGCGGCCTCTCGATCTCCGAGCCGCTCCTCTACTCCTTCCTCATCACCGCCGCGATCACCGCCGCCCTCTACTGGTTCCTGCTCCGCACCGACACCGGCCAGGCGATCCGGGCCACCGCCCAGGACCGGGAGGCCGCCCAGCTCATGGGGATCAACGTGCGCCGCATGTCGGTGGTCGCCTTCGGCCTCGGCTCGGCCCTGGCGGGCACGGCCGGCGCCCTCATCTCCCCGACCTACTACATCTTCCCCCAGGTGGGCGGCGCCTTCACCCTCAAGGCCTTCGTCATCGTGGTGCTCGGCGGGATGGGGTCGATCGTGGGCGCCACCCTGGGCGGCGTGATCATCGGGGTGACCGAGTCGCTGGCCGCGGTCTACGTCGCCTCGGGGCTCAAGGAGCTGGTGGTCTTCGCCCTCTTCCTCGCCCTCCTCCTCTTCAAGCCCTCCGGCCTGCTCGGCAAGTCGCGGGCCTGACGCCCGGAGCTCGAGCCATGGATCGGCCCCCTCGCCGCCTCCCCGCCCCGCGCGGCTCCGCCCTGGTGGGGACCCTCCTCTTCCTCGCCGCCGTGGCCGCCCTGGCGATCTTCCCGCAGTACGTCCGGAAGCCGTACGTCCTGCACATGGGCGTGATCCTGTTCCTGGCGGTGATCCAGGGGCAGGCCTGGAACGTGGTGGGGGGCTACGCCGGGCAGTACTCGGTCGGCCACGCCGCCTACTTCGGGGTGGGCGCCTACGCCACGATGATGCTGCTCGAGCTGGCGCACGTGGCCCCGTGGTGGGGGATCTGGGCGGCGATGGCCGTCGCGGTCCTGCTCTCGGTGGTGATCGGCAGCATCACCTTCCGGCTGCGCGGCCCCTACTTCGTGCTCGCCTCGATCTCGGTGGCGGAGATCATCCGGCTGGCCGCCCTCTACTTCAAGGGCTTCACCCGCGGCGCCGAGGGGTTCCTCCTCGCCGAGATCCCGCCCCTCCACGTCCTGGGGCACGAGATCGAGTTCGTGGGGAAGCGGCCGTTCTGGTACGCCGGGCTCGGGATGTCGGTGCTCGCCATCGGCGCCAACTGGGCGGTGCAGCACTCCAAGCTCGGCTACTGCCTGCAGGCGATCCGGGAGGACCAGGACGCCGCCCACTCGCTCGGGATCCCCCTCTCCTTCTACAAGAACGTGGCCCTGGCGATCTCCGCCGCCTTCACGGCGATGGCCGGCGGGCTCTACGCCATGTTCGTCAAGTTCATCGACCCCAACGTGGCCTTCGGGATCGACGTCTCGGTCCAGATCGTCCTCATCTGCATCGTGGGCGGGATCGGGACCATCCTCGGGCCGGTGATCGGGGCGATGGTGCTGGTGCCGCTCTCCGAGATCCTGCGCAACCCGCGCGGCCTGGTGCAGGTCGGCATCCTCCCCCCCGAGTCGCGGCTGGTGGACTTCGTCGAGGCCCACCTCTCCAACGCCCACCTGCTCGTCTACGGGATCCTGGTGGTGGTGGTGATCCTCTTCGCGCCGGAGGGCGTCCTCGGCGTCCTGCGGCGCTCGGCCGAGCGGCTGCGCCGGCGGGCGGCCCGGCGGGCGGTGGCCGCCGCTCCCCCCAGCGCCTGAGCGGAGGTGCCATGGCGACCATCCTCGACATCCGGCACGTCTCCAAGTTCTTCGGCGGGCTCGCCGCCAACTCGGACGTCTCCTTCTCCATGGAGCAGGGGATGATCATGGGCCTCATCGGCCCGAACGGCGCGGGCAAGACCACCCTCTTCAACTGCATCACCGGCTTCTACCCGCCCTCCCGGGGCGAGGTGCTCTTCAAGGGGGTCCGGCTCAACGGCCTGCAGCCGGACCAGGTCTGCAGGCTGGGCATGGTCCGCACCTGGCAGAAGGTCCGGCCCCTCGCCAAGATGACCGTCCTCGACAACGTGGTGGTGGGCGCGCTCGCCCGCACCGCCAGCCTGCGGGTGGCGCGCGGGGTGGCCATGGAGCAGCTCCGGGTGGTGCGCCTCGACGACCGGGCGGGCGCCCTCGCCGGCGGGCTCCCCATCGGCCAGCGCAAGAAGCTGGAGGTGGCGCGGGTCCTCGCCACCCGCCCCGAGCTCGTCCTGCTCGACGAGGTGATGGGCGGCCTCAACCCGGCCGAGTCGGAGGAGATCATCCAGCTCATCCTGGAGCTGAAGCGGCGCGGGCTCACCCAGATGGTGATCGAGCACGACATGAAGGCGATCATGCGGATCTCCGACCGGATCGTGGTGCTCAACTCCGGGGAGAAGCTGGCCGAGGGGCACCCGCAGGAGATCGTGAGCAACAAGGACGTGGTGGCCGCCTACCTGGGCGAGGAGGTGGCCTGATGCTCCGCGTCGAGGGGCTCCGGTTCGCCTACGGCGACCTCCAGGTGCTCTGGGGCGTGGACCTCGAGGTCCGGCAGGGCGAGATCGTCACGGTGCTCGGGGCGAACGGCGCCGGGAAGTCCACCATCCTGAAGAACGTCTCCCGCCTGCTCCGCCCCTCGGCCGGGACCCTCGCCTTCCAGGGCGTGGACCTGCTCCGGCTCCCGTCCCACGAGGTGGTGGCGCTCGGGATCGTGCAGGTCCCGGAGGGCCGGCGGATCTTCCCGGAGATGACGGTCCTGGAGAACCTCCGGATGGGCTCGTTCCCCAGGGCGACCCGCAAGGACCGGGAGCGCAACCTGGAGCGGGCCTTCTCGCTCTTCCCGCGGCTGGCGGAGCGCCGCCGCCAGCTTGGCGGGACGATGTCCGGGGGCGAGCAGCAGATGCTCGCCATCGCCCGGGGGCTGATGGCCAACCCGCGGCTCCTCCTGCTCGACGAGCCGTCGCTCGGCCTCTCCCCGCTCCTGGTGAAGAGCATCTTCGAGATCATCCGGGAGATCAACCGGCAGGGGACCACCATCCTGCTGGTGGAGCAGAACGTCTACCAGTCGTTGCGGATCTCCACCCGGGCCTACGTCCTCGAGACCGGGAGGGTGGTACTCTCCGGCACGGGCGCGGAGCTGCTCGAGGACGCCCACGTCAAGAAGGCCTTCCTGGGGATGTGAACCATGGCCAACGCGAAGCTCACGGTCGGCGACTGGATGACCCGGAACCCCATCACCATCGACGAGGACGCCTCGGTGATCGAGGCGATCCACCTCCTCAAGGAGAAGAACATCCGGCGCCTGCCGGTGATGCGGCAGGGGCGCCTGGCCGGGCTGGTCACCGAGAAGATGCTCTTCGGCTACATGCCCGCCAAGGCCACCACCCTCGACCAGTGGGAGCTCCACTACCTGCTCTCCAAGACCCCGGTGAAGTCGGCCATGAACCCGACCCCACACGCGGTCCGGGCCGAGACTCCCATCTCCGAGGCGGCCCGGCTCCTCCACGACCGGAAGCTCAACGGCGTGATCGTGGTGAACGAGAAGGGCGACCTGATCGGCCTGCTCACCACCACCAACGCCCTCGAGGCCCTGATCCACTTCTCCGGCGCCGCCGGGAAGTAGGAGCGGCGGCGACGGCACCGACCGCCCGGCGAGGACTGACGGCAGGGGCCCATTCACCCCGGCCGACGGAACCGCTACCAGAACGGTTTCGGGACGGCTCGTTGGCCGTTTGCCGCTCTACGCCCTGAGGAAGAACTTCGCCGCCGCGGCCAGCCCGATCGCCACCGCGAAGGCCCTCATCCCCGCGGGCGGGAGCCGCTGCGCCACCAGCGCCCCGAGCCAGCCGCCCACCCAGGACGCCACCGCCATCAGGGCGGCGATCCGGAGGTCCACCTTCCCGCTGAAGGCGAAGAGGAAGCAGGCCACGCCGTTGGTGAGGAGGGCGAGCAGCACCTTGAGGGCGTTGGCGTGCTGCATGCTGGAGGGGATGAAGATCCCCATCGCCGCCAGCATCAGGATCCCGATCCCGGCCCCGAAGTAGCCTCCGTAGACCGAGATCAGGAGCTGGATGGTCCAGAGGGCCGCCGGGTGGTTCCCCGCGGGGTGACCGGCCACCGCCTTCTTGATCCATCCCTGGAGGGCGAGGATCGCGCAGGAGAAGAGGATCAGCCAGGGGACGATCGCGGCGAACGAGGACTCCGGCAGGGTGAGGAGCAGGACCGACCCGATCGCCCCGCCGATCACCGCCGGCACCCCGAGCACCACCGCCCGCCGCTTCTCCTCCGCGATGTGGTCCCGGTAGGCCCAGACGGACGAGATCTGGCCGGGCCAGAGGGCCACGGTGCTGGTGGCGTTGGCCGCCACCGGCGACAGACCGGCGAGGAGCAAGGCGGGGAAGGTGAGGAGGGTCCCGCCGCCCGCCACGGCGTTCATGAGCCCGGCGACGGCGGCCGAGCCGGCGATGAAGGCGGCCTGAGTGGTGGTCACCGGGTGTGATTACCGTATCGGGGTCCTCTTGTGCACCCCCCCACCCGGATCCCTCCGCCCCTTGCGCGCGGGCCGCGGCGCGCGCAGATCCGGGTCGGGGAGGCACCCTGTCCGCCACCCGGGACCACGCCGAGATCCTCCACCTGGCCGGCCGCCTGCGGCGCTCCCCGGCGCTGCGCCAGGGCGCTCCCCTGCTCGCCGCCGCGGAGGACGGGGCGGGGCGCTGCGGCTGGCCCCGCTTCTTCGAGGCGCTCGAGGCGCAGGGCCTCGCTGTCGAGGCGCAGGGCGACGGCGCGGGGGAGCTCGTCCCGGCGGCGTCCGCCCGCCCGGCGCGCCCGTCCCTCCGGGCTCGCGCCCGCGAGGCGGGGCGCTTCCTGCGGGCGCTCGGCGGGGCACCCGGCGAGCCGGGCCGCCCACCTCCGTGATCCCGGGGGTACGCTACCGGCCCCGCCGCCGCTTCCCGCGCCCGCCGCCCGCTCCCCGGCCCTTCCCGCCCTTGCCCTTCGCGGACCCCGGCTTGCCGCCGGCCGCTCCAGCCAGGGGCTCGCGCCGGGGCCCCTTCCCGGGTCGCGGAGGCGCCGCCGAGGCAGGCTCCCGCCGCCCCGCCGCGCCACGCCGCGGGCCGGCGCCGCCCGCAGGCGCCACGCCCGCCGCCTGCCCCGCCAGGCGCAGCTCGATCCGGCGCCTGGCCGGGCTCGCGCTCGCCACCTCGACCTGGAGCGCGTCACCCACCCGGAAGGCGCGGCCGGTCCCGTGGTCCACCAGCGCGTGGTGGACCGGGTCGAGCTCGAAGGCGCCGGGCAGCTCCTCCACCTTGACCAGCCCCTCCACGAACCAGCGCTGGAGCTCGACGAAGAGCCCGAACTCCACCACCGCCGAGACCACGCCCTCGAAGGTCTCGCCCACCTTGTCCTGCATGAAGAGGGCGGCGTAGAAGGCGGCGATCTCTCGCTCGGCCTCCATCGCCGCCCGCTCCCGCTCCGAGGAGAGCGCCGCCATCTCCTGCAGGGCGACGGGCGGCGTCGTCCGGACCGGGCGCCCCTGGCGGCGGGCCCACTCCTCCTTGAGGAGCCGGTGGACGATCAGGTCCGGGTAGCGGCGGATGGGCGAGGTGAAGTGGAGGTAGTGCTCGGCCGCCAGGCCGTAGTGCCCGATGTTCTCCGACTGGTAGACCGCCTGCATCATCGCCCGGAGGAGGAGCTGGTTCAGGGCCCGCTGCTGCGCGTGGCCGCGGAGCCGCTCGAGGAGGGCGTTGAGGGCCCGGGGGTCGGCCGGGAGCTCCGGGACCTGGAACCCGTGGGTGGCGGCGAGGTCGAGGAAGGCCTTGAGCTTCTCCTCGTCGGGGAGGCCGTGCACCCGGTAGAGGGTGGGCAGCTCGCGCGCCCCGAACCAGCGGGCCACCGCCTCGTTGGCGGCGAGCATGAACTCCTCGACGATCCGGTGGGCCCGGTTCCGGGGCCGCTTCTCGATCGCCTTCACCCGGCCCGCCTCGTCGAGGACGATCTTGGCCTCGGGCAGGTCGAAGTCGAGCGAGCCCCGCCGGCGCCGCATGGCGGTGAGCTTCTCCTGCAGCTCCGCCATGAGCTCGAACCCCTCGCGGAAGCGCTCGCGCCCGGGGACGCGCTCGCCCGCCAGGACCCGCGCCACCTCGGTGTAGGTGCAGCGGGCCGCGCTCCGCATCACCGCCTCGTAGACCTCGGCGGAGCGGGTCTCCCCTCGATCGTCCACCACCAGGTCGGCCACCATGCAGAGCCGGTCGACCTCGGGGTTGAGCGAGCAGATCCCGTTCGAGAGCCGCTCCGGGAGCATGGGGAGGACCTGCATGGGGAAGTAGACGCTGGTCGCCCGGCGGAGCGCCTCGGCGTCGAGCGCCGTCCCGGGCCGGACGTAGTGGGCCACGTCGGCGATCGCCACCACCAGCCGCCAGAGCGGCTTCCCCTTGCGGGCCGGGAGGCGCTCCACGTGGACGGCGTCGTCGAAGTCCCGGGCGTCCTCGCCGTCGACGGTCACCAGGGGCAGGTGGGTGAGGTCCCGCCGGCCGCGCCAGTCCTCGGAGCGGACGTGGTCGGGCGTCTCCACCGCCTCCGCCGCCACCGCCTCGGGGAAGACGTCGGCGAAGCCGCGGGCGTACGCCACCCGGAGGACCTCCACCCTGGGTTCCCCCGGCGCCCCCACCGCCTCCACCACCTCGCCCTGGAGCGGCCCCGCCCCGGGGGCGAGCGCCACCTTCACCACCTCGCCGTCGCGAGCGACCGAGGTCTCCGGGACCGGGAGGTGCCCGCCCAGCTCCGCGTCGGCGGGCACCACGAAGCTGTGCTTGCCGCGGGCGTGGTACGTGCCGACCAGCAGGCGGCGCCGCCGCTCCACCACCGCCGTGATCCGGCCGGCGGTCCGGCCCCCCCGGGCCGGGACGATCTCGACCCGCACCAGGTCGCCGTCCAGGGCCCGGGCGGCCTCGTCCGGCGGGACGAAGACGTCGTCCCCCTTGCGATCGATCCGGGCCACGAAGCCGAAGCCGTCGCGGTGCTTCTTCAGGGTGCCGAGGAGCTCGGGGCCGCCCCGCCCCGGCCGGCGGCTCCCCCGGGCGGCGGGCGGGAGCATCCCCGCCGGCGCCGGCGCCGGGCGGGCGCCGGGGAGGGAGAAGCGGTTGCCGTCCCGCTCCAGCACCCCCTCGCGCGCCAGGTCGCGGAGCACGCGCTTCACCTCGGTCCGCTCGCCCGGGTGGAGGCCCGCGCGCTGCATGAGCTCCCGGACCGAGAGCGCCTTGCCGCCCCCGCGCCGGAGCTGCTCCACCAGCGCCGCGCGCCGTCGCTCCTGGGTCGTGCTCGCCATCCCGCCTCCTCGGCGCCGGTTCGGACCGCGCCGGCGCGGAGTCTACACGCGCGCGCCCCGGCCCGGGCGGACGATCGGGGCCCCGGCCGCGCCCGGCCCCCCGCCGGTCCCCCGGTGTATAAGCACGCCGTGCTCACCCCCGACGCCGCCCGGGCGCGGCTCCTCGCCGCCCTCGCCCCGCTCGCACCCCTCCCGGCCGAGCGCGTGCCGCTCGCCGCCGCCCTCGGGCGCGTGCTGGCGGAGGACCTGGCCGCCGGCGGGCCGCTCCCGCCCTTCGACGCCTCCACCATGGACGGCTACGCCCTGCGGGCCGCGGACCTCCCCGCCCCGGGCCGGCGCCTGCCGGTGGCCTTCCAGGTCTTCGCCGGGCAGTCGCCGCCCGAGCTGCCGCCCGGCGCCTGCTGCCGGATCTTCACCGGGGCGCCGCTCCCGCCGGGCGCCGACGCGGTCGAGATGCAGGAGGAGGTCCGGCGCGCCGGGCGGTGGGCGACCTTCCGCCGGCCGGCGGCCCCGGGCCGCTTCGTCCGGGCGCGCGGCTCCGAGCTGGGAGCGGGGGAGGTCGCCCTGCGGGCCGGGGTGGTGCTCGATCCCGGGGCGATCGGGCTGGCGGCGGGCCTGGGCCGGGGCGAGCTGCTCGTCCGCCGCCGCCCGCGGGTGGCGGTCCTCCCCACCGGCGACGAGCTCGTCGGCCCCGGGGGAGCGGCCGGGCCGGGCCGGCTCCCGGAGTCGAACGGCGCCGCGCTGGCGGCGGCGGTGCGGGACGCCGGCGGGGAGCCGCTGCTGCTCGCCCCCGTGCCCGACGAGCCGCGCGCCCTGGCCCGGGCCCTGGAGGCGGCGCGGGGCCACGACGCCCTGGTGACGAGCGGCGGCGTCTCCGTGGGCGCGAAGGACCTCGTCCGCGCCGCCCTGCGGGACGCCGGCGCCGAGCTCGACTTCTGGCGCGTGGCGATGCGGCCGGGGAAGCCCTTCACCTTCGGCCGGTGGGGCCGCGCCGCGGTGTTCGGCCTGCCCGGCAACCCCACCAGCGCCCTGGTCACCTTCGAGCTCTTCGTGCGCCCGGCGCTGCGGGCGCTGGCCGGGCTCGAGGGGAGCGGGCGGCTCGAGGTCGAGGCGCGGCTCGGGGCGGCCCAGGAGAAGCCGCGGGAGCTGACCGTCTACCTCCGCTGCCGCGCCCGCGCCGACGGACGGACGCTGCGGCTCGATCCCTCCCGGACGCAGTCGAGCGGCAGCCTGCTCTCGGCGGCGGACCTCGACGCGCTCGCGATCCTCCCGGCGGGCAAGACCCGGATCGCCCGCGGGGCGCAGGTCCGGGCGATCCTCCTCCGGACGCCGCCCTCCGCGCGCAGCCGGTAATACTTCAAGATAACCGGCCGGTTGCAGACCAGGGCGACGCCTCACGGCGCGCGGGGCGGCGCGTCAGGTCCCTGACGCGAAGGCGCGCGACAGGTCGCCGCGTCCGCCGTGCTCGGGGCGAGGCGATCGGAGCGCGTGTGCGGCTGCGACCTCCGTCGCCTTCGCCCTCGGTGCCACGACCCGGAGTCAAGGGACTCTCGCTTCGATCGGCGCGATGCTATCTCTGCGGTCACGGGGGAACCGCGGCGACGTCCGCGACCGCATCTCACCCTTCGTCACGCAGCAGGAGAAACCCAATGGCCGCTCTCGCAGACAAGTTCGCCGTGAACCTCAAGAGCGAGCGTCTTCGCCGCAAGCTCTCCCAGG
>Ga0335082_10005153_pt1 | contig 14262 bp, 8 predicted proteins | sample Lox_Sample_41_FD_206718 | JGI IMG/M metagenome (GOLD analysis project Ga0335082, IMG submission 206718) | Soil microbial communities from Loxahatchee National Wildlife Refuge, Florida, United States - Lox_Sample_4.1 | ecosystem: Environmental > Terrestrial > Soil > Wetlands | place: USA: Florida...
TCGTGCCGAAGGGAGCACCATTCATTTCCAGCGGATAAGTCACGTCGTAGACCTGCGCGGGGCTGAACACCAGTCGAATCTGTTGGCGAAAGCGCGCGTTGACGACCTGCTCAAACTTGGGCCGCGGGGGGATCACCTTTCCCACCAGACCCGCGTTCGTATGCAGCAAAGCCCTTCCGCTGACGTCGACAATGGCGACGTCGTAGATGTAGCGCCAATCGCCGGGGACGGATTGCAGCAGGTTGTTGAGGGCCACGTCGGTTTGCACATAATCGGTTAGTCCGCGGCGTAACGCGACTGGGTCACTGGTGTCGATCTTCGTGCTGCCGAAGTCTGGCACTGCGTTGCCAGCTGCATAGGCCAGCTGATGCGTAAGGCTGGCTGCAGTCTCGGAGGCACTCACTATCCGCAAGCTCAGGATCTGCGAGATATAAAGATACGAAAACGCCGTCACCATGGCTGTCACCATGATAGTGATGACCAGCACGATGATGGTTTTGCGTCGCAGCATTTTGGAGAAAGGATCTGCATCAGAGAAAGCTGCCTTTAGCTCGGCACTTCCTCTTTACCGGGTGTCGCTTCGGCAGCCGAGCTGCCATACTCTTTCAACTTGTTATGAAGTGTCTTTAGACTGATGCCAAGAATCTCAGCAGCGCGCGTCTTGTTGTTGCTGGTCGCTTCGAGTGTCTTCAGAATAAGCATTTTTTCCGCTTCTTCCACGGTTGTACCCACGCCCAGACGGACGGCGTCCGGATCGTTCGCAGCTGTGCGCAGGGGAGCCTGCCCAAACCCGGGTGGCAGATGCTTGGTCTCGATCATTCCCGTATCACACACGATGACCGCCCGTTCGATCGTGTTTCGTAGCTCGCGCACATTTCCCGGCCACGCGTACGTGTTGAACTGATTGAGCACAGCTTCACTCACGGCTGTGACCTTGCGCGCGTGTTTTCCACTCATCTCGGATAGAAGCAACTGCACAAGGCCGGCGATGTCCTCCTTGTGTTCACGCAATGGAGGCATGTGGATATTGAAAACGTTGAGCCGGTAATAGAGATCGCTGCGCAATTCGCCGCGCGCCACTGCCTCGTCAGGAATCTTATTGGTTGCGGCAAGCACCCGGACGTCAACTGACGTCTCCACTTTGCTGCCCAGCCGCCGGAGCTTACGGTCTTCCAGCACGCGCAAGAGCTTTGCCTGAGTCCCGACCGGCATTTCCCCTATCTCGTCCAGCAGGAGCGTTCCCCCTTCTGCGAGTTCGAAGCAGCCCGTGCGACGTTCCAGGGCTCCGGTGAACGCGCCCTTCTCGTGGCCGAAGATTTCGCTTTCCATCAGGGTCTCGGGAATGGCCGCGCAATTGATTGCGACGAATGGCCTGTCCTTGCGAGAGCTAAGTTCGTGAATTGTTCGGGCGACCAACTCCTTGCCGGTTCCACTTGCCCCGGTGATCAGAACCGAAGCGGTGCTCGGCGCGACCATCTCGATCAGCCGGAAGATCTCCTGCATCTTGCGGGACGACCCACTCAGCCGTCCGAGAGATCCGCTATCACGAAGTCGCCGCCGTGTCGCTTCCAGCTCAGCGCGCGTGCCAAGGAGGGCGGAAGCGTTCGAAAGAATGGTCCTCAGCCGATTAGTGTCGATCGGCTTGGTGATGTAGTCGTATGCGCCCATTCGCATCGCTTGCACGGCGCTGTCGATCGTTCCCTGTGCAGTGACAAGGACGACCGCGATTGTCTGGGCTTGTTCGGCGAGATGGCCGAGTAATTCGATGCCACCCATTCGCGGCATCTTGAGATCGGTGATTACGATCGAGGGAGACCACTGCTGCGCTTTTTCCAGTCCCTCGGCTCCATCCTGCGCGGTCTCAACCCGAAAACCCCAAGAGGTAACCAACTCTGCTAAACCAGAGCGTTCATTCTCTTCGTCTTCCACAATCAGGACTTTTTCGTGGCTCATTTTGGCTAGGTTTAACTCGGCCTCCCGTTAACCTCTCCCACGGCTAGCCCCTAAGAGGAAGCCATGGTTTGAATCCCCACGATACGCGGCCCGGTTCGCACGGGCAAGGTCCACTGGGGACAGGGAGCCCGCGCCGCCCAAGATTTTCGTTTGAGGCGACTCGGGGAGGCGAAGGTTGCTTGCCGTTGACATACCTGAGGTTTAAAGACTTTCGCTTTAAGCTGCAGTGAGATAGAATCTTGGGTCCCAGTCTTAAGAATATCGTTCTTCTTGGTTTGCGGTACTTCCCATGAACGTTCGGTTGCGTTGCATCCGGTGAAACCGATTTCTTGGAGGGCATAAATGACAATTTGCAAGTCTACCCACGCATTTGTGGCAGTCGCATGTGTGTTTGCTTTGACAGCAGTGATCTTGTTCTGTGGTACAGCCGTCGCACAAGAACCTACCACTCCCAAATGGGATCTCTTCGCGGGATATCAATGGCTTCATCCAGGCGGCACAGTTCCAGCCGCTTTCAGCGATCCCAGCAATCCCACGCCGTTCATCATTCCAGATATGCCAAGAGGAGTCGGGTTTGCGGGCGCGTATAACTTCGATCCACATTGGGCCGCTGAGTTTGATGTCGGCCACAACTGGGAAAAGGGAAACTACGAGATGACGCTTTCGGCCGGTCCGCGATTTATGTGGCGCGCCGAGAACATCAATTTCTTTGCTCACGCCCTCGTGAGCTTCAACCGGCTGGCCGTTGCCGACGTGGCCAAGCGCTCCAATGGAATCGGAACGATTCTCGGTGGAGGCATCGATCTGCCTCTTACCAAGATGTTTACAATTCGGTTAGCCGAAGCCGATTACGTGTGGGCGCGGCACAACTTTTCCGATCTGGCGGGTCCCGAATTTGGGGACTTGCGTCGTCCTTCCTTGAAAGGTGTGCGGCTGCGAACAGGTGTTGTACTAAGTTGGGGTGGCGAGCCTCCCGTCCTGCCGACAGCGGCCTGCACTGTGCAACCTACTGAAGTAATGGTCGGCGAACCGCTCTCCGCGACCGTCTCGGCCAGCAACTTCAATCCGAAGCACACGGTCAGTTACGCGTGGAGCGGTAACGGTGGCAAAGTTACTGGTAAAGACACCACAGCAAGCATCGACACTACCGATGCGGCTCCCGGCACTTACACATTGACGGCGCACGTCACCGATCCCAAGGCCAGCAAAGCAAACGAGGCTTCGTGCTCCGCGACTTACACTGTCAAGCCGCTTCCACCGAAGAATCCGCCGACGATGAGCCTATCGGCGAGTCCGACTACGTTAACGCCCGGCGGAGCCGTCAACGTCACCGCCAATTGCACGAGTCCTGACAGCGTTCCGGTCTCGGTCGCTAACTGGACATCGACTCAGGGGACTATCTCAGGCAGCGGAAATTCCGCGACTCTCAACACCTCCGGACTTGCCCCCGGCACCGTTACCATGACGGCGACCTGTACAGACTCGCGTGGCTTGAATGCGCAGGCTTCGACACAGGTCACCATTAACAACCCGCCTCCTCCGCCGGTCGACAAGGCCCTTGAGGCGCGTCTGGCGCTGCACAGCGTCTACTTCCCGACGGCACAACCCACCGCGAAAGATCCGACCGGTGGCCTGCTTCCGAGCCAGCAGCAAACACTCATGGGTTTGGCCAACGACTTTAAGAAATACAGTCAAGCCAAGTCCGATGCCCACCTCACACTCGAAGGTCACGCTGATCATCGTGGAAGCGCCGCGTTCAATCAGGCGCTGACCGAACGTCGTGTGGCCCGGGTGAAGAGTTTCCTGGTAGAGCAGGGTGTTCCAGAGTCTGCGATCGATACCAAGGCTTTCGGTGCCGAGCGCAACTTGACTACGGATCAGGTGAAGGAGTCGGTCATGCAGAATCCCGACCTGACCACCGAAGAACGCAAGCGGGCGCTGGCGAAAATCGACATCATTCGCATGGCGAGCAATCGCCGTGTCGACGTGACGTTGAACGCCGGTGGCGCGAGCGAAACATCGGTTCGGCACTTCCCCTTTAACGCGGCAGACGCTTTGACTCTGATTGGAGGCCGTCAGAGCCAGGCCAAGCCGGCTGCCAAGAAGGGAACCACCACCAAGAAGCCCGCAGCCAAGCCGTAATCGAGTTGCGGTTTAATGGAGTTGAGAGGAGGGCGAGAGCGCCCTCCTCTTTTTTTGTTCTAGACAGAGCCTCGTAGGATCAAATCGTCCGGCCTGTGGAAAAATCTACACGAATTCCACCAATGTGCTATCGCCAACTCATTGATTTAGTGAGAACGTGAGTGGTATTCGGCTTGCCACTTTCAATTTTGAGTTGTGCGGCGCGAACATGTCATGGATGAGCCGGTTGCGCAGTTCTCGTAATTTGATCATGCCGGTCGTCGTCGCGCTCCTATCAACGGCAGCCTGTACCCGGCCGAGGGGAGTGCCGAGCGAGGGCGAGACGCCCGCCGCGAGTGCGCCCTTTGAGGACTCGGAAATCACCCCTGCTAAGTCCTCCACTCAACCATCATCAACTTCCGGAGAGACTGTCAATCCCGTCGCAAATCTGCCGTTCCAGAGTTTCCAGACTCTTCCAGCGGGAACACTGTTGACAGTTCGGTTGAACGACTCCATCAACGCTGGCGGCCCTTTGGGCAAAGAGGATTTTGAAGCCTTCGTCGCCGAGCCCGTGGTGGTCGATGGTAGTACGCTGATCCCGCGCGGAGCCAAGGTCATGGGCCGCGTCCAGTCGACCCGGATCTCCGATACCAATCCTACCCGGCGGTATGTTCGGTTGATCCTGGAATCGGTTCACTCAGGGCAATCGGAGGTCCATCTTCAAACCGCCAGTCTATACGCCCGACAAATTCCCCCCAGCGACGACACCGACCCTATCGTTCACCTGGAAAAAGGCCGTCGGCTGACCTTCCGGCTGAACGAATCGGCCTTTCTAGGCCCCCAAAATACGGCCTCTACCCGATAATTTCCATTTTCTTGAGTTTTCCACAGGAAGATTTCCCGTTTTAGTGACATCTGCACTTAGCAATCACAGGCCTTCCTTTCTATAGTGAGCCGGAATGGAAGTTGGACGTGGAGTCCGACGATTCCCATTTCGGGAAAAACGCAGGTATCGGGTATCTGAATATCCGTCCCCTTCTGAGACTTTCCCGAGCAGAGTAGAGATATGAGCGCAGTAGCTGAAGTTCCCCGCACGCCACGGTCGATGCCCTTGACGTTGGCCGATGCTCCGGCGGGTTTCGCCCTCATTGAGCCTAAGGGTCTGCTGGCGGCTTTCAATCCGGTGTTCCAGAAACTGCTTGGTATCGAGGCGAGCGACGAGCCCACGCTGGTTGTAAGTCTGATTCATCCTCACGATCGAGCCTTGGCCGCACGATTGATCTCAGAACTGTTCGCGGGAGACCGAGACAGTTTTCAGCTCGATTCTGAAACCGGAGTGGGTGAGAGCCGTCTGTTGCGGTGGACGGCGTGGAGAACTCGGGATGAAACCGGCACAGACGATTGTGCAGCAATCCTGGCGGAAGAACTGCCCAGTGTTACGGCGGCAGAGCAGCGTCTGCGTCAGGCTGGACGACTGGAGGCGATGGGGCGCCTGGCAGGCGGAGTGGCGCACGATTTCAACAATTTGCTAACCGGCCTGCTGCTCTATTGCGATCTGCTTATCGCCGGCCTCGAGCCCAGTCATCGCGCAAAAAAATACGCCGACGAAATCCGAAAGGCCGGGCTGCAAGCGACCGGGCTCGTGCGCCAATTGCTCTCCATCGCCCGTCCGCGAAACTCGGATCCCCGGCCGATCTCTCTCAATGAAATTGCCGAGGGCATGCGAAACCTTCTCGATCGTCTGATCGGAGAGAACATCGAGCTCAATTTACATCTTGACCCCAATCTCGGCCTAACCAAAATGGACCCGACGCACGCCCAGCAAATTCTGCTCAACCTGGTGCTGAACGCCCGCGATGCGATGCCGCGAGGCGGACAAATCACAATCGAAACCGGCAACTGCAAAGTACAGGTACTGGCCCCACGTGGGATTGGACCAGGCCGCAATGCCTATCTGCCGTGCGCCCTGTTTGCAGTCGAAGACAACGGCCTCGGCATGGACGAGTCGGTTCGTTCGCATCTCTTCGAGCCCTTTTTCACCACCAAGGCGGGCAAGGGCACAGGATTGGGACTGGCCACGGTTCATGACATCGTGACCACGAACGGTGGACTGATTCATGTTGATAGCAGGCCCTCATTCGGTACGCGCATCAGTGTGTTGCTCCCGCTGGTGCCGGAATCGTCTTCAAGTTTTTGCGACGGAGAGCGTCTGCCGTCCCAAGGAAACTCCCAAACACATTCATCCCTAAACGAGGAATAGACACATGACTTCACCTGCTTTGAGCCCGATCGCTGCTACACCGCAGATCGAACCCGCCAACTTCCTGAACCTTTTGATCGTCGACGATGAGCGATCGATCCGCGAAGCTTGCCGCGAGGTGGCACGCTCCCTTGGCTTCTCCGCTTGTATTGCCGATTCCGCCGAACAGGCCTACCGTCTGCTCGACATGCAGACATTCGATGCCGTCCTGCTCGATTTGCGCCTGCCCGGAACTGGTGGTCTCGACGCCCTTCGACGCATCAAGGAGCGCAGGCCTGATGCCGTCGTCATCGTGGTGACCGGCTACGGCACAGTGCAGTCCGCCGTGCAGGCGATGAAGAACGGAGCATACGACTACGTGACCAAGCCGTTCAGCGTGGACGAACTTAAGCTTTTGCTGGAGCGGGTAGCGAGTCACTTGAAGCTGAAATCGGAAAACCGCATGTTGCGCGAGAAAGTGAAATCCAAACAGGGATTCGGTGGCATAGTCGGCCGCGCGCCAGAAATGGAGAAGCTTTACCGCATCATTGCCAAAGCGGCGAATAGCATCCACCCGGTTTTGATTCTAGGAGAGAGCGGCACCGGCAAAGAGATGGTGGCACGTTCGATTCACTATTCCGGTCCTTTTCGCGACAAACCCTTCATACCAGTCGATTGCGGATCTCTAGTTCCGACACTGATCGAGAGCGAACTCTTCGGCTATGTGAAAGGGGCATTCACCGGCGCTAATCAGTCGAAGGATGGCCTGATGGCAATGGCGGAAGGCGGAACGATCTTCCTCGACGAAGTCGGAGAACTTCCTGTGGATCTGCAGGCGAAGATGTTGCGTGCCATCCAGGAAAAGGAAATACGTCCGGTCGGCAGCACGAAGCGCGTGCCGATCAACATCCGCATTCTGGCCGCAACCAATCGCGATCTCGAGCAAGCTGTCATGCAAGGCAGCTTCCGGCGTGATCTTTACTTCCGTCTTAATGTACTCAGCCTGCGAATTCCGGCGCTCCGTGAGCGGCGGCAAGACATTCCTCTTCTGGTCGGCCACTTCATGGAACGGCTGGCTCGTACGTCAGGGCAGGAAAAAACGCTCACCGACGAAGCTTTGAAGGCAATGCTCGCCTACGATTGGCCGGGAAATGTCCGGGAACTCGAAAATTGCCTCGAACGCACCTATGCTTTTACCAGCGGTCCATTGATTCATGTAATGGATCTGCCGCGCGAAATCGCAAGCGTTCCGGTCCCACAATCCTCGAACGGCAATGGAAACGGCCATAGACAGTCGAAGATCGTCCCGATTGCGGAATTGGAGAAGCAGACCATTCTGCATGCCATTACGGAGTTGAATGGCGACAAGCTGCAGGCAGCGAGGTTGCTAGGGATCGGTAAGACAACTCTGTACCGCAAGCTCAAGGACTATGCGATTCAAGATCTTGCGTAAGCCCGAATCCGAACGCGAGCATACCGCAACGGGAAGCTGACAACTTGCTGGGGAAAAACAACCGCTGTATTTTCAGCGCCACGTGTGTGGTCGCAGACGTGCATTTGAAAAGGACATGATTTTACTCATAACGCCCCAATCCAGAGGCCCTGAATTCGCTGATTCCTTGCATGCTGCCACCAGCCAGGAAACGCATTGGGCCAAATCCGTGCAGGAGGCTGCAACTCGCCTCCGTGAACATGCCTACTCCGCTGCTGTCATCGATCAATTTCTGCTGGAAACCGATCCCGAAGAAAGCGACCAGATGATCGAGCATTTGGGAACCGCCTTTCCCGTGTACATCAACTTCGCTGTCACTGGAATGGATCGCCTGTTGCGCGAGGTGCGTTCTGCACTGCATCGCCGCAAACGGGAGGAGGCCGCGGCCCGGCGCGCCATTGCCGAACAGATGCACAGCGAGATGAGCGAGGCTCTCACCGTCATGCTTCTTTCCTGTGAATTAGCAATGGCGGTCCCGGACGTGCCGACATTTGCAGCCGAGAAGATTCGGGCCATCGACAACCTGGCACGACAACTGCGGTTGAGGCTCGAGGTGAACTGAATCTCATTCATCACCGCTAGTATTTTTTCGTTATTGTGCCGCTGTTCCAAGCTCCGTTAACGTGTCGCTGCTCATTCCTTCTGCGGACTTTTGGGGGTCCCGGATAAATCTGTGCGCTCCCTGCCGGCGTGTGGCTTTTGTAAGCCAAGCGGACGCGAATTTCTGTCTGGCAAATCGAGTGGGCCGTAACTTAGGGGAGAACCGTGTCGCAACCAACATCTGCTCTCAAGAGTCTGTCTTGTGTAGTTCTGATGGCGTTGATTAGTCTGCCTGCTTCCGCCCAGCAAATCACCGGAAGCATTCGTGGAACTGTGGTCGACCCCGCCGGTGCCGCAGTCGCGGCAGCATCGGTCACCGCCACGCAAACAGAAACAGGATTAACTCGGACTGCTCTCACAGACCGCTCAGGAGGATACGTCCTTCTGGAGCTCCCAGTCGGTCATTACAAGTTGCAGGTTACCGGCAAAGGCTTTCAGTCCTACATTCAGAATGGGATATTTCTCGATGTAAACGCGACGGCCACTATCCCGGTCCGTCTGACAATCGGTGCAGAAACTCAGAAGGTCGAAGTGCAGGCGGACGCGCAGTTGATCCAGACAACTGTCACTGGCCTTGGCGAGACGGTGACACAGCGCGATGTCGAGGAACTTCCACTCAACGGGAGAAACTTCTCACAGCTGGGACTGCTTCAGCCGGGCGTTGTTCCCATCACGCCGGGCCTGGCAGAGGCCGGAGGATCATTGCGCGATGGTCAAGCGTACGCGGTCAATGGGCAGAGGCCAGAGTCCAACAACTTCCTGATCGACGGCGCCAACAATTTCAACGGAGTGGATGGAGGCTTCGTTCTCAGACCGCCGGTCGACGCTATCACCGAGTTCAAGATCTTGACTCACAATGCGAACGCAGAATTCGGCAATGCCTTGGGGTCGACTACCAATATCGTCACGCGCTCTGGAACGAACGCCTATCACGGAGCAGTCTGGGAGTTTCTGCGCAACGACGCCTTCGATGCGACCAACTACTTCGCATCCACAACCGAGCCGTTGAAGCAGAATCAGTTTGGCGGAACATTCGGTGGCCCAATCCGCAAGGACAAGACATTCTTCTTTGGATACTACGAAGGCTTCCGCAATCATCAGGGTGAAACTGATTCCTCAACGGTGCCGTCGGTGGCTGAGCGCAATGGAGACTTTTCACAAATTTGCGACAGCGGTTTCGACGAAAATGGTTTCTGTAACAATCCCAGTGAGCAGTTGATGAACGTTTTTCTGCCTCAGACTCCGGATGGCAATCCTCCCAAGATATATCCGTTCAATCAGCTGCCTCTGACCCCGCCCGACACGAGCCCGCTTTCGTTAGGTCTTCTGAGCCTTTTCCCGCTGCCGAACAACGGAACCAATGTCTTCACCTCGACAGAGGTTGTCACGGAAAGCAGCGATCAATTTGGGATACGCGTGGATCATCAGCTGAACGCGGCAAACACTCTGAACTTCCGCTATGCGTTCAGCAACAGCTCGCAATTCAATCCGATCCCGACATCCGGAGCGAGCGTTCCAGGATTCCCGGTGGGACAGCGGCAACGTGCGCAAAACTTCGTCGCCCAAGAGACGCATTCGTTCTCTCCGGCCATGATCGGTGTGGCGCGCTTCTCTTTCCTGCGAAACAAGTTTCTCTACGGCGAGCGCACCAATCACACGACGCCAGAAGAACTGGGCTTCCAGTACGATCCCAGCCTTGACATCGCCGTTGGTCCTCCATTTATCCAGGTGAATGGGTACACGACCGTGGGAGATCCCATCACAGGGCCACGCAATACTTACGAAAATGCATACGACTACAGCGGGTCGCTAAGCTGGGTGCGCGGTCGTCACGAGCTCAAGTTCGGCGGAGGTTTCGATCACACTCACGTGAACATGCTCCAGGGAATTGCCACCAACGGATTCTTTGTCTTTGTTCCCTTTCCGAACATCGCCGACGCATTCGCCAGCTTCATGTTCGGCCAGCCTATCTTCTTCCTGCAGGGCCGCGGAGATTTTGCTCGAGGCATCGATGGCCACTCCTTCAATGCTTACGCGCAGGACACTTATAAGGTGAACTCGCGTGTCACGTTGAACCTCGGACTGCGCTATGACTTGCCCTCGCCCTATACCGAGATCCACAACCGCCAGACACTCTGGATTCCGGGGCGCCAGTCGACCGTAGTGCCGGACGCTCCCGACGGTCTGCTATATCCAGGCGACTCCGGCGTACCCGGCGGCCTGATTCCGACGTTCAAGAAAGGATTCGCGCCTCGAGTTGGGGTTGCTGTCGATCCCACCGGCAGCGGCAGGTGGCTTGTGACTTCCGCATACGGCATCTTCTACGAGCCGTACTACACCGGGCAGGGAGGCCCGTTGCAGGCGCCGATCAGTGCGCCGCCATATCTGCAGACGGCTCAGATCAGCGTTCCCAATTTCTCCGATCCTTTCAACGGAAATCCACCTCCACCCGGGGCATTCGCAACGCCACTGACCAATCTGACGCTGACCCCCAATCTTCCGCTACCCTACTCGCAGGATTGGGACCTGAACATCCAGCGCTCCTTTGGCACCGATCTCCTCCTTGAGGTCGGCTACGTGGGCACCAAGGGAACGAAGCTGCCGCGCTTCATCGAAGCCAATCCTGCGATCTATGTGCCGGGCGTTGACGAAGATGGTCAACCGCTCTCAACCTCAGGTAACGCCGATCAGCGACGCCTCCATTCCGGATGCACGCTGGAAGACTCGCCCCAGTCTTGCATTTACTCTTCGACCGGGTTGATCGCCGGTATCGCGAATTCGTCCTATAACGCCCTCGAAGCCAGCTTGCGCAAGCGTTTCAGCCACGGAATGGCATTCCTGGTTTCGTACACGTACTCGAAATCGATTGATGACGCGTCATCGTTCAACATGACAGGATCGGCCGCCAAGCCGGTTGCCGGAGAGAACGATCTCGCGCAAGATCCATTCAACCTCGCCGCCGAGCGCGGTCGCTCCCTCTTCGACTCCCGACAACGTCTCGTGCTCAGCTATCAATGGGCCATTCCACTATGGAGACAGCCCCAGGTCTGGTATCAGCACATCCTGGGCGGATGGCAAGTAAACGGCATCGCCACCGTGATGACCGGAACCCCGTTCACTGTGTTCGATTCGAATGATGTTTCCCAGCAGGGTGGCGCACCGGAAATCACCGGATTCTCCGCCAATCGCCCGAACCTGGTTTCGGGGCAGAACCCCAACAGCGGATCGAAGACGCCTGGCGCGTGGCTGAACGCTGACGCACTTCAGAGAATCACTCCCGACCCCAACTCTCCCGTTCAGCAATTCGGCTCGGCGGGGCGGAATATTGCCCAAGGTCCCGGCTACGCCAACTGGGACTTCTCGCTCTTCAAGAACATCCCGGTGACGGAGGAAAAGCAATTCCAGTTCCGTGCGGAATTTTTCAACTTCCTGAACCACACCAATTTCCGGCTGCCCGACAGCGACATAAGTTCACCGACGTTCAACCAGATCCTGACGGCTCTGCCGCCACGACTGATCCAGTTTGCATTGAAGTTTCAGTTCTAAGGCCTCGATGGAAATCTCTTCCCGCCACGTCTGAATCTAATTAAAATGGACGAACTGGAAGTGGAATCCCGCGTCCGCCGCGGCATTCCGTCTCGGAGGTTCTGTGCACGTCCTGGTCACCGCCGACTCCCTTTCGGGTTCGTGGGCCTATGCCCGCGAACTGGTAACGGGCCTGGTCACGCGCGGTGTCCGTATCACCCTGGTGAGTTTTGGAGAGATCCCCATGCCCGATCAGACCGCATGGATGGATCATCTTCACGGCCTCGACTACAGGCCTACCGCCTTCCGTCTGGAATGGATGCAGGAAGCCGAGGACGACTTGCCGGAGTCATCGGCATTTCTCTTGTCTTTGGTCCAAGAACTGCGGCCTGACGTTCTGCACCTGAATCACTTTTGCTACGGCAACCTGCCCGTGGATGTGCCTCGCGTCGTGATGGCGCAAGGAGATCTCATAACATGGACACAAGCGGTGCAGGAGCGTCCGCCGCGTCAGCCACATTCGCTGACTTGGTACAAACGAACGGTTCTCAACGGATTGCTCGGCGCCGATGCCGTTGTGGCTCCTTCCAAATGGATGCTCGATCGCATTTCCGATTGCTATGCGCGGCCGCACCGCGGCGAAGTGATCTACCCCGGACGCAATCCGATCTTTTTCAATCCTTACGTCGGCAAAGATGATTGCGTCCTGTCAGTAGGTCGTCTGATCGATGCCAGCAAGCAGGTGTTTCTTCTGACGCAGCAACAGCATCCGCTCCCCGTGTGCATTGTGGGTGCCGAGCATACCGTGCCCTTGCCTCGCGTTCCAATTCGAGCCGATGTAAAGTTAGCAACCGAACAGACGTCGGTGGCGATTCGCGGACCGCAGACGGATGCTCAACTTCGCGCCCTATACAGTCGCGCCGCGATCTACGCCGCAACCTCGCGCTATGACCCGTTGGGCATGCCTGCACTTGAGGCAGCATTCTCGCGCTGCGCCATCGTTGCCAACGACATTCCGAGCTATCGCGAAATCTGGGGTGACGCGGTTCTCTACTTCCGCAGGAACGACGCGGCAAGTCTTGCCGATGGTATCCGGCGGCTCAATGAAGATCGCACCATGCGGCGCGCCTACGCCGAACTCGCCTATTCACGAGCCCGTGAGCGCTTCACGACCAAGCGCATGATCGATCAATATCTGGAGCTATACCGCAACCTCAGATCTGCGCGTTCTTTCGCTGCGTAAGCTTACTAAGTTCCATCGTTCGCTCACGTTTCGCAGCCGCGGACGTCCTTCCAAGGCAGGAAACGAGGCCGCCATGCAACTCGTGTTTCAAGAACTCCGCTACGCCGTCCGCCAGCTGTTCAACTCGCCCTGGTTTACGCTGACAGTCGTGTTGACGCTTGCTCTTGGGATCGGCGCCAATACGGCCGTATTCAGTGTGATGAATGCGGTGCTGCTGAAGGGCCTTCCTGTGCCCAGCCCGCAGGAACTGGTCTATCTGCATGTGCCGACCGGCCAGCCGGATGGAGCGGGGAACACCGGCAACTCGACAACTTCATTTTCTGAGCCGGTGTTCGAGGACCTGCGCCAGGATCACCACGCGTTCGCCGACTTGATGGCGTTTGCCCCTCTCGCGATCGGAAAAGTAGCCGTCCGCTCTGGCGAGACGCCCGAGGAGGTCGAAGGAGAGATGGTTAGCGGCAATTTCTTCTCAGGACTTGGAGTTTCCCTGGCACGCGGACATGGATTTACCCTCGACGACGAACGGGCCCACGCCCCGATCGCGGTTCTGAGTTACTCCTACTGGACGCGCCGCTTCGCGCGTAATCCGTCGATCGTTGGGCAAGAACTTTTTATCAAGGGAGACGCGTTCACGATCGTCGGAATTGCGCCGGAAGGATTCTTCGGAGTCGAACCCGGGCTGTCGACAGACCTTTGGATACCGCTCCAGAACCGCCCCGATTTAAATGCCTGGGGCAGTGCCCCAGAGTACAACACGTTATACGGCACGCCGACGTGGTGGTGCCTGCAACTGATCGCGCGCCTGGCTCCAGGTGTGTCGATGTCCCAAGCTTTGGCCGAAGTAACGCCACGATTTCAGCGCGTTGCTTACACGGGCTTGAGCGCGCCTGATCCAAAAGTGCAGAAGGTGACGCTCGCGCTTCATCCGGCACGAGGCATTGAAGGACTCGACACAGCGGGATCGTACAGCGCCGGAGTTACAGCGCTAATGACCCTGGTCGGACTAGTCCTTGTCATTGCCTGTACCAATGTCGCGATGTTGTTGGTCGCGAAGAAAAGCGCGCGGCAGCGGGAATTCAGTCTGCGCCT
>Ga0335082_10005155_pt1 | contig 14260 bp, 10 predicted proteins | sample Lox_Sample_41_FD_206718 | JGI IMG/M metagenome (GOLD analysis project Ga0335082, IMG submission 206718) | Soil microbial communities from Loxahatchee National Wildlife Refuge, Florida, United States - Lox_Sample_4.1 | ecosystem: Environmental > Terrestrial > Soil > Wetlands | place: USA...
TCGGAGCTTGTCGTTCGGAGCTTGTGTGAATTCGGAGCTTGTCGTTCGGAGCTTGTGTGAATTCGGAGCTTGTCGTTCGGAGCTTGTGTTCATCCACCGTCGTCGCAGCGCGACCGTGGCGGCGGAGTCGCGGCGCATCATAGGGCTTCCGCCGAGGGAGTCAAACGAAAAACGCCCGAATTCGGGCCTCCCGGGCCGGATCCACCGCATTTCTCGAACTCGCGCGCGCCGCGCCGATTCGCGCGCCCGGGCCGAGCCGCCCGGTGGTACACTGCTCGCGCCGTGGAGGACCCCCGATGAGCGATCTGCTGCGCCGTCCCCTCGTCGAGATCACCGCGCTGCTCGCCCGCAAGGAGCTCTCGCCCGTCGAGCTGATGGAGGCGACGCTCGCGCGGATCGAGGTGGTCAACCCCCTTCTGAACGCCTTCGTCGCGCTGCGCCCGCGCGAGGCGCTCGTCGCGGATGCGCGTGCCGCCGAGGCGCGCCTGGCGCGCGGCGAGGGCCGCCCGCTCGAGGGGATCCCGCTCGGCGTCAAGGACCTCGAGGACGTCGGGGGCATGGTCACCACGCGCGGATCGGTGCCGTTCAAGGACAACGTCGCGCCTTGCGATTCGGTCCAAGTCGAGCGGCTGCGCGCCGCGGGCGCAATCGTCGTCGGCAAGACCAACGCGCCGGAGTTCGGCTACACGGCGATCACCAAGAACCTGCTGTTCGGAGCGACCCGCAACCCGTGGAACCCCGAGCGCACCCCCGGCGGCTCGAGCGGCGGCTCGTCGGCCGCGATCGCGGGAAGCATGGTCTCCCTCGCCACCGCCAGCGACGGCGGCGGATCGATCCGGATCCCCGCGACTTTCACCGGCTGCTTCGGGCACAAGCCGAGCTACGGGCGCATCCCGCACGGTCCCGAGGAGCTGTGGCCGATGGACGACACGGCGGTGGTCGGGCCCCTCACGCGCAGCGTCGAAGACGCCGCGCTGCACATGGACGTGACGGTGGGCGCCCATCCGCTCGACCCGAACTCGCTCCCGCATCCCGGCCTTTCCTACCGCCAGGTGCTGGCCCGGCTGCCGGACGGCCTGCGCATCGGCTTCTCCCCCGACCTCGGCTACGCGGTGGTGCAGTCCGACGTGGCGGAGGTGGTCGGCGAAGCCGCCCACGTCTTCGAGCAGCTCGGCCACGCGGTCGAGTTCGTGAAGGGAGGACCACCGGAGCCCGGCCGCGACTGGGGGCTCATGGGGGTGTTCCAGCTGCTCGGGCGGCTCGACGAGTTCCTGCCGCACCGCGAGTCGGAGTTCGGCCGCGGCTTCATCAACTCGGTCAAGCTCGGCGTCCAGATGACGCCGCCCCGCTTCGCCGCCTTCCGGCGGCGCCGCGAGGAGCTCAACCGCTGGTGCGCCGAGATCTTCGAGCGCTACGACCTGCTGCTGACGCCCACCGTGCCCTACGACCCGCCGGCGGCGAAGGGTCCCCTCCTCGCTGAGATCGAGGGGCGCACGCAGCCCGAGGCGAACGTCGGGAGCTTCACCATGCCCTTCAACCTCTCCTGGCACCCCGCTGCGACGGTCCGCGCGGGATTCTCCAAGGCGCGCCTCCCGGTCGGCCTGCAGATCGTGGGCCCGCGCCACCGCGACGACCTCGTGCTGCAGGCCGCGTACGCCTTCGAGCAGGTGCGCCCCTGGGCGCACGACTGGCCGGAGCTCTAGCCACCCCTCGACGAGCGGGCGGTCGTTCGCGAAAGGAGGTCCCGGCGATGGCGCAGTTCATGAAGCCCTTCCGCTCGCAGACGTTTGCGATCTTCCGCATCGTCTTCGGCCTGCTCTTCATGAGCCACGGCCTGCAGAAGTGGTTCGGGTTGTTCGGCGGCATGCCGGCCGACGTCCCGGCCTTCGTGATCTACGGGGCCGGGACCATCGAGCTCGTCGCCGGCGCGCTGATCGCGCTCGGCCTCTTCACGCGCTGGGCGGCCTTCATCGCGAGCGGCGAGATGGCCGCCGCGTATTGGCTCGGGCACGGGACGCACGCGTTCCACCCGATCGTCAACAAGGGCGAGCTGGCCGTGCTCTACTGCTTCGCCTTCCTCTTCATCGCCGCGCACGGCGCCGGCGTCTGGAGCGTCGACGGCAGCCGCGAGCCGACCTAGCGCGCCCGCGTCGTACGCCGTCGTCGGGGCGGGCTCGATCGGACTCGCGCTCGGCGCGCGCCTTGCGCGCGCCGGCCTCGCGGTGTGCCTGGTCTCGCGCGACGAGTCGGCGGTGCGCAGGGTCCGCGAGGCGGGGGTCGAGGTCGAGGATCCCCGCTCGGGCGAGCGCTGGTGCGCCCGCCCGGATGCCGCCCGCGAGGTGCCCGCCCGCACCGCGTTCGCGCTGCTGTGCGTGCGGGGCCCCGACACCGACGAAGCGTCGGCGGCGCTGGCGCGCCAGTCGCCGAGCGCGCGGGCCGTGGTCGTGCAGAACGGGATCCACGGCGACGCGCAGGCCGCCCGCCACGTCTCGCGCGTCCTCGGTGCGGTGATCCGCCACCCCTGCATGCGGGTCGCGCCGAACCGCGTGCGCGCGCTCGGCGCCGGCCGCATCGCGATCGGCGCCTATCCCTCCGGCGGCGGCGCCGACGTCGAGGACGCGGCGGCGGCGCTGCGCGCCGCAGGCTACGACGTCGGCGTCTCCCACCGGATCGCCGAGGACCGCTGGCTCAAGCTCTGCTTCAACCTGATGTCGACCCCCAACGCGCTGGTCCGGCCGGCGGAGCACGCGACGCGCGCGTTCACCGAGGGCAAGGTGCGGCTGCTCGAGGAGGCGCGCGCGGTGCTCTCCGCCGCGGGCATCGCCGCGCGGTCGTGCGACGGCCGCGACCGCTCGCTCGACGCGGAGATCGAGTTCCAGCGGGGCGCCCTGGAGCGGGGCGACGCCGGCCGCGCGCTTCCGCTTGCGCTCTACAACAGTCTCTGGGTGGGACTCGCGCGCGGCGCCCCGCTCGAGGCCGACGCGCACCACCAGGCGATCATCGAGCGCGGCGAGCGCCACGGGGTCGCGACGCCGACCAACCAGCGCGCGGTGGAGGGCCTCGCGCGCGCCGCCCGCGAGGGGCTGGGCCCGGAGAGCTTCTCGGCCGAGGAGCTGCTCGGCCGCGCGTGAGCGCCCCGCCGGTAACCCGCCGCGACCCGACGCGGGTCATCCTCTGCGAACCGACAAACGCAGGAGATCGGAACCATGCGAGAGCGGGTGGGATTTTCAGGGGCGGGATTCTCAAAGGTGGGATTTTCACGGAAGGGATTCGGGGCCGCGGTCGCGCTGGCTGTCGGCCTCGGCTGGCTCCTCGCGGTGAGCGCGGGCGCCCACGGTCCGGGAGGCTGCGGCCCCCGCGCGGGGATGCTCGGCGGGCTCGAGCACGGCATCGCCAAGCTCGCGCTCGCGCCCGACACGCTCCAGACCGTGAACGCCGCCATCGATCAGGCGCGCAGTCAGGAGCAGACGCTGCGTGCCCAGATCGAGAGCGAGCGCGAGAAGATGCACGCGCTGCTCGACGAGACGCCGCCTCCGCTCGACCAGGTGCTCGCCGAGGCGGACGCGATCGGATCGCTCGAGACCCAGGCGAAGAAGACCGCGCTGCAGGCGCTCGTCACCGTGCGCCAGCAGCTCACGACGGAACAGTGGCAGGAGCTGCAGGCGCAGCGGCGGGAGCGCTGGCACGGCGGCTCGCGCGGCACCAGCGGCTCGGGCGGCACCGGCGGGACCGGCGGCGTCTAGGCGGCTACGGCGATCGGCCTTCCACCTTGCCCGGGTCGTGCCAGATCTCGGTGTCGGGGTGGAAGGCCTTCCAGGCGAACCAGTAGGCCTCGGTAACCTCGACGTCCATCGGCGCGCTCCAGCGGAAGACGCCGAGGTCCGGGGCGTAGTCGATCTGGATCTTGCGGCCCTGGAAGTCGTCCTCGATCTTGCCGCCCTCGCGGCTGATCAGCGACGCGACGTAGGCGCGCGCCTTGCCGCCGACCACCGCGCCCACCACCAGCTCCTTCGCGTGGAAGCGGCGGTCCTTCGCCAGGATCGGGTAGTGCACGTCGTCCTCGGCCGCGTAGGCCTCGAACGGACTCGTGCCGTAGTCGATCTGGCCTTGTGTCGGCGGCGCGAGCACTCGCGTCTTCGGCTGCGCGGCGAGCCAGCTCCCGTAGTCCTCCTGCACGAGGCGCAGGCGCTCGAGCTTGCGGCCGGCGAGCTCCCCTGCGATCGCGCGGCCCTCGAACTGCGACCACAGGCTCGAAGTCTCGCGGTCGTAGAGCAGGAAGTTCGAGTTGTACAGCAATCCCGACACCCCGAAGTGGAGCTGGCGTCCGTCGAGCGTGCGGCGGAAGGCGAGCGGGACGCCGGCGAGCGGATCGTAGGTCAGGAGCACCGGGACTCCGCCGATCGCGTCGTTGACGATCTGGTGGTACTCGAGGATCGCGATCGGGTAGGCGTGCGCCTCGCCCGCGACCGCGACTCCGAGGATCGGCGAGTCGGGGGCCGCCCACTTCGCCTCGTCTGGCGCTACCCAGCGCGGCGCATCGATGCTCTTGATCCCGTCGCGCGGCGGACCGCCGGGGACGATCGCGGCGCGGTCGACCAGGGCGTGGGTGATCGCGAAGCCGTTCATCCGATCGCTGGCGCCCACGCCGTCGACCCCGGGCTTCGGCGCCGTCGCCGCGACGAGGAGGAGCGAGCCAGCGACGAGCGCGAGCGCGCGGCGCACGCTCAGCTCGGGTCTCGCGCCGCCGCCACGCTCTCAGCGACGATCGCGAGCAGCTCCTCGAGGTCGGCGTCGTCGATGTTGAGCGGCGGGGTCACGTAGACCACGTTGCCGAGCGGGCGGAGGTACGCGCCGCGCCGCCGGGCCTCGTCGTAGACCCGCCACCCGGCGCGCGCGAGGTAGCCCGCTTCGCCCTCGAGCTCGAGCGCGCCGACCATTCCGATCGCGCGGGAGCGGGCGACGTGGGGGAGTGCGGTGAGCGCCGCGAACGCCTCGGCGATGCGCGCCGCCTTCGGCTGCGCGCGGGCGAGGACGCGCTCGTCGTCGAACACGCGCAGCACTTCTAGAGCCACGGCCGCGCCGAGCGGATTGCCGCAGAAGGAGTGGCCGTAGTAGAAGGCCCGCTCGGCATCGCCGAGGAAGCCGCGGTAGAGGCGCTCGCTTGCGAGCGTCGCCGCCATCGGGAGCATGCCGCCCGAGAAGCCCTTGGCCGTGCACAGGAGGTCCGGCGCGACGCCGGCGTGCTCGCACGCCCACATCGGGCCGCTTCGGCCGTAGCCCGCGAAGACCTCGTCGGCGACGAGCAGCACGCCGCTCTTGTCGCAGAGGGCGCGCGCCTCGCGCAGGTACTCGGGCGGGTAGATGCGCATGCCCGCGGCGCCCTGGACGATCGGCTCGACCACCAAGCACGCGATGCGCTCCGCCTCGCGCGCGAACAGCGCGGCAAGCGCGGAGAGCGCCTCGTCGAGCGACACCGCCGGGTCGCCGGGCGACGGGGCGTGGAAGCAGGTCGCGAGCGCCGGAGCGAAGGGGCGGCGGAACAGCTCGACTCCGCCGAGCGCGCTCGCCCCGAGCGTCTCCCCGTGGAAGCCGCCCTCGAGCGCCGCGAAGGCGCAGCGCTCCGCGCGTCCGTTCTGCGCCCAGTACTGCAGCGCCATCTTGAGCGCAACCTCGACGGCGGTCGAGCCGTCGTCGCTGAAGAAGACGTGCGCGAGCGCACCGTCGCCCGCGCCGCGCGGCGCGCGGGCGCACAGCTCCTCGGCGAGCTCGGCGGCGGGGGCGTGGGTCATGCCCGCCAGCGCGCTGTGGCAGTTGGCGCGCGCCTGGCGTTCGAGCGCGGCGATGAGCCGCGGGTGGTTGTGGCCGAGCGCGGCGACCCACCACGAGGCATTCGCGTCGATGTACGAGCGCCCGTCGGCGTCGTAGAGCCGGGTGCCCTCGGCGCGCGACACGACGATCGGGTCCACGCCCTTCGCGTACTCGTCCATCGCGGTGTAGGGATGCCAGACGCGCCGCTTGTCGAGTGCGACGATGCGCTCGCGATCGGTGGTCACCAGCTAGAGCGCGAGCTCCGCGAGCACGCGCAGCGCCTCGGGCTGCGCCGCTCCCACCAGCAGCGTGCGCACCGGCGACGCCTTCCAGGCCTCCAGGCGGTCGCGGATGCGTTCCTTGGGCCCGAGCAGCGCGATCGAATCGATGAGCTCGTTCGGAACCGCCGCCATCGCCTCGGCCTTCTTCCCCGCCAGGTACAGGTCCTGGATCTTCGCGGCCTCGGCCTCGTAGCCAAGCCGCTTGGCGTAGTCGTTGTAGAAGTTCTTGCCGCGGGCGCCCATGCCGCCGACGTAGAGCGCCAGCATGCCCCGGACCGGCATGCGGCAGCGCTCGAGGTCGTCCCCGATCACGCAGGTGACGAAGGGCGCGACGTCGAAGCTCGCGAGGCTCTTGCCGCCGCCCGCCTTGGCGAAGCCCTTCGCGAGGTGCGGCTCGAGCAGGCCGAAGCGCTCCGGGTCCATCCAGACGGGGATCAGCCCGTCGGCGACCTCGGCGCTGCACTCGATGCCCGCCGGTCCGATCGACGCGGTGTAGATCGGGAGGTCCTTGCGCCCGTGGAGGATGCTCTTGAGCGGCTTCCCGAGGCCCGAGGCCCCCGGGCCGCGATAGGGGATCTCGTAGTGCTCTCCCTTGAACTCGAGGGGCTCCTCGCGCGCGAGGATCCGCCGGACGATCGCGATGTACTCGCGGGTGCGCGTGAGCGGCTTTCCATAGGGAACGCCGTGCCAGCCTTCGACGACCTGCGGGCCGGAAGGGCCGAGCCCGAGGATGAAGCGGCCGCCGGAGATCGCGTCGAGGGTCATCGCCGTCATCGCGGTCATCGCGGGCGTACGCGCCGGCATCTGCATGATCGCGGTGCCGAGCTGGATGCGCGACGTGAAGCCGGCGATGTACGCGAGCGGGGTCACTGCGTCGGAGCCGTAGGCCTCGGCGCTCCAGACCGAGAAGAAGCCGAGGCGCTCCGCCTCGAGGATCAGCTCGCGGTTGATCTGCAGATTCGCGCCGGAGTACCCGGCAGTGAGACCGAGGCGGAGATCGGACATCGGGGGGCTCCTCTCGAGGGTGCCGGAGTCTAGCCCCACCCGGCGCCGGTCTGCAGCGGCGCCGCTGCACTTGCCGCGGCGCCGGCGCGCGGCACACTCGCCCTGTCGGCCGCCGGCCGACCGGCGCGAGGCATGAGGCCCGCGCCGATGCTCCGCGGGGAGCGAAGCTGCCCCCGCGCGAGGAGGTACGCGATGCATTCGCGTTTCCATCGGCATTGGATGCGGTTCCACGGCGTCGATCCCTTCGCGTACGCAGGTTGCGCGCGAAGGCGCCGCGACTCCTGGTCGGAGGAGGCGCTGCACCGCGCGCAACGCTTCGCCCACCGGCGCTTCGAGGAGGACGACGTCCTCGGCGCCGCCGGCCTCGGCGTGCGGCGCCCGCTCCGCTTCCTCAGCTGGCGGCTCGAGCTCTCGCCCGAGCAGACCGGGTCGCTGGCGCGGATCCTCGAGCGCCTGAAGCTCGAACGCGCGCAGGCGGCCCTCGACGCGCGGCGCGCGGCGGCGGATCTCGCCGACGCGCTCGAAGCCGGCGAGTTCGCTCGCGCCCGCGTCGAAGCGGCGGGGGAGCTGCGCGCGGCGGCCGCGCGACGCGTCGAGGGGGCGGTCGGCAAGGCGCTCGAAGAGCTCCATGCGCTGCTCGACCCCGAGCAGCGCAGCCAGCTCGCCGAGCTAATCCGCACCGGGGCGATCCGGATCTAGTCGGCCGACGCGTCGCCCCGGGAGCCGCCTCCGCCGGCTCCCGGGGCGAGCCGCTCGCAAGAGGGCGGCGGGGGCTCGTCGCGCGTGACCCACAGCAGGAGGACGAGCCCGGCGAGGCGGTGGTAGCCGAAGGGCCAGACGTCGAAGACCGGCGGCGCGAAGATCGCGACGAGGGCGGCGGCGGTCGCGATCGGGCGCGCCGCCCCAAAGCCCACCGCGGCCCAGACCGCGATCGGAATCGCGAGCACGTAGTGGTGCTCCCAGACCGTCGGCGCGGCGATCAGCGTGAAGGCGAGGGCATCCGCGGCGTGACCGATCTGGCGGAAGCGGGCCGCTTCGGGCCCGCTCCGCGCGGCGCGCTCGCGGCGGAGGAAGCGCCACGCGAAGAGCGCGGCGACGGCGGCGGTCGCCGTCGCGACCAGCGCCTCGATCGCCCAGGGATCGATCGCGAAGCGGGTCACGCGCTCGGGCATCCGCAAGAGCGAGAGCGCGACACTGTGGAGGCTGTCGTCGCGGAAGAAGGTGCCGCGCGGGAAGCTCGGCGCGAAGGCGATGAACTCGCGCCACGGGCTCCAGTCGGTGCCGCCCCGCGTCTCCAGGAGCGCGAGTGCGACGAGCCCGAACGCGGCTCCCGCGGCCGCGCGCCACTGCCGCGTCGCGAGCCAGGGCGCGAGGAGGACGAGCGGGTAGAGCTTGAGGTGGGCGCCGAGCGCCAGCGCGAGGCCGGCGCCGAGCGGCGCGCGCTCGCGCAAGAGGATCGCGAGGAGCGCGAGGTCGAGCACCCAGAGGTTGATCTGGCTCCAGCGGAGCGTCCGCAGGAGCGGGTTGTCGACGAGCAGGAGCGAGGCGGCGAGCAGCGCGGCGGCCAGGGCCGACCCGCCCGCGTCGCGCGCGAGCCGCCACGCGAGAAGGAACGCCAGGGCCGCGAGCAGGGGCTGCGCGGCCTGGAAGAGGTAGAAGACGCTGCGCCAGAGGGCGGGCGGCGACGCGTCGAGGCCAAGCCACACCGAGAGGTGCGCGAGCGCGGCGTAGGCGAGCGCGAGCGCCTGCGCGAGAAGGGGGGGATACAGATAGACGAGCTCGCGGTTGGTCCACGGATTGTCGCCCGCGCGGATCGCCTGGGCGGCAGCCTCGTAGCAGCGCCAGTCGTAGAGGGGCTCGGCGAACTCCGTGACGATCGCGAGCGTCGAGAACACCACGGCGAGGAAGGCGAGGAGCGGTACGAGCGCGCGCGGAGGCGAGCCGCGCAGCCGCTGTAGCTCGAGCGCGCCTACCGCGAAGAGGGCGAGCGTGCCCGTGCAGGCCAGGAGCTCGAAGACGCGCCGCTCGGGCGGGTAGGTGAGACCCACGACGCGCAGCTCGAACGGCGCCAACGCGATCGGCGCCACCGCCCCGCCGAGCAGGAGCGCCGCGTACGCCAGTGCGCGCGCGCGCGAGACCGGGAGGAGCGGCGCGGCCACCCGCGTCGGCTCAGCCCGCCGTCTGCGGGGCGACCGGGAGCTCGATCACGAAGCGCGCGCCCACCCCCTCCTCGGATTCGCACCAGATGCGCCCGCCGTGCCGCTCCACGATTCCGTGCGACAGCGAGAGACCGAGGCCGGTCCCCTGCCCGACCGGCTTGGTCGTGAAGAACGGCTCGAAGACGCGGTCGCGCACCGACGCGGGGATGCCAGGTCCGTCGTCCTCGAACTCGAGCCGCACCCGGCCGTCGCTGGCGCGCGTGCGCACGCGGATGTGGCCGTGGTCGCCGAGCGCGTCGCAGGCGTTCATCAGGAGGTTCATGAAGACCTGGTTGAGCTGGCCCGCGTGGCAGCGCACGCGCGGCAACGCTTCGAAGTCGCGCTCGATCTCGATGCAGTTCCGGCAGCGCGGCTCCATCAACGTAAGCGTGCGGTCGATCTCGCTGTTGAGATCGGCCTCCTGCAGCTCCGCCTGGTCCATGCGCGAGAAGGTGCGGAGGTCGGCGACGATCTTCTTGACCCGGTCGGTCCCCTCGCGGCTGCGCGCGAGCAGCTTGGCGATCGCTTCTCGCGCCCGGCTCGTGTCCTGGCCGGCCGACTGCGCGGCGGCGAGCTTGTCGACGTACTCCTCGAGCAGCTTCAGGTTGGCGTGCACGAAGCCGATCGGGTTGTTGAGCTCGTGGGCCACGCCCGCCACCAGCTGGCCGAGCGTCCGCATCTTCTCGCTCTGCAGCAGCAGCGTCTGCGTCTCGCGCAGCTCCTGCGTGCGCTCCTCGACGCGCGCCTCGAGCGTCTCGTTGAGCTTCGCGATCTCGTCGAAGGCGCGCGCGTTCTCGATCGCGATCGAGCTCTGGTTGGCGAGCGTGAGCAGGAGCTGCCGGTCGTCGGGGGTGAAGCGGTCGCCCGAGAGCTTGCGGCCCACCGCGATCACGCCGAGCAGATCGACGCCGAAGAGCACCGGGACGAGGAGCGCCACGTCGAGCTGCTCGAACACCTCGAGGCAAGCGCCGCGCAGGGTCGGGTCGGGCTCCTCGTCGACGTCCTTGCGCGAGACCTCCTCGCGACGCATCCAGAGGTATTTGCAGAGCGGGTGGTCCATCGGCAGCGCGAACGCGCCCACGTCGATCGAGAAGGCGCCACCCATCGCCTCGGGGCGCAGCGTGCGATCGTCGTCGCCGAGCAGGAGCACCATCGAGCGCTCGACGCCCATCGCCTCGGAGAGCGCCCGCACGATGCGCTCGACGATCTCCTTGATGGAGAGCATCGACACCATGGCCTCCGAGATCTCGCGCACCGTCTGGCGGTAGCGGCCCTGCTCGCGGTCGAAGACGCGGTCCACCATCACCTGCAGCCGATTGCGCAGCGGGTTGACCGCGAGGATCGCCAGGAACAGGAAGGCGACCGAGAACTGCGGCGAGCGCGCGTTCACGTCGACGTGCTTGACCAGTGCGTCGGCCGAGGCGATCAGGAAGGCGTAGAGGCCCGTGATGAGGAGCGTCGAGGCGCCGTACGCCACCGAGGAGCGGGCGAGGTGGCGGATGTCGAAGAGCTCGCGGCGCACGATGCCGTAGGCGACGGAGATCGGGAAGACGACGAACCAGAGCAGCGCCACGTAGACCGGGAAGCCGGTCTGCAGGAAGAACTCGACGATCAAGAGCGCGATCACGGGGACGAAGGAGAGCAACGCCCCGATCAGCATCACGTCCGCGCGATCGACGTTCTCGTCGCCCCGCCGGCGCCGCCGCTCGAGGGCCAGCTGGAAGCAACAGAACAACGTCACCGCGACCGTGAAGCCGAAGCCGGCGTTCTCGAGCGCGAAGAACGGCACCACCCGGCCTTCCAGCCAGACGAGCGGCGCCGCCACGAGGGCGAGCGCGTAGGGAAGCCGGCGGACCCAGCGCCGGCGCTCGACCCATGCGGGCTCGAAGGGATACGTCGTGAACAGGTGGAAGGTCCCGGCGCCGAGGAAGAAGAAGTTCATGACGGCGCGCTCGTAGCCGAGCGTCTGGCGGAAGGTGTCGAAGGACGTGAAGAGCTGGACGGCCATGAACGAGCAGAACAGGGCAAACGCCCAGGACTCCTCCCGTCCGCGCCGGAGCATCCACACCAGCGCGCCGATCCCGAGGTAGGCCGACCCGACCAGGAAGCAGGCGACGTAGATGGGCTCGAGCGGCGGCCCGACCGGACGCTCCTCCGGCTCGAGATCGCGCTCGAACGACTGTCCCTCGCGGGTCTGGAAGGCGTATCGGTTCGCGTGGCCGCCGCGCAGCTCGCGCCAGTGGCCCGAGCGGCCCCACTCGATGTACGGGATGCCGTCGATCGAGACCAGCTCCTGACCGGCGCGGACGCCCACCCGCCGTGCCTCGTCGCCCGCCCAGGCGATCGTCACGCGCCCGAAGGCGTTGCTCGTCGAGAACGGAAGCGTGAAGCCGGGGTGGAAGAAGGTCGCCCGCAGGAAGGCGAGCAGCGCGAACCCCGCCCAGGCGAACCCCAGCGCCACCGTCACGCGGCGCAGCTTCCAGTCGACGCGCTCGGCGAAATGGCGGTCGACGTTCACGCGGCCCCTCCCGCCTCGTCGGCGGCCACCGGCGTCTTCGCCACGAGCGGCAGCTCGATCACGAAGGTGGTGCCCTCGCCGGCCGCCGATCCCACCAGCATGCGACCGCCGTGGCGCTCCACGATCCCGTAGGAGATCGAGAGGCCGAGACCCGTGCCGCGCCCCACCGGCTTCGTGGTGTAGAACGGCTCGAAGATGCGCGCTTGAACCTCCGGTGAGATTCCGGGACCGTCGTCGTGGAACTCGAGCCGCACCCCGAGCGGGGGGCTCTCCGGGCCCGGGCCGGCGCGGCGCGCCCGCGTGCGGATCTGGAGCGTGCCCTTGCCGTCCATCGCGTCGCAGGCGTTGGCGATCAGGTTCAGGAAGACCTGGCTGAGCTGGCCCGCGTAGCAGCGGACCTTGGGCAGGTCGCCATAGTCGCGCTCGACCTCGATGCCCTCCAGGCGCGGCTCCATGAGCGCCAGCGCGCGGTCCACCTCCTGGTTGAGGTCGACCTCGGCGAGCTCGGCCGAATCCATGCGCGAGAAGGTCCGCAGGTCGGCGACGATCTGCTTGACCCGCTCGGTGCCCTCGCGGCTTCGCGAGAGGAGCTTCTCGATCGCCGCCTCGATGCGGGCGGTGTCCTCTCCCGCGCGCTGGGCCGCGACCAGCTTGCGGGCGTACTCCTGCAGGAGCTGCAGGTTGGCGTGGACGAAGCCGATCGGGTTGTTGAGCTCGTGCGCGACCCCCGCCACCAGCTGGCCGAGCGAGCGCATCTTCTCGCTCTGCATCAGCTGCGCCTGCGCCTCGTGGAGCTCGCGGGTGCGCTCCTCGACGCGGGCTTCGAGCGTCGCGTTCAGGTCGGCGATCTCGTCGAAGGCGCGCGCGTTCTGGATCGCGATCGAGCTCTGGTTGGCGAGCGTCAGCAGGAGCTGGCGGTCCTCGGCGCCGAGACGCTCGCCCGACACCTTGCGGCCCACGCCGACCACGCCGATCAGCTCGGCGCCGAAGACGATCGGCACCAGGAGCTCGACCTCGAGCTGGTCGAAGACGTCGCGGCAGGCCTCGCGGACCTCGAGATCGCGCTCGTCGTCGAAGTCGCTGCGCGCGAGCGCGTCGCGGCGGCGCAGCAGGCGCCGGCACAGCGGGTGCTCGAGGGGCAGATCGACGGCGAGTGCCGCCTCGTCCCATTCGCCGCGCGAGGCGGCGGGCACCAGCCGCCGGCTGCCCTCCTCGCGGAGCAGCACCACGGCGCGCTGGGCGCCCATCGTCTCGGTGAGTGCCACCAAGATGCGGTCGACCACCTCCTTGGTCGAGAGCATCGAGATCATCGCCTCCGAGATCTCGCGCACGGCGCGCCGGTAGAGCGCGTGGTCGCGGTCGAAGACGCGGTCGACCATCACCTGCATGCGCGTGCGCAACGGGTTGAAGGCGAGGATCGCCGCGAACAGGAACGCGACCGAGAACCACGGCGAGCGCGCGTTCACGTTGAAGCGCGTCACCACCGCGTCGGCAAAGGTGATCAGGAAGGCGTACATGCCCGTGATGGCCAGCGTCACGGCGCCGTAGGCGGCCGACGACTTCGCCACCATGCGGATCTCGAAGAGCTGCTTGCGCACGATGCCGTAGCCGACCGCGAGCGGGAACACGAAGAACGAGAGGAAGCAGAGGTACCAGGGGAAGCTGGGCCCGAGCAGCCCCTGCGCGAAGAGGGCGAGCAGCGCCGGCAGGAAGGACACCACGGCGCCGACCAGCATCACGTCGGCGCGGTCGGCGGCCTTGGCCTCGCGCAGCCGCCGTTCGTTCAGCGCCACCGCCAACGAGGTGGCGGCGAGCCCCGCGGTGAACCAGATGGCGGTCGCCTTTCCGACGAAGCCCGGCATGCCGAGCAGCCCCTCGAAGGCCGCCGCGAAGCCGATCGGCGCCGCGGCGAGGTAGGGGAGCCAGCGCGCCAGCGGCCTGCGAACTACCCAGGCGGGCTCGACCGGATAGGTCGTGAAGAGATGGAAGGTCGTCGCCCCGAGCAGGGGCAGGTTGATCCAGTAGGCGAACCAGGCGGGGCCGTGGGGACACGCGGGGAGGAAGAGTTCGGCGGCCATCGCGCTGCAGAAGAGCACGAACGCCCAGGTCTCGGCGCGGCCGGGCCGGATGCGCCAGACGCCGATCCCGATGCCGAGATACACGAGTCCGATCGCCGACATCGCGAGCCAGGTCGTGGCGCGCAGCGGGGAGATTAGCTCGCGCTCGTCGATGGGCCGCAGCGCCAGCTCGATCTCGCGGCCATCGGGCCTGCGGAACTGGTAGTGGTTCGGCTCCACGGCGCGGAAGTAGCGGGCGCCGCGGACCATCGCGACGTCGGGGGGAAGCCCATCGATCGAGAGCAGGCGGTCGCCGACGCGGAGGCCGGCCGCGGCCGCGTCGGCGCCGACCACGACGAGGCGGAAGGGATTGGCGGCGACGCCCTCGATCAG
>Ga0335082_10005156_pt1 | contig 14259 bp, 13 predicted proteins | sample Lox_Sample_41_FD_206718 | JGI IMG/M metagenome (GOLD analysis project Ga0335082, IMG submission 206718) | Soil microbial communities from Loxahatchee National Wildlife Refuge, Florida, United States - Lox_Sample_4.1 | ecosystem: Environmental > Terrestrial > Soil > Wetlands | place: USA...
CAGCGTCATGTGGAACGACCACACGACCGGCGTGCCGATCAGCGGCCCGCGCTCCTCGCCCCAGTCGACCTGCGCCTGCGCCCCCGCCGCCACCTCGAACCGGCGGTGCAGCCCCCGCCCCGCCGGGCTGTCCTCCCGTTCTTCCAGCTTCCGCCGGATCCGCGGCCTCGCCTCCGCGACGTACATCTTCACCCGCTGGTAATTGCCGGTGAACCCGTGCTCGCCGGCGAGCCGCTCGTGGATCACCGACGCCTTCAGCCGGATGTCCGCCTCCAGCCACGCGTCGATCACCCCCGTGAACGGGTCGATCACCCGCGGCTGCGTTCCCTTCCGCGGCGTTCCCGCTCCCGGCGGCGACACCGCGGCGTCCTCCGCCAGGTACTTCCTCACCGTCCGCCAGTCACAGCCGGTCTCGGCCGCGATCTCGGCAAACGTCACAGCGCCCGCCTCCAGCAGGCCCCGGTACTTCCTGATGTCCATCCAGTGCTCCGGATGCGTAATCATCGAAGAGGTCACCCTTCGCTTCATCGTCTTGGCAGTCGACAAAGCGAAGGGTGATCCCTCCTGAGGGACAACGGCAGCAGAACCGCCAGAAACCCCGTTCACACCCAGATCACGACACCAACGGGAACCCGCCTGTCACGACCGGCACATGAGGTCGTACGCGGACCGACACGTCAGGTCGTACGCGGACACGGGGGTTCCAGCCGGGGCTAATTGAACCTTTTTCATCCTGCATTTGCTTCACGGATCTGCAATACGTGGATTGCCTTGGCGAGCTGTCCGGCGCGCCAGGGGCAGCAGCGGAGCTTGCGGAGGATGCGCCAGGTCTTGAGCTGGGCGTTCGCGCGCTCGCCGGGCGAGCGGAGCCTGGCGTGCGCCTTATTGGCGTCTTTCTGGGACTCGGGCTTGTTCTTCCCCTTGTACGGGATCTTGGCGTACGTGCTGCCCTGGTAGCCCTTGTCGGCGAGGGTGACCAGGCCGGCCGCCTCCAGCTCGGCCAGGACGCCCCAGATCCACTCGGCTTTCTTGTCGTGCACCGAGCCGGGCAGCGCCCCGGACACCCACAGGATGTCCCCGGCAGGGCTGGCGATGACCTGCAGGTTCATCCCGTGCCTCTTGTGCTTGCCGGAGTAGAACGGCCGGTCCGCCGCGACCCGGTCGACCGGGATCAGCGTGCCGTCCAGGACCACGTAGGCGTGCCCGGCCTTCGCCGCGTCCCGGACCGCCTGGCGGAGCTTCGGCGCCCGGGCGGCCAGCAGCTCCATCGTCTCGTTCACGTATCTCCAGGCCGTGGACGTGCCGACCCCGAACCCGGCCGCGACCTCGGCGAACGTCTCGCCCTTGCGCAGGTAGACCAGGACCAGCAGGGCCTGCTGCCCGGAGTTCAGCGCCCGCCAGGGCGACCCGATCGAGGCACGGTGGCGGCGGATGATGCCGGACACGAAGGTGAGCGTCTGGCGCGACAGCGGCAGCGCGGCACGGTAGAAAAGCATGGAAGCCCCTGGTGGTGGCGAGGTCTGTCTTGGTCGACTGCCTCACTTACCAGGGGTTTCTTGCGTCTCAGCGGCGACACGCCGCACAGTGATCATATTGTGACACTCAGGCCAGGCTGGTCGGATCAGGATGAAAAACGCTCACTATATTGTTCTTATGCAAAATCAGGAGTAAGGGGAGGAAGATGTCTGCAGCATTCTTCGCATTAGCCGGAACTCTTATTGGAGTTCTTGGTACCGCTCTTGTCACCCTACTCAACACGCGTGCCGAAGATCGCCGGACGTCAAGAGAGGCGCTGAGGTCGGTTGGCACCGACCTCCTGACGAACCTTATGAAGATCCGGCAATTGTGTATGGAAATGTACGATAACGGCTATCAAGAAGAACCGTGGGATGAGGCCAATCGCCTGCTCGGGGACGCCCAGGCGTCATACGAACGAATCCGAATCGTGGCTGACCTGGTTGCCACTCAACGGGCGGCTCGCTTGTGCGTGCATCATTGCTACTGGCTTTCTCGGTCTGTGGGTAAGATCCCTCGGGGTGACTGGCAGGAAGAGCACGATGCTCTCCAGAAATGGATGGCTGAACTGGTTATTAATGTTCGCCGTGAACTTGGCGTCAAGCACTTCAGGTCTCTATACATGGATCCCCGTGAAGACCGCCCTGAGCCTCCGATAAAGGAACTCGAAAAAGATCAGAGCTGATAGTCTAATGTCAAGACGGGTTGACAGTGTTCTTGCTGGCGCGAGTCGTCCCGTACAGCAGCGGGTATAGCAACCCGTGCGCGCTATGGCCATCCTGGTCAGTCACCCGCACACGCGCCAGGCTGGACAACTTGACCACGAGCAGGGCCGTGCCGGTAGTTTGCATCCAGACGTTCAAGTCCGGGAGCCGCGCCTCGCGGCGCGGTTGGCCCGGTGTCAGCGTCGGGCTTGGCCTTGGCGGCCCGCCCGCCGCACGCCGGGCCACCGGGATGGACGACGATCTTGCTAACGCGGTTGCTAACAACGGAGCTGGACGAGCGCGGACAACACTGGAACGCCTAAGCCGTCGCAAGGCGTGCCATCGGGCCGTATGGACAACGGCGGCCGGATCTGGATGAACCTGATCTTGCTACGGATCAGAAGGCTGGGGTTCGGGTCCCTCCGAGCGTGCTCATGTTTACTCAGGCAGGCGAGGGCGGGCCCGAAGCACGCGCGGCGAACCTCTCCTAGGTGTGCGCTGTCGAGGTCATGTTCTTGAGCGTTGCCGCTGTGCGTGCCGCGGCCAAAGTGGCCGCCAGTCGGCCCGGCGGCGGGTTAGGTCCGCGCGTTGCGCACGGCCCAGTCGAGCGAGTAGTCCGCCACCTCTTCCCAGCCGTCCTGGGCGAAGGTGGAGTGGGAGCGGTCGGGGTACTCCTTGAGCTCGGTGAGCGCGCCCGTCTTCTGCTGGATGTTGTAGGCGGCGCGCGTGACCACTGCGGGCACGGTGTGGTCCTTGCCGTTGGCCAGGAACAGCAGCGGCGCGCGGCTTGAGTGGTGCCGGTTGACCGTGGTCACCGCGTGGGGTGTGACGTTCGCGAACGCCGCCTGGAAGAGCACGCGTCCGGGCCCCGGCACCGCGAGCCTGTCGTAGACCGGCTTCGACTCCTCGAGTGTGAGCGTGTTGGTGAAGCCGTAGTGGAACTCCTCCGGCGTGAGCATCTGGGTCTTGTGGCGGTTGGCCGGGTTCTTGAGCGCCACCGACGCCACCTTGGCCTGGGCGAGGGGCAGGATGTACACGCCCTTGATCTGCGCCGGGCTGATCGCCACGGCCGAGGCGCCGAGGCCGCGGTCCAGCAGGAGTTGCGTGATAAGGCCGCCGAACGAGTGGCCCATGATGACGGGCGGGGCGCCGAGACCGCGGATGATCCCGTCGTAATGGTCGGTGATCTCCTTGATCCCGAGCCGCTCGTACCTGGAGGTATTCCGGCGAACCTCCTCTACCGTTCCCTCGAGTCCCGGCCAGGCCGGTGCGAGCACGGTGTGGCCCTTCGACTCGAAGCGCTGCTTCCAGCCTTCCCAGCTGAGCGGCGTGAGCCAGAGGCCGTGGATGAGGACGATGGTCGGCTTCCGCGCCGCCGCGGCGGCGTCGGGCGTGTCCGTGGTCATAGGGCTCCGATCCCGGGCGAGGGTGCGGGTACTAAGGCGAGATTACCGCCACGACAGCCACCCTGAACTGACACGGAAGGGATCACTGGTCTCGAATGGTCCGACGTCAAGACGGACTTGACCGCAGGGAAGCTCAGAGCCTGAACTCGCGGGCCCGTTTGAGTTTCCGGCGTTGCCATCGGTAGTTTCGCGTACCGCCGATGACGAGCAATACCACGGCGCCCGCCACTGGCCCTAGGATCAGCAAGCCAGCCAGCACTCGATCGAAAACATTATCTACTACTGCCTGGCTGGGATCACCTGGGTTGAAATAAACACTTACGGCCTTCGACGACCCGGTGCCCGGGACGTCGAGCGAATACGACTGACCTTGCCACCGGTAATAGACGAGTCCTTGCTGCTCGGTGCCGGTAACCTGCTGGCCGGTCCACAGTATGCTGTCCGTTGACTGCAACCCCGCCAGCGCCGCCAAGAGGGCAAAGACCAAAAGCACGACCGCCCCGCCGACGAACCAGCCAGCTCCGTCAAACCACTTGCGCACCCTGGCGAGCACACAACTCAGTATGCGCCGCCGACCCGGTGCAGGCCAGCCACCATTCAGGCGGAAGTGTGGGTGTTCCCCGAACCCGCCCCAGGAGTGTTCACGCCAACCGCAACCTGTCAATGGTGCATGCGGCGTCATTTCGTGATCGGCTACGCCCCCTTGGCTGCGAACCGTCCGCACGGCGACCGGCCGATGAGTCCTGCCTCGCCGCGTCGTCCACATCGTGGGGCACGACAGCACTCCTCCACGCACAACCGTGACGCCACGCGTCATTTCGTGGAAGCCGGGCTATATGTCACCGGCAACGGGCAAGCTAGAGTTCGGCGGCTGGATCTGGCGTTACGACCTGACCCAGCTAGGTCCAGGCGAGACCGAGGTCACACTCTGCTATGACTGGTCGGCGGTAGGGCCGATTCCCCGCCAGCGCATTCAGTTCCCGCCGTTCAGTCCAGACCATCTTGACAACTCGCTGAGCCACTTGGCCGCGATTGTTGCGCGCTAACGACGTCCCCGGGCCGCCTCAGGCGCAGCCACGAATGGGCCAATGGCGACGCCCAGGACGACGAGCGCCGTAGTGATCTTCAGTGTACGGCTAGAGCTCGAGGTCGCGCTGATACCAGGTGCCTGGCTTACCGCCGAGGTGGGCCGGGTCGGCTGGGCCGGCCGGGACGAACCCGGCTTTCGCCAGCACCTTCTGGGACGCGGCATTGCCGCGGGCAGTGGCCGCCCGCACTGTGCGCAGCCCGTGCTGGGCCGCCGCCAGCCGGCACAGCTCCCGGACGGTCGCGGTCGCCACGCCACGCCACGGCCGGCGGCATGCTGCGCGACCCGGTAGCCGAGTTCCGCGGTGTGGTCTTTGATGTCGACCAGATTGAACCTGCCGAGTACCGAGCCGTCCTCGGTGACGAGCACGTAGCAGGCGCAAGTGCCTGCCTCCTGCTCAGCCAGCAAGGCGTTGAACCGGTCGGTGAACTGGTCGAAGAACTCGTCGCCGCGGTCGGAGATCGAGGCAGCGAAGTAGGCGCGGTTCGCCAGCTCGAAGGCGAGGACCCGCCGGGGCATGATCGGAGTGCAGCCGCTTCAGCTCGGGCATTGCCCGACCTGACCCAGGTAGTTACAGCCTGATGCGGCCGGCCCGAGCACGCGATGCAAGGCCGCAACCTCGGCCGTCAAAGACGGTAAGCCGAACCGGTAGCCAGACCGAGCAGGATTCGAGAAGTGTCCCTGGTTCGCTGTCGTCATACTTCTGATGAGACACAGATCCACGGGTGGGCCGATCGTGCTGCCGGCTCCGGGGCTCGCTGTCCGGCTCTGAGCCCGGCCAGCCCGCCACCCGATGCGACCTGCGACCTGCGACCACGACCTCAACGGAGACACCATGAGCATGGCCACGAGGACGAAGAAACAGCCGTCCGCGCGGCACGCTGCCGGCCGCCACGACCTGATCCGCGTGCACGGCGCGCGGGTGAACAACCTCAGGGACGTCAGCGTCGAGATCCCGAAGCGCCAGCTGACGGTGTTCACCGGGGTGTCCGGGTCGGGTAAGAGCTCGCTGGTCTTCGACACGATCGCGGCGGAGTCGCAGCGGCTGATCAACGAGACGTACAGCGCGTTCGTCCAGGGCTTCATGCCGGCGCTGGCGCGGCCGGACGTCGACGTGCTGGAGGGCCTGACCACGGCCATCATCGTCGACCAGCAGCGGATGGGCACCGACCCGCGTTCGACCGTCGGTACCGCCACCGACGCCAACGCCCTGCTGCGCATCCTGTTCAGCCGGCTCGGGAAGCCGCACATCGGCTCGGCTCAGGCATTCTCCTTCAACGTCGCCTCCATCAGCGGATCGGGTGCGGTCGCGTTCGAGCGCGGCGGCAAGACCGTGAAGGAGCGGCGCAGTTTTAGCATCACCGGCGGCATGTGCCCGCGCTGCGAGGGCCGGGGCGCGGTCACCGACCTCGACCTGTCCCAGCTCTACGACGACAGCAAGTCGCTCAATGAGGGGGCGATCACTGTCCCCGGTTATACCGGGGGCGGCTGGAACTCCCGGCTGTACACCGAGTCGGGCTTCTACGACCCGGACAAGCCGATCCGCAAGTTCACCAGGAAGGAGCTGCACGACTTCCTGCATCACGAGCCGGTGCGGATAAAGATCGCGGGCATCAACATGACCTACGAGGGGCTGATCCTGCGCATCCAGAGGTCGATGCTGTCCAAGGACACCGACGCGATGCAGCCGCACGTCCGTGAGTTCGTGGACCGCGCCGTCACCTTCACCACGTGCCCCGGATGCGGCGGGACCCGGCTCAGCGAGGCGGCCCGGTCCGCCAAGATCGGCGAGATCAGCATCGCCGACGCCTGCGCGATGCAGATCAGCGACCTCGCCGGGTGGGTCCGCGGCCTGGACGAACCGTCGGTGGCGCCGCTGCTGGCGACGCTGCGGCACACCCTCGAATCGTTCGCGGAGATCGGGCTGGGCTACCTCGCGCTGGACCGGCCGTCGAGCACGCTGTCGGGCGGTGAGGCGCAGCGCGTCAAGATGATCCGCCAGCTCGGCTCCTCGCTCACCGACGTCACCTACGTCTTCGACGAACCGACGATCGGGCTGCACCCGCACGACATCCAGCGGATGAACGACCTGCTGCTGCAGTTGCGCGACAAGGGCAACACGGTGCTGGTGGTGGAGCACAAGCCGGAGACGATCGCGATCGCCGACCACGCCGTCGACCTCGGCCCCGGCGCCGGCACGGCAGGCGGCACCGTCTGCTTCGAGGGCACCGTCGAGGAACTGCGGGCCAGCGGCACCGTCACCGGGCAGCACCTGGGCGACCGTGCCGCGCTGAAGCCATCGGTGCGGAGACCGTCGGGAAAGCTGGAGGTGCGCGGCGCCAGCACCCACAACCTGCAGGACGTCGACGTCGACATCCCGCTCGGCGTGCTGGTCGTCGTCACCGGGGTGGCGGGCTCGGGCAAGAGCTCGCTCATCCACGGCTCGGTGTCTGGGCGGGAGGGAGTGGTGGCGGTCGACCAGGGCGCGATCCGCGGCTCGCGCCGGAGCAATCCGGCGACCTACACCGGGCTGCTCGACCCGGTCCGGAAGGCATTCGCGAAGGCCAACGACGTGAAGCCGGCCCTGTTCAGCGCCAACTCGGAGGGCGCCTGCCCGAACTGCAACGGCGCCGGCGTGATCTACACCGACCTGGCGATGATGGCCGGCGTCGCCACCACCTGCGAGGTGTGCGAGGGGAAGCGGTTCGCGGCGCCGGTGCTGGAATACCATTTCGGTGGCCGCGACATCAGCGAGGTGCTCGCGATGCCGGTGACCGAAGCCCTGGGGTTCTTCGGTGACGGCGAGGCGCACACGCCGGCCGCGCACGCCATCTTGGAGCGGCTCGCCGACGTCGGGCTCGGCTACCTCACCATCGGCCAGCCGCTGACCACGCTCTCCGGCGGCGAGCGGCAGCGGCTCAAGCTGGCCACCCACATGGGCGAGAAAGGCGGCACCTACATCCTCGACGAGCCGACGGCCGGCCTGCACCTGGCCGACGTCGAGCAGTTGCTCGCCCTGCTGGACCGGCTCGTCGGGGACGGTAAGTCGGTGATTGTCATCGAGCACCATCAGGCGGTCATGGCGCACGCCGACTGGATCATCGACCTCGGCCCCGGGGCCGGCCACGACGGCGGCCAGATCGTCTTCGAAGGCACCCCCGCCGACCTCGTCGCCGCCCGTTCCACCCTCACCGGCGAGCACCTCGCGGCCTACGTCGCCCGGTAAACCGGAGAACCCGATGCTGCGGGAACGGGCCTTCCTCGGCGGCCAGGCCGTATCGATGATCGGCGACGGGCTTGCCGTCCTGGCCATACCGCTGCTGGTCATGCAGCTGACCCGGAGCCCGGTAGCCGTCGTGCTCGCGTCCCTGCCCGGCAGTCACCGTCATCGGAGGCGTCCCGGCCGGGGTCATGGCAGGCCTGCTCGGAAACAACCCCAGGCCAGTGATCGCGGCGGCCGGGTGCCTCACCGTCTTCACGGTCGCTGCCGCATGGTTCGCCGGCCTGCGGAAGGAAGTGGCGGGGGCTCGGTTCTTAGACTGGCCGCCATGACCGAACAACCTGTCCGGGTGGAGCGGTCGGGGGCCGTCACCACCGTTTACCTGCACCGCCCCGCCCGCCGCAACGCCGTGGACGGTCCCGCGGCGGCCGCGCTGGCCGCGGCCTTCCGCGCCTTCGACGCCGATCAGGACGCCGCCGTGGCCGTCCTGCACGGCGAGGGCGGGGTCTTCTGCTCGGGCGCCGACCTCACCGCACTCGGCACCGAACGTGGCAACCGGGTGGCGCCGGACGGCGACGCGCCGATGGGTGTCAGCCGGCTGCGGCTGTCCAAGCCGGTCATCGCCGCGGTGTCCGGGTACGCCGTGGCCGGCGGCCTGGAACTGGCCCTGTGGTGCGATCTGCGGGTCGCGGACGAGACCGCCGTCTTCGGCGTCTTCTGCCGACGGTGGGGCGTTCCGCTGGTCGACGGCGGCACGGTGCGGCTGCCCCGGCTCATCGGCACCAGCCGGGCGATGGACATGATCCTGACCGGGCGCGCCGTCGACGCCCGGGAGGCACTGGCCTTCGGCCTGGCCAACCGCGTCGTGCCGGCCGGCCAGGCGCTGGCCGCGGCCCGGGAGCTCGCCGCCGGGCTCGCCGCGTTCCCGCAGGTCTGCCTGCGCAGCGACCGCGCGTCAGTACTCGACCAGGAGGGCCTGGACGAGACGGCCGCCCTGGCGTCCGAGTTCGCGCACGGCCGCCAGGCCCTGACCCGCGAGGCCATCCCCGGGGCCGCCCGGTTCGCCGCCGGGGCGGGACGCCACGGGTCGTTCGGCTCCTAGACGGCGCTGCCGGCCCGCGCGGAAACGCGGCACGGACCGGTTGACCTGGCCTAAGGCGAGGCCGCAACCTCCGATCGTGACAGTAGGTGACTCGTAGTTACAGTGTGTAGGACTGAGAATCCTGTTGTCACTGGGGGGAACGGCCGCGGATGGCAGTCGAAGCCGAAGACCTGGCCACCCGACTGAAGGCCGAATTCCCTCATGCGCTGCCGCCGGCGGAGGCTGCTGGCGGCTCTACGAGGACACCGAGCAGGCGGCCGATCCCGCCCTCGCCTGACCCGGGACCCGGTGCAGCGGCCGGTCCGGCCACTGCGGTATCTCCGGCATGGGCAGAAAGACAGGTGCCGAACGGACGGGCCCGGGGGCCTGACGTCCGGTGACGGCCTGGCCTGGGCCGGCGGGCTGCCGCCTATCCGCGGTGGTCACCAGCCAGAGCCGTTGACCGGTCATCGCGTGCTGGCACTGGAACCGGCAGCTCACGCACCCGCCGGCTCCGGCACGGCGGCGCCGGGTGGACATGAAGGCGGCGAAGGCGACCACCGCGGTCGCGGCCGCACCCGCGGTCGCCACCAGCACCGCCACCATGACAGCGGCGGTGCTGAAGAAATGGCTGACCGGCCCGGCGAACACCAGCCAGGCGACGGCCACGATGGCGGCCAGCAGACTCGCGGGGCGGGCGTAGCAGACCATGGTCGGCCTCTCTTCGCTAACGTGCCGTCGAGGGGTGGTGGCCGTGCGTCATTGCCGTCCTATACCTAATTCCCTCAAAAGGGAGGGCTTGTCAAGACCCATAGCTGACCGGCCGTGAGCGCAGCGTGATGAACGAGAGCAGCGCGGCCACCAGTACCAGCCCCGCGGACAGGGACAGCGCCGCGTGCAGGCCGTCGTGGAAGGCCGTGTAGGCCGCGCCGATCACCTCCTGCACCAGCTTGCCGAAGCCCGCGTAGGCGCCGGTGTCCTGCGGGATCTGGCCGGTCTCGATGGCGTTGACCACCAGGCCCTGGAACGACTTGGGCACGCCGAGATGGTTCATCTGCGCGACCAGGCTGACCTGCAGCTGCGAGTACACCAGCGAGCCGAGCACGGCGACCCCGGTGACGGCGCCGATCTCCCGGCTGGTGTTGCTGGCCGACGCAGCCATGCCGGACCGCTCCGGCGGCACCGCGGACATCACCGACGTGGTGATCGGCACCACGGTGGTCCCGATGCCGATGCCCGCGAGCGCGAGCGCGACGGTCAGCAGCGCGTAGTCGGGCTTCGGGGACAGGACGCCGTCGGTCCAGAACAACCCGGCGGCCATCAGCACGCAGCCGATCGTGATCGACCAGCGCGGCCCGGCCCTGTCCGTCCAGCGCCCGGCCAGCACCGACGCCACGATCATCAGCACGGTCATCGGAAGGAACAGGAGCGCCAGCCGGTAGCCGGACGTGTTCACCACCTCGACCAGGTACAGCGCGGTGAAGAAGAAGATGGCGAACGTGGCGAAGTAGGTGCAGAACGCGGTGATGTTGCTCACGGTGAACTGCGGCACGCGCAGGAAGCGCAGATCGAGCAGCGGGTTCGGGGACCGGCGCTCCCACCAGCCGAACGCCGCGAACAGGACCGCGCTCAGGCACAGCAGGATGATCACGGGGGCCGAGCCGAAGCCGGCCGACTCGGAGTCGATGATCGCGAACACGAACGTGGCGAGTGCCCCCGCGCCGAGGAGCGTGCCGGCCGCGTCGACGCGCGCCGCCGTGGGGTCGGCGCTCTCCGGCAGGATGATCGTCGCCACGATCAGGGCGGCCAGCCCGAAGAACAGGTTGAACCAGAAGATGCCCCGCCAGTTCCACACCCCGACCAGCACGCCGCCGACGACCGGGCCGGCCGCCAGCGCGAACCCGGACGTGGCCGCCCATATCCCGATGGCCCGGCTCCTGGCCCGGGTGTCCGGGTACAGATGGCGCAGCATGGACAGGGTGCCGGGCTCGCTGGCCGCCGCGCCCAGGCCCATCACCGCGCGGCCCGCGATGAGCGTCTGGGCGTTCGGGGCGAGCGCGCACAGGACCGAGCCGGCGCAGAAGACCCCGGCCCCGGCCAGCATGACCTTCTTCCGGCCGAGTTCGTCCCCGATCATCCCGCAGGCCAGCATGATGCTGGCGAAGGTGAGGGCGTAGGCGCCGACGACCCACTGCAGGTCGGACACGTTCGCCTTCAGGCTGACCTGGATGTCACCGAGCGCCACGCTGACCACGGTGTTGTCGAGGAAGGTCAGGAACAGCAGCGTGCACAAGGTGCCGAGGGCGAGGGCCTGGCCCCCGCGCGGGACGGCGCGCCCGGGTCGGCCGCCGGACACGGCCTCAGCCTGACTGGTCACCGCCTCAGCCAGCCGAATTGCAGGCGGCCGGCACGGTACCGCCGGGTATCAACTTGAACAGGCCGCAGAGGCTGTCGTCACCGACCTTCCAGGTGCCGTCCTGGTAGACAGCGACGCCCTTCTGGTTGGACAGCAGAGCCGAGCCGTCTGACGAGGTGAGGTTGTAGGTCACCGCGGCCTGGGTGGCGGAGTTCACCGTCACGTTGGTGACCTTGGCGCCGATCCCGCTCGCCAGCGGGAAATTGGCGAAGGTCTTGATGGCAGACTCGAGCGCGGCCCCGTTCTGCAGCAGTTTCACCTTTTCCGCGATGGGAGTGCTGGCGGCGAAGAACTTCTCCCAGTTCGCCGTGATCTGTGCCGCCGCGTCGGCCGTCGACCCGGTACCGGGGCTGCTCGGCGCGGCGGAACTGGGCGCGGACGCGGCGCTGGACGGCGCGGCGGGCGCAGACGAAGTAGAACTGCTGCTGCAGGCGGCCACCGTCGCGGCGAGCGCCAAGCCGAGCGCCGGTGCCGCCATCCGGCGAGCCAGGAGATTGAATCGCATGACACGCCTCCGTGGAACGCAGCAATTCTGTGCAGGCCTCAGTCTGCACTGAATGTTTCCTCAGGGTTGGCTGGTCACCCTTCCCTGACCGACGCGCGCGTCAGGGTAAAGGCCCCCTAACAGGCCGCTACCAGCGGAAATGCACGAAAAGGCGGCCGAAGTTCTTCGCGTCCTTCTCCACCCGGTGGTATTGCGCTTTGATCTCTTTTCGCTCAAGAAACCGTAGCACGCGCTTCTTGAGCTGGCCGGAGCCCTTACCCGGGATGATCTCGACGAGCGGGGCCTTCTTCGCCACCGCCTCGTCGATGATCGCCTGCAGCGCCCGGTCGATGTCCTGCCCGCGGTTGTAGATGTCGTGCAGGTCAAGCTTCAGCTTCATGGTCACCGTCCTGCCCGGGCCAGATTAGCGCGACGATTTCCGCGACGGTGGCGGCCGGGGTGTCCGCCGGGACCACGGTCAGCACGCGCTCGTCCGGCGCGGGCGGCTCCAGGGCGTCGAACTGTGAGCTGAGCAGCTGCTCCGGGAAGAAATGCCCGTGCCGGGCCGCCAGCCGGCGGGCCAGCACCTCCCGGTCCGGGGCCAGGAAGACCATCCTGGCCGCGGGACGGCCGTCCAGCAGCAGGTCCCGGTAGGACCGCTTGAGCGCCGAGCAGGCGACCACGGTGTCCTCGCCCCGCGCGATGCGCTCATCCATCCAGGCCGCGATGGCCCGCAGCCAGGGCTGGCGATCGGCGTCGGTGAGCGGGATCCCGGCCCGCATCTTCGCCACGTTCGCGGCCGGGTGAAGGTCGTCGCCGTCGGCGAACCGCCAGCCCAGGCGGCCAGCCAGCAGGGCGCCCACGGTTGTCTTGCCGCTGCCGGAAACGCCGGCCACGATCACGATCACCAGGTTCCGCCCATTCCCAGCTCATTGAGAGGCCGTTGCGGAGGTCCGGGGCATACCCGTCCGTCACCAGACCGGACTTCCTCAGGGAGATACTGCCATGCCTTTCATCGAGGGCGATCCTGATTCCCCGGTCAGCCGGGGCAGGCTGTGCCCTAAGGGCTCGGCCAGCCTGCAGCTCACCACGGGAGGCTCCCGCCAGTACACGGTGAGATACCGCCGCCCGTTCGGGACGAAGTGGGAAGACCTGGACCTGGACACCGCCATGGACATGATCGCGGACCGGGTCCTGGCCGCCCGCCGGCACGGCTGGCAGTGGGAGGTGGACGGCGACCGGACCCGGCGCACCCTCGGGTTCGCCAGCCTCGGCGGCGCCACCCTGGACAACGAAGAGAACTACCTGATCAAGAAGCTGTTCACCGCGCTGGGCGCGATCCAGATCGAGAACCAGGCGCGGATATGACACTCCTCCACCGTCCCCGGTCTGGGGACTAGCTTCGGCCGCGGCGGCGCGACAACGTTCCAGCAGGACCTGGCCAATGGCCACCGAGAGGTACTTCCGCGACTACGTGCTCAACTACACCAACGCGGCCACGCTGCTGACCGGGGACTTCGCCGACACCGAGGACCTGGATGGGGTGTTCTCCGGCCTGGACCGCGAGCACCGCACCTACGACTTCGAGACCTGGCGCTACCAGGGCGCCGAGGTGTCCGCGGCCGCGGGGGACCGGGACCGGCCCGGAGACCCGAGCGCGGACCACGGGCCCGGGCCCCGCCAGGTCCGCCGGGCGGCCCGCGGCGAGGCGCACGGCTCGGGCGGTGCCGCGGCGCACCATGACCCGGACCGGGACGAGACGCTGCAGCACCCGCGGTGCCTATTCCAGGTGCTGAAGCGGCACTTCGCCCGGTACACCCCGGACATGGTCGAGCAGGCCTGCGGGGTGCCGCCGGATCCGCACCGCGGCCATCCTCCAGCTGCTGCTCGGCAACATCGGCCGGCCCGGCGGCGGCATCCTGGCCCTGCGCGGGCACGCCTCGATCCAGGGCTCCACCGACAGCCCCACCCTGTTCGACCTGCTCCCCGGCTACCTGCCCACCCCGCACGTGCACGGGAACACCGATCTCGCAGCGACCTGTGGTTCGCCTACCACCTCGGCCGCCGCATCCGGGAGAAGCTCGCCGCCTCGCCCGACGAGATGGACCGGCCGGTGCAGGACCTCACCCGGGACTACCCGGTCGAGGGGCCGCTGGCCGAGCCGTCGGCCGAGGCCGTGCTGGCCGAGATCAACGGCTGGGACGCCGACGGGAAGCCGCTGTCGTCGTACGTCCAGCTCAAAGACGACGGATCGACCGCCTGCGGCTGCTGGATCTACTGCGGGGTCCGGGCCGACGGCGTGAACCAGGCGGCCCGGCGCAAGCCGGGATCCGAGCAGAGCTGGGT
>Ga0335082_10005157_pt1 | contig 14258 bp, 14 predicted proteins | sample Lox_Sample_41_FD_206718 | JGI IMG/M metagenome (GOLD analysis project Ga0335082, IMG submission 206718) | Soil microbial communities from Loxahatchee National Wildlife Refuge, Florida, United States - Lox_Sample_4.1 | ecosystem: Environmental > Terrestrial > Soil > Wetlands | place: USA...
CGGCTCAGTCGTCTCGTTCCTCGGGTTCCGGTACCCGACGCGCATGGCGATCGCGCGCCTCCGAAGCGGCGCGCTGTGGCTGTGGTCGCCGGTCGCGCTCGAGCCGAGCGTGCGCCGCGCGGTCGAGAGCCTGGGCGAGCCGCGCTACGCGGTCGAGCCGAACTCGCTCCACCACTTGGCGCTCGCGGAGTGGACGAAGGCGTGGCCGTCGCTCCGGCTGTGGGCGCCGCCGGCGCTCGCGAAGAAGCGGCGCGACCTGCGGTTCGAAGGCGAGCTCGGCGACGAGGCGCCCGCGGAGTGGCGCGGCGAGATCGACCAGCTCCGCGTCGAGGGGAGCTTCGCGCTCACCGAGGTGCTCTTCTTCCACCGCGCGTCGCGGACGTGCCTGGTCGGCGATCTCATCCAGCGATTCGATCTGGACTTTCAGCGCGGCTGGCGCGGGTGGATGATGCGCGCGAACGACCTCGTCGGGCCGAGCGGGAGCACGCCGCGCGAGTGGCGCGCGACGTTCCTCCGGCGCGAGCGCGCGCGGCGCTCGATCGAACGCGCGCTCGCCTGGAACCCCGCGCACCTCGTCGTCGCGCACGGCGTGTGGGCGCGCGGCGACGGCGCGGCGTCGCTACGCGCGTCGATGCGTTGGCTCCTCGGCTCCTGAGCTCACCAACCGGTGTCGCGCAGGTACTCGCGGAGCGGTTGCCAGTAGTGGTCGATCCAACCCTTCTCGTAGTTCTTGGCCTGCGTGCGCGGCACGCCCGAGTGCGTCATGCGAAGACGCGTCTTGCCCTCGGCCTCGGGGCGAAGCTCGAGCTCGAGACGCGAGTCGGGGTGCGCGCTCGGGAACTCGGTCGTGCGCCAGAGCTGGACGATTCGCGCGCCGGGGACGAGGCGCTCGTGCCGGCCCGCGATGTAGCCGTCCCACGCCGTGAAGGCGCCGCCTTCGACGGGCTCGCCGGTCGCCGTGCTCCCGGTGAACTCGGCGTGCCTCGCCGGATCGACGATGGCTTCGTAGACGTCCATCGGCGCGGCGTCGAAGATCTCTTCCTGCACGATGGTCGCGACGTCGAGCACGTCCGGCGGCGCCGCGACGCCGTTCGTCGCGTGGCCGGCGCGTTTCTTCGCGGCCGGCTTCTTCGCGCGCGCTGCTTTCGCGCGCGGCTTCGCGACCCGCTTGGACGTCGCTCTCGCTTTCGGCTTCGCCTTCGCCTTCGGCTTCTTCGGCTTCGCTTTCGCGAGCTGCTTCGCCTTCTTCTTCTTCTTCGCGGCCATGCGCGCCTCCTCGGGACCGCCAAATTACCACGACGTCGCGCGCCCAGAGTTGCGAAGAAGTTCTCCACAGCTTTTCGGATGGTCCGTCGGTCACTCTTGCCGCGCGTCGTCATTTGCGCGATCAGAACGAGAGGATGGCCAAGCGAAAATCCTCGACGGGGGGCAACGTGATCCACGTCCGCTTCGGGACGGGAGGCGGCCGCATCGACGCGACGGCCACCGCGCGCGAGCTCGAGCCGGTCACCGAGCTCTTCTCGGCGAAGGAGGTCTCGAAGCTCCTCGGTCTCACGCCCGCGCGGCTGCGCACGCTCGACCGCGCGAAGATCGTGTCGCCCACGGGCGAACGAAACGGCAAGCGCGCGTACACGTTCCAGGACCTCATCGCGCTGCGCGCGACGCTCATGCTCTCGCGCGAGGTGAAGATGCGCGAAGTGGCGCGCGCGATCGGCGCGCTGCGGCAGGCGCTCCCGCGCGTCACGCGGCCGCTCCAAGAGTTGCGGCTCCTCAGCGACGGTCGGCGCGTCGTCGTGCGCTCGCCGAACGCCGACGTGCTTGGCGGGCGCGCGTTCGAGCCGGTGACCGGGCAGCTCGTCCTCGACTTCGACGTCGAGCGTCTCCGCGACGACGTCGTGCGCGTCCTTCGGCCTCACACGCCCGGCGCGCGGGCGCGCACCGCGTACGAGCTCTACGTCCGCGCGAGCTCGCTCGACGAAGACCCGGCGACGTACGACGAGGCCGAGGCGCTCTACCGCGAAGCCATCGAGCTCGACCCGACGCTCGCCATCGCGCACACCAACCTCGGCAACATCCTCTTTCGTCGCGGCGACGACCACGCCGCCGAAGCGCTCTACGACACGGCCATCGCGATCGACGATCGCCAGCCCGAGGCGCACTACAACCTCGGCTACGTGATGCTCGACCGCGGCGACCCCAAGCGCGCCGCCGACCACTTCGAGAAGGCGATCGAGCGCGACTCGCGGTTCGCCGACGCGCATTTCAACCTCGCGATGGCGTGCGAGCAGCTCGGCGAGCGCTCGCGCGCGCGCATCCACTGGAAGCGCTACCTCGACCTCGAGCCGCACGGCACCTGGGCGGACATCGCCCGCAAGCACCTCTCCTGATCAGGTCGCGAGCCGAAGCGCGAGGACGACGGTCGTGCCCGCGCCGGGCGTCGAGCGAACGGAGACGCGCCCACCGCTCGCGTCGACGACGCGCTTGACGATCGCGAGCCCGAGGCCCGTGCCCGGCTTCGCGCGCGTCGTGCGCGCGCGGAAGAACGGCTCGAACACGTGCGCCGCGTCCTCCTCGGACATGCCCACGCCGTTGTCCGAGATCGACAGCTCGTAGCCGTCTCGCGTCGTGCGTCCGACGATGGCGAGGTCGAGCTTCGCGCTCTCTCGGCGATACTTGACCGCGTTCTCTCCGAGGTTCCACACCGCCTCGCCGAGGAGACCCGCGTCGCAGCGAACCTGCGCGGCCTGCACGTCGATCCGGAGCGAGCCGTCGACGTCCTCGACGCGCCGAACGAGCTCGGGCTCCACCGCGCCGATCGCGCCGCGAACGTCGGCGCGCGCCTCGCTCGGCGTCGACCCGAGCCGCGAGAGAGTGAGCAGATCGCCGATGAGCGCGTCCATGCGCGCGATGCTGCGGCGCAGGATGTCGGCGAGGCCTTCGTGCTCGGGCGACGCTTTGGCCAGCGCCGCCACGGCGAGCCGCGCGGTGCCGAGCGGACCGCGGAGGTCGTGCGCCACGCGCCCGGAGAACGCGTCGAGCTCGCCATTCAGGTCGGCGAGCGCCGCGGCGTGCTCGTCGAGACGCCGCTGTTTCTCGGCCACGTCGCGCGTCGCGCGAAACGCGATCGCGAGCGTCATCGCGACGGCCGCGAGCCCGATGAGGACCTCGAACAGCGTGCCGCGCGACTGCGCGCGCGCGACCTCGCCCTGGACGCGCTTGGCCTCGTCGCCGTTGATGCGCACGAGGTCCTCGACATCCGCGTCGATGGCGGCGAAGCGCGGCTCGAGCGCCTGAACCCGCGCGGCGGCGACGGCGTCGTCGTTCTTGCGCGAGGCCGCGAGCGCCTCGGCGATGGGCGCCCGCGTCGCAGCGACGTCGCCCTGGAGCCGGTCCCACGCCTCGCGCTCCCTCGGAAACGTCGCGAGCTTGGCATAAGCGAGGGACGCGAGCTCGTAGTCGCGCCGCGTCGCGCCGATTTCGTTCTCGATGCGGCCCATCGTCGCTTCGTCGGGCTGGAAGATGTGCGAGTCCACGAGGACGCGCTCGCGCATCACGTCGATGCCGAGCCGTTCGACGAGCCGGATGCTGGCGAGGGCGTTGTCGACGATGTCCGAGACGGCCGCGTCGACGCGCTCGGCGCGCATCCGCGCGACGACCTGCGCCACGATCCAAATCGCGATCACGACGGCGAAAGCGACGATGAGCGCCGTATGGGAGCTGCGCTGCGTCCGACTCATCGCCACCTCCGCCACCCGGCTTACCGCTCACGACGCGGCGCGCCAGGGCCTTTACGCACGTTCACGCGGGCGCGCGGCACGACGTCTCGCGCGCGACACAGCGCCGCTCTCGCGCGTCAGAGCCGGCGATGCTTCAGCGCGGGGAGCATCGCGCGCACTCTGTCCTGGTACTCGAAGTCGAGCGTCGCCACGGCGATCCCCTCGCCTTCTCCGCACTGCGCGAGCACGTCGCCCCACGGGTCGACGATGCAGCTCTTTCCGAACGTCTGCCGGCCGCGCGGATGCTTGCCGTGCTGCGCCGGCGCGATCACGAAGACCTGATCCTCGATCGCGCGCGCGCGGAGGAGCGCCATCCAGTGGTCCTTGCCCGTGAGGAGCGTGAACGCGGCGGGCACCGTGACGACGTGCGCGCCCGCGTCGGCCGCGCGCCGATAGAGCTCGGGGAAGCGAACGTCGTAGCAAATCGTCATCGCGAGCTTCTTGCCGCGCACCTCGGTGACGCTCGGCTCCTCGCCCGGCTGACACGCGCTCGACTCGCGGAGGCTCGAGCCGTCGGGCAAGTCGACGTCGAAGAGGTGGATCTTGCGGTAGCGCGCGAGGAGCGCGCCGTTCGGCGCGAAGAGGGCGCTCGTGTTGAACGGGCGCGCCGCGTCGTCGCTCTTCTCGGGCATGCCGCCGGCGACGACGAACACGTTCTTGTCGCGCGCGAGCGCGGCGATCGCCCGCGAGATCGCGCCGTCCGGCAGATCCTCGGCGATCGCGCGCTTGGCCTCGTCCGACTCGCCCATGAAGGCGAAGTTCTCCGGCAGCGCGACGAGCTCGGCCCCCATCTCCGCCGCGCGCTCGACGAGCGCCGCCACGCGCGCGAGGTTGTCGTTCACGTCGGCTTGCGAATTCATCTGCACCACGGCGACGCGCATCACTTCCCTCCTCCGATTTCGTGACCCATGCGCCGCGCCTTCACGGCGAGGTACGCGGCCGACTCGTCGGTGTGCGCGACCACGAGCGGCACGCGCTCGACGACCTCGATGCCGCCGCGCTCGAGGCCCGCGACCTTCGCCGGGTTGTTGGTCAGGAGGCGCACGCGCGCGACGCCGAGATCGCGCAGGATGTCGGCGGCGATCTCGTAGCTCCGCGCGTCGTCCGCGAAGCCGAGCGCGCGGTTCGCTTCGACGGTGTCCATGCCCTGCTCCTGCAGCGCGTAGGCGCGGATTTTGTTGCCCAGGCCGATGCCGCGGCCCTCTTGGCGCAAGTAGACGACGACGCCGTGCTTGTCCTCCGCGACGCGCCGGAGCGCTTCGTCGAGCTGGCCGCGGCAGTCGCATTTGTGCGAGCGGAGCACCTCGCCCGTCCAGCACTCGGAGTGGACGCGCACGAGCCAGGCGTCGTCCGTCTCGCGCTCGCGCGACACGAGCGCGAGGTGCTCGTCCTCGCCCGCGCGGTACACGATCGCTTCGATCGGGCCGTAATCCGTCGGAATCGTCGAGGCGGCGTAGCGGGAAACGCGCGTCACACGGCGAAGTTAGCACGTGCTAGAACACGAGCGATGGACGAGGACTCGAAAGAGCGCGAGTCGCAGCTCCCGCCGGAAGAGCGGGAAGCGCGGCGGCTCAAGGGCGTCATCCCGGAGCTCTTGAAGCGCGCCGTCGAACTCGGCGTCGAGAAAGCGGTCGAGGCGCCCGAGGCGCTCAAGCACCTCGTCGCCGACCTTCGCCTGCCGAAAGAGGTCGCCGCCTATCTCCTCACGCAGGTCGAGGACACGAAGAACGGCGCGCTCCGCGTCGTCGCCAAAGAGACGCGCGACTTCCTCGAGCACACCAACCTCGCCCACGAGCTCCAGAAGATGCTGACGACGCTCCAGTTCGAGATCAACACGACCATCCGCTTCCGCCCGGCCGAGCCGCGCTCGGAAGAGGACGGCGACGACGACTCGACCGATCTCCCCAAGCCCGAGGTGAAGATGGACATGTTCGCGAGGCGCGCCGACAAGAAGAAGCGCGCGAAGGAGGGCTGACGGTGCCGAGACCGCTGAAGGTCGGGGGCGACGTCGACAGCTGGTGCACGAAGTGCCGCATGATGCTCACGCACCGCATCGTCGCGATGGTGGGGCCCAAGCCCGCGCGCGTCGAGTGCGAGACGTGCCACTCGCAGCACAACTTCCGCGAGCGCGCGCCCGGTGACGTGCCGGTCCGCGAGGCGCGCGTCGTCGGCGCGTCCGGCCCGCGCGCGCCGCGCGTCTCGTCGGTCTCGCGCCTCGAGCAGGAGCGCCGCGAGCGCGAGCAGTCCTGGGAGCGCGCCGTCACGGGCAAGCTCGTCACCGACTTCGTGAAGTACGACGTGAAGGGCTCGTTCAAGGTCGGCGACCTCGTCAAGCACGCGAAGTTCGGCGACGGCGTCGTCACGCGCGTCATCGACGCGCACAAAGTCGAGGTGCTCTTCCGCGACGAGCCGCGGACGCTGGCGCAGGCGCTCGGATGAAGCGTGTCCTCGCCCTCGCGTTCGTCTGCGCCGTTTCGAGCGGCGCGCGCGCGGCGGGGGACGAGGCGAAGAGCGAGTGGCTGCGGATCGCGCCGTCGTTCGACGGGCATTTCGGCGCGTGGCTCCTCGAGGGTCCATACAAAGCGGACGCGCCCGAGCCGGCGACGGACGCGCCCAAGGCGCCCGCGTGGAAGCTCGCGACGAGCGCCGCGGGCGCGATCGACGTGAAGGGCGCCCTCAAGGGCGACCCGCTCGCGAGAAAGAGCGACGTCGTCGCGTACGCCGCGGGGACGCTCCACCTCGCGCGCGCCGAGAAGATCGTCCTGCTCCTCGGCAGCGACGACGGCGTGCGCGCGTCGATCGACGGCAAGATCGTCCTCGACCGCGACGAGGCGCGCCCCCAGCGCGACGACGACGACTACGTGCCGCTCGATCTCGCGGCCGGCGATCACCCGGTCGTCTTCAAGCTCCACCAGCGCGACGGCGCGTGGAGCTTTCGCGCGCGCTTCGTCGACGCGAGCCTCGCGCCCATCGCGGGCTCCTTCCTCGAGCTGCCCGGCGTCCCCACGACCGACGCGCCCGCGGTCGCCGAGCGCATGACGCGCGCATGGGCCGAGCTCGGCACGCGCGGCGACGCGTACGTGCCGCACGTGCACGCGCTCTTCACCGAAGGCGCTCCGCTCGGCGCGCCGCTCCACGTGACGGCCACGGTCGTCGCGGGCGGCAAGGAGCTCTACGCCGTCGACGGAGGGCAAGCGTCGCTCGCGTCGCGCGATTTCGACGTGCAGCTCCCGGCGATCGCCGCGGAGGACCTCGCGTCGTTCGAAGACAAGGACGTCAAGATCGAGATCGCGATCGGCGCGAAGAAGATCGTCCGCGCCTTCCACCCGCGCAAGGTCGTGCGCGAGACGCTCGCGCGCGCGGACGCGGAGCTCGCGGAGCTCGCGCGCCAGACGCCGCCCGCGTGGCTCCGCCCCGATACCCTCGAGTCATTGCAAAATACACGCACTCGGATCGCCGCCGACCAGAACCGCGGCGAGACCGACGTCGAGCCGACACTCGCCGAGACGCGCGAGCTCGCCGCCGGCCTCGACGCGCTCTCGAAAGGCCGCGACCCGTACGCGGCGCGCAAGGGCACCATGCGCATGGCGTACCGCTCGCCGGTCGACGGCGCGCTCGCCGAGTACGGCCTCTACGTCCCCGCGAGCTACTTCCCCGGCACGAAGCGCAAGTACCCGCTCGTCGTCGCGCTCCACGGCCTCAACGGCCACGCGATGTCGATGCTCCGCTGGTTCTTCGGCGGCGACGACCCGAAGACGCCGCAAGACGCCGAGGACCGCCACTGGGCCGACTTCATGAAGACCGCGCCCGCGCTCGACGCGTTCGTCGTGACCCCGAGCGGCCACGGCAACACGATGTACCGCGATCTCGGCGAGGACGACCCGATGCGCGTGATGGACCGCGTGATGGCGCGCTTCCCGATCGACGAAAACCGCGTCACGATCACCGGACCGTCGATGGGCGGCATCGGGTCCGCGGCGATCCCGTTCCGGCATCCGGACCGCTTCGCCGCCGCCGAGCCGCTCTGCGGGTACCACAGCTACTTCGTGCGTCGCGACATCAGCGGGCGGCCGATGCGCCCGTGGGAGCGCGTCCTCGCCGAGGAGCGGTCGAACGTGGACTGGGCGCCGAACGGCTTCCACCTGCCGCTCTTCATCGTCCACGGGACCAAGGACTGGCCCGTCGCGAACAGCGGCGTCCTCATCGACACCTACGAGAAGCTGAAATACTCGGTCGAGCACGAGCACCCGGACCTCGGCCACAACGTGTGGCAGACCACGTACGAGAACCTCCGCGGCGCGAAGTGGCTCGTCGACAAACGCCGCGACCCGCACCCGCGGCGCGTCCGCTTCCGCACCGTGCGCCTGCGCGACGGCGACAGCTACTGGGTGCACGTGCGCGAGCTCGCGGCGCCCGACGCGTGGGGCGAGGTCGACGCGCGCGTCACGTCTCGAAGCGCGATCGCCGCGACGACGAGCGGCGCCGCCGAGATCGCCTTCGATCGCGATCCCGCGCTCCTCGACGCGTCGGCGACGACGGTCGACGTCGATGGGCAGTCCCTCTCGTTCGCCGCGACCGACCCGATCGTGCTGCACCGCGAAGCGTCGACGTGGAAGCCCGGCGCGGCGAAGCACGACGGCCTCGCGAAGCGCGGCGAGGTGACCGGACCCATCCGCGACGCGTTCCACGCGCCGCTCCTCTTCGTGTGGGGCGCGTCCGACCCCGCGCAGGCGCGCGCGAACGAGGCCGTCGCGCGCGAGTGGGCCGCGATCCGCGGCGGCGTGACCGTGCGCTACCCGATCGAGAGCGACACGGAGTTCTTCGCGCGCGGCGAGAGCCTCGCCAACGACCGCGCGCTCTTCCTCGTGGGCGACGCGAAATCGAACCGCGTGCTCCGCGAGCTCGAGGGCGCGCTCCCGATCCGGGTGGACGGCGACGCGGTGGTCATCGGCTCGGAGCGAATCACCGGCGACGAGGTCGGCGCCGCGTTCATCCGTCCGAACCCGAAGCGCCCGGACCGTTACCTCGTCGTCGTCGAGGGCACGAGCGCGCTCGGCACGCTCCGCTCGCTCTCGCTTCCCGATCTGCTCCCCGACTTCGTCGTGTGGGACAAGTCCGTCGCGCCGGCGCGCGGGCAGATGCTCCTCTCGGCGGGCGCGCTCCGCGCCGGAGGGTTCTTCGGCGAGGACTGGTCGCTCCCGGCCACGCTCGACGATCCGCTCGCGAAGAAGCCGCGCCCCGGCGCGAAGAGCGAGTACGACGCGACGCCCTACTTGCCGTAGAGATTCTTCCCCGTCGTCCGCATCGGCATCCCCGCGCGGCCGCGGCGTTCGTCGCGCGGGGCCTCCTCGCGGCGGGTCGCGCCGCGGTGAGCGCCGCCCTCGTAGTCCTCGGTCACGTCCGGGTCGCGTCGCGCCGGCGCCCCCATCCCGTAACGCGCGCCCGCGAACCCTCCGCGCCGCGAGCTCTCGCGGCGTGACTCGCCCGCGCGCGCCGATCCCTCCCCGCCGCCGCCTTCCGGGAGCTCGCGCGGGATCCGCTTCGGAACGCCGTACGTCTTCTTCAGCTGCACGAGCTCCTGCCGCGTGAGGTAACGCCAGCGCCCCGGCGCGAGCCCTTCGGAGGTGACGCCCGCGAACGACGCCCTCGCGAGACGCATCACGCGAAAACCCGTCGCCTCGCCCATCCGCCGGATCTGCTGGTTGCGACCCTCGCGGATGGTGAGCTCGAACCAGGTCTTCGTCTTCGCCGCTCGCGACGCGCCGCCTTCGCCGGATCCGTCGACCTCGTGGCGAATCAGCTCGAGCTCCGCCGGCAGCGTCTTTCCGTCTTCGAGCTCGACGCCGCGCCGCCAGCGATCGAGGTCGGCCTCCTCCATCTTGCCGGCGCATTTGACCACGTAGCGTTTCGGCACGCCGCCGCGCGGATGAAGGAGCGCGTTCGCGAAGTCGCCGTCGTTGGTCGCGAGGAGCACGCCGCTCGTCGCGAAGTCGAGACGCCCGACGGGGTACACGCGCACGCCGAGCGTCGCGAGCATTTCGCCGACCGTCGGCCGCCCTTCGGGATCGTGCAGCGTCGCGACCACGCCCCGCGGCTTGTGGAGCACGACGTACACGGGCCGTTCGGCCGAGAGGCGCGTCCCGTCGAGCTCGATGCGATCGCGCTCCGGGTCGGCGCGCGTCCCGAGCTCGGTCACGACGCGCCCGTTCACGCGCACGCGGCCCTCCGCGATCATCGCCTCGGCCGCGCGCCGGGACGCCACGCCCGCGCGCGCGAGGATCTTCTGCAAGCGCTCGCCGCGGTCCGTTGTATGTTCCTGTTTGGGCATGCGACGAGTCGAGAAGCCGTGGGGTTGGGAAATCGTTTGGGCCGAGACGGACCGCTACGTCGGCAAGGTCCTCCACATCGAGGCCGGCCACAAGCTGTCGCGACAGTACCACGAGCGCAAGGACGAGACGTTCTACGTCCAATCGGGCACGATGCAGCTCGAGCTTGGCGACGGCGCCGCCCGCGAAACGCTCGAGATGAAGCCCGGCGACTCGTACCACTGCGCGCCGCGCACGATCCATCGCATGATCGCGACGACCGACGTCGACGTCATCGAGGTCTCGACCCCCGAGCTCGACGACGTGGTCCGCCTGGAAGACGCGTACGGCCGCGAAGGCACGAACCGCCCCTGACGATCACCTTGGCAGGTCAGCGCGATTCCTTGCGCTTCGCCTTCGGCTTCGGTGCGCCTGCGTCCGCGCTCGTCGTGGCGCTCGGCGCGCCCGCGTCGCCGTGGGCCGCGGCTTCCTTCTTCGCTTCTTCCGCTTCTTCTTCGTGCTGGAGGATCTGGTCGCGGTCCCAGCGATCGACGTGGCCGTCGCCGGTCTCGTCGATGCCCATGCGCTCGAGGCGGCCCTTCGTGTAGATCTCCCACACGTCCGGCTTGCCGTCGCCGTTCTTGTCGCGCTTGATGCGCGAGAGCGAGCCGTTCAAGTAGTACTTCCACTCGTGCGGCTTTCCGTCGCCGACGGTGTCGATCTCTTCCTCGACCATGCTGCCGCCCGCGAAGGAGCGCCAGTGGTCGACACGGCCGTCGTAGTTCTCGTCGCTCTCTTCGTGCTGCGCCTCGCCCTTCGCGTTGAAGGTGCGCACCGTGTCCTTGATGCCGTCGAGGTTCGTGTCCACCTCGCGGCAGATGAGCGTGCGATGCCGGTTCTCGCCCTCGCCGAGCATCTTGTAGACGCGGCGGATGTTCGGCCGAATCGCGCCCGGGCCCGCCGTCTCGCTCACCTCGAGCTCCGGCTTGTTGCGCCAGTCGCACATCGAGTGGTCGTCGGACGGCCACTTCGCCTGATCCTTCGAGCCGCCGGGCGCGGTCTTCGCTTCGACGGGCGGCGGCGCCGAGCCGCCGCACGCGAGCACGACGCCGAGAAGCCCCAACCCCACCAGCGCGGCGCGCCTCATTTCTTCGCTCCCGGTTTCTTCTTCGCGTGCTTGTCGATCGGCGCCGGCGCGTTCGGCATGATGACCGGCGGATTCACCGGCGGCGGCGGCGCCGGCCCCGCGCCCGCGTCCGCGTCGCCGTGCGACTGCGGCTTCGCGATCGCCTGCCCGCTCGAGTCCACCGTGATCGTCTGATCCGGATCGGGCTGCCCGTCACCGTTCTTGTCGACCGCGATCGTGATCTTGTCGCCGTCCCACGTCCACCACTGGTCGACCTTGCCGTCGCCGTTGTTGTCGCGTTCGCGCTTGATCAACTTGCCGCTCGCCGGATCGTACGTGTCCCACGTGTCGACCTTGCGCTGGCCGGTCGTGTCGCGCTCGCGTTTCACGAGCTTGCCGCCCTCGTAGATCTGGATCTCGGAGACCGCGTCGGTCGAGTCGTACGCGCCCTCGCGCCGCCGAAGCGAGCCGTCGGCGTTGTAGTACTCGTACATGTCCGGCTTGCCGTCGTGGTTCAGATCCGCCACGCGACACAGCTCGCGCCCGGTCGTCTTGTCGAAGACCTGGGTGAGCTCTGCTTTGCCGTCGTGATCGGCGTCGAGGATCTGCACGCGGCCCATCGAGGCGTCGCACTTTTCGTGCTCGAGCGCCTTGGGGCCGTCTGGGTTTTGAGCTTCGCCGCCGTTCTTGGTTTCGGCGTTGGAGCTGCAGGCGCACAAGGCGACGAGAAGAAGGACGTTTCGCACGCGGTAGTCACCATACCCGCGCGATCACGGGGCGTGCAAGGGGCGCCGTGGGACGGCCAAAAACACGCTCAAATGCATGACATTGCTGAGCTAATTTCGGCCGAACCGGCCTTGAATGCTCACGTATGTCCATGTAGTGTATGTTCGTTCGCCCCGATGTCCCGGAAGAAGATCTCCACCACCATCTACGTGACGCCGGAGCAGAGCGACAAGCTCAAGCTGCTCCACGAGCGCACCAAGGTGCCGGTGGCCGTCTACATCCGCGAGGGGATCGATCTCGTGCTGCGTCACTACGCGCACCTGCTGCCGGGTCAGCTCGAGCTCGATCGTCCGTCGAAGCGTGCGGTCGGGGACAACGCGAAGGAAGAGACTGCTAAGAAGTAGGGTCCGTGCCCACGCCCCAGTCTCTGATCCGCAACTTCTCCATCATCGCCCACATCGACCACGGCAAGTCGACGCTGGCCGACCGCATCTTGGAGCTCACCGGCGCCGTCAGCGAGCGCGAGGCGCGCGCGCAGTTCCTCGACAAGATGGACATCGAGCGCGAGCGCGGCATCACCATCAAGGCGCAGAACGTCCGCCTGAAATACACGGCGAAGGACGGACAGGTCTACCAGCTCAACTTGATCGACACGCCCGGCCACGTGGACTTCAACTACGAGGTCTCGCGGTCGCTCTCGGCGTGCGAAGGGGCGATCCTGGTCGTCGATTCGACGCAGGGCGTCGAGGCGCAGACGCTCGCGAACGTCTACCTCGCGCTCGATCAAGGGCTCGAGATCCTGCCTGTGCTCAACAAAGTCGATCTCCCCTCGAGCGACGTCGAGCGGACGCGCGAGCAGATCGAGCAGGTCATCGGCCTCGACACGAGCGAGGCGATCCCGTGCAGCGGAAAGACCGGCGTCGGCGTGCCCGCGATCTTGGAACAGATTGTCCAGAAGATTCCCCCACCCAAAGGCAACCCCGACGGCAAGCTCCGCGCGCTGATCTTCGACTCTTGGTACGACACGTACCGCGGCGCGGTCATCATGGTGCGCGTCGTCGACGGGACGCTCAAGAAGGGCGACAAAATCCGGTTCATGGCGACCAAGGGGGAGTACGAGGTCACCGAGCTCGGGTCGTTCCAGCCGTTTCCCGTGGCGCTCGAGGAGATCGGCGCGGGCGAGGTCGGGTTCGTCGCCGCGAACATCAAGAGCGTCCACGACACGAAGGTCGGCGACACGATCACGCACGCCTCGCAGAACGCGCAGAAGGGCCCGCACCACCAGGGCCAGGCGACGGAAGCCCTGCCCGGCTTCAAGGACGTGAAGCCGATGGTCTTCGCGGGCGTCTTTCCGACCGACAGCGCCGACTACCCGGCGCTCCGCGACGCGATGGAGAAGCTCCACTTGAACGACGCGGCGTTCTCCTACGAGCCGGACACGTCCGAGGCGCTCGGGTTCGGGTTCCGCTGCGGGTTTCTCGGCCTGCTCCACATGGAGATCATCCAGGAGCGGCTCGAGCGCGAGTTCAACCTCGACCTCATCACGACGGCGCCGAGCGTCGTCTACGAAGTCTACAAGACCGACGGCACCGTGATGCGCGTCGAGAACCCGTCGAAGCTGCCGCAGCCGCAGTACATCGACCGCATCGAAGAGCCGATCGTGAAGATGACGATCCACGTGCCGAGCGAGTACGTGGGCCCGGTGCTCGCGCTCTGCCAGGAGCGGCGCGGCGTCCAGAAGGCGATGCAGTACGCGAGCGCGGACCGCGTGATCATCACGTACGACTTGCCGTTCGGCGAGGTGCTGTTCGACTTCCACGACCGGCTCAAGAGCATCTCGCGCGGGTACGCCTCGATGGACTACGAGGTCATCGGGTACCAGCCGGGGGACTTGGTCAAGGTCGACATCCTCGTGAACGGCGACCCGCTCGACGCGCTCTCGATCATCGTCCACAAGGACAAGAGCTACCCGCGCGGGCGCTCGCTCGCCGAGAAGCTCAAGGAGTTCGTGCCGCAGCAGCAGTACGAGGTCGCGATCCAGGCGGCCATCGGCGGCAAGATCATCGCGCGCGAGACGGTGCGCGCGCTCCGCAAGGACGTCACCGCGAAATGCTACGGCGGCGACATCAGCCGAAAGCGCAAGCTCCTCGAGAAGCAAAAAGAGGGCAAGAAGCGCATGAAGGCGGTCGGCAACGTCGAGATCCCGCAGAAGGCGTTCCTCGCGATCTTGAAGGTGGATTAGTCGAGCGCGTGGCGGCGCTCGGCGTCTCGTAGCGCGCGTCTCACCGCGGCGCGGTCGGCGCCCGCGATCGGCGCGTCGCGCAC
>Ga0335082_10005161_pt1 | contig 14256 bp, 12 predicted proteins | sample Lox_Sample_41_FD_206718 | JGI IMG/M metagenome (GOLD analysis project Ga0335082, IMG submission 206718) | Soil microbial communities from Loxahatchee National Wildlife Refuge, Florida, United States - Lox_Sample_4.1 | ecosystem: Environmental > Terrestrial > Soil > Wetlands | place: USA...
CTCGGCGCTGGACGTCCTGATTTGATTCGGCCGCGCTGGGTGGACCGCATCCTTGACCACCAGAACGCCGATGGCTCGTGGAACAGTTGCTGGTACGGATGGTGCCGCGGGATCTTCGAGTTCCGCATCGATAGCGGTGGGGATGGCCATGCCACCGTCCAGGCGGCCTGGGCATTGACCATGTTGAAGTACCGCTATGCGCAGTGGATCGAAGAACACTACCACTAGGCGTCAGAATCCCATGATGTTGTAGCCGCAATCCACGTAGAGGGTCTCCCCGGTAATGCCGCTGCCGGCATCGCTGGCCAGGAAGACTGCTGTGTTAGCGACTTCGTTCACATCCACATTGCGTTGCAGGGGAGCGCGGCTGGCATGCGACGCCAGCATTTCGCCAAGGCCCGAGATGCCACGCGCTGCCAGCGTCTTGATCGGCCCGGCGGAGATGGCGTTTACGCGAATCTTGTTCTTGCCGAGATCATAAGCGAGGTAGCGCACGCTGGCCTCCAGCGCAGCCTTGGCAACACCCATCACGTTGTATTTGGGCACGACTTTCTCTGCGCCGTAATAGGTAAGCGTGATGATGCTGCCGCCATCGGTCATCAGCGGACGGGCAGCCCGAGAAACCGCGACCAGCGAATACGCGCTGATATCGAGCGCGATGCGAAAGCCTTCGCGGCTGGTGTCCACGAACTCGCCCTTCAGGTCTTCAGCGGGTGCGAACGCGACACTGTGCACCACGGCGTCAAGCTTGCCGTAACGCGCCTTGAGTTGCTCGAAGAGTTGCGCAATCTCTTCGTCGCGGCTGACGTCGCACTGGAGCGCCTGCGAATTGGGCAGCGCCGCGATGAGGTCGTCGGCTTCCTGCTTCAGGCGCTCATTCTGATAGGTGATGGCCAGTTGTGCGCCCGCCTGCTGCATCTGCTGCGCGATGGCCCAGGCGATGCTGCGCTTGTTGGCGACACCAAACACCACCACGGTGCGACCCTGCAATATCTCGGACATTCGTTCTCGTTCCTCCGAATTACTCCGGCCTATCAATCTGCGCCCGCTGCAGCTTGTCGGAGTAATCCACGTACACGGCCTTCCATTCCGTGTAGAAATCTATCGCGCCAATCCCGCCCTCGCGATGGCCGTTGCCCGTGGCTTTCACCCCGCCGAACGGAAGGTGGACCTCCGCGCCGATCGTCGGCGCGTTAATGTAGGTGATACCGGCATGCAAATCGCGCATCGCCGCGAATGCCTTGTTCACGTCTTTGGTGTAGATGGCCGACGACAAGCCGTATTCGATGTCGTTCGCGATCTCGATTGCGTCCTCCATCCCGTTGCACGGGATGATAGAGACGACTGGGCCGAAGATTTCTTCCTGCGCAATCCGCATCTTGGGGTCGACGTCGGCGAAGACCGTCGGCGCGACGAACCAGCCGTGGCTCCACCCTTCGCCTTCCAAGCGATGGCCGCCGCACAGCATCTTGGCGCCTTCGTCCTTGCCGATCTTGATGTACTTCAGGTCAGTCTCCATCTGGCTTGAGTTGACCGCCGGGCCCATATCCACGCTCTCGTCCAATCCGTTGCCGACCTTCAGCTTCTTGGCGCGCGCCACCAGTTCATCCACAAATTTCCGGTACACTGCCTTCTGCACGATGATGCGGCTGGTGGCGGTGCAGCGCTGACCGGTTGTGCCAAATGCCCCCCACAGCGCACCGTCAAGTGCCAGGTCGAGGTTGGCGTCATCGAGCACGATCATTGGGTTCTTGCCGCCCAGCTCCAGCGAGCAATGCTTGAAGCTCTTGGCGGCCTCCTGTCCGACGACCCGGCCCACGGCGGTCGAGCCAGTCAAGGAAACTGCGCGCACCTCCGGATGTTCGACCAGCGGCGTCCCCATTTCGCTGCCAAACCCGGTCACGATGTTCACCACGCCCGCGGGAATCCCTGCGTCATGCAACGTCTGCACGAAATTGAAGACCGATAGCGGCGTGTCCTGCGCCGGCTTGATGACCACGGTGTTGCCGGCCACCAGGGCAGGGAAGAGCTTCCATGACGGGATTGCCATGGGGAAGTTCCACGGCGTGATCATGGCGCAGACGCCCAACGGCTGGCGGATCGCCATGGCAAACTTGTTGGGCAGCTCCGATGGGACGGTCGGCCCGAACAGCCGTCGGCCCTCGCCGGCGGTGTAGTAGCCGCAGTCGATGGCCTCCTGCACATCGCCGCGCGTCTCCTTGATGACCTTGCCCATTTCACGGGTCATGTCGCGCGCGTAGTCCTCCTTGCGAGAGATCAGAAGCTCGGCTGCCTTGTAGAGCATTTCCGCGCGGCGCGGCGCCGGTACCAGGCGCCACTTTTTAAATGCCTGACGCGCGGCCTCGATGGCCTGGTCCACGTCTTCCTTACCGGATTTCTGGAAGATGCCGATTACCTCGCGGGTATCGGCGGGATTGAGGTTCTCGAAGGTGCGTCCGGTGCGCGTCTCGACCCACTCACCGCCAATAAAGTTCTTGAAGACCTTGGGCTTCGTACCCGTATCCATGCTTGCTGATGTCTGCTCCATCGTTACCATATGGTTGCCCTCCACAACAAACTGCCAAACCTTTCATGCTATCTGCTGGCTGGCTGGTTGTCATCCCAAGGCCGATCCCCAAGGCCGATCCCACGGCCGATCGCTGTTCGCTAACTCCTTGTCTTCATGCGAAATTCATTGCTGTGTAACGGAGCTGTAACAATCGGGCGGTAAAACCACCTATGGAACATATCTATGCCCAACAGGAGGCAACTACGTGATTCGCTCTCTCAGGGTGCTGCTGTGCATCGCTGTGCTGGCGAGCTGTGCGTTGGCACAAACAACTATTAATGGCGCGGGCGCCACTTTTCCCAATCCCATCTATTCCAAGTGGTTCAGCGAATACCATACCCTCCATCCGGACATTCAGATCAATTACCAGTCTGTGGGGAGCGGTGCCGGCATTCGTCAGGTGCAGGCTGGAACGGTGGATTTCGGTGCCAGTGACGGTCCGATGACGGACGAGCAGATTGCGCAGTCTAAAGTCAAGGTCTTGCACCTTCCTACCGTGCTGGGCTCGGTCGTGCCCGCATACAACATTCCCGGCGTAAGCGCCGAGCTGAAGTTTACGCCTGACGTGCTGGCAGACATATTTTTGGGGAAGATCACGAATTGGAACGATGGCAGAATCGCTAAAGCCAATCCCGGGGTGAACTTTCCAAATCAGAACGTCACCGTCGTTCACCGGTCTGACGGCAGCGGTACTACCTACATCTGGACCGACTATCTGTCGAAGGTGAGCAAGGACTGGGAAGCAACCGTCGGCAAAGGTACGTCAGTGAAGTGGCCGATCGGCCTGGGCGGGAAAGGCAACGAAGGTGTCGCTGGCTCGATCCGCCAGTTGCCCGGCTCAATCGGCTATATCGAGCTGATCTACGCCCTGCAGAACAAGATTCCTTTCGGCGAAGTGCAGAACTCGTCGAAAAACTTCATCAAAGCGAGCCTGGCAAGCACGACCGCGGCCGCAGCGGGAGTGAAAATGCCGGCGGACTTCCGCGTGTCCATCACCAATCCATCTGGCAAGGACGCCTACCCAATTGCCAGCTTTACATGGTTGCTGATCCCGACCCATCCGGCCGACGCGAAGAAGGGCCAGATCATTAAGGACTTCCTCTACTGGATGTTGGACAAGGGCCAGACCATGGTCGAGGCGCTCTCCTACGCTCCGCTGCCTAAGGACGTGGTGGAGAAGGAAAAGGCCGCCATCGGCTCGCAGATACATTGATAAAGCAGCACTTAGCACTTAGCAGTTAGCGCTTAGTGGAGAAGCCTGGTCGGTTGAGCGCTAGATGCTAAGTGCTAAGTGCCAACAACCTCCTGTAACGCTGTTGTAACAGATGCCTGATAACGTCAACCCCATGAACCCGCCGGAGCCCCTGGGCCAGATGCAAAGGCCCGTCACGGCCATTCCTACGCTTGCTCAGACAGCAGAGGCCAAACGCCCGAAACCATCTGCAGCAGCTTTGCAGAAGATCCGCCTTACCTATCCGCGTAGCAGCCGGATCCCTGATGAGGCGTTCCGATGGATCATCCTGTTCACTGCGATTTCCGTGCTTGCGATCGTCGCCCTGGTGGCTTACGAGCTTGTGGACAAGTCCAGGCTGTCGCTGCACCAATTTGGCATTCACTTCTTCTACGGACATGACTGGGATCCGGTGAATGACAGCTTCGGCGCCATGCCGTTTATTTACGGCACTCTGGTTTCTTCTGCCCTGGCACTGCTTCTGGCCGTGCCGCTCTCAATTGGCGTGGCAGTGTACATCACGGAGATGTGTCCCCAGGGTTTGCGGGCCATCATTTCGTTCCTGGTGGAATTGCTGGCTGCCATTCCCAGCGTGATCTACGGACTGTGGGGCATCTTCGTGCTGGCCCCCTTGTTGCGCGACTACCTGCAACCGTTCCTGGCCAAGACGTTGGGCTGGACAGGATTCTTCAACGGTCCCATGTACGGTCTAGGTATGCTTGCCGCGGGCATCATTCTGGCGATCATGGTGGTGCCCGTGATCGCCTCCATCACTCGTGAGGTGATGACGGCGGTCCCGCAGAATCAGCGTGAGGCCGTGCTGGCCTTGGGCGCCACCCGCTGGGAAATGATCCGCATGGGGGTTTTGCGTAATGCGCGAATCGGTATCGTCGGCGGCGTCATCCTCGGGCTCGGACGTGCGCTGGGCGAGACCATGGCCGTCACCATGGTCATTGGAAACCGTCCCGAGATCGCGAAGTCATTGTTTGCCCCCGGCTATACCATGGCCAGCGTTATTGCCAACGAATTCACCGAGGCCACGGGCGATATGTACGTAAGTGCCCTGGTGGAAATCGGTCTGGCGCTGTTCCTGGTCACCCTGATTGTCAACGCGCTTGCCCGCTTGCTGGTGTGGAGCATCACCGGCGGAACTGCGAGGGTCAGTGGCTGATTCTGTATCTCCGCCGGCTATGCGCGGGGTCAGCCTCTGGCGCCGCCTAACCAACCAAGGGGCCACCGCGTTCGCCATCGCGGCTGCCATCCTAGTGCTGGTTCCGCTACTGGCGATTTTTGTTTATCTGGTCATTAAGGGCATAGGCTCCGTTAACATCGCCTTCCTCACCCAGACTCCGAAACCGCCCGGCGAGGTGGGTGGAGGAATGGCGAACGCCATCGTCGGTACGGCTTTGATTCTCGGTGTGGCCAGTGTGATTGGTGTTCCACTGGGCATCGGGGCGGGAATTTATCTCGCCGAGTACGGGCGTAACCGTTTCGGCGACGCGATTCGTTTCACGGCTGATGTGCTGAATGGCGTGCCATCGATCGTGATCGGCGTTGCCGTGTATTCCCTGATCGTCGTGCGGCAGAAGCATTTTTCGGCATTTTCCGGCGGCATCGCGCTCGGCATCATGATGATTCCCACGGTGGCGCGCGCAACCGAAGAAATGCTCTTGATGGTTCCCAACGTCATCCGCGAAGCGGCCTATGGATTGGGCATTCCCAAGTGGCGAACGACGCTTTCCGTTTCCCTGCGCACCGCCTCGGCCGGCGTGATTACAGGCTGCATGCTGGCCTTTGCCCGGGTTGCGGGGGAGACGGCTCCCCTACTGTTCACCGCCTTCGGAAATCAGTTTTGGAACCTGAAGCTAAATCAGCCCACTGCGGCGCTGTCGTTGCAGGTTTATACCTACGCTCTCTCGCCCTATGACGACTGGCACAAACAAGCCTGGGCCGGGTCGCTCATTCTGATCATCCTGATCGTGGGCGCGGTAGCGGCAGTACGCATCGCCACCAGCCGTGGCCGTTTGAAGGGAGCATAGCTAGCTCATATGGGTGTCGGAATCGAAGTACGTGGGCTGAACGCCTGGTATGGCAAGAACCAGTCGTTGAACTCCATCGACATGACCGTTCCTGCCAACCACGTGACCGCGGTGATTGGTCCTTCCGGTTGCGGCAAGAGCACCTTTGTGCGCTGCCTGAACCGCATGCACGAAACCATCCCGGAGGCGCGGGCTGCTGGTTCGGTGAAGGTCGGCGACATGGACATTTACGGCAGCGGCACCGACCCGGTCGAGGTGCGCCGCCGCATTGGCATGGTCTTCCAGAAGCCAAACCCGTTTCCCAGCATGTCAATTTATGACAATGTTGCGGCGGGTCTGAAGCTGAACGGTTTCCGCAACCGCAAGCAGACGGACGAGCTGGTGGAACGCTCGTTGAAGCTGTCGGCGCTCTGGGACGAAGTGAAGGAGAACCTCCACAAGAAGTCAGGGGCAAGCCTTTCCGGAGGGCAGCAGCAGCGGCTGTGCATTGCCCGCGCCCTGGCGGTCGAGCCGGAGGTCTTGCTGATGGATGAGCCGGCATCGGCGCTGGACCCTATTTCCACCAGCAAGATCGAAGAGCTTATCTTTCAGTTGAAACAGCACTATACAGTGGTCATCGTTACGCACAATATGCAGCAGGCAGCCCGCGTGGCCGAGCTCACCGGCTTCTTCCTGATGGGCAGCCTCATCGAGTACGACAAGACGGAGAAGATTTTTACCACCCCCGCTGACAAGCGGACGGAAGACTACATCACAGGCAGGTTTGGATGACGCGCAGCCGCTTTCAACAGGGACTGGACGAATTAAAAGAAAAACTCTTGCGGATGGGCGGTCTGGCGGAACAGGCCATTGATCGCGCCGCCGAGGCGTACCGCACCCGTGACGCTAAGTTCTGTCAGATGGTATTCTCCGGCGAGCCCGCCATCAATGACGCCGAGCGCGATATCGATGAGCTTGCACTCGACCTCCTCGCCATGCAGCAGCCCATGGCGATTGACTTGCGCTTCATCCTCGCCATCGTGAAGATAAACTCCGATCTGGAGCGGGTCGGCGACCAGGCAGTCAATATTGCACAGCGCGTGCTTGACCTCATCAGCGAGCCGGAGATCCAGTTGCCCGTGGACATTTCGCGCATGGCAGATAGTGTGAGCACCATGGTGCAACGCGCGCTGGAATCATTCCTCGACGGCAAGGCGGAAGTAGCGGAGGCAGTGCTGCAGATGGACGGTATCGTGGACCGCATGAAGGATGAGGCCTTTGTCCTGCTGGTGCAGAAGATGCACGACGACCCTGCCACGATCCGGCGGGCGCTGAATGTGTTGCTCATCGCACGTAACCTCGAACGTATCGCCGATCATGCGACCAACATAGCTGAGGACGTCATCTTCTGGGTGCGCGGCGCTGACGTGCGGCATGGCGGAGCACACTTCCGGGAGTAATCCCATCTGGCGCCTGCCGCCGCAACAGAACACTCAGGCGCCCCCCTGATGTGCTACGAGGGATAGTGAAAGTGCACGATGTGCTGTGAAGCAATGGTCACGCCGTCGCGCATGGCGGGCCGGAAGTGCCAGCGCTGCAGAACTGCAAGAACTTTCTGTTCCACCCCATAACCGATGCCTTGAATCAGCTTCGTCTCGATCACATTGCCTTGGGCATCGATGGTGACCTCGACGATCACGTCACCCTCAACACCGGAAGGCAGGTCAGCACGAGATACCGGTGGGTCCGGAAAGACCTCGGGCAAGGCCGGTACAACCTCGTTGCCGCTCAGAGGTGATCCCGGCACGCGTCCCCACGGAGAGCCGCCGCGCGCAGTCTGTTCCGCTGCATTCTGCTCAGTGGGCTCGTCCGATTGCGCAGTCCTTGATTTCTTCCTAGTCAGACTTGGCGCCATGGCCAAGGGAGCGCGCAGTGCGGGGGTTGGTTCCTCGTCTGCTGAACTGGTGCGCTCCGGCCCCACGGGCGCGAGATACACGATGGAAACCGATCCTGAGGATCCGGGAATTCCATGATCCACTTCGGAGGGTGTGACGAAAACGGGGCGAGCCTGATAAATCAGAATCCCCAGGATCGCGCAATGCAGCCCGAAGGAGATTGCGACCGAGCGGTTCCATCGTCGCTGGCCTTGCCGCTGCAACTGCGCGAACATCGAAAGCTCACCCCACTCGCTGTGCCAATGATCCCACACTTCGGGCCTGAACGTTGGACGAAGGCCGGGAAAACCTGTGAGCCGGCCTATTCCACGCCGATGGATTCCAGCAAGGATGAGAGTGCCTCAGCCTCCAGCCGCAGGCGGCGGCCATCGCGGCGCATGTCTGGGATTTCGTCGAATGCCTGCATCAGACGCAGCTTCACCCCGGCATACTGTTCCGGCTCACTGAGAGAGCGGCCGCGGCTGGCAGCCCAGGTCTCCAGCGCCTCTGCCCTCAGGAAGATACTCACGGCATAGGTGATCTTGCGGTCCGAGGTCACATCGAAGATGTACTCGGTCGCAGGCGCTTCGGGGTCATTGTCGAGCGCAGAACGCTTGCCGACAAAGTAATACTGGTAAACGTAGCCGGTTTGACCGGTGTAGGTCTTGATGCGGCGGATGGTCATACGGCCTACCGCTCCGTGGGCCTCTCGCGGAGTATGGCCGCTGCCGTCTCTGAACTGACCGGCGAGTAATAAACCTCTTTGAAGGTGTACGACTTCGCCTTGGCACCGAGGATAGGCAGGATTTCGATGTGCCAGTGGTAGTCGTCTTCGATGGTCTTCCAGAAACCGAGGTTCTCCGAGCGGTGCATGGTGTTGGGTGAGGTATGCAGAACCATGTGAAAACCGTCGGCGATGGTGCGAACACGGTACAGGGTGCGGCGCAAAAGCGCAGCCAGGTCCCGCATTGCTCCGGACTTGAGTGTCGTACGCTCGAAGTAGGCCTCGTGGCTGCGGGGCGCGATCCAGGTTTCGTAGGGCACTCGCGGCGCATAAGGACAACAGGCGATGTAATCGCCGCGCACTTCCACAACCCGCAGTTTCTGGTCCTGCTCCTGCTTCAGGATGTCGCAGAAGACACAGCGCTCTTTCGTATGGTAGTGCTGTCGTGCCGCCCGCAACTCGTACAGCACGCGCCGCGGAACAAAAGTTGTGGCCACGATCTCCGAGGTGGGGTGGTCGAACTCCTGACCCGACAGGCTGCCAACGTTCTTGAAGACGCTGACGTATTTAAAACGCACATCGCCCTTCAGATCCTGAATCCGCCGGCCGCATAGCATCAGGTACTCCTCGATCTCGCGATCATCGGCGTTCCACAGGTGACGGTCGTGGCGCGCATTCTCCACGATGACTTCGTGCGCGCCCACCGGCTGCATGGTGTCGTATAGCCCGTTGCCTGCGCGCCCCGGATCGCCATCAATCCCATAAAGAGGATGCGGGTGCACCACGGCCCGAGACGCCCACGGGCTGCCGTTCACGGTTGGCGAGGTAGCGATTACCTGCAACGTCTGTCCCGATTCCGGACAAAACGGACAGCGGTAGTCGGGGGCCGGTCCGCTTTCCGGTTCATCGCCGCAGATGACCCACGAACGTGTGATCGGATCTTTGCGCAGTTCCATCAACACTTACTTTACGTCGGCGGGCGCGGCAGTGGCTAGTGGCAAGCGAAAAAAGCGGCCCCCGCCGGCCGGTTCAACGTTCACCAGGGGGCATTCCTTGTCTGCGGGAAACGGTTGCTGTGGCATACCAGCCTGCGATTCACTTAGTATCGTGACTCGAGGTCACATGGCGATGTTTACCGCACGGCCAATTGGATTTGTAAGCAGTCCCTACAAAACCACGCAGGAAATTCCCAAAGGCCTGGGCGCGAAGCATGACGCCGTTGGCTTTCTGAAGGTTCTGCCAGAATTCGAGGCCGGATTGACGGACATCGAGGGGTTCTCCCACCTGTTCGTCATCTGGGAGTTCGACCGCTCCGAGGGCTTCGAATTGCTGGGTACTCCCCCGTGTGATGACCAGCCGCACGGAGTTTTCGCAACTCGCTCTCCCCGGCGCCCGAACCCTGTCGGCCTCACTGTCGTCGAACTGCTTGGCCGCGAAGGTCCATCGCTGCATGTGCGCGGAGTGGACATGCTCGACGGCACGCCGATTCTCGACATCAAGCCTTACCTTTCCAGCGTCCCTATGGAACAGCTCCGCCGCGGCTGGCTGGCCGAGGCAGAAGAGCGCAAGAAGTGATGGCTCCTCCTTTTAAGGCTGAAGGGTCAACGTCACCAGCGTCGCGCTGCTGGTAAAGGTTATCGACGGAATGGTAACCAGGCCGTAGCTGTCAGCCTGGACCGACCCTTGCTGGCCGCCGGTTGCGGTCCAGTTAACCGCCTGCCCCGGCGAAGCCACAAAATTCTGCGAATTGCGCGGAGTCAGGCTTGCCGTGGCAGTGTTCAGGCCGGTGATCTGGCTGTTTGTGATCGAAGCGCTCCACTGCGTGGCAGTGTCAGAGAGAATGCTCCATCGCCATCCGAGGTTGATGTGGCACGATGGGTAGGGTGGCGGTCCCGAATTGCACGCACCCTGGGTGTAATCGATCGCACAGGAATTTCCCGGCGACCCTGAGGCGCACGGATTGTCGTCCATGGAGAAGCCGGTAAAGGCGGGATAAGAAACATTCTTTCGGAAGACGTTCAGGTAGCCAGGGAATTCGAGGATCGGATTGGGATCCTCCCCGTGCCCCCCATCGTTCCACGTGAAAGCCTGCCCATAGTGACAGGTCACCATGGCGTTCATGGCTGTCAGCGCGCTCTGCCACATCCCGCCGGTTCCAGTTGTTGCATCATTTCTGCCCATGGAATGCATGATGAATGGAATATTGTTGGCACAGTTTGTTGCCAGCCAGGCCGAAGTATTGGAGTACGTGTTATACCGCGTAACTCCGTCCGGCAGTGTCTCCGCCCCAACATTGGCTGAAAGGATGTGTTGTGTCATGGAAGGAAGCTGGTCATTCCAGTACCACACTGGGTGGAAGAGGATCGCGAGAGCAAAGATATTCGGCTGACGGATCGACCACGTACCCGTCCCGAAGCCACCCATGGAGGCTCCGTACGCGTAGATGTGATTCATGTCGGGTTGGTATTGGCTCTCCACAAAGCTGAGCAGACTGGGGAAATAGTCTTGAGTATAGGTCTGCGCATATCCGGCATAGTCATAACCGAAGTTGTAGGTCTCCACTGAGCCATATCCTCCATAGGCCAGACCTGTGTCCCACCATGCAGTGTCCTGGTGGTCCACCATCACCATGGGCGTACCGAAAGTTGACTGGTCCAGATAAACAGTGAAGGCGCGCTGTACTCCATCCTGGAAGGCCATGGTGCTGTCACCCCAGAAAGCCCACAAATCCCCGTACGCCAGCGGCGCGGCGCCGCTGCCGGGTAACTTGAACAAGAGCCCTTTTCCGCTTCCCGAGGCGCAGTATCCTCGCGTTGCGCATGGAACCTGCAGAATGGGCTGCGGCGTGCCAGTATCCTCGTTTGCCATTCCGCTGGAGACGAGCGGGGAATCGGCAAGCGTGCCGGTGATGTCGTGGGTGACTACTCCGTAACAACCGGTTTGTGCAGCGGTTGCCGTATATACGGCCAACCCGCTCGGATTCGTAAGGGCGCCGCTTCCCAGAGTAACTTGCGCGTTGGTTAGGTTCGTCCGCAAAGACGTGCTCCACGGATGATAAGTCTGTGGATTGAGAATGGCCGAGTCATTGAGGATCCCCTGTTGGATTTCCACCAGCCCCGGATCGGTCGTGCTGCTGATGGGACAATTCGGGGCGACTGCCCGGTAAACGTTGTATCGGTAATTGGCGGCATTGGCGGTGCCTGGACCCGCACCTGCGTACGGGTCGCTCCAGGAAATGAAGGTCTGCCCGTTCTGAAACATGACTTGCAGATTGGTTACTGACGCGGCCGGTCCGCTTCCCGCCACAACTGTCACAGTAACCGTGGTATTTTGTTGGATCCCTCCGCCGTTGCCTGTCACGGTGATGGGGTAGGTTCCTACTGGCGCGGTCGATCCCGCGACGACGGTCATTGCCGAGTTTCCCGAGCCGGGCGCCGGCATTGGATTGGGGCTGAAGCTGACCGTGATCCCGTTGGGCATGCCTGACGCCGATAGTGCGATCGAACTGTTAAAGCCTCCCGAGACGGTGGTCGTGATCGTCGAACCATCCTGGTTGCCCTGCGGAATGCTCAACGAAGAAGGCGACGCGGAGATAGTGAAGCTTGGTTGCTGTTGCGCCGTCACCGTCAAGGTCAAGGTCGTGTTCTGTTGGATGCCGCCGCCATTGCCGGTTATCGTGATGGGATAGGTCCCCACCGGCGTGTTCGACCCAACCACAATGGTCATGCCCGAACTTCCCGATCCCGGGGCCGGTATTGGATTGGTGTCGAAGCTTACCGTGGTGCCTGACGGCGCGCCGGAAGCCGACAAGCTAAGCGCACTGTTAAAACCCCCGCTCACGGCTGTCGTGATGGTCGACATGCCCTGGTTACCTTGCTGGACGGTCACCGACGATGGTGAGGCCGACATCGTGAAATTCGGTGCTCCGGCGACTTGCGTCACTCCCAGAAATGCGATGGGAGTGTTATCTCCCGTCGCTTTGGTCGTACCCACCACAACGGTCAGTCGCGTGCCGCTCAGCGTCACTTGTTGGTTCAAGCTATTCGTTGGCCACGCCGCAGCTGACCAGTTCTTTCCCTGTGCATCGTAGAAATACCCCATGTTCGTGGCGCCGCCGGTTACCGTGGCCAGTAGCGTGTTGCCATCCAGAAACTGAATCTGGCACTGTCCCCAACATGCCTGGTAACCCGCATCCCCCATTGCCAGCGACAGGCTGTAGGCGCCCGCACTCGGCAGGTCCGCGTAAAACGTGGCCGTTGAGCCGTTGTTGATGTAATTAATTCCTGCCAGCCTGGGATCGAGGCTGGCATTACGGTCGCGGCCTTGCACCAGCGAGGTCTTCACCCAGCCAAAGCTATAACCGCTGTTGCTCCTCGTTGGGTATCCCGTGGTGGGCAGTACGTAGTTATTGCCAGACAGATCATTCACATAGCCTGGCGTGTTGCGGAAATCAAACTCCTGTTGCCAGCCCGACAGGGAAATCACCTGCAGCGTGACTACCGTGTTCTGCTGGATGCCGCCGCCATTTCCCGTCACCGTGATGGGATAGGTTCCTGCCGGAGTGCTCAAGCCGACCGTAATCGTCATGGTCGAACCGGCCGAACCTGGCGCGGGTATGGGGTTGGGATTAAGACTCACGGTTATTCCCGACGGCGCTCCCGAGGCTGACAGGCTGATCGCGTTATTGAAACCACCGCTGATCGTCGTGGTAATCATGGGCGTACCCTGACTGCCTTGCTGAATGGTCACTGACGAAGGTGTGGCGGAAAGGGTAAAGGCCGGCACAGCTACCACCGTTAACGTGACCGTGGCGTTCTGCTGAATGCCGCCACCATTGCCTGTTACCGTAATTGGATATGTCCCCAGGGGCGTGCCTGCCCCGACTGTAATGGTCATCGTCGAGTTGCCCGCACCGGGCGCCGGCATCGGATTGGTGTTGAAACTCACCGTCGTTCCCGACGGTGCTCCTGAAGCCGACAGGCTGATAGTGCTACTGAAGCCGCCAGTGATGGCCGTCGTAATCGTGGACGTTCCCGGATTGCCTTGCTGAATACTCAGTGAAGTGGGCGAGGCCGAAACAGTGAAATTGGGCGGGGCAGTGACCGTTAACGTCACCGTCGTGCTCTGCTGGATGCCTCCACCGTTGCCGGTCACTGTGATGAGATAAGTCCCGGCCGGTGTGTTGGCAGCAACGGAGATCGTCATCGATGAGCTGCCGGAGCCGGGCCCCGGTATTGGATTGGGATTGAAACTTACCGTCGTGCCCGACGGTACTCCCGAGGCTGACAGGCTGATGGCGCTGTTAAAACCCCCGCTGATGGTGGTGGTAATCGTGGAGGTTCCCTGGTTCCCCTGCTGAATGCTGAGCGAAGCGGGCGCAGCTGAGATGGAGAAATTCGGAGAGCCCCGAGAGTTGGGTAATCCCCAGAAAGGCAACCGTCGTAGAATCTCCGGTGGCGTTATTTGTGCCCACCACCATCGTCAGCCGAGTGCCGGTCAACGTCACTTGTCGGATGAGATTGCTGCCCGGCCACGCCGCCGCCGACCACTTGTATCCCTGGGCATCGTAGAAGTATCCCTGGCCAAGGGAACCTCCAGCAACGGTCGCCAGCACCGTGTTTCCATCCATGAACTGAATCTGGCATTGCACCCAACATTGCTGATAACCGGCATCGCCCAACGCCAGCGCCAAGCTGTATGTGCCGGCGGAGGGCAGGTCCACGTAAAACGTGGCTGGCGAGCCGTTATTGACGTAGTTCATCCCGGCCAGCCGCGGGTCG
>Ga0335082_10005162_pt1 | contig 14254 bp, 12 predicted proteins | sample Lox_Sample_41_FD_206718 | JGI IMG/M metagenome (GOLD analysis project Ga0335082, IMG submission 206718) | Soil microbial communities from Loxahatchee National Wildlife Refuge, Florida, United States - Lox_Sample_4.1 | ecosystem: Environmental > Terrestrial > Soil > Wetlands | place: USA...
GCGGATGTGAAAACGACTAGGGAACTACGGATCTCCGCTATCAAGCTCGACCAAAGGGGCTGGATGTCAGAGAACTACCTCTCTTTCCAGCGAAAGGAAAAGTGTTTTCTCTTGACATCCCCTCTCCAAGAACTCATTCACGCTACTGCCGTTGTTATCTGAAGGCCGAGCTTCGCTGCCTGCTTCCGGAGCATGTGGAGTTGTTGATTGCGGTATCTTTGCTCGTAGTATTCACTGCCCTTGTCAACATAGGTTTGCCCATACTTCAGCATTCGATAGACGAGTCGGGCTAGGCGGTGAGCCATGGCGGTGATGGCTTTCGGAGCGCCCAACCTGGTGCGTAAACGGCGGTACTGAGCCCCGAGATAAGTACGGCTGCGCATCAGGGTAATGGCAGCCATCCGCAGCGCCGTTGCAACCCGACTGACCACACGCCGGGTGCCTCGGCCCAGCACTTTGTCTCCGCTGATCTGGTTGTCCGGACAGAGCCCCAACCAGGAGGCAAAGTGGGCCTCGGTTTTCCAGCGGGTCATGTCGAATCCCACTTCGCTAAGGATGGTTTGGGCCACCATCACGTCGATGCCATCGATCCGGGTGAGATCCACTCCGGTGATGCGCTGCATTTCGCTGCGGAGATCGAACCGTGGCGCATTCTTGGCTGGCTTGGTCTTTTTGCCCGTCGGCTCCGTCTTCGGCCTAGTGGGCAAAACCTTGTCGGTAAACTGGGCCAGATCCTTTTGCAGTTGCTGATCGCATTCCGCGATGCGCCGCTGGTAAGTGTCGAACATCTCCAGTTCCTGCTGTAACACAAACAGCAGTTCCGGACGCCAGTTGCCCTGCAGGCTTTTGGCAATCTCTTCCGGGCTGGCCTTGATGCGTGGATCGCGAAGTTCAGCCAGCTTCCCCGCATCGCGTTCTCCCGCAGTGATCGCGCGTAGGATCGCCTGTCCGGTCAGTCCGCTAATGTCGCTGATCACATTGGCGAGTTGCAGATTCATCTGGGTCAGTGCTTTCTGCATCCGTTGCATGCAGGTCGCCGCACCCTGTACGTGCTCCGCTCGTAGCCGCCAGTACGTTCGCAAGGCACGAATCGCAGTGGGCGGTTGGAACGAGTTGTTCAGCAAACCATAGGTGTGCAACTTCAGCAACCACTGGCTCTCCTGCACGTCGCTTTTGCGTCCGGGCAGATTCTTAGTGTGCCGAGCATTCACCAAATAGACCTCGAAGCCGCGCGCTTCCAGAATGTCGTACAGCGGAATCCAATAGACCCCGGTAGACTGCATGGCTACGGTCTTCACGCCACAGCTTTGTAACCAGTCCGCCAGGCGGTACAAGTCCGCCGTAAAACATTGGAAGCACCGCACCGGTTGCGGGTCCCGGTCGGGACGCACCGCCACGTAATGAGAACTGTTGCCTACATCGATCCCAGCTGCCTGCGGATGAATCACGGTCAGGCCTGGGTCTTCCGATCGCAGGCGCCGCGCCCACTCTTTCTTCTCTCTTCGGTTGTGCCACAACTTCTTTTCTGCCCTCATCCCTGCTCTCCTACGTGGAAAAGTGGGATTCGGTTCGGCCCGGTGACGAAAGGTTGAAAAATCTCTCCAACGGGGTTAAGGCGCCGTGGTTGGCACGGGCCCCGCCACCATGCCAGCGATCGCCAGTACCGGAGCCATGCTTTTATGCGGGCACAGGAAAGCGCCAATCGGAAGTCGGCCTTAGCTTGCCGAATCGAATCCGCCATCAGAGTGGCAGACGTCGGGAATGCGGAACAAGTTCTTGGCACCAGTGACCGCGCCCAAAACGCAGTCAGATGCTTTTATAGAACCCGGCAACAAACGATTGTCCAAAAACGAACGGGCGCCCCTGCGCGACTCCACGCGCACGAGCTCGAGTGCAGCCGGACTGAGTGCGCGGCGTGTATTGGTTGCGACCGAGTTCTCGCTCGCCTTGGTACTGCTGGTTGGTTCCGTGTTGCTGGTCCGCAGCTTTGTCCGCCTCCAGGAGGTAAATCCAGGGTTCAACAGCGACCACATCCTCACCGCGGAGATCACGTTGCCTTACGCGCTCTACCGGGATGACAAAGCCGTCATCGCTTTCTGGGATGAATTTCTGCGCCGCACGAACGGCCTGCCCGGGGTTAAGTCGGTCTCGCTGACGATCAGCCTGCCGCCGGACCAACTTGCGCTCACTAATCCCTTCACCGCCGAAGGACAGACCTATGACAAATCGCGTCCGCTGCAACTCGCGGAGGAAATGGCGATCTCTCCCGGGTATTTCTCCACACTCGGCGTCCCCATTCTCGCCGGCCGCAATTTCAATGACGCGGACCGCAGCACCGCGCTCGATCCCATCATTATCAACCGGACGCTGGCGGAAAAGTATTTCTCCGGTCAGGACCCCATCGGTCGGCATCTACAGACGGGCGATCCACGTCCTGAGGCGCCGACGGAGACGATCATCGGCGTCGTCGGTGACGTGAAGTACTCCGGGCTCGACGCTCCACCGACGCCGCAAGCCTACAAGATCTACGCCTCGGGATGGGCCGATTTCTGTCGCCGGATGTTCGTCGTGGTTCGCACTCAGGCTGAGCCGGGTACCGTGGCCGGCGAATTGCGCACAGAGTTGGCGTCGCTTGACCACAGCCTTCCACTGGCGAATGTGATGACGATGCGTGAACGTATGGGCGAATCCGTCGGTGAGCAGCGCTTCCGCACTCTATTGCTCGGTTCGTTTGCAGGATTCGCACTCCTGCTGGCTTGCATCGGGCTGTATGCGGTGATGTCGTATTCCGTCAGCCAACGCACGCGTGAGATCGGCATCCGCATCGCACTGGGTGGGCGGCCTCGCGAAATCCTGGCTCTCGTGATCCGCCAGGCGCTGGTGTTGTCTTGTATTGGTATGGTCGTCGGGTTGATCGCCGCGTTGGTTCTCACGCGGGCGATGCGCGCCCTGCTGTTCGACGTCACTCCGGCGGACCCGATCAGCTTCGCCATCTCGCTCGGGCTATTGGCTGGTGTTGCGGGGGTTGGCCAGCTATATCGCTGCCCGCCGCGCAACCAAGATCGATCCGCTCGCCGCGTTGCGCTACGAATGAGCGCCGATGGTACCGGATTAGCAGGTTTAATCCTCCGCGCTCGCCCACCTAAGACATTGTCATGGATGCGGGGCGGATGGCCCAGGTCTCGCGTCTTTCGAGACCTGGGTAGTCAGGCGTATCAGATGTTGATTGGTGTCCGCTGCGACCGTTCCAGAGCCCAAGGCATAGCAGCGGGGTGGAAGTAAGCAGCGCCTCGCACTGCGTCTGAGAACGCACTACTGGAGATGACCGATCACGGATTCCTGCGTCTCGAACACCGCGAGACCCAGGCCACCGGGCGTGAGTTCACGATCAATAAACGTCGCGGCGGTGCGCGATCCGCGTTACATCGACCGTCTTCGTGTCATCGTTGATGGTATAGACAACCCGGTAATCGCCGATCCGAATTCTCCAACGGTCTTTGTAGCCGTGAAGTTTCTTGCACCCCGGAGGTCGCGGGTCATTGGCGAGGTCGCGAATTTTGGGCCGGATGCGTTCGATGACCTCCGGCGTCAAGTCACGAAATTCCCTTTTCGCTGAAGAGGCAAAGGTGATCTCATACAACGTCACTTGAGCTTGCCGAGCGAGCGGAGCTCCGCTTCAACCTCATCCAGACTGAAACGTGGCTCGCCGGCCCGCGCGTCGGAGATGATCCCGTCCTCAATATCTTCATAGAGCATGGCGAGCGCCGTCCCAATCACTTCATCCGGATCATGGTATGCCCCGGAAGCGATCGCCAGGTCAATCATTCGCTTTTGCTCGTCTGTTAGCTCAATGGTCATCGGTTCATTCTCCCTTGGCGACCACGCGAAAATCAAGGGCTTGGGGTCCTAGAGAGGAAGTTGGCCGCGTGGCCCAGGTCTCGCGTCTTTCCAGACCTGGGTAGTCACGCGTGTCAGGTGTTGATTCGTGTCCGCTCCGACCGCTCCTGAGCCCAAGGCATAGCAGCGGGGTGGAAGTAAGCATTGCCTCGCGCTGCGACTGAGAACGCACTACAGAGATGACCCTCACGCGTTCCCGGGTCTCGAACACCGCGAGACCCCGGGCACCCGGCGGACTCATGCATATTGATCGCGATACAGGTAAAGCTCATCCGTGGGCTAACTTCAGCCCGATGATGCCGATCACGATTAACGATGCCGAGCCGAGTCGCATTGGGGTCTTGGGCTCGCCGTACAGCAGGATTCCAAAGATCAGGGTGCCGACGGTGCCGATGCCAGTCCAAACAGCATAAGCGGTGCCCATTGGAATCTGCTTTTGCGCTAGCCAGAGCAAAGCTCCACTGGCTGTCATAAACACTGCAGCCGTGACGATACCGCGAATCCTGCTGTCAGGATTTTCCGCAATTTTCAGGCCGAGCGGCCAACCGATCTCCAGCAGCCCTGCAGCCAGAAGATAAATCCAAGCCATACTTGTCTCCTGTGTACTCATATTTCAGCAAGTCTTGATTTGCATCGCCGGTATCCACTGCCTTGCTCGCAATCGACACTGAGGACTCGGGCAATGATCACGGCGGCATAGCAACAGCTGAGGGTCCCAGGGGCTTGAAAGCTGAGCGGTTCTAACAATCGTCGCCTCAGCTCATGTCCGCCCAATCCTCCCGGAGGTAGTATATTCGTAGTATGAAAACGAAGATGAAAACTTCACTCACCCTATCGCGCGACGTGGTGCGAGGCATCGACCGCCTGGCTGGGAAAAAGCATTCCCGGTCGGCAGTGATTGACGATGTGCTGCGCGGGTATCTCTCGCACCGGGAACGCGCCGCCGCCAATGCCCGCGACGCGGAGAAACTCAATCACTTTGCCGACGAGCTGAACGCCGAAATGCAAGATGTCCTCGCCTACCAGTCGCTCGACCACCTCTGGGAGCGGCGATGAAGCGCGGAGATATGTATCTGCTGCGCCATCCCGGAGGCGGAGACCCCAGGAAACAACGGGTCATGACCGTGGTCAGCCGCCAGACCCTGGTTGATTCTCGTTTCGCCACGGTCGTCTGCGCTCCCGTATTCACGCGTGGTCACGGACTCGAAACGGAGGTTTCCGTAGGACCGGAAGATGGATTGAAACATCCGAGCTGGATTGGCTGCGACGGCCTGGTAAGCATTCCGAAGTCCCGGCTTACCGACTTCGTCGCTAGCCTCTCGCCCGAGAAGCTCTCGCGCCTGGCGCAAGCATTAAGAATCGCTGTGGGCATCTAAGGGCCGGGTTTCCCAGAGCCTGCCTTGAGCTTGTCGAAGGGTCTCACCAGGCACCCACGCTCACGGCGCCGGCCCGCCGTTGCGCGGCAGCATGCGCGCCAGAAATTGGCCGGTGTAGGAGTTTGGAGTTTTCGCGACGGTTTCGGGCGTGCCCGCCACGACGACCTCGCCGCCGCGCGCGCCGCCCTCGGGCCCGAGGTCGATCACCCAGTCGGCGGTTTTGATCACGTCGAGATTGTGCTCGATGACCAGGATCGAGCCGCCCGCCTCGATCAGCCGGCGAAACGCGGCCAGCAGCTTGCTCACGTCGTCGAAATGCAGGCCGGTGGTCGGCTCGTCAAAAATGTAGAGCATGCGCGGATGCGATTTGTCGCGCTCGCTGCGCGAACGCCCCAGGTCGCGCGCGCGCGGTTGCAGGTGCGCGGCTAGCTTCATGCGCTGCGCCTCGCCGCCCGACAGCGTTGTGGCCGACTGCCCCAGCCGCAAGTAGCCCAGGCCGACCTCCTCCAGCACCCGCAGCTTCTCCACGATCTTGGGCACGCCGGAGAAGGAGTGCAGCGCCTCCTTCACGGTGAGGTTCAGCACCTCGTGAATGTTCCTGCCGTGATAGCGCACCTCCAACACCTCAGGCTTGTAGCGCCTACCTTTACACTCTTCGCAGATCAGCTCGACGTCGGCCAGAAACTGCATCTCGACCGTAACCGTGCCGTCGCCCTGGCAGGCTTCGCAGCGTCCGCCGGGAATGTTGAAGGAGAAGTGCCCCGCGCTATAGCCGCGCTTTTTGCTTTCGGGCAGTGAGGCAAACAGCTCGCGCATGGCGTCGAAGGCCTTGATGTACGTCACGGGATTCGAGCGCGGCGTGCGCCCGATGGGCGACTGATCAACCAGAACGACTTCGTCGATCCACTCGGCGCCGGTGACGCGATCGACCTCGGCGCGCGGCCCGCCCGTGACCTGGCCTTTTTCGGCGGCCAGCGCGTTGTAGAGCACGTCGTGCACCAGAGTTGATTTTCCGGAACCGGAAACGCCGGTGATGCAAACCAGCAGCCCGAGCGGAATCGTGACGTTCACTTTTTTCAGATTGTGTGCCCGCGCGCCGGTGAGCCGCAGTTTTCGCCCGTTGCCGGAGCGCCGCGACGCCGGCGTCGGAATGCGCAATTCGCCGCTCAAATAGCGGCCGGTGAGCGACGCCGGGTTGCCGCGAATTTCCTGGTACGTGCCACCGGCGATGAGCCGCCCGCCGCTTTCGCCCGCGCCCGGCCCGAGGTCGAGGATGCGGTCGGCGGCGCGCATGATTTCCGGGTCGTGCTCCACGACCAGAATCGTGTTGCCCAGGTTGCGCAGGTCGTGCAGGATTTTGATGAGCCGCTGCGTGTCGCGATGATGCAATCCGATCGAGGGCTCGTCGAGCACGTAGAGCGTGCCCACCAGCCGCGAGCCGAGCGACGTTGCGAGTTGAATGCGCTGCGCCTCGCCGCCGGAAAGCGTCGAGGCCAGGCGGTCGAGCGTGAGATATTCGAGCCCGACCTCGTTCAAATAACCCAGCCGGTCGCTGATTTCTTCCAGCAGTTTGCCGGCGATCTGCATTTCCTGCGGCGTCAGTTGCAAGTCCGCGAAAAATTTGGCCGCCTCTTCCACGGTCATCGCGGAAATCTGGCAAATGTCGCGGCCGGCGATTTTCACTTCGCGCGCCTCGCGCCGCAGGCGCAGGCCGCCGCAGTCGGTGCAGACGGAATATCCGCGATACCGGCTGAGAAAAACCCGCACGTGCAGCTTGTATTTCTTGCGCTCCAGATACGCAAAGAAGCCTCGCACGCCCCAGAATTTGCCGTCGCCGCTCAGAACGAAGTTCTGCTGCTCGGGCGTCAGGTCCTGCCAGGGAACATCGAGCGGAACGCCCGCCGCGCGCGCGTAGCGGCGCATTTCGGTCGCCAGCGAGCGGTACTTCGGCTTGGTCCACGGCTCGATTGCGCCCTCGGCCAGCGTGAGCGATTTGTTGGGAATTACGAGATTCAGGTCGAAGTCGATGGTGTTGCCGAAACCTTGACAGCGCGGGCAGGCGCCGAACGGATTGTTGAACGAGAACAGGCGCGGCTCCGGCTCTTCGTAGCGGATGTTGCATTGCTTGCATTCGAAGCGCTGCGAAAAACGCAGACGCTGCGGCGGCTCGCCGTCGCGCGGCGCGGTCTCGAACAGAACTTCGCCGGCTTCGCGATAGCCCTGCTCGACCGCGTCCACGATGCGCGCCCGCGCCTCGGGCGCCACCGCTATGCGGTCCAGCAGCACAAACACCGGCTCGGCAAAATTCAGATCGAGCAGCGATTCCGGCGCGGAAAATTCAAACACCTGCCCGTTCTGAAACAGCCGGTTGTAGCCGCGCTTGCGCAGCTCAAACAGTCGCTCCTTCAACCGCGCGTCGGCGGCGGGCGTGGACGCGGTTTTCGCGCTGCGGCCGGATTTTTTCTTCGCCGGCTGCGACGGCGCCGGCGGCGGCTGCACCGGAAAAAACGCCTGCACGCGTGTTCCTTCGCCGAGCGCCAGAACCCGGTCGGCGACCTCGTCCACCGTGTCCTTCTGCACCTGCCGGCCGCAGTTGCGGCAGTAGGTGCGGCCCACGCGGGCGAACAAAAGTCGCAGGTAGTCGTAAATCTCGGTCGCGGTCGCGACCGTCGACCGCGGGTTGCGGGTGGTGTTTTTCTGCCGGATGGCCACCGCCGGCGCGATGCCGTCGATCACGTCGGCGTCAGGTTTTTCGATGCGCTCCAGAAATTGCCGCGCGTAGGCCGACATCGACTCGACGTAGCGCCGCTGGCCCTCGGCGTAAATGGTGTCGAAGGCGAGCGAGGACTTACCCGATCCCGAAACCCCGGTCACCACCGTCAAGGTATTGTGCGGAATTTCGAAGTCGATGTTCTTGAGATTGTGGACCCGCGCCCCACGCACGGTGATGCTTTCGTTCGACATGGCCCGAAACTCTGACGGCAGCCCTGCCCTGCGCCGCGCGCCAAAGGCCCGCCCCACAGAAAGCTTCAAAAGCAGCTGCCGAAACCTTCGATTATAACCGTTTGACGCCGCCCAGGTGACGCCGCCAAACAGCGCGAAAACACCGGCGACAAGCGCCAACAGAGCGGCAATTGCCCGAAAAATCAGGCGAAAATCGATTGCGTTTAGAAGGGAAGTGCACAGCGCAAAGAACCGAATCATAACTGTCCTCGGTTGGTTCCGTCACCAAGGTGGTGACGCCCAACTCTGCTTTCATGCTACCCAGAGCCGAAGGCGAACGCAAGCAACTTTACACTTCTTAACGAAAATGTATTCCCGAAACCGGAATGGCGCTCACCGTGCGAAGTAGAGCAGCGCGAAGATGTAAATCCACAGCGCGCCCATGAAATGCCAGTACCACGCGGTTACGTCAATAACAATGCGACGCGTCTCCGGCGGGCGGTGCAGCCACACCGTGACTCCGGCGTAGAGCAGCGCCAGAATTCCGCCGGCGAGGTGTACGGCATGGACGCCGGTCAGGATGAAGAAGAACGAGCTGCTGGCATTGCTGGCAAAGGTGATATTGGCGCGCTGCAGCTCATACCAGGCGTAGCCCTGTCCGGCCAGAAAGCCGAGCCCGAGGACGAGGGTCGTCCAGACCCAGGGCAGGGCGCGGTTGAACCTGACGCGAATTCCCGGAATGTCGGCGATCGGGGCGAGCGCGACGTCTTCGGCGGCGCGGCGGCGCGCCACCTCCAGCGTGAAGCTGCTCACCACCAGCACGAACGTGTTGAGCAGCAAAATCCTGACCGGCAGCGTCAGCGGCGCCCACTTGCTGATGTAGTCGTTGCGGCCGGGCTCCCACACAGCGCCGGCTTTGCGCACCAGATACGCGGTGGTGAACGCGACAAACAGCATGACCACCGACGAAAGCGCCAGCATTACGCCCAGCCGGTAGCGCCGCAGGCGTTCGCCGTAGCTGGGCCGGTCGTCGCCGCCGCGCCCGCCGCCACCGCCCCAGCCGCCGGGCCGGTCGGCCGCAGATCCGCGGCCCCCGCCACTGCGCGACGTTCGCGGCGTTCGAATGTTGACGTGCCGGCTCATGTGTGGCCCGATGCTCCTGCGGCCGCGCCCAGGCACCTGCACCGATGGCGCCGAACGCCGGCCGATGAATTGGCTGGTTGCTGTGGCGCCGCCCGGCCGGATGCGCCACACCCCACAGACTCTATGATGCTCGCCGCCGCGTATGAACTCAAGTGACTTACAATTTATTGGCCGGCCCCGCGCCGGCGCATGAAACGCACGCTCATTTTCGTGGTCATACTGCTCGGCGTTTTGTACGCGGGCGATTTCCTGTCGCTGCGCCTGCGCATCCCGCCGCGCGACCCGTTCGGCAGCGTGACCGTGCACACCTACTACTCGGTCAAGCTCAAGAGCGGCAAAACCGAATTCGATTACGCCGGCGACCACGATGTGATCTGCGCCAATTCGCTGCTTCCGCAATTCGGCGTCAAGCCGTGCTGGTACGCCCGCCGCCACACCGACGAGCAAATCACCATCGATTCCGGAAATCCGAACAATCCGAAGTTGTTTTGAGGGAAGCGGCCCGTCGCTATTCGCTCTTCGCATTGCGCTTTTCGCCAAACCACTTTTGATTGGTCAGTCGCTGCGGCCGGCCCGGTCGCAATGCAATTTGAAAATCTGTGGCGAAAAGCGAAAGGCGAAAAGCGGCCTCCAACACTTGCATTTTCGACCGCTCCTCGTTCACATTCACTACATGCCCCGTCACGAACGCGTTCACGGTCACACCGTCAAAAAGCAGCAATTCACCAACAACTGTTTCGGATGCGGACCCGGCAACGAAGCCGGACTGCGCCTGAAGTTCGTGCTCGACAAAGAGCGCAAACGATTCGTTTGCCGCTTTCGCCTGCAGCGGCGCTTCGTCGGCCCGCCGGCGCACGCCCACGGCGGCATCATCGCCACCATACTCGACGAGGCCATGGGCAAAGTCAGCAAATTGCACAACCTGATCGCGCTCACCAGCCGGATGGAAATCACGTACCTGAAGCCGGTGCCGCTGTTCAAGCCGCTGACAGTGGAAGGCTGGGACACCGGCGTGCGCGGCCGCGAGCACTACCGCTCCGCCGAGATCCGCAATCGCGAGGGCGAGGTGCTGGCCACGGGCAAGGCCACGTTCATCGAGATTGACCCGCATCGCATGTTCGCGAAATACCTGAAGAAGAAAAGGAGCGACGCCACCTAGGAGTGACAGTAGTAGATTACTATATAATTATCAATAGATAACTACTGTGTAATCTATTTATAAGCGACGAACACAGCGTAGTTACCTATCGCAAGTGAGGCACAGCGCTTATTGTTGCTTTAGCGGACTATCTAATGCTAACTATATAATTACTAGTAGATAAAGTATAAAGCGGGGGCTACTGCCCGTGCATGACGTATAACTCCGAGAGGTGGCGGACATAGCAAAGGACGAGAGTTTTGCCATCGGGGGCAATGATCAATCGCCGCAGGGAAGTTATACCCGCCAAATCGTTCAGGGTGATCTCGGTTATGGCTTCCGCTTCTCCAGTGTGCAAGTTCACGCGCAAAATTCTGAGCGCAGGCGCTGCTGTCACTCGTCCTACATAGGCCCATTGTCCGTCGTCGCCCACCGACGCAATCAGGTCGTTCCGTTCGATGCCCTTGACGGACTGGGCGGCCTGGTCTTGATAGTCCCACAGCTGGAACCCGTCGGCGGTCGCGTGTATGTCGAAACGTCCGTTGTGCGATGCGCCCCGAAATGTACCGGGCGGGGAAATCGGTCGCGGATGGGAGCCATCCAGTTCGGTGGCGAACATCTGATCCTGGTTTTGGTCGCTCGCGCCCATCCATATCAAGGCGCGGCCCAAGGGGCGCGAAAAACCGATGGGTCTGGGCTGGCGGATATCTGGGGTTATGACGATTCGAGGCTCGCCGGCTCCGGTGGGCACCAGACGATATTGAGTTGGTAGCAGCGGCACAGTAACAAAGACCCATTTCTTGTCCGGCGATAAGTCCACGCCATAGCCATCGGACAAGCGAACGGGGGGTGAGCCTTCTAGAGAACGAATGTAGGTGGCTCCCAGATGCCCACCGCCCTGTCCCCCCTCGTGGAAGAGAATGGTCGAACCATCGGCCGAGATCGTGTCCAGGATGGAGCGATCGAGCCAGCTCAAGTCACGCCACGTGCCATCGCGGAACGCGTGTATAAGAATGCGCCGGTCGTTGAGGGTGAGCAAGGCGGCGCCGTTGGCAGCAACATCCTCCACCGTAAGTTCACCGGGCAGGTCGATTACGGCTCGTTTGTTGCCCCTGAGATCCAGCTCGAACAATTGTCGCGCGATGTTCTGCGGCGTCGTTGCAGTCACCCATAACTTCCGATTAGCGATCCATGCCAGTCCGTAGACGCCATCCCACATCTCACTGCGGAATTTCAGGTTCCCATCGGTGTCGAAAACCAGCATTCTGCCCCGGTCGTCGCCGAGGCCGCTGTGCTGGAGAACGGCAATGAGGCGCCCGTCAGGAGAAATGCGGACGTGACTCAGCCAATCGGGCCGGGTGGAGTGATAGATCGCCTTGCCAGGCGGATATTCCAGAACGTCAGCATATCTACAACATTCAAGGCGCAGCACCGCCAGATTGCTCCCGTCCGGACTCCAGTCCGCGCCGCTGATGTCTTCGGCAATCTCGCGCGGGGCTGTGCCGCCGCTCATGCTCACTCGCGCCAGGGTTCCCACGTGAAGAAATCCTGCCATGTCAAGCCTTGGCTTGAGCAAAACTGCCAGCTCGCCTTTGGAGGAGACCGCCAGCAGGTCAGCATTGCTGATGCCGAGCGGGCGTGAGTCCTGACTGCCCGCAACCGTGGAGAACACCTCGGAAGGATTGCCCGACCACGAAGCGCTATAGAGAACCGTCCTGGGATCGGGGGCAAAGCGGGCCAGATAAACATGGCCGCGCTGGAAGGTAAGTTTGCGGAACTGCGGAGAGGCGGGCGGCAGGAGATGAGCCCCGAGCCAGAATGCGGCCGCCACGACGGTTGCTACGGCCAGCGACACAAGTACGGCCTTACGCAGACTTCTCTGCTTGGAGAGGAGTGGCTGCCGCCCGGAGGAATCAGAGGCGGTGGACAGCGACGCCAGGTCGAAGGCCAGGTCGCGCGCCGATTCAAATCGGTGCTGCGGTTCTTTTTCTAAGCAATGACGAAGGATGCGGTCGACCGCGGACGGAATTTCGGGGTGGTCGCCCAGCAGCTCCGGCGGGTCGTCTTTGAGGATTGCGTTCATGGTCTCGACGCTGGATGCGCCGTGAAATGCGCGCCTGCCGCTGATCATCTCGTAGAGAACGGTTCCGAGCGAGAAGATGTCAGAGCGATAGTCAACGGCTTGTCCTCGCACCTGCTCCGGCGACATATAGCCGACCGTGCCCATGACGGTGCCGGGCGCGGTGTCGACGACTCCGCTGATGGTTGGACTGTCATCGGACCTCTCCGAGGGTGGGCTGCTGCGCGCCAATCCGAAGTCCAGCACCTTCACGTGTCCTTCCGTTGTGAGGAAGATGTTTTCCGGCTTCAGGTCGCGATGCACGATGCCGTTATCGTGCGCGACCGAGAGCGCCTCCGCTATTTCGAAGGCGTATGCGATTGCCTTGCGCACCGGCAGCGCTCCCTCGCTGAGACGCTCGCGCAGAGTCTCGCCGCTGAGGAATTCAGTCACGAGATAGGGCTTTCCATCATGGATGCCGTAGTCGAAAACGGCAATGATGTTGGGGTGATTCAGTGCTGCGAGGATTCGGGCCTCCTGCTCGAAGCGCTGGAGTCTGGTGGGATCGCGGGCAAACGATTCAGTGAGGATTTTGATCGCCACCGTGCGGTTGAGACGGGTGTCTTGTGCCTTATACACCTCTCCCATGCCGCCCACGCCGATCTTGGTCAGGACCTCGTAGGGCCCAATGCAGTAAGCGACGGAGACGGACATAGCACCTCCCCGCAATGGCGGCCACGCAGGCGCCGATGCATCAATGCTTCTTGAATCTAAAGATAGGGCGCCGGCTTTGCAGATGCAGTGACGACGGTCACAGGACCGCGTATACAAACGCCTGCAATGAGAATCCTGTAAGGACTCGGGGAATCGCGCCGCGATACAAGGCGTTTCGGCCGGCGTTCGCGAGAGCAACTCTGTTCTTCGTGAAGCTGCATTTCAATTGCCCCGCCTAGTTTCCAGGGCGGAGCCCAGCTTCCTGCCTCGGCGACGCGAAAGAGCTTGACCAGAATGACCGGTGATTCGTTGGTCTGAAGGGCGTTTGACCGACGGAGGACACTATATTGTCATAATTGTCATAGTGACATCATGATGCTCAATAATTGCAACTTCAACCAATTGGAAGTGACAGCCGTTGACGATGCCTGAATCCTGACGAGGTCGTTCAGGTTCAGGCCTGAACCAGGATTGAGCGCCCCAGCATTCGCCCCGGGGTTACGCCGCGCATCCCGCGCAGAGTAAAATGAAGTTGTTCCGACACGGAGAAGGTTATGTCCGACAACAACGGCAGCAACACCAGCCTGCGCCTGAAGACCGGGCTGGCCGAGATGCTCAAGGGCGGCGTCATCATGGACGTGATGAGTGTGGCGCAGGCCGAGGTGGCCGAGCAGGCGGGCGCGGCCGCGGTCATGGCGCTGGAGCGCGTGCCTGCGATCATCCGCGCCGAAGGCGGCGTCTCGCGCATGGCCAGCCCGAAGCTGATCAAGCAGATCATGAGCGCAGTCTCGATTCCGGTGATGGCCAAGTGCCGCATCGGCCACTTCGCCGAGGCGCAGATCCTGCAGGAGATCGGCGTGGATTACATTGACGAATCCGAAGTGCTGACGCCCGCCGACGAAGAGCATCACGTGGACAAGCACCAGTTCACTACGCCGTTCGTCTGCGGCGCGCGCAACCTGGGCGAAGCCCTGCGGCGCATCG
>Ga0335082_10005163_pt1 | contig 14254 bp, 8 predicted proteins | sample Lox_Sample_41_FD_206718 | JGI IMG/M metagenome (GOLD analysis project Ga0335082, IMG submission 206718) | Soil microbial communities from Loxahatchee National Wildlife Refuge, Florida, United States - Lox_Sample_4.1 | ecosystem: Environmental > Terrestrial > Soil > Wetlands | place: USA: Florida...
CTACTTCATTTCGAATGTCGTAACTCTGAGACAGGCGACAGTGGCGCCGCAGGGCGCGCCACTGTCGCCATCGAAATCATTCCTTGGATGAAGTTGTTGTCTCTGGTCAGCCGGTGAGTCAGACTGCCGGATTCGAATTTTCCTTTTTTCGGCTGAATAGTACAGTGAGGAGCATCGGTGGACGAGCAGGAAGAACGAATGGCATCGGGAAGAATCGCCAGGTTCAGGTTCTACTTACGCCAGCGGCCCGTGCTGCTGGTTGCATTTTCCGTGCTTGGCGTCATGTCGTTTCTGGCAGTGACCGGCTTGTCGCGTGCGTACCATGCGCAGCGGGAGACGCTGGGAAGCCGGTGGTTCGCGCGCGGCGTGAGCGATCTCAACGCGAAGAATTACCACGCGGCGGCTACGGACTTTCGCGCGGCGCTGCTCTATTCTCGCGACAGCTTCTCGTATCAACAGAATCTCGCGGAAGCGCTCATCGGGATGAAACGCACAGGTGAGGCTTCGGCGTATCTGCTGAACCTGTGGGAGCGGGAGCCGGAGAACGGAGTCGTGAATCTCGAATTGGCTCGCATTGCCAGCCAGCAGCCAGGACAAACAGAGCAGGCCCTGCGCTATTACCACGATGCGATTTACGCGGCGTGGCCTGCCGGCGAAGAGGCAAAACGACGGGATGCGCGGCTCGAATTAATTGAGATCTTACTCCGCGACGGCCGCCGCGCGGAGGCGCAGGCCGAGTTGATTGCGCTGTCCGAGAACGAAGGCAACAATCCTGCCGAGCAGGACGAACTCGGGGATCTTTTTCTGCGCGCCGGCGATTATGAACATGCGCTGGCGGCGTTTCGCATGAGTCTGCGTGCGGCAAGAAACAATCTGTCGGCGGCCGCAGGCGCGGGACAAGCTGCGTTTGAGTTGGGACAGTACCCGCTGGCGTTGCGCTATCTGCAGATCGCGGTAACGGGCGATCCCAATGACGCGCAGAGTGCAGACCGGCTCAAGATGGCGCAGACCGTTCTGCGGTTCGATCCGTTCCGGCGGAACATCTCCGCGACTGAAAGGAACCGGGCAGTGATGGCGGCATTCACTGTAGCAGGTGAGAGATTGAAAGCGTGTCCGGTGCCGAAGGCTCCGGGATCAGGACCATCGATGAACGACGAGTGGACAGACCTGCAACCACGGATAACGAATGCCGGATTGCGGGCGAACGCGAATCTGGCGGAATCCGCGATGGATGTAGTGTTTCGCGTAGAGCGCGAGACCAGTGTTGCGTGTGGAGCGCCCAACGGGCCGGACTTCGCTCTCCTGCTGATTTCTCGGCTGCACGAGGGGAACTAAGTGGACGTGCCGACAAAAATCGAGCCGGATGTGAACCACATTCCCAACATCGCCGTTTTCGACGCACAAGGCCAGCAAGAAATGGGGCACTCCGATCGCCTTGCCTTGTGGCGGACGGTGTTTCGCGAGGATCGATTCTTTCTCGTGTTGTCAGTCTTCATCGGCATATTTGCGGGGCTCGCGGTGGTGTGTTTTCGATTTGCGATTGACTGGTCGCGACTCTATCTGCTCGGAACTGGGTTCGTTCTGACGCCCGCACGCCTGCTGCTGGCACCGACCATTGCCGGACTCGTGATCGCGATCCTGGTGATTCACTTCTTCCCATCGTCGCGCGGAAGCGGGGTCAATCAGACGAAGGCGGCCCTGTTCATCTTCAACGGGCATATTCCGATCCGGACGGCGATCGGGAAGTTCATCACGGCGGCGCTGGCGATCGGGTCCGGACATTCGCTGGGGCCAGAGGATCCGTCGCTACAAATTGGCGCGTGTCTGGCATCGGCGCTCGGGCGGAAGATGCGACTCTCGCGGGACCGCATGCGGCTGATTGCGCCGGTGGGAGCAGCAGCAGGATTGGCGGCGGCATTCAACGCACCGATTTCGGCGGTGTTGTTTGTCATCGAGGAAGTGATCGGGCGGTGGACAGCGGGCATTCTGGGATCGGTCGTATTGGCGGCCGTGTCGAGCGTGGTGGTGATGCGCTGGTTCCTGGGATCGGAACCTCTGTTTCGGATTCCGGCGGTGCAGTTGAAGAATCCGACGGAGTTGATCGCGTATGCGATTCTCGGCGTGGTAGGTGGGCTGGCGTCGGTCGCATTCTCGAGCGGCATTGCGACACTGCGTCCGCGATGCAAGGCACTGCCGCGATGGACGCAGTATTTTCAGCCGGCGGTGGCGGGATTGCTGATCGGGATCATCGCGATGATGGGCGCTCCGCAGGTGATGGGCGCCGGGTATGAGTACATCGACGAGGCAATGCACGGGCAGTTCACGTGGGAATTCCTGGCGATGCTGGCGGGGGTGAAAATTGTTGCGACCTTGCTTTCGTTTGTCAGCGGGACGCCGGGCGGAATGTTTGCGCCGACCCTGTTCATCGGAGCGATGCTGGGGGCAGCCGTAGGCGGTGCAGAACACGTGTTTGTGCCGCATCTGGCGGGGTCTGCGGCCACCTATGCTCTCGTGGGCATGGGTGTGTTGTTTGCCGGATTTCTGCGCGCGCCGATGACGTCGGTGTTCATGGTGCTCGAAGTGAGCGGAAATTATTCGATCATCGTGCCGGTGATCGTGGCGAATACATTTGCATACGTGATCTCGCGCGGGCTGCAACCAATTCCGATCTTTGACATGCTGACGAGGCAGGATGGGCTCGACCTACCGTCGATGGAGGAGCAGCGCGAAGAGGGCATTCTGCGCGTGGAGGATGCGATGCGCCGGGTGAATGATCCGGTGCTCGACGCTGACAAGACAATCGAGCAGGCGATGGAATCCGTCGATCATGCGGAGAATGAACTGATTCTGGTAAGGATGAGTCCGAGCGGTTGGAGTGGCGTGAGCCGGCAGCAACTGGTTGAGTTGGCGGCCGAGGGTAAGGGAGCGGCGAGGCTCGCCTCCCTTTTGACGGCGCAAATTCCGTTTCTGCATCCGGATCATCCGCTGGAGACGGCGCTGCGGTATGTGGATCGTTGGCCACTGATCCCGGTGGTGAGCCGTGCGGACTTCCGGCAATTGGAAGGCGTTGTCACACAGCGGGATGTGCTGGAGCGGTACCGGGAGTTTGGAGAGGGGTAGTCTCGACTCTCCGCCACCGCGGGCCTCCAACAAGTGCGAGGACGGGGCGTCCGCCCCTGCATCAAAACTCTGCCGGGAACCGAGCGGTTGCGCCGGTTTGAGATCTTCACTTGCAAAGCGTCGCGCGAATTCAGTAAGCTTTTTCCATCCCACGAAGGAATCGACAGGCAAAGCTGTTGCCATAGGGCTATGGCAGAAGAACCTTTCATCTGCGGACATCGTGATCGCATGCGGACGACGCATGTCCTTGCCAAGCCAAGCTTTGCCGATGTTGTCGATGTCTTTTGATTGCGAATCTTCAATAGCGAGAGACAAAAAACCAGGTCCATTGAGCGATGGGAGAAATACCATGGCAAGTTCTTTGAGCAGGTTGCTGGTCTTTGGCGTCGCCATTTTGGCGCTGACTGTGGCGGCGTTCGGTCAGGGAGGAGCAACAGGGGCGATCACGGGCACGGTGCAGGATCCGAGTGGGGCAGTGGTCGCGCATGCCGAGGTGCAAATCACGAATCAGGACACGAATATGCTGGAGCGTACGGTGCAAACGGGTCCGGATGGATCGTTTACCGCGCCGTTGTTGCCGGTGGGAACGTATCGCCTGAACATTCATGCGTCGGGATTCGCGGATGCGAAAGTGGCGGACGTGGTGGTGCGGGTCACGGAAACGACGCGCCTGACTGCCAAGCTGACGACGCAAGCAGTACAGCAGAAAATCGAAGTGCAGGCGGAAGTGCAAACGGTCGACACGACCGATGCGACCACCGGGCAGGCGATTGAGAGTACGACAATCCGGGCTCTGCCGCTGGCGACGCAGAACTTTCAGCAGTTGCTGACGCTCTCGACGGGCGCGCAGAGCGACTTGAATGCCGCGGCGCAGCTGGGGCGCGGCAACGTCCGCATTCAAGTAAACGGACAGCGTGAAGACAACAACAACTATCTGATCGAAGGCATCAGCGTGACGGACTACAACGTCGCTGAGCTGACGAATACTCCGCTGCCGAATCCGGACGTGGTGCAGGAATTCAAGGTGCAGACGTCGCTCTACGACGCCAGTCAGGGACGCAACGGCGGCGGAAACATTAACGCGATATTGAAATCGGGCACGAACGCGCTGCACGGGGACGTGTATGAATTTTTCCGCAACACCGTGTTCGATGCGAACGAATACTTTCTGAAGCAGACCGGATCGCCGCGTCCGGTGATTCAGCAGAACATTTTTGGCGGGAGCCTGGGCGGTCCGGTAAGCCCAGACGGAAAGCTGGGCTTTTTCTTCGTCAACTATCAGGGAACGCGGCAGCGCAGCGGCGACTCGCCGGGGACGCTGATCAGCACGTTCATTCCATACGTGCCTTTGTCGGATCGGGGCGCGGGGAATGCGGACAATCTGGCAGCGGACTTTGGAGTGGCGTCAGCCGATCCGGTTGCGGTAAACCTGTTGGCGTTTCAGAGCGATCAGTTTGGCGCACCGGCGAATGGATATTTGTTCCCACTGCCGAACGCGCCGGGCGCGGAGGCAGGGGACCTGGTACAGTTCACGGTCAGTAAGCCGGGCAAGTTCGTGGATGACCAGTTCACGGCGAACTGGGATAAGGAATTCCGCGATTCGCGTGACTCGGTGGCGGCGCGCTTCTTCTATTCGGATTCCGAGCAGAACATCCCGTTTGGGGCAGGCGGACTACAGGCATCGCTGGGAGCGGCAGCCAGCACATCTGACTTGAACTTCCCGTATCAGTTGCCGATTCACGACCGGCTGTTCCTTGTCTCGGAAACGCACGTATTTTCGCCGAGGCTGGTAAACGACATCCGCTTTGGTCTGGTTCACATCAACAACACCGCGAACAACATCAATCCCGTCACGGTGGACGATGCGGGGATATCGCGTCCAACGAGCAACCTGACGCAGAGCATCTACAAATTCACGTTCCTGACGTCGGGATTCCAGTTTGGACCGACGCCGCAGGCCAACCAGGCGCAGACACAGAACAACTACAACATTGTCGACAACCTGAGTTGGGTCAAGGGGCAGCACACGCTGACGTTTGGCGGGCAGTACACGCGGGTGCGGCTCGACAAACTGTTCCCGCAGGTGTTCAACGGACAGTTATTCTTCGTCAACACAGGTACAACCGACTTCGGAGATTTCGTGGGAGGAACTCCGGCATTCAGCTTCGGCGGTGGCGGCGTTTTCAACCACGCCTACCGGCAGAGCAACTCGGCGCTCTTCGCGCAGGATGACTGGAAGCCCACCCAGGATCTGACGATCAATGCCGGACTGCGAACGGAATTCCTTGGGGCGTGGACGGACGGTAAGTGCCACATTGGCAACATTGAATCGGACCTTACGAATTCGGGGACGTATCCGTTCATTTATCCGAGTTGCGTCAACAATCTGGGAGTTTCCGGATTGACGGGGAATGCATCGGGCTCGACGTTCAAGAACAACGTGTCGACCGGATGGGGCCCGCGGTTCGGGTTCGCTTTGGACGTGCTGGGGCATCACAACACCACGCTGCGAGGCGGATACGGAATTTACTATGTCCGCGAAGATGTGGGAGCGGTGGACCAGTTGAGTTTCCAGTCCCCATTCATTCCGATCGTGTTCTTCGGAACGACGCCGGGATATAACCTGACAAACTTCTTCAACGACACGCCGGCGCTCAATGCGAATGCGGTGCCGCAGGCGGGACAACTCTCAGGAGTGTGGTTGCCTTGTCTGGCACGGCTGACGGCATTCACGCCGAGTGACGATCCGTTCGTGCCGGATGCGACCTATGCCTGCACGGGCGGGCCGGGCGTGAACTCGACGCAGAATCTTTTCGTGCTCGAAGTGCCGCGACGTTTCCGCGTGCCCAACACGCAGCAGTGGAACCTGACGCTGCAGCGCGAATTCGGAAAGAGTTGGGTCGTGGAAGCGGGATACGTCGGGACGCGCGGCATTCACCTGCGCGAAACGCGAGATGGAATTCAGTCGGTGGACGCCATCAAGCATCCGATGACGATCACAGACGTGAATGACGTTCAGTACACGATCAACACGGACACGTTCTCGAACGCGATTGCACGCACGCCAACGCCAGGGCTGAACGGCTACAGCGGCTACCAGATTTTCGCCAACGACGCGTATTCGATCTACCACGCGCTGCAGGCGACGGTGTCGCGGCGCTGGGGAGCGAATTACGTGCAGGCGGCATACACGTTCTCGAAGAACATCGACGCGACGTCGACGGGAAACACCGCGTTCAATACGGCTTACAACGATCAGAGCAGTGTCAACGCGTCGCGTGGCATTTCGGATTTCAACCGGCCGCACCGGTTGTCCGTAAGCTACGCGTATGACCTGCCGTTCTTCCAGCACGGCGCGGGAGCTAAGAAGGCTGCTTTGGGCGGATGGCAAGTCAGCGGGGTGACGATCCTGCAGAGCGGGCTGCCCTTCTCGATCTTCGACTCGAGCGCCGGAACCGCGTTCCTGGGAGCGGGCAGCACGCCGCTTCTGGGGGCCAGCCTGGCGCCGGGAGCGACGATCTCAAGCGGGCTTTCGAGCGGCGATCTGAAGAGCCGGGTGGCGAATGGTTACCTGGTTCCAACGAACTTCGTTCCGGCTCCACTGGTGGATCCGGTGGCTTGCGGCAACGATCCAAGTGGAGATGCGTGCCCGACAACGTTCGGCGACCTGGGGCGGAATATCTACCACGGGCCGTTCCAGCAGAACTGGGATGTGTCGATCCTGAAGCATTTCAAGATTGGAGAAAGGAACGACGTGCGGTTCGCGGCGGACTTCTTCAACATCTGGAACCACACGAACTTTGCGAATCCTTCGATCACGGATGTCGAAGCGTATCTGGCGAACCCGACGAACAGTCCGTTTAGCAAGATCGTGCAGACGGTGGGAAATCCGCGGTTGATTCAGTTCTCACTGCGGTGGGCATTCTAGGCTGGTTTGAGGTTTCGGCGCCGGGGAACCAAACGTTCCCCGGCTTTTTTTGCCAACTCATAATGCCGACGGCAGTTGAATTTTCGCAGAGGCCGGCCGCGCGGTACGACGACGTATGGCCCTCAACCCGGCTGCGCCGCGATTCAGGATGACAAGCGCGCGAGCAGTCATTTCCCTCGAATCTCTTTACTTTTCCAGCATCCAGACGTTGGCGCTGCGGCTGTCTACGTGGAGGGCCAGGAGTTTTCCGTCGCGCGAGGGGATGGCCCAGCCTACTCTGATTTTCCTCGGATGCCAGACTGGACGCACTTTGCCGTTCAGATCGATTTGCAGGAGTGCGTTTTCCTTTTCGCCGCTGGTGGCGGCCCAGATGCTCTTGCTGTCGGCAGCCCAGTCAATCGAAGAGATGCCGGCCCAGCCCGCAACTGTCAACCATCGATCGGGCGCGCCTTTCAACGAGACCAGTCGAATTGTTGGCTCGGACATGGCTTCCAATTTCCCTTTCGCGATGGCGAGGGTGGTGCCGTCGGGGGAGAGAGTCCAGTTGTACATCTGGGGCAAGTCATTTTTCAGTTGCAGGACCTGCACGCCGGTTCCAGTGATCGGATCGAAGGTATAGAACGTGAGCCCCGTATCGGTAATCGTGCTGTAAATGCAGACGGAGGCGGGGGCGCGGGAACACTGGTCGTTGTTGATCCATTTCGATTTTGCGATCTGGTGAGAGGCGCCTCCGTCAAGCGGAACGCTCATCAGCGCGACGTCAGTATTGGTGTCGGCCCATCCGGGAGTGACGAGGTACAGAAGCCTGCTGCCATCGGGACTCAAGCGGGGATCGGTGGAGTGCTCCATGCCGGAGACGAGCAATTCGGGCACCGTCTGATCGATCGACTGCTTGTAAATGTCGAATGTTCCGGTGCGATCGGACATGAAAATGATGTTCTTGCCGTCGGCGGTCCAGTCGAAGGGGAGATCCTGATGATCGTCGAGGGTGAGGCGCTCGGGTTCGCTGAGCACTCCGGACGAGTCCAGCCTGCCTACATAGACATCCGGCTGGGGCACTCCTTTTATGTAGACGATGCGCTGACTGTCGGCGGAGACACTCACGCCGACCACGGCGCCTTGATCGTTGGTGAGGCGAATAGGGGCGTGTTCTGGTTGGAGCCGTTCGTTCAGGCGGATCGACCAGAGATTGGAATCGGCCTGACGAGGCCGGGGTTCGGAAAGCGAGTAGAGGATGCGCCCGTCGGAGGCCCATGCAAGCGGCGCCTCAAGACCGTACACCGACAAGACAACGGTCGGCGAAACTGAACGCACAATGGACGGGTTGCTCACGTCGACAACGGCGACCATGCCTTTCGCGCCGTACCCATAGGTGAGTTTCGCGGTGGTGTACGCGAGCCTCTTGCCGTCTGGGGACCAGGCGAGGTCGCCAAAGACATCGCCATCTTGCCCCGCGAGTTCACGGGGCTGATCGCCGGTCACCGGGGCGAGGAAGATTCTCTGGTGGATCGGCTTGCCGGCAATGAAGGCGATCATTTGGCCATCGGGAGACACGACCGCCCGGCTGCCTTCGTCGATCAGCTTGCGAACCTTCCCGCCGAGCGCCGAGATTTCCCAGAGACTTGACTCATGACTGCTTTCGGCAAGAGAAACAACCATATGAGCGCTGTCAGGAAGCCAGGCGATCGATGTAGCCAACTGGTCGCCAGGCATGGCAATGGAGTGCGTCTCGCCAGTATCGATCTGACGCAGGTAGAAGCCGGTGTCGTCGGAAAAGGCAAGGTAGCGGCCGTCGCGCGAGATGGCGGCGGTGCGTGTGGGATCGTCCACGGGATTTGCGGTGAGGCGCGTGACGCGCAGAGGCTGAGTGGCCTGGCGGCGCGCGAGATGGAATCCCAGCACCAGCCCGAGAAGAACCAGGACGATTCCAGTGACCGCGGCGATCCACCAGCGTCTGAAGCGTGGCGTCGCTGACTGGGTCGCAAGCGGCGGCACTGCCAGGGGGCCGTGTCCGTTGGGCGGAACCACGGTCACAGGAGCGAGGAAGCGATAGCCGCGGCGGGCGACGGTCTCAACAAATGTGGGGTTCTCAGCGGAATCGCCCAGGGCATCGCGCAGGCGCCGGATGGCGGCATTGAGGCTATGGTCAAAGTCGACGAAAGTATCGGCGGGCCAAAGCCGGCGCTGCAGATCTTCGCGGGTAATGACTTCGCCCGGGCGTTCGAGAAGTTGAGCGAGAAGCAGGAACGGCTGCTCCTGCAACTTGATCTTTACGCCATTTCGGCGCAACTCTCCGGCGCGGAGATCGAGATCAAACACGCCAAACTTCCGCGCGGAAGCATTTCCGTTTCCGTTGGCGGTCCCGTTTCCGTTCGCGCTGCCCGCGATCGCGGAGTCTGGCAATCTGACAGCTTGGTTCCCCATGTCATCCCACCGTGTAAATGTTTGACGAACTGGCGTTTACCTTGTCACCCACGTTTTACCCAAGGGTTATCCGCAAAGGGTTGAGGCACCCGGCCGCAGGCACCACCTTCATGCAAGTACGGAGGGGACTGCCGTGGGGTTCAAGAGCAGGTTGGGGATGGCAGTGACTGGATTTGTCTTGTTATGGAGCAGTCTGGCTGGGGCGCAGGAGGCTTCGAGGATCACGGTGCTCGTGATTGAGAGCGTGGACATTTCTTCCGGGGTATTAAGGCGAGCGGAGACTGAGGCCTCGAACATTTTCCACGAGGCTGGGATTGAGATCGAGTGGGTCAATTGCACACGCATGACGGGAGGGACAGGCTGCCGGACTTGTACAGCACTGGATTGTTATGTACTGCACATTGTTGCGACCGGAACAACTCGGAGTGATTCGGTGTTCGGCGAGGCGTTTCTGGGAGAAGACGGACGGGGAAAGTACAGCGACATCTTTTTCGAGCGAGTGGCAGGGGCTGAGGCCGTGTCGGACATGGACGTTGGACGTTTGCTGGGTGCGGTCTCGGCGCACGAACTGGGGCATCTGCTGCTTGGCACTCACGCGCACGCTGTGGCAGGAGTGATGGAGCCGATCTGGGCTCGGGATTGTTTGCGCCGGATCGGAATGGGAAGCCTGCTGTTCACACCGGGACAGGCGAGGTTGATGAAGGCGCGGATCGGCAGCTACCGAGCCGGTGCGAGCCCGCCTTGGGCACGGACAAGGAACCGGTGGGCTGAATCGCTGATCGGTGAGCGGTGAAAATGTGCGCCCCGGCCGCGCTACGGTTGCAGCGATGAAACGTAGGCGGCGATGGCGATCATGTCGTCGATCGTGAGCTTCTCCGTTTGGCTGCGCATGTCTCGCGAGAGGATGCCGGCGCGGGCGCCCGACTGAATATCGAAGAGTTGGCGGACGATGTAGCTCGGCGAGCGCCCGGCAATGGGCGGGACAGTGCCCGAGCCGCGGAGCCCGGTGCCGTGACACTTCTCGCAGTAGACGGTCTTTCCGCCGCCGGTCGCAACGAGGACCCTCCCTTTCTGCAGGCTGCCGACGGGAACGTAGGCGATGAATCCGCTGGAGTCGTCGCGGAGTTCGGTGCGTTCCAGATCCTCAGGCGTTTCAATGATGCGCTGGCCGATGGTTTCGGTGACGGCCGGAGTATCGGCGACAAGCATCCATCCGCCAACGTGAGTCTTAGGAACGGTGTCAGTTTCAACCACCCGAATCCACGGCTTGCGCGGGAGTTGCGCGAAATATTGGGCAGAGGCGGCGATCTCGGCATCGGTGGCCTTGGTTTCGCGCGAGATCATATTCACGACCGGAAGGTGTCTGGGGTCGGAGCCCTTTCGCGCACCGCTTTTGAAGTCGGCAAGCTGGCGGACGATGTATTCGGCGGGCAATCCGGCGAGGCTGGAGTTCTCAGGACGTCCCTGGCCGTTGGGCAGGTGGCAGTAGCCGCAGGCGTAAACGTCAGGTTTGCGGCCGTGGGCGACGATCTCGGGCATGGCGGGATGGGTGTCGGGATGCCAATCGGGGGCGCTGAAGAGATCTTGCGTTTGCGCGGTGGTGAATGTCGCGGTGCTGTTGGGGAGGTGGCGCGGGTTATTGTCGGGCTTGGCTGGGGCAGTTGTCGCCGGATTGATGCAGAAGGCCCAATAGGGAGGGGTGGCGTGGGGAGTTTCGGCGAGGGCGAGGAGTGCGCAGACGATCAGGGAGACCGAGAATGCAACCAGACGCGAACCGTGCATGCAGATAATGTACAAGATCGAAGCCGTCCGACCCTGCACAATCTATCTGGCTGCGGGCAACGCTTTCACTTCCAACCTCTCATACACTTCCTCCGCCCGCCGCAACGCATCCTGCACGTTGTCGCAAATGTTCTCCTCGCCGATCACCTCGGCGAACTCGGCCTGATGAATCAGTTGCGAGGGCTGCTCGCGCGCTCCGCAGAGAATTAAAGTGCGCTTGCCGGCGTGCAGTTGCCGGGCGACTTCTTCGATCGCAAAGAGTCCGGTGGCGTCGAGCGCCGTCATGTTGCGCAAACGCAGGATGACCACTGGCGGCAGCGTGTGCAGGTTCTCCGTCACGGCTTGAATCTTGTCGGTCGCGCCAAATAGAAACGGACCGTGGATGCGGAAGATCGTTGCGTAGTAGGGGATGTCTTTGTCCTGGAGAATGTGGACGCGTCCGTCTTCGACATAGTCGTCGGTCACTTGCGAGACGGTCGTGGTTGAAGCCACGCGGCTGATGAACAGCAGCGCCGCCAGAATCATACCTGCTTCGACGGCGACCGTGAGATCGGCGAACACAGTCAATGCGAAAGTCACGAGCCAGATGCTGATGTCGGTCTTGGTCAGCTTGAGCAGTTGCGGAATCTCGCGCCATTCGCCCATGTTGTACGCAACGATCATCAGGATTCCTGCCAGCGCCGCCATCGGCACGTAGCTGACGAGCGGAGCGGCGAACAGAAGAATGCAGAGCAGAGTCAGCGCGTGAATGATTCCTGCGACCGGCGACTGTGCGCCAGAGCGGATGTTGGTTGCGGTGCGGGCGATCGCTCCGGTTGCGGGCAATCCGCCGAACATCGGCGAGAACACGTTCGCCACGCCTTGTGCCATCAACTCCACGTTGGGATTGTGACGGTCATTGCTCATGCGATCCGACACGACCGCGGACATGAGTGACTCGATCGCGCCGAGCATCGCAACCGTAAACGCAGGGCCAAGAAGGCCGTGAATCAGGTCGGTGCGGAACTGCGGAATCTGCAGGTGCGGTAAACCTCCGGGAATCCCTCCGAAGCGCGTGCCGATGGTCTCAACCGGCAACTTGAAGAAATACACAGCAGCAGTGGCGAGCAGCAGTGCGACGATTGGTCCGGGAATCCGCGCAGACAGGCTTCGGCAGATGATGAGCGTCAGGAGAGTGAATACGGCGAGCGCTGTCGCTTCGAACGAGAGAGTGTGGAAGCTCTTCGCAAGAGCTTCCATGCGCTGCCAGAACACTCCGGGAACCTTATCGAGTTGAAGCCCGAAGAAGTCTTTCACCTGCGTGCTGGCGATCAGCACGGCGATGCCGTTGGTGAATCCGATCACGACAGGCCTGGGAATAAACTTCACGGCTGTTCCAAGTCCCGTCATTCCCATGATGATGAGCAGAACGCCTGCCATCACGGTGCACATGAAGAGGCCGTCGACGCCGTGCGCGGCGATAATTCCGGCGACTACCACGACGAAAGCTCCGGTTGGACCGCCGATTTGCGTCTTCGATCCGCCGAGCGCGGAGATGAGGAATCCGGTGACGATGGCGCAGTAGATTCCGGCTTGCGGCGTCAAGCCTGAGGCGATGGCGAATGCCATCGCGAGCGGGAGAGCGACCAAGCCGACAGTAATGCCAGCGATTACATCGAGGAGAAACTTGTGGCGATCGTATGTCTTGAGTAAGAGGACGGACTTCGGAAGCCAATTTTCGTTAAGGAAACCACGGGCCATTTTTCCATTATCGCTCCGCGGGGAAGAATCGGATAGATGACCGAGTCGTTGCTTTTCGCTCAAACGAACCCGCATTCCGCAAACTGCGCACTCGAGGCTGGAGTGGTGGCGTCGGACGGTCTGGAGAGTTCCGATTTGGGAAAGCGGTGTATTTTTCGGGGTACCCCCCTCCCCCCCCCTGGTCTAATAGAATCAATACTTTAGCGGGAGAATAAACTTTTGATCTATTGGAATCAATGGGTTGCGGGCAAAATATTCCGGAATAAGGAGTTAGGCCTGATTGCGCGCCGGGGCTCACTATGGGGCTGCACTTTTTTTCTGAGGCATCGACAGGTCGATCTCTCAGAGCCTGGCGGCAGCGGCTCAAGCTGAATTCGGATGCGTCCGGGGGGCGTCATCCCGAGTGAAGCCGCTTTTCAGGCTTAGCGAGGGAATCTCCCCGGTAGACCATCGTAAGGGAGATCCCTCGGCCCGCTGGTACAGGCGCGGGCCTTCGGGATGACGCCGCAGAAGAGTTGGACCGCAACTTGAGCCGAAACCGGACTGAGACCGGGTGCCATCCCAGTCGGCCGTACACTAAAATCTGGTGCATGGTGCTCCTCCGGACCCTGGGCTGGTTGGCGTGTGTCGTCTACTCGACCGTCCCGCTGTTCTGGCTGATGGTGCATCCACGGGCGCATAAGTGGAGGGCCAGCGAGCGCTCGCCGTTCCGCGTGCTGGTTCCGGCGTGGATCACGATGTGGATCGGGATCGGGGCGATCACGGGACACTGGCGATCCGTCGCCATCTACAACACTTTCTGGACCTGGATTCCTGCAGGGCTGCTTTTCGCGGCAGGGATAACGATCTACCTGCGAGCGGGAGCGCATTTCAGTTGGACGCAACTCGGAGGCCTGCCCGAAGTCCGGGCCGACCACAAAGATGACAGGCTGATCACAACCGGCATCCGTGCGCGAGTGCGCCACCCGATCTATCTCGCGCACCTTTGCGAGATGTTTGCCTGGAGTATCGGGACGGGGCTGATGGTGTGCTGGATTCTGACGGCGTTCGCCATCGTCACGGGCTCGGTGATGATCCGCATGGAGGATGCGGAGTTGGAGAAGAGGTTCGGAGAAGAGTTCGCTGCTTACCAAAGGATAGTCCCCGCTATACTGCCTATGTTCCGACTTGGCTGAGGTCCGAGGTCTGAGGTCCGACGCCCGGTCTTCATGCGCTTCGAACTCTTCATCGCACGCCGCTACCTTCGCGCCAAGCGCAGGC
>Ga0335082_10005164_pt1 | contig 14252 bp, 11 predicted proteins | sample Lox_Sample_41_FD_206718 | JGI IMG/M metagenome (GOLD analysis project Ga0335082, IMG submission 206718) | Soil microbial communities from Loxahatchee National Wildlife Refuge, Florida, United States - Lox_Sample_4.1 | ecosystem: Environmental > Terrestrial > Soil > Wetlands | place: USA...
AGTCTGGAAAAGGAGATGAGGGCGGCGGCGAAGGAGTTGAAGTTTGAAAAAGCGGCCGAGCTCCGCGACCGGATCCGCAAGCTGAAGGAGATGGAGCTGGGGGTGAAATGACGTATTGATCTACACAGCGCGGAGTTTATCTCCGCGCGGAGACAAGTTCCGCGCTGTATATTATGTCGATAAAGCGTACCCGTGAATATGAATGATGAACCAGACCGTTCAAGCCTGTTTGTAAATATAGATCCCGAGCAGGATTCCCAGGATGCTGAAAAGATTGACCCGAAGCATGAAGCCGAAGGTGATCGAAAACAGTTTAAGGTCGATCGTAAACGGGGGATTCAGTCCGATGTCCTGGATCTTGGCAAAGATGTCCTGCAATGGACCCGCGGGCGCGATGGCCCTTAAAATTTCACCCAGCAGCCCGCCGAGCAACCCGCCGAGCAGAATGAAGAAGATCAACAACCAGGGCGTTTTGGTCAAGACGGCCATCGTTCTCACCTCGCAGTCGGGGGGTAGGGATGATCAAACACGCACAGTGCCGGGCCCAAGCGGCCGGGGAGATTCTTCCGTCGAAACGGTGAGAAGCTTAACTAGTTTGGACCCTGATGTCAAGGGAAAATCGATCAGGATTTTACGGTTTTTTCGGCCCGTCACAGCTTGATCCGGTTGACCGACTCGACGACCCGCGTCGGACGGTAGGGGAAGCGGTCGAGGTCCTCGCGGCGGGTCACGCCGGTGAGGACGAGGATCGTCTCCAACCCGCTCTCGATGCCGGCGACGATATCGGTGTCCATCCGGTCCCCGACCATCACCGTGTTTTCCGAATGCTCCGAGAGCCGTCGCAGGGCCGTGCGGATCATGAGGGGGTTCGGTTTTCCGACGAAGAAGGCCCGCCGGTCGGTCGCTTTTTCGATCAGGGCGACCAGGGCGCCGGTGGCCGGGACGATCCCCGTCTCCGCGGGACCGGTCACGTCCGGGTTGGTCGCGATGAACCGCGCGCCGTACTGAATCAGCCGGATCGCCTGCGTGATCCGGCGGTGATCGTAGTTCTGCGTGTCGCCCACCACCACGTACATGGGATCCCGCTCCGTAATCACGTAGCCGACGTCGTGCAGCGCCTCGATCAACCCCGCCTCCCCGATCACGAAGGCGGTGCCTTTTCGATTCTGATCGTCCAAAAACAGGGCGGTGGCCTGGGCGGAGGTGTAAATATGATCCGTCGTGACCTTCAGCCCGATTTCGCCCAGCCGGTGTGCCAGATCCCGCGGCGTCCGTTCCGAGTTGTTGGTCAGGATCAGAAACTTACGTCCGGACGACCGCAGCCGTTCGATGAAGCAATCCGCTTCCGGTATGAGGCGATGTCCGCGGACCAGGACGCCGTCCATGTCGATCAGAAAACTCCGGGCCGTTTTTTTCGGCGGTCGTTTCATCTCGTCCGCAGGGCGTCGAGGATATGTCGCGCCGCGCCCAGGAGCCCGACCGTCTCGTTCAGGATGATCCGGACCGGGATGGAGCGGAGCAGCGCGGCATATCTCCCCTTGTCCACAAACGCCTTCATAAAAGTCCCGTCTAATAAATTCGGAATCATTCGGGGCGCGATTCCTCCGCCCAGGAGTACCCCGCCGGTGGCCAGGGCCTTGAGCGCCAGGTTCCCGGCCTCGGCCCCGTAGACCGAGACGAACAGCTCGACCGTCTTGACGCAGATCTCCGACCGACCGGTCCGCGCGGTCTCGGTAATCACGGCCGAAGGGTCGCCGGAGGCCATTTTCTCGGTAAGCCAGCCCGGGACTTTGGCCCGGCCCGTGTCTTCCAGGAATTGAAAAATGTTCCGAAGTCCGGGACCGGAGACGAGCCGCTCGTAGCTTACGTGTTTGAACCGCTTCAATAAATATTCGAGCAAGGCGATCTCGGTCGGGTTTCGCGGTCCGAAATCGGTATGCCCGCCCTCCGACGCCGACGCGCGGTATCCCCCTCCGTTCCGGAACAGCACCGCCTCCCCAAGGCCGGTTCCGGCCGCGATGACGGCCCGGTTGCCGTTTCGATCGGCCTTTCCGGGATTCAGGACACGAAATTCACGGGCCCGGAGTCCCAGCGTCCCGTACGCCATGGCCTCGAGGTCGTTCAGCAGCCGCACGACCGGAATCCGGAAATTTCGTCGGAGGAGGTCGGCTTCCACGATCCAGGGCAGATTCGTGGTTTGAACACGGCCCCGCGCCACCGGTCCGGCTACGCCGAAACAGGCGCCGTCAATGGCGAGCGTTTTCGTCTGGAGGAACGTTCGGATCACCGCCTCCAGACCGTCATATTCCCGGCTCGGAAAAATTTTTCCACGGACACGGGTCAGCCTGCCGTTCGTCTTTCGGAAGAGGGCCAGGTGGGTATTCGTTCCCCCGATGTCGCCCGCCAGGATCATGATCGAGGCCTCTTCGCCCCCATGGTCTAAAGCGGTCTCCAGCGGCGCTTGTCCTGCTCGATGAGTGTTTCGGCTTCGTGAGGCCCCGTGCTTCCGGATTCGTAGATCGGAACCCGGAGCGTCTTGGCCCAATGGTCCAGGATGGGCGTGATGAATCCCCAGGACAGTTCCACCCAGTCCCGACGGGCGAAAAGCATCTGGTCCCCGACGAGGCAGTCGAGCAGAAGATGCTCGTAGGCGTCGGGCGAGGGTCCTTTGAAGCTGCCCCGGTAATCGAATTCCATCATGACGTTGTCCAGACAGAGTTTGGGCCCCGGATGTTTGGATTGGAAGGTCAGCTGGATCCCTTCCTCCGGCTGGATGCGAAAGACCAGGGTGTTCGGCTGGATGTCTTGCGGGGTCAGGGGGTTGAAAAGCAGATGGGGCACCCATTTGAACTCAATGGCCACCTCGGCCTTTCGTTTGGCGAGCCGCTTGCCGGATCGGAGATAGAACCGGACGCCCTGCCAGCGCCAGTTGTCGATATAAAGCTTCAGGGCCGAGAACGTCTCGGTGGCGGAGTCCCGTGCAACGCCCGGCTCCGACCGGTACCCGGCAACCTCCCGACCGCCCTCGCGGCCCGGGCCGTACTGACCCCGCACGGCGAAGCGGTCGAGCTGGTCCATCGGAATGGAACGAATCGACTTGAGAACCTTCGTCCGCTCATCGCGAACCGTTTCGGGATCAAAATTCGCGGGAGGCTCCATCGCGATGAGGCAGAGGAGCTGCAATAAATGATTTTGAAACATGTCCCGAAGGGCCCCGGCCCGTTCGTAGTATCCGGCCCGGTGCTCGATGCCGAGGCTCTCCGCGACGGTGATCTGGACATGGTCGATGTAGCGCCGGTCCCAGATCGGCTCGAAGATGGCGTTGGCAAATCGGAAAAAAAGGATGTTCTGAACGGTCTCTTTTCCCAGGTAGTGATCGATCCGGTAGACCTGGTCTTCTTTGAAGACCTGAGCCACCTTCCGGTTCAGGGCCTGGGCCGAGGACAAATCCGTCCCGAAAGGTTTTTCGATGACGATCCGGTTCCAACGGGCCGTCTTGACGGGGCGGTTCAAACCGGCCCCGCCCAGGTGTTGGATGATCCCCGCATAGGCGTCCGGGGGAGTCGCCAGATAGTAGAGCCGGTTCCCGCCGGTCTGGTGGTCCTTGTCCAGTTCGTTCAGCCGCTTGGTGAGGCGCGAGTAATATCCCGGCTCCTGAGAATCGCCGGGCAGGTAGTGGAATCGACCGAGGAAGTGTTCCACCTCCGCGTCCCGGATAGGTCCGCTCTCTTCCACGGCGCGGATGGCCTCCCGGACGTGCTTGCGGAAGAGGTCGTCGTCCATCCGGGAGCGGGCCGATCCGATGACGTACCAGTGCTTCGGCAGCAGGCCGGACCGTATCAGCCGAAACAATGCCGGGATTAGTTTTCGTTGGGTCAGATCACCCGAGGCCCCGAAGATCACCAGGCCAAAGGGATTGGCCTGGGGTTCATTGGCGGTGCTTTCCGGGGGCGGGATCCGAAGGACCTTGGCCTTTCTCATGGCGCGACTCCTATTCTAGGGGCTCGCGTCGCCCCCTCCACCGGCTGAGCCGGACGGAGCCTCCCCCTCTCGCTCGCCGTGCTCGCTGGTTAATTCGTTTATCGGGGCTCGCGTCGCCCCCTCCACCGGCTGAGCCGGACGGAGCCTCCCCCTCTCGCTCGCTTGGCTCTCTGGGTAAATCCGCGAGGGGAGACTCACGGGTATGATACCGCAATTTCGTGGTAATGCCAAATGGAGGGCGGAGGGAAGGGCGAAGGGCGGATCAGTCGGATTTTTTGTTGAATCCTCTCTTCGGCGGGGCGCTCGGGGTTTGCGGCGGGGCGCTCGGAGTTGGGGGCGGAGGGCTTAGACCTCCCGACGGCGAATTGAATTGTCGCCCCGGGGAGGGATGGCCCGACGGGGGGGGTACTCCGATCGGGGGGGCAACTCCGAATGGGGGGCCGTACCACCAATAGGGATACCCGTAGTAGTAGGGATCCCAATAGTAATAATTGTAGGGATAATAATAGGGCGGGGGATAGCCGTAGTACGCACTTCCTTCCTGGGAGATAGAGATGAACCGCGCCGACAGATAGGGGTAGGTGTACTCGTATTCGTCGATCATATCGACTGTTTTCCCGATGACTTCGCCGACCACCGTGATCCTCCGGTTTTTCAAAACGGCCGGATCGTGGTGCTCCGGATCCACAACCATGAAGCGCCCCTGCGAGGCCTCCGAGGGAAAACTTGGCTGATCGTAACGATCCAGGGGGAGTTGAAGAACTTCGATCTGGGTGCCGTCCTTCAAACTCTTGGCCCGGAGAACAACGCCTCCCAGGGCCACGAGCTCCCCTTTATGGGCCTCGGGGTCCCGCTTCAGTTCGGTGAACGTGACGGTGCGGTTGACCTCTTTGTCGAACGGTTCCGGGATGGCGTAATAATTCATGCACCCCCCGATCCAGAGGGGGATTGCGAGTCCGAGCAGGGCCAGGGGGTACCGGAGCGTCATAGAGTTATTTTCCTTAAAACGTGGTTCGAATGCCGGCCTGAAAGGAGTAGACATCGAACAGGGAGGCCTCGAAATTCAAGGCCGTTTTTCCCGCACGGTCCAGGAAGACGTCCGTTCCGAAGAAGACCCCGAAATTATCCCGCTCCTTCACGTCAGCCGTGGCCGTGAAATTGGTTGTGAAATTGGCGTCGGGCCCGGAACGGACCCGGTCCTTCCCGTCCACCTTCGACAAGCGGATGCCCCCGTAAGGACCGAAGTCGAAATACCGGACGCTCCCCCCCATCAAGAAGGTGTATTCATTCCATTGAATCGTCTCGTCCGCGATGGTCGGAAAGAAATTATTCGAAGGAGCCGGACAATTCGGAAGCCCGGTACATTCCCGCGCAATCTGCGTCTTGTCGTTCGTGGAATTGTGCAGGTAGTTACCCTCGACAAACAGTTTCAGCCCATCCCGATACGGTTCCCGGTAAAGGTTGATGCGCATCCCCCCGCCGTAAGCCCCGTTCATGGAGGCGTCGTAATCGTCAAAATCATCGATGGTCAGATCGGCGCCCCCCCCCTGAAGATAAAGATTCACAATATCTCCGATGTTGACTCCGGCCTTGGCGATCACTCGTGTGGAATCGGCGGTCCCGTTGACTTTGAAGCTCGTAAGCGCGGAGCTTTTCTCCACGATATCCCGAGAGTAGACCCCCACGTTCATCTGGAAATAGGGTTCAACCGTTCGGTCGTCCGACATGGCCGCGCGGGCCCGGGGAGTCCAAGCGAGGAGAATAACGAAAACCGCCAATGTGCCGAAGCTTAATTTCATGGCATGACCCGCAGGAGGGTGTCCTTGCTATTAATTGTACCCAATACGTTATCCGAGAATCAAGCGAGATGCTGATGAGGAGGGGCTCGCCTCGCCCCCTCCGCACTTCGGCTGCGAACCGCGGAGTGCAGGCCGGCTCAACCGGAGGGAGCAACTCGACCGGGCTCGTCGAAGTCCTCCCCCTCTCGTTCGCCCCGCCCGCTTGGAAAATCCTCGTTGATGATGCAAACCCGAAGACTTCGCGTTACGCCTTCCTCCGAAACGCAATAACCGGTATAATAGGACCCCGGGGGGTGCCCGAGATTAAAATGAAGGTGTTGAATCCGAAAGATCTCGTGTTGGCCACTCGGCTGGACGCCGGTCAGGTCGCTTCGCTCCTGAGCCCGTATGGGCTTAGAGAGGTCTCGAAGGCCGATGCCAACCTGCAGGCCATGGCGGAGGATCCTCGTGCCCGTCAACTCCTGGCCGAGATCATCGAAGAGCTCCTGGGTTGTCTGTCCCGCTCTGCCGATCCCGATCAGGCCCTCAATCTTTTCGAACGATTCACCAGGACGACGATCAACAGGATCCATCTGCTCTCCTATCTTAAAGAGACCCCCCGGGTCCTGGAGCTCCTGGCCACCACGTTCGGCGGCAGCCCGTTCATGGCCGAAATCCTGATCCGTGATCCGGAATATCTCTATTGGATTTCGGATCCGCGGCTCCTGGATCGGGAGCGGAAAAAGAAGGACCTGATGCGGGACCTCTCCGACGCCCTCAGGAATTTCAAGACCGTGCCGAAGCAGCTCGACGTCCTCCGGATTTTCAAGCGAAGGGAAATTCTCCGCATCGGCGTTCGGGATCTTTTGAAGAAGGCCACCGTCGAGGAAACGGGGGCGGCCCTCTCGATCCTGGCCGAGGTCCTGATCCAGAAGGCGTACGAAATCTCCGCGCGGCAGATGCGACGCGAGCAGGGGACGCCGTTCCACAAGGATCCCTCCGGCCGGAGGGTCCGGACGGGTTTCACCGTATTAGCCATGGGCAAACTCGGCGGCGGGGAGCTCAATTTCAGCTCGGACGTGGACCTGATGTATCTCTACGCGTCGGATCGGGGCGGGATATATCGAAACGGCGCTTCGGGCCGGCCCGGGACGATGTCGAAGGAAGACTATTTCAAGCGGCTCTCCCAAAAAATCACGGCCGCGCTGAGCGATGTCACGCCGGAGGGTTACGTCTACCGGGTCGACCTGCGGCTTCGCCCGGAGGGAAAAATGGGAAGCCTCGCCCATTCCTTGGAGGCCTTCCGGCGTTATTACACCTCCCGCGGAGAGACCTGGGAGCGATTGGCCCTGACCAAGGTCTGGCCCGTCGCGGGCGACCGTTTGCTCGGAATGAAATTTTTGAAACAGGTGAAACCCTTTATCCACGACCGGCCGTTTGACCGCAAGGCGAAGGACGAAGTTAAACGGATCAAGGAGCGCATCGATCAAAAACTGTCCGCCCGCGGACAGAGCCGCCGGAATGTCAAATTGGGATTCGGCGGGATCCGGGAGATCGAGTTCATCGTTCAATCGCTTCAGGCGTCGTTCGGAAGGAAGGTCCCGGGAATCCGGGAACGGAACACGCGGAAGGCCCTCCGGCGCCTGCTCGAACACGGCCTCCTCTCGGGGCCGGAGCATCGCGATCTTTCGGCCGCCTACCGGTTCCTGCGCGATGTCGAAAACAAGCTCCAGATGGTCTCGGATGTTCAGACCCACGCCATCCCCGAGGAAGCCGGAGAGGTCCGGGCCTGCGCCGTCCGCTTGGGTTATCGCGACGGCGGTCCCGACAGCGCCGTCGACCGTTTCTCAAAAGACTATGACGCCCACACGGGCCGGGTGCACCGGATCTTCCAGGATCGCTTCGGGGACGGCGGGCCGTCCGATCCCGCTTAGGAGGGCTTCGTCCGACCGGGGGGCCATTCCGTCGGGGGGAAGGAAAACCGTCGGGAGAAGAACGCGTGGACGTTCTTCATGTGGCGGTGAACGTCGTCGGCCAGCCTCCTCGCCCCCTTCTTCCAGTCCGCCTCGTGATAGCCCAGGCGCCGCGCGAGGAATTTGAATTCGTCCGAGGACTCCTCCGGCAGGATCAGGTCCTCGGCGTTGCCCCGGACCATCCGAAGTCCGTCGATCAGATTTCTCAGAAAGAGATAGGCGTCGCGGAGAAGGCCGACGTCTTTCTTGGAGAGAAGCCGGAGGCGGCCGAGCCGGTCCAGCGCCTCCAGCGTATTGGGCGTCCGCAACTCCGGATGGCGATGGCCGTGCTGGATTTGAAGATACTGCGCGGCGTATTCGATGTCGATGATCCCCCCCGGGCTGTATTTGACGTTCACGCCCCCCGGCCGGACCCGCTCCTGGACCTGGCGCTGCCGGAGATGGAGGGCCGAGTCCCGGTCCCAGGGTTCGACGCCGAAGACGAACCGGTCGCGGTGGTCCTCGATGGCGCGACCCAGTGAAGGATCCCCGGCGACGAAGCGGAGCTTGGTCAGGGCCTGTCGCTCAAACGGCGCGGCCTCGCCGGCGGCCTGATAGTAGGATCGAAAACGGTCCAGGGAGACGGCCAGCGGACCCTTGGTCCCGTCCGGCCGGAGCCGGAGGTCGATGTGGAAGATCCCTTCCTGCCGGGCCTCGATGAGCCGGAGGATCTCCTGGCACAGTCGCTCAAAGTACAGGCTGTTCTCGACCGATTCCGGACCGTCGGTCCTCCCCGGCCCGCCGTAGACGAACAGGAGCTCGATGTCGGAGGCATATCCCATTTCCCGCCCGCCGAATTTCCCGAGGCCGCAGACGGCGAAGGGGCAGACCGCGCCGCTCTCCAGCCGCGGGCGGCCGTGTTTCGAGCGCAAAACTTCGCGGCCGATACGGGCGGCATGATCCACGACCGCCTCGGCCAGATCCGTAAGCGCGGATGAAAAATCGGTCAGGGTCGCCATGGGGTCGATCAAATGGCTCATGTCGATCGAAAACATTTCGCGGTCCTTGAATTCATTCAGAATCCGTTTCTTTTCATCCGGGGTCGCGCCCCGTGCGAGTCGGGCCGCGAGGTCCCGGGAGAGGGCCGGCTTTCCCGGCCGCCGTGGCCGTTTTTTGATGCCCTCCAACACGGGCATCAGGTTCTCAAATTGCATCCGAAGGAAGTCCTCCCAGAGAAAGTCGCTGGCCCCCAGCAGATGGGCCAGGAGATCCAGCCCTTGCTTTTCTTTGAACAGCTCGATGAAAGGGGCGGCCGTTTTTTTCTCCATCACTTTGTCCAGGAGTTGATCGAAAAACCGGATCGCCTTGGCCGGATCCGGGGCCCAGGGGAGAAAATGGGTGAATTGCTTGATCAGGACCAAGGCGATCCTCAGGGCCTTCTGCTCCCGCTCGCCCTCGATCTTGCGGCCCTGCCGGTTCGAGATATAAAATCGGTCGCGGGCCTCGGCCTGGACGCTCTGAATCCGGACCTTGTGGATATAAACGTCCCTCAGGGCCAGGGCATTCGAGAGGGCGTAGAGAAAGGCGGGAGTGTCCTTTGAATGGACGTCCATCACGGTCCATTGCGGATCGCTGCGGTTGTCGAATCGAACCTCCACCGGATAAAGAAGCCCGGCAAACGGGCTTTTCCGCTTCTCCATCCGCTCGACCAGCCGGCGGTTCAGGTGTTCCCGAACCGCCTCCGATTGGCCCTCTCCCAAAAGACGGATGAGCCGATCCAGCTCGTTTTCAAATTCCAACCTTTTGGCAACCGTAAACGCTTGTCCCGGCCGCGCGCGTACGTCGAACACGTCGACGATCTTTTTTCGACCGGGGATCGGGCGGCCGAACCTTCGGGGCCAGCGGCCCCGTGGAAAAGAAGGCGGCTGCGGCCCGGGCCGTCGATCCAGGAAGGTATGGCTGTGGCCCTTTTGAATTTCGAGTTCGAAGGAGGCGAGCAGGCCGCACAGAATGGAAAACTCCGAAAAATAATCGAAGGCCACGATCGCGATGTTGAACCGGTCCTTTCCGCGCGGGGTGATTTTAAGTCGAACCGGATGATCGGCGTTCAGGTCGAGGGACATTTTAAGATGCGTGCGGATCTCGCGCGGCGTGAAAACCGTAAAATAATCCCGATCCATTCCGGAGACGAAGTCCTGGACGGCCGAAGGGTCCGAGTCCCTTGAGAGAAGCGCGATCGTTTTTTTCAAATCCCGGCCGTTCTCCATCGGAGGGTCCTTTCAGGAAGAGTGTTTCCTAACACTATACAGAAGGACGATCTCCCGATTCAATCGATTGTAGGGGCTTGCGTCGCGGCCTATCTTGTCTGGGGGCCCGTGCGGCAAAATAGAATACTGGTCCTCCGATGACCCCAGACCCCGCGCTCGGATGGGCCAAGCCCGATCCTCGCTTTCACCGGCCGAGCGGCTCGACTGAGCTCGCCGAAGTCCTCACCCTCTCGCTCGCCCTGCTCGCTGGATAACGACGCCTGTCTGTGCTGCCTGAACCCAATCCTTGAGGTGAATCCGGGCCGGATTCTGATGTATAATCCGCTTGAAGGAGATCCGGTTTCTTGAGTTCATCCACGCCTCTGCCGTTTCGGGTCAAAGTTGCCGCCGCATTTGCGTCCGTTTACCTGATCTGGGGATCGACGTTTTTGGCGATTCGGTTTGCGATCGAGACGCTGCCGCCTTTCCTGATGGCGGGCTTTCGTTTTGCGGTCGCAGGCGCGGTGTTGTACGGTTGGTCACGTCTGGCCGGAGCAAAACGGCCGGCCCGAATCCACTGGGGCGCCACGACCCTGATCGGCGGCCTGCTCGTCTCGGTCGGCAACGGGGCCGTGGTCTGGGCGGAGCAACGGGTCCCATCCGGGCTGGCGTCGTTGTTGATCGCGACCGTGCCGATCTGGATGGTCCTCTTGGACTGGATTGGGTGGAACAGCGCCCGGCCGAGTCCCTGGGTTATGACCGGGCTGGGATTGGGGCTTGCGGGGATGGCGCTGCTGGTCGGACCGGAAAAGCTGTCGGGCATCCATCGCATCGATCCGGCGGGGGCGGCCGTGCTGATCGGAGGAGGCGTGGCATGGGCGGCCGGATCGCTCTACTCCCTGCGTGCGCCGCTGCCGGAATCGCGGCTGCTGGCCACGGCGATGGAGATGCTGACGGGGGGCGTGCTGCTCTTGCTGGCCGGGCTGGCGACGGGCGAAGCCGCCGCGTTGCAGTTGGGCGCCGTTTCCCCGCGCTCGGCCCTCTCGTTGGCCTACCTCATCGTCTTCGGCTCGCTCGTGGGGTTCACGGCCTATATCTGGCTGCTGAACGCGACCACGCCCGCGCGCGCCTCGACCTACGCCTATGTAAATCCGGTCGTGGCGGTCACCCTCGGCCGGGTCCTCGGGGGCGAAACGCTCTCGGCCCAAATCCTTCTGGCCGCCGCGATCATCGTGGCCGCCGTCGTTGTGATCACGACCGATCGCGCGCGCTCCGTCAAACAATAATCCGACTCAAAATACCTCGTGGCCGGCCCGGCGTCCGCGGAAGGCCGTCCCGGTTACGCGGAGCGTTCCCCCGCGGCCCGAAAGATTTTCCTCCAGAGCGAATGTGACCGGAAGGAACCGTTCAATCACCCAGAGATTTGTCTTGAGATGTTCGGTGACTTCCGAGACGGTGACCATCGATTCGCCTTCGGCCAGGGCCATGTAGAGCGCGGCCTGATCCGCCAGATGACGGTCCAGAGCCCCGGGGCCGTTCCAGTAGCCGATGAAGTCCTCCACCGCTTCATCCGCCACCCGTTCCGCCCGCTTGCCGAGTTCACCCAGCGCCGAGAAGCCGGCCCTCACGTTTTCAAAATCGGCCCGAATGAAACAAAACGATCCTTGGCCCGGGGATTCGACCGTCCCGGTCTCGCCCCGCGGTGCCAACCCCCGCTCGGCCAGCCGTTGCGTCGCCCGTTTCAACTGACGCTCCGCGATCGATAACGGGAGACGGGCCACCGTTGAGATGACCCGGAGGGACTTCAAGCGGCCGCGTTCCACGATCCGGAGCGGCCTCAAACAACTCGGAGACGGCTCCACGATCGCTTCGATCTCTCCGCCGCCCCTGGGGTAAAATCCCGATCGGCGAATTTTGACCTGCGCCCGGAGGCCCATCGCCGAAACGGTGTGCAGAAAAACGTCCCGCAGATATTCGGCCGGCGGGCTCCAGGCCACGTGAGTCCCGCCGTGCACAAGGATTCGGGAGGGACTTCCGGCAAAGGACAGCGGAGGAAGGAGGGTCTGGAGGACCAGGCTTGTGGAGCCGGCGGTTCCCACGTCAAAGGCATGACGCCCCGCCTGAACCTCGCCGGGGAGGAAACGGAGGTCGGTGGAATTCGCCCGCGCGCCGACGAGGCTGCCGCGGCAGATCTGCGCGGCCGCTTTCGCGCTGATCAGGTGCTGGGGTTTGAGCCCGGGGGCTTTCCGGCTCGATCGAATCCGGCGTATCCTCACCGGCGTTCCGGTCAAGGCCGAAAGGGCCAGGCTGGTCCGGAGGATCTGGCCCCCGCCCTCCCCATGGCTTCCGTCAATCTCGATCATTTTGAGTCTCCGAACTGAATCATCCTTACTCCATGCGTCATTCTACCACCCCGGCCCTAACTTTTGGAGCCCTTGCATCTCATCCGAGCATGGAATATAATGACAAGGCTTGGCCGACATCCCTTGATGAAGTATTAGCCTGCCTGAAGGCTTTACGCGCCCACCCTGTCCGCGATGTTGGCATCCGAGGCATGATACGGGTTGATCAAGATGTCCGTGTTTAAAAATATCAGCATCAAAACCAAGCTCCTCCTGTTGACGATCACCAGCGTGGTCGCGATCTTATTCGCCTCAAACTATTTCACCCAGAGCATGATCGAAAAAAACGCCGAGGCCAACCTTCGACAGGAAACCGAGAATGTTGTCAAAGAGATCGATTCGGCCGTGGCGACCGTTTATCGCAACCTGACCAATATCGATGAAATCAACGAAGACCTGATGGACATGATAACGATACATTCGGATATCGAACGCATCGATCTGTATTCATTTTCTCCGGAGGGAATGCTTCTTCCGGTCACATCCAAAATGAGTGTCCCGCATCCCCCGGCGTCCCTGTCTCAGGATGATATCGATAAAGTAAATATGAATCAGATCCTTTACAAACCGGAACGAATCGGAAAAGTGAACTACGTCAATGTGATTTCGCCGTTCCATCTCAAAAGCCGGGTGATCGGTTTAATTCAGATGAAGCTGTCCCGAAAGGAGTATGACCGGCTGCAAAATGAGGAGCGCAGCCATGCCTTCGTCATCACCCTCCTCTCCGTTCTGATGATTGGCGGCCTCTTTGCGGTTTCCATGACCCGGATGATCCATCGCCCGATCGAAAATCTCCTGAAGGCGATGGCCAGGGTCAAGGCGGGGGATTTGACGGTTTCGATTTTCTCCGAGACGCAGGATGAACTCGGCCGACTGACCCAAAGCTTTAATTCGATGATCCAGACGATCAAGCAAACCGCCGAGGCCAATCAGGCGCTCCTCGGCCGGATTCATACCTTTAATGAGGAGCTACAAAACAAAATTGACGCGGCCACGGAAGAACTTCAGACGAGGAACGACGAGTTGACCCGCGCCAATCGGTCGATTTACCAGATGCAGAAACAACTGTTGCAATCCAACGAACTCGCGGCCATCGGCCAGTTGGCCGCAACGGTGGCCCATGAATTGGGAACCCCGCTCCACTCGGTGTTCGGCCATCTCCAGCTTCTTCTGGTGGAGAGCGGTCTGTCCGAAGATGCTCGGCGCCGCCTGTCCATCATGCAGTCTCAGCTCGAACGGCTGATCAACAGCATCCGTCAGTTGCTGAACACGACGCGGTATCCGGAAACGGACTTCGATTGGATCGAGCTGAACGTGATCCTGGATGATCTTTGCGTCCTGTTTTCACCCGAAACGATCGCCAAGCAAATCACGGTGGTCAAGGAATTGGACCCCAATCTGCCCAAGCTCCTGGCCAGTCACAGCCAGATGCAGGGGGTTTTCCTGAACTTGATCGACAACGCCATCGACGAATTATCCGGCGGCGGAACCCTGCGAATTCGAACAAAGCGGACCACGCTACCGATTGACGCTTCCTTTCCCGCACGGGAGGAGGCCGCGAAAACCGATTGGGTCGAGGTGACGGTCCAGGACAACGGCCGGGGAATCCCGCCGGATCAGATTCAGAAGATCTTCGAACCTTTTTTCACTTCCAAAGATCCCGGGCAGGGAAGCGGTCTTGGTTTATCGATCTGTCGGGACATCGTTCAGCGCCACGGAGGGACGATTAGCGTGGAAAGTCGATTGACGGAGGGAAGCCGGTTTATAGTCCGCCTTCCCGTGAGAAAGCGAGGGTAAGAATGGTGGCGTCTCCTCGGATCCTTGTGGTGGACGACGACGCAGTTGCGGCGGATCTCCTCCGGGAGGTCCTGACGAAAGAGGGATATCGGGTTC
>Ga0335082_10005165_pt1 | contig 14250 bp, 11 predicted proteins | sample Lox_Sample_41_FD_206718 | JGI IMG/M metagenome (GOLD analysis project Ga0335082, IMG submission 206718) | Soil microbial communities from Loxahatchee National Wildlife Refuge, Florida, United States - Lox_Sample_4.1 | ecosystem: Environmental > Terrestrial > Soil > Wetlands | place: USA...
GAGCTCGCGGGCACGCACATCAGCGTCGGCCTGTCGAACTTCGCGTGGGGGACGCCGAAGCACGTCCGCGGCGACCTCGAGAAGGCGTACCTCCGGATCGGCAGCGACGCGGGCCTGGACTTCTCGATCGCGAACCCGGAGAGCGGGACCACGCCGCTGCCGGCCGACCACGAGACCGTCAAGCGCCTGCGCTACGCGCTCGAGCAGGGCCGCGCCCAGCCGGACGAGAGCCGGGAGACCGCCGGCTTCCGCCAGGCGGAGGCCGTGATGGCGATCTGGAGCTAGGCCGAGACTCGCGGCACCCCGGCCGCGCTAGAATCCCGCCGGCCGCTCCCCCGACACCTTGAACGCGGCCTCGAGCGCGAGGCCCGCGCGCGCCAGCGTCCCCTCGTCGAACAGCCGCCCGACCAGCGTGATGCCGTGCGGCACCCGCCGCGGAGGCGAGAACCGCGGCAACGGGTGCGCCGGATCGGGCGCCCAGTCGCTGCGCGCCTCGGAGACCTGCACGAAGCCGGCCCGCAGCGTGAGCGACGGGTGGCCGGTGAAGTTGGTGATCGTGAGCTGCTCGTCGCGGAGCGAGGGCACCAGCAGCAGGTCCACCTGAGCGAAGATGCGCGCCATCTCCTGCGCCGCGCGCCGCCGCAGCCGGTCGGCCTGCACCAGGTCCACGGCCGAGAGGAACCGCGAGGCGCGGAACAGGTTGGGCCACGCGTCGTCCACCTGCATCCGCAGCAGGTCGTCCCGGTGGCCGAGCGTCATGCCCTCGAACGACGCGGCCGCCTCGGCGAACAGCACCGGCATCAGGGACGACCAGGGCCAGTCGGGCAGCGTGACCGCCGTCGGCACCATGCCGAGGCTGCGGATCGTCTCCACCGCGGCGCGGTCCACGTCCGTCGCCGGGCTCTCCTTCATCCACGCGTCGATGTAGCCGACCTTGAGGCCCCGCACCGGCGCGGACGCGTCGAAATCGAGGTGCGCGGGCACGCTCGACGGGTCGCCGGCGTCGGGTCCGGAGATGGCGCGCAGCACCAGCATCGCGTCCTCGACCGACCGCGTCATCGGTCCGAGCTTGTCGAGCGACCAGCACAGGGTCATCGCGCCGGTGCGCGGCACCCGGCCGAAGGTCGGCCGGAGCCCGGTCAGGCCGCAGCGCATCGACGGGCTCACGATGCTGCCGTCGGTCTCGCTGCCGATGGCGAACGCCACCAGGCCGGCGGCAGTGGCCGCGCCCGGTCCGCAGCTCGAGCCCGAGGCGCCCTCCTCGAGCAGCCAGGGGTTCATCGTCTGGCCGCCGAACCAGATGTCGTTGAGCGCCAGCGCGCCCAGCGAGAGCTTGGCGAGCAGCACCGCGCCCGCCTCGTCGAGCCGGCGCACGACCGCGGAGTCCGCGGCGGGCACGCGGCCCCTGTACGGCTCCGCGCCCCAGGTGGTCGGGATGCCGGCCGTGTCGAGCAGGTCTTTGACTCCGTACGGGATGCCGTGCAGCGGCCCGCGGTACCTGCCCGCGGCGATCTCGCGGTCCGCCTGCGCGGCGCGCGCGAGCGCGGGGTCCATCGTGAGCGTGATGATGGCGTTGACCTTCGGGTTGAGGCGCTCGATGCGGTCCAGGCAGATGCGGGTGAGCCGCGTCGAGGTGAGCCGGCGCGACTCGATCCAGCGCGACAGCTGCGACACCGGCGCGAAGGCGATGTCGTCGTCGCTCGAGGGCAGCGGCGCGCTGCCGGTCGTGCGGACGAACCGGTCGCGCGCCGGACCGGCGGCGACGCCGGGGAGCGACGGGTTCCACAGCAGCGCCGGCGCGTCGGTCTCGGCCAGCGCCACGGTGCGCGGGCCGGCGCGCCGCTCGAGGTAGGGCGCCAGCGACTTCCGCCACGACCGCGCGGCCTGCTTCCGCTGCGCCGGCGTCAGCGTCACCTGCGCCAGCTTCTCCGCCTCGGCGAACGTCGTCTCGGTCACCGGCGGACCCGAGCCCGCCGCGGTGCCGAACGCGGGCGGCGCGCCGGGTGTCGGGGTCTGCGAGCCCGCCGCGCCCCCGGCTTTCGGGGCCTCGCGGCAGGCGCCGACGGCGGCGAGCAGGGCGACGGGCGCCTGGACCAGGAACTGGCGGCGGGTGTTCATCACGGCCTCCGGGGTCGGTCGCGATCGGGGGTGGAGGGAGCGCTCCAATTATACGCCCGGCGCGGCGCGCCGCACCCGGCCCTCGCGCTCCGCGACCGCGTGACGGCTAGGCCACCTCGAGCGGCCCGAAGCCCCTGAGCAGCGACGTCTCCATGTCCCGCTGACGCGCGAGCTGCCGTACCACCAGCGCCGGCGGGAAGCGCCGCAGCACCCACTGGTGGAACCAGGTGCGCAGGCGGCTCCGGCTGAGGATGAGGTCGAGGTTCGACAGCGCAGCCTGGTGGTAGTGCGCCACGACGGGCTGCATCAGGCCGTTGAACCGGACCAGCGCCCGCGGGACGTCGGTCGGCGATTCGCGCAGCGTCTTGTCGAGCGCCTCGGCGCCCAGCATGCCGAGCGAGGCGCCCATCCCCGACAGGAAGCTCGGGCAGTAGCCCGCGTCGCCGAGCAGCACGACGCGCCCCCTCGACAGCTCCGGCAGGCTGACCATCCCCACGCCGTCGCAGAAGATGAAGGCGGTGTCGGCGACCCGGTCCACCAGGTCGCGGATCCGCGGAGGGAGCGCGCGGCACGCCTGGTGCAGCAGCGAGCGGACCTGGTCCGCCGGCGCGCCCGGGTCCGGCGTGCCCCGGAAGTACGTCTGGATCACCAGCTTCCCGTCCGGCAGCGGGAACAGCTGCATCGTGGTGCCCGGCGCCACGAACAGCTGGCACACCCGCTCCGGGACGTCGTGGGTTCCCTCCACCACGGTCGCCGAGTAGATGACGTCGAACGGGCGGAAGCCCTCGTCGCCCCACAGCATCCGCCGGGTCGTCGAGCGCAGACCCTCGGCCACCACCACCAGGTCGAACCGCTCGGTGCGGCCGTCGGCCCAGCCGACCGTCACCTCCGAATCGCCCGGCTCGATCCTCGCGACGTGCTGGCCGAACCGCACCTTGGCCACCCGGTCCGCCGCCGCGAACAGCACCTGGTGCAGGTCCGACCGCAGCATGAACACCGACCCCTTCACCGCGCGGTTCAGCAGCTCGAGCGGGTACTCGCGCACCAGCTCGCCCCTGGCGTCGTGCACCTGGGTGGTGCGGTACGGAATCCCGACGCGCCGGACGTCGTCCAGGAGCCCCAGCGACTTGGCGACCCCGAGGCCGAAGTACTTCAGGGAGAGCATGTAGCCGAGCCGGCGGAACGACGGGGCCTGGTCCACCGTCACGACGTCGTGACCGGTCGTGCGCAGGAACAGGGTCGCCGCGGAGCCGGTGATGCCGGCGCCCGACACGAGGATCTTCATCGCGTTCCCTCCGGGCCCATCGGAACGGGGACCGCCCCGCCGGCGAGGAAGCCGGCGTCCAGCGCGTCGAGGCACCGGGCGACGTCGAACCCGGTCGCGTTGACCATCACGACGCTGGCGGCGGACGCGTCCGGGTAGACGCGCATCATCGAGTGGAACCCGCCGCCCCCGCCCTCCTTGTAGTAGTGGCGGATGCCGCCGAGCGCGCCGACGTGCCAGCCGAGCGTCATCGCGACCGGCGTGCCGTCCGCCACCCGCTGCGGCTCGTAGAACAGCCGCCTCGCGCCCTCGCCGAACAGGCGGGAGCGCGCGCCGAGCTGGTCGGCGAGGAACCGGCCGAAGCCGCTCGCCGTGCCCACCAGCCCGCCGAACGCGGCGCCGTTGACGTAGTGGCTGCGGATCGACAGCCAGGGGCCCGAGTACTCGCCGATCAGCCCGGCGTCCAGCACGAGCCGCTTGGCGAGGTTCATGAACGACCACTTCTCGAGGTAGCCCGTGGCGTGGCGCCCCGGATCGTGAATCGAGTAGTCCAGCTCGCGCGGCTCGATCCCGAGCGGCCGCAGGACACGCTCGCGCACGATGTCGGTGAAGCTCGCCCCGCCCGCCCGCTCCACCAGCCGGCCGAGCAGCCAGTAGCCGATGTTCGAGTACGCGTACCGGGTGCCCGGACGGCGCGCCAGCCGCGGATGGTCGCGGAGCACCGCCGCGAGCGCCGCGGCCTCGTCGAACGTCGCGTGCCGCTCGGCCGGGTGCACCCAGCGCAGCGGAACCGGATTGGGGATCCCGGAGGTGTGGGAGAGCAGCTGGCGCACGGTGACGTCGGGTCCGTAGGGCGACGACTCGACCCAGCGGGCGAGCGGATCGCCGAGCCCGACCGTTCCCGCCTCGACGAGCTGCAGCACCGCCGCCGCGGTGATGGTCTTGCTCATCGAGTAGGCCATCATCGTCGTGGCCGCGTCCATCGGCACGCGCCGGCCCAGATCGGCCCAGCCGGCGGCGTGCTCGAGCACCGCGCCTTCCGGCCGCAGGAACAGGTACTGGACGCCCGGCGTCTTCGCGCGGGCGACGAGCGAGTCGAGGAGCAGGCGGGCGCGCTCGGCCGCGCCGGACGCTCGCGTGCCCGTCACGGCCGCCCCCGACGCGCGGCCTCGCGCGCCATCAGCACGTCCCGCGCGCGCGTCCAGCGGAGCCCGGGATAACGGTCGTTGTCGAGCGGCGCGAGCCTGGCCCGCCCGTCGAACATGTCGCGCAGGTACTGCATGCCCTGCCACGCCGGGAACGGCTCGCCGCGGCCGGGCGCGACGGCGCGCGCCACCGCGATCAGCGCGCCGAGCATCCCCAGGCTTCCGGCGCGCAGCACGCGGAAGCTCTCCCCGGTCACCCCGGTCGCGACCGCCGCCAGCTCCCGCGCGCTGAGCCGGTCGCCGGCGATCCGCAGGAAGCGCGGCGTCGAGGGATCGAGGGCCGCGCACGCGGTGAACGCCGCCGTGTCGGCCGCCGTGGTGAAGTCCATGCGCAGGTCCGCGTCGCTCCAGAAGAGGACCCGCCGCCGCTTGAACAGGACGAGCGGCATCCGGCCGGCGAGCAGGTCGGCGAACGCGCCGCAGAAGACGGTGGTGGCCGCGATCGTCCGATCCTCGAGGCGCCCGTGGAACTCGCGGCGCAGGTCGAGGTTGCGGTTCCGCCCGGGCGGCAACCTGGTGAAGTCGATCGAGTAGTCGGACGGAACGAACCGCGGCACGCCGGCCACGACCGCGGCGTCGAGCAGGGCGGTCTGCGCCTCCACGATCACGTCCCCCAGCCCGTTCAGCGCCGACACGACGCACGAGGCGCCCGCGATCGCCCGCGCCAGCCCGGAGCCGTCGCGCAGGTCCACGGGGACGACGGTGGCGCCGAGCGCGCAGAGCGGCTTGAGCCGCTCCCGCGCGGTGCCGGGGCGGACCAGCGCCACGACGTCCGCTCCGCGCTCCCGCAGGGCCCTCGCGATGCGTCCGCCGAGGTTGCCCGTCGCTCCCGCCACGACGACCAGCGCGCTCACGAGCCCGATGCCACGGAAGGCCCGACGTGAGGGTCCGGGTGGCCCGCCGCCCTACGCTCCGACCAGGATCTCCGTGTCCGTCACCCGCAGCTCCACGCCGGCGGCCTTCGCGGCCTCGGCCAGCGCGGCCTCGAGCATCGCGACCGGGTCCTTGCCCACGTCGAGGCGGCGCAGCAGCCCCTCGCCCTTCTTCGTCCCCACCGTGAGCGTGATCTTGAGGCCGCGGCGCTTGCAGGCCACGCGCGTGCCGTCGGGGAGCGCCGCGTTCATCGGCTTGATGAAGGCGTCGGCGTAGTGCACGCCCACGCCGGACTTGTCCGGGGAGGCCGGCGGCAGCTTGTCCCTGGCCGCGGCATTCACGTCGCACAGCTTGGTCATCGTCGCTCCGGGTGGATCGTTCGCCGTCGGGGGCGTCTAGTCGGCCGCCGGCTCGCCCTGCGCCAGCGCCCAGTGCAGCGTCTCCAGCGCCAGCCCCCACTTATGCTCGCGGCTCGCCGCCGCGCAATAGCAGCCCGCCACGCCCCGGCCGCGCGCCCAGCGCAGCACCTCGTCGAGCGGCAGGCCGAGCAGCGGCCGCTCCGCCGCGATGTCGCGCATCAGCCCCTCGGCGTCGGCGATGTACTCGCACATGAAGGTGTGCCCCTCGTCGCCGGGCGCCGGCGCGCAGCCGAGGTCCGTGATCACGTAGCCCGCCTCGCGCGGCGCCAGCCGGATGGCGTACTCGAACGCCAGCGGACGGCCCAGGTTGGAGCAGGTGGTCCCGTCGTAGCGGAACCGCGCCTCGATCGACCGGTCGTCGAGCACCTTCACCGCCAGCCGCTGCTCCGACCAGCGCCGCAGCGTCTCGGCGGCGACCGAGTAGCGCGCGCCCGTCGTCAGCGGCCGCCGGGCCCCGGCGCCGCGCCCGGCCGCCGCCTCGGGCACCGCCTCCAGCCGCCGCATCGGCCGCGCGTACGGGGCGCGCCGGTAGCGGCAGCCGGCCAGCGCGCAGTTGGCGCACGGCACCAGCGTGGTGACGCGCTGCACCCGCTCGACGTGCGGGGTGAGGCCGAACACGGCGAGCAGCGACTTCTTGGGCTCCAGCATCCCGGTGTCGAGGACGCGCACGCCCTCCGGCAGGTCGCGCCGGCGCTCGAGCCCCACCAGGTCGCGGAGCCGGCCCTGGTCCGCGATGTCCCAGTCGGGGTAGCCCGGGCTGTAGTGCGGCAGCACCGCGACCCCGTGGCCGTCCGCCCACTCGCAGACGCCGAACGCGGCCGCGGCCACCAGCGCCTCGACCACCGCCGAGCCGAAGACCTCGAGGAAGAAGTACTCGTCGGGCTTGCCCTCGTCCCACAGCCGCCGCGCCTGAAGCTCGCACGCCTTCCCGGCGCCGACGGCCACCAGGACCGCGGAGGTGGCCCCCGCCTCCGCCAGCTGGCCGCGGAGCCGCGGCGAGACGAACGTCTCGCCCTCGATCGTGACGCGCGCGCCCTCCCCCAGCTCGAGCCGCGCCGCCTGCCGCGCGTACCACCACGGCCGCCCGTGCTCCGCGTACCAGGCCCGCGCCCAGTCCGACAGCTCCAGCGCACGGCCGGTGAGCTCGTGGTCCTTCGGGTAGCCGAGGAGGCGGCGGTACTCCACCTCCTGCACCTCGAAGGCCGGGCGCGGGTCGGCCAGCTCGAGCAACGCGGCGCTCACCTGCTCGCGGCTCCCGCGGGCGGCGGGGGCGGCGCCGGGGAGGCGGGCGATGCCACGGGCTGGAACTGGCACCCCTCGACGAACCAGTGGAAGAAGTCCGGATGGGTCTCGAGGCGCACGTGCTCCACCCGCGCGACCAGCGCCTCCAGCTCCGCGCGCCGCGCGCCCGAGAGCAGCGCGATGCTGGCGCCCTCGATCGCGGCGTTGCCCACCTGGCGGATCTTCGCGTCCGGGAGGTCCGGGATCAGGCCGATGCGCCGGGCCGACGCCACGTCGAGGTGCCGGCCGAACCCTCCGGCGAGGTAGAACACGTCGAGGTCCTCGAACCGGACGCCGTAGCGGTCCATCACGATGTACAGGCCCGCGACGTTCGCGCCCTTGGCCTGCGCCAGCTCGTTGATGTCGGCCTCGCGCAGCACCACCGGCCGCTCGCCGCGCGCGTCGAGCACCACCTCGCTCTCGCCGTTCTCGAGCCGGCCGAGCGGGTTCATCCGCCCGGTCCTGAGCAGCTCGCCCAGCGCGTCCACCAGGCCCGAGCCGCAGATGCCCTCGGCGGGCCCGCCGCCGATGGTCGCGGTGGCGAACGAGCCGTCGGCGAGGATCTCGACCGATTCGATCGCGCCGGGCAGGCCCGGCATCCCGCACAGGATCTTGCCGCCCTCGAACGCCGGGCCCGCCGGGCACGAAGCCGCGAGGATCCGGTGCCGGTTGCCGACCACCAGCTCGGTGTTGGTGCCGATGTCCATCACCGCGACCAGCCGCTCCTCGCGCCCGAGGTCCACCGCCAGCATGCACGCCGCGGCGTCGGCGCCCACGTGGCCGCTCACGATCGGCAGTCCGTAGACGCGCGCCTTCGGGTGGATCGGCAGGCGGAGCCGCGCCGGCGTCGCCGTGACCACGGTCCCCGTCCGGCGGCCGTCCCTGGCCTCCAGCTCGGTGATGGACCGGTACGGGTTCTGGCCGATCGAGTACACGTCGAGCCGGAAGAACAGGTCGCGCATCGTCGAGTTGCCCGCGACGACCATCTCGTAGACGGCGTGCGGGTCCACGCCGAACTCCTCGATGGCGTGGCTCACGTACCCGGCGAGGGTGCGCTGCAGCAGCTTGCCCCGGTGGTGGGTGTCGAAGTGGATCCGGCTCATCACGTCGGAGCCGCCGAAGCGCTGCGGGTTCTCGAACGAGGTGTCGGCCACCACCTCGCCGGTCTCGAGGTCGAACAGGCGCAGCACCACGGTGGTGGTGCCGAGGTCGGCGGCGATCCCGAGCAGCGGCCCGCCCGCGTGCGCGATGGGCTTCCCGTCGAGCAGCACGCGCCCGCTGTCGCGCGTCACGCAGGGATCGCGCGGCAGGGCGGCGAGCGAGACCGGCAGGTCGAGCGCGTGGCGCTCGATCCGCATCTCGCCGCGGCGCATCGTGTGGCAGCGCACCACGCGCCGCGGCTCGGCGCCGGCGCCGGCCGCGGACTCCGGGCCAGGCGCGGCGCCCGCGTCCGCCCCCTCCGGCAGGACGCGCGCCTGGCAGGAGAGCCGGAGGCTGCCGCCGAGGTGGCTCTCCGCCGCCGTCCGGGGCGAGAGCCGCTCCATCCCCTCGGCCACCTCGACCATGCACTCCTTGCACTTGCCCTGGGTGATGCACGAGGTGGGGACGAACACGCCGAGCGCGCGCGCCGCGTCGAAGATCGAGGTGCCCGCCGCGACCGAGCCGCGCCGGTCGTTGACGTGGAGCTCCACGCCTCTCACGCCGTGCGGCTCAGCGCTGGATGCGCGCGCCGGCGCCCTGCGCGTAGGCGCGGACCTGCTCCAGGGTCGCCATCGTGGTGTCGCCGGGGAACGTGGTCACCAGCGCGCCGTGCGCCCAGCCGAGCCGCACCGCGGCCTCGGGCGTCTCGCCGGCCAGGAGCCCAAAGAAGAAGCCGCTGGCAAAGCCGTCGCCGCCGCCCACCCGGTCGCGCACGTCGAGGTCCGCGGTGGGCGCCGAGTACCGCTTGCCCGACACCCACGCGACCGCGGTCCACGCGTGCCGGTTGCTCGAGTGCACCTCGCGCAGCGTGGTGGCGACCGCCTTGATGCCGGGGTACTTCGCCGTCACCTCGTCGATCATCGCGAAGAAGGCGCCCGGATCGAGCTTCGCGGAGCCGGCCGCCGCGGGACCCTTGACGCCGAGCGCCTGCTGCAGGTCCTCCTCGTTGCCCACCAGCACGTCCACGTGCTCGACGATGCGGCCGATCACCCCGGCGGCCTGCCTGGACCCGCCCCAGATGCTCCACAGCCGCTCGCGGTAGTTGAGGTCGAAGCTGGTGACCGCGCCGGCGGCCTTCGCCGCCTGCATCGCCTCGAGGATCAGCGGCCCGGTGGTGGCCGAGAGCGAGGCGAAGATCCCGCCGCTGTGGAACCAGCGCACGCCGCCGGCGAAGATCGCCTTCCAGTCGAAGTCGCCGGGCGCGAGCCGCGCCGCCGCCTCGTTGCTGCGGTTGTAGAACACCACCGGCGCCCGGACCCCGTGCCCGCGGTCGCTGTAGACCGTCGCCATGTTGGGGCCGGTGACGCCGTCGTGCGCGAACCGCTTGTAGAACGGGCGCACGCCCATCGCCCGCACCCGCTCGGCGATCAGGTCGCCGATGGGATAGTCCACCATCGCGGTGACGATCGCCGTATTGAGGCGGAAGCAGTCGGCCAGGTTGGCCGCGACGTTGAACTCGCCGCCGCTCACGTGGATGTCGCACCGCGTCGCCTTGCGGAACGGCACGATGCCGGGATCGAGCCGGTGCACCAGCGCGCCGAGGCTCACGAGGTCGAGCGCGCCGGCCGCGGGGATCTTCAGGTCATGCGCCACGCCAGGCTCCGGATGGATGGGGCGCGGGGCGGGCGCCGGTCACGACGCCGCCGCACGGGGTGGGAGGTCGAACGGGTCGTCGCGCAGCCGGTACAGGGTCTCGCCCGCCCGCGGGACCAGGAGCACGCCCTCCGCCTCGCGGTCGCGCCACGCCTCCGGGTCGATCGAGGCGGGGTCGCGCCAGCCGAGGTTGATCTTCCGGCACAGGGCCTCGGGGATGCCGGTCGCGAGCGTGACCCGGGCGCGCGGCCGCTCCACGCCGCCCTCCCAGGTGCCGAGGCCCTTCACGTGGGTCGAGTGCGCGAGGATGCCGCCGGGCACGTCGGCGAACCGGTCCATCTGCGCGAGGAAGTAGTCGCGCACGTGGTAGCCGATCCGCTCGATCAGCGCGCCGTGGGTCGCCGAGACGCGGGAGATGTGCGGCCCGTAGACGATCAGCTCGCCGCCGTCGGCCACCACCGGCTCGAGCTTGTAGGCGCACTTCCCGCCCACCCACATCTCGTCGTACATCGGCGGCGCGCACGACAGCACGCTGGCGAACGGGCGGTCCTTGTAGACGATGTGGATCCGGTTCGAGAGGTCGGCCGCCGCGGACCACGCCTCCTCGGGGGCGCCGCAGAACAGCCCGGCCAGGTCCCCGCCCTTCACCACCATGCTCATGCAGAGCCGCGGCACCGGCAGCAGCTGCGCCGCGAGGTCCACCACCGCGCGGACCGGGGTGTGCTTGCGCCCGATGATCACGGGGCTGGTGATCAGCGCGCCGAGCCAGTGGAACATGTCGATGATCTCGGCGCCCGCGATGCCGGGGAACAGGTACTTGTTCCCGCCCGAGAACCCGACGACCTCGTGGGGGAAGGTGGGGCCGACGATCAGCACCACGTCGTAGTCGAGCACCATCCGGTTGATGGTGACCGGCACCGGCTGGTGCATCATCCCGCCGGACAGCTCCTCCACCTGCTCGCGCGGGATGGTGCCGATGGTCGCGAGCCGGGCCGGGTCGTTCCAGGCGTGGTTCACGACCCGGCTCTTCCCGTACTTCGCGGCCCGCTCGCCGGGCGCGAGGCCGAGCCGCGCGTCGATCGCCGGCTCGCTCATCGCCGGGTGCGTGCCGAGCGCGATCAGGAAGTCGAGCGCCGCGGCGCGGCCGGCCAGCAGGCCGTACAGGGTCCGGAACATCAGGTCGATCGGCCCCGAGCGGGTCTGGTCGGGGATGACGGCGACGATCCGCTTGCCCGCGAGACGCTCCCGCTCCACGAACTCCGCCGCGATGGCGCGGACCTCGGGCTCGGTCAGCGTCCCGTCGGGTGACCCGCGGCCGAGGATCACGGCGCCGTCAGTCCTCCCACCGGGTGTGGAAGACGCCCTCGCGGTCGACGCGGCGGTAGGTGTGGGCCCCGAAGAAGTCGCGCTGCGCCTGGAGCAGGTTCGCCGGCAGCACGGCCGTGCGGTAGCTGTCGTAGTACGCCAGCGCGCTGCCGAACGCGGGCACCGGCACGCCCACCTCGGCCGCGGTCGCGACGACCTTCCGCCAGCCGGCGGAGGCGCTCTTGATCGCGCCGGCGAAGTAGGGGTCGAGCAGCAGGTTGGCGAGCGCGGCGTCGCGGTCGTAGGCGTCCTTGATCTTGGACAGGAACCGCGCGCGGATGATGCAGCCCGCGCGCCACAGCGACGCGATGGAGCCGAACTTCAGGCCCCAGCGGTAGTGCGCGTCCGCGGCCCGCAGCAGCTGGAAGCCCTGGGCGTAGGAGCAGATCTTGGAGGCGTACAGCGCGTCGCGGATCGCCGTGACGAACGCCTTCCGGTCGCCGGTGAACTTCGCCTCGGGCCCCGGCAGGGTCTTCGCCGCCGCGACCCGCTCCTGCTTGAGCGCGCTCATCATCCGCGCGAACACCGCGATGGCGATGGTCTGCGCCGGCACGCCGAGGTCGAGGGCGGCGGCGCTGGTCCACTTCCCGGTGCCCTTCTGCTCGGCCGTGTCGAGGATGACCTGCACCATCGGCTTGCCGGTGTCGGGGTCCTTCCTCCCGAGAATCTGCGCGGTGATCTCGATCAGGTAGCTGTCCAGCTCGCCCCGGTTCCACTCGGCGAACACGCCCTGCATCTCGGCCGGCGGGAGGCCGAGCACCCGCTCCAGGAGGAAGTAGGCCTCGCCGATCATCTGCATGTCGCCGTACTCGATCCCGTTGTGCACCATCTTGACGAAGTGCCCGGCGCCGTCGGGGCCGATCCACTCGCAGCACGGCTGCCCGTCGCCCGCGCGGGCCGCGATCTTCCGGAGGATCGGGCCGACGGCGGGCCACGCCTCCGGGTCGCCGCCCGGCATGATGGACGGGCCCTTGAGCGCGCCCTCCTCGCCGCCGCTCACCCCGGTGCCGACGAACAGGATGCCGGTGCCCTGGAGCGCGGTGATGCGGCGCCGGGTGTCCTCGAAGAACGAGTTCCCGCCGTCGATCAGCACGTCGCCCTTCGCCAGCACGGGCCGCAGCTCGGCCACCACGGCGTCCACCGGCGAGCCGGCCGGCACCATCACCAGGATCCGGCGCGGCCGCTCGAGCTGGGCGAGGAACTCCCCGAGCATCGAGGCGACCGACATGGGCTTGCCGGCGAACGCCTCGCGCGCGGCGGCGACCTTCTCCGCGTCGATGTCGTAGCCCGCGACCGGGAAGCCGTTCCGCGCCATGTTGAGGGCGAGGTTCCGGCCCATCACGCCGAGCCCGATCACCCCGACCGCCTTGTCCGCGCTCATCGTCCCGTCCTTGTTCCGGTCGTCCCCCGGCTCGCGCGGGCGCTCACACGCCGGCGAACGCCGCGAACCCGCCGTCCACCGGCACCACGGCGCCGGTGACGAAGGCGGACGCCGGGGAGAGCAGCCACAGCACGGTGCCCAGCAGGTCCTCGGGCGTGCCGAGCCGGCCCATCGGCGTGTGGCCGACGATGGCGCGCCCGCGCGCCGTGAGCTGGCCGGACTCCCGCTCGGTGAGCAGGTACCGGTTCTGCTCGGTGAGGAAGAAGCCCGGCGCGACCGCGTTCACGCGGATCATGGGCGAGTACTCCTGCGCCATGTGGACCGCGAGCCACTGGGTGAAGTTGCTCACCGCGGCCTTGGCCGCCGAGTAGGCGGCGATGCGGGTGAGCGGCCGGAACGCGGTCTCCGACGACAGGTTCAGGATCACGCCGCTCCGGCGCTCCGCCATCGCGCGCCCGAACACCTGGCTGGGCAGGATGGTGCCGAGCAGGTTGAGCTCGAACACCGCGCGCAACGCCTCCGGCCGCAGGTCGAAGAAGCTCGCGTCCGGGCCGGTGGTGGCCCGCGGGTCGTTGCCGCCCGCGGCGTTGATCAGCGCGTCCACCCGGCCGAACTCGGCGACGATCTGCTCGCGCGCCACCTCGAGCTTGGCGCGGTCGAGCACGTCGCCGTAGACGACGGCGTAGCGGCCGGCGCCGGTCGGGATCCGGTGCACCAGCCGCTCGGCCATCGCCGGATCGCGATCGAGGATCGCGACGTTGGCCCGGCACCCCACCAGGGCGCAGGCCATCTCGCCCCCGAGGATCCCGGCGCCGCCGGTGATGACCACCGTCCGGTCGTGGAAGTCGTAGAGCCGCGTCAACTCCTCGAGGTTCATCGCCCCTCCGCACCTTCAAACTGCGCCCCCGGGCGCGCGCGTGCCAGTCTCGCCTTGATCGCCGGCGGCGCCGGGCCCATGTTGGGCGGCGGTGCCGAGGTCAAGTCATAATATCTCTCGGAGGAACGGGATGGGCGCTGGGGTATCGGGGCGCCGGCGGGCGCGGGCCGCCGCCGCGGCCGCGCTGATCGGGACGGCGCTCGCGGCGGGTCCGGCCGCGGCCCAGGCGCCGGGCGGGGGGGCGGCGACGGGGACGGAGGCGGCGCCCGCGTGGCGGGACACCAGCCTGACGGTCGCGGCGCGCGCGGCCGACCTGGTGGGCCGCCTGACGCTGGAGGAGAAGGTCTCGCAGCTGACGGACGTCGCCGCCGCCATCCCGCGGCTCGGCGTGCCCGCCTACAACTGGTGGAACGAGGCGCTGCACGGGGTCGCGCGCGCGGGCCTCGCGACCAGCTTTCCGCAGGCGATCGGGATGGCCGCCACCTGGGACGACTCGCTCGTCTACCGGGAGGCCGCGGTGATCGCCGACGAGGCGCGGGCCAAGTACCACGAGGTCCTGCGCCGCAGCGGCGTCCCGGCGCGGTTCGAGGGGCTCACCTTCTGGTCGCCGAACGTCAACCTGTTCCGCGACCCGCGCTGGGGCCGCGGCCAGGAGACCTACGGCGAGGACCCGT
>Ga0335082_10005166_pt1 | contig 14250 bp, 13 predicted proteins | sample Lox_Sample_41_FD_206718 | JGI IMG/M metagenome (GOLD analysis project Ga0335082, IMG submission 206718) | Soil microbial communities from Loxahatchee National Wildlife Refuge, Florida, United States - Lox_Sample_4.1 | ecosystem: Environmental > Terrestrial > Soil > Wetlands | place: USA...
GCTTGATCAATTAATTGCGGAGTACAGGCTTATTAGGGGCTTCAGGGCGCGACCCAGGTAAGGCCTGGTTCGCCTGCGAACCAGGGGGTCGTGGGTTCAAAAACTTCGCAGCGCGATCGGTGATCGCGCGTCTTCCTAACGCACGCTGATTTCGACCCGCCGGTTGCGAGGTTCGTCGGTGCCGTCCGGGGTCTTGATCGCCGGATCGCGCTTGCCCATGCCTTTGATCACGATGCTTTCGGCAGGGACGCCGAGCTTGAGCAACGCCTGGCGCACGGCATCGGCACGCTTGAGCGACAGGGCTTCGTTGTACGTAGTCGACCCGACCGTGTCGGTGTGGCCGATGATCCACACCTCGGGCGACTGACGGTCGAGGAAGTCGTGATAGACGCGTTCGGCGGTGACTTTGGACTCGGTGGTCAATTCATCCCTGCCGCTCAGGAAGTACTGGGTGGCGGACATGGGCGGCTTGGGCAGCGCTGCGACCGCGGTCCCGAAGGTCTGCTCGAGTTGTTGCTGGTTGCCGAGGAAGGTCTCGCTCTTACCCCCCGCCTGGGTCATGGCCCGGTACTCTCCGTGGAGGGTTTCTTCACGGCCGTCCTTGAGTGTGACCACGACGGTGCCGGGCTTGCCGCCCGCTTCCGGCATCACCATGTAGGTTTCACGAGGTCCGCTGGCGCATCCTGCAATGGCCATCACCGCGACGGCCGCGAACGGCGTTGCAGCGGCCCTGCCCATCACTGCGTCCGCTGCTCGGCGTCCGGTTCGTCCACCTTGACCGAAAACTCGGTGCCGCGGACGGCGAGAATGGCGGCGGGCGTTCTCACTTTCAGCGCTCCGGGGGTTTTCTCGACCAGCTTGCCGGAAACCACCGACAAGGTGCCTTTCCTCATCGAGACGTCGCAACTGCCTTCACTGGTCGCAAGATCGAACTCGAACTTGTCCAGTGCAATGCTCGAATTCGGGCCGAGAGAAAGCCGTGAATCGTCGTCGAGCAGCAAGCCGATCGACCCGTTCTTGCCGGTCGTGATCCGGTCGGCCTGATATACCGGGGCGCCGAGGGCCGCGGGAGTCATCTTGCCGGCGCGTTCGATCGTGACCTCGCCCGAAACGACCTTGATCTTTCCGATGGCTTGCGCGAACCCGCACAGGGGAAACATCGCCAAGGCCAGCATCAGCGCGGCGCCCCAGGAAAATCTACGCATACAATCCCCGCAAGTTTGAGCTTCTGGGCCGGGTGCTGAGCGCGCCGAACCGCGCGCAGGCCATTTAAAAGTCTACACGATCCGAGTACTGGAACCCTTTGAGTGAGGCCGGAGCAGGATTGCGGCGCCGGCTGCCACGAACAACGAGCGCATGACGCTTCGATCGCTTCTCTCTCGAGCGACGCCGGCTGGCGGCAGCTGGTGGGCGCCCCTGGGACTGGTCGTGGTCGTCGCGTTGCACCTGCTCGGCCTGCTGCCCTTCCAGGACACGCTGCGCACGCTGTCCTTCGATCTATATCAGACGATGGTGCCGCGCCAGCGGGTGTCGGCCCCGGTGGTGATCGTCGACATCGACGAGGCGAGCCTCGAGAAGTTCGGCCAATGGCCGTGGCCGCGCAACCTGACCGCCCGGATGCTCGACCGGATCTGGAGCGCCGAACCGGCTGCAGTGGCGCTGGACGGCCGTCGATCCAGCCCTGCTGCGGGAGGTGTGTGCGCTGCCGAGCAACGACGCCCTGCTCGCGGCGTCGCTGCGACAGGGCAAGGCCGTGCTGGGGGTGGCCGGCATCGACGGTGGATCGCGCGGCGCGCCGCGGGCGCCCCCGATGCGGGTGATCGGCGACGACCCTCGCAGCAGCATGCGCCGCTTCGACGCCGCGCTGACCAATCTCCCCGAGCTCGAGGACGCCGCCGCCGGCCATGCCATCCTGAGCACCGACATCCAGTACGGCGTAGTGCGCAGGGTCCCGATGGTCGCGGACATCGGTGGCACGGTGTTGCCGTCCCTGTCGCTCGAGATCCTGCGCGTGGCGAGCGGGAGCTCGAACTTCGTGATCAAGGCGAACGGAGGGCGCATCGAAGGCGTGGCGGTCAAGGAGCTGTTCGTCCCCACCCAGGAGGACGGCTCGCTCTGGGTCCACTACGGCCGTCATGACGCGGCGCGCTTCGTTTCGGCGGCCAAGGCGCTCGATGGCAGCCTCGATCCGGAAGTCCTGCGGCACAAGCTCGTCCTGGTCGGTTTGTCGGGCCTCGGACTGGTCGACTTCTACAGCACCGCGCTCGGCGAGCGGGTACCGGGGGTCGAGATCCACGCGCAGGTCGTGGAGTCGATCTTCGACGGGACCACGCTGCTGCGTCCGCGCTGGGCGCTATGGCTGGAAGGGGTCCTGATGCTGGCGGTGGGACTGTCGGTCAGCTGGCTCTTCCCGCGCATGCGCGCGCGCGTGTTGATGCCGCTCATGCTGCTCGCCACGGTCCTGCTCGCGATCGGCGGCGTGGCGGCCTACGCCAACGCTCACCGGCTGATCGACGTCGTTTCCCCGATTTCGATCTTCGTCGTGATGTTCGGCTTCATGCTGGCGAACCTGCTGATTCGCGAAGAGATGCAGCGCAAGGCGCTGGAGAGCGATCTCCAGCTCCAGCGCGAGCAGGCGGCGAAGGCCCGCGGCGAGATGGAGGCCGCCAGGCGGATCCAGCTGGGAATCCTCCCCGACGTGGAGAGTCAATTCCTGCGCGAGTCCCGCCTGGACATCGCTGCGCGAATGGAACCGGCCAGGCTGGTGGGCGGCGACCTCTACGACTGTTTCATGCTGGACGAGCATCGCGCGTTCTTCGCGATCGGCGATGTCTGTGGCAAGGGCGTTCCGGCGTCGCTGTTCATGGTGATCAGCAAGACACTGTGCAAGAGCCTCGCGTTGCGCGACGAAGCGGCGCAGGTGGACCCGGGCGCCCTGATGCGGCGGGCGAATCTGGAGATCTCCCGCGACAATCCTGAGATGCTCTTCGTGACGGCGTTCATCGGCGTGCTCGACCTGCGCACCGGTGAAGTGAGTTACTGCAATGCCGGGCACGACAGACCGCTGGTCTTCGTCCCGGGTTCCGCGCCACGCGAGTTGGGCGGCGCGCGCGCCCCGGCGATCTGCGTGGCGGAAGACTTCGAATACCGCATGCATCGCCAGCAATTGACGGCAGGGGAGTTCCTCTGCGTGTTCACCGATGGGGTGACTGAGGCGGAAAATCTGGCGCAGGAACAGTACGGCAAAGCCCGGCTCGATTCGGTATTGAGCGGGATCGACCCCGGTGCCACCGCCCGGGAGCTCCTGGACGCGGTGTGTGCGAGCGTCCACGCGTTCGCCGCGGGGAGGGAGCCGTCCGACGACTTGACGCTGATGGTATTGCGATGGAAACCCTGACCTCGCCATTGACGAATGAAGGCGATCTTCAGTTCGTACAATCCACCCGTTCTCTCACCCCTAACCAATGCCCGGGAGCGCCAGAATGAACATCAGTGAAGAACAGTTGGGCAATCAACTTTTCAAGATCAATCTGTCGGGTCGCATGGATGTCGAGGGGGTCGGGACGATCGAGACCAAGCTGTCGGGCATGACCGCATCGCCCCGGAAGGCGATCATCGTGGACGTGTCCGGGGTGCAGTTCATGTCCTCGATCGGCCTCCGCGCGCTGCTGTTGAACGCGAAGGCGGTGGCCAAGCGGGGCGGCAAGCTCGTTCTGCTCAACCCCGACAGCAACGTCCGCAGCGTGCTGGCAAGCTCGGGAATCGATCAGTTGATTCCGATCTGCACCGGGTTGGAGGAGGCGAAGGTCAAGGTGGCGTCCTAGGAGGCGCGCACGGGTCCGCTCTCGTGCCGCGGCACTTCGCAGCGAAGCCGGATCCGGCGTCGAGCCTGGTGATTCCGAACGGGGTTTCGGCGCTGCGTCGGATGAGCGTCTGGCTGGATGCGAGCATCCGCCGACTCGATGTTCCGGAGCGCCTGCTGTTCAGGTTCGACCTGTGCGCCAACGAGGCAGTGAGCAACATCATTGCCTACGCCTACCCGGAGAACGGCGCACGCGAGATTGCCCTGCGGCTCTACCGTGAGAAAGATGCGCTTTGCCTGGAGATCGAGGACGACGGCGTTGCCTTCAATCCGCTAGAGCGGCCGAGGCACGCCCAGCCCGAGAGTCTCGCGGACGCGGAAGTCGGGGGACTGGGCGTGGACCTGATCAGGAGTTTCATGGATGAATGTCACTACGCCAGGCGGGAAGGAAGGAACATTCTGCGGATGGTGGCCCGAGTTGGTACGGGTCGAATCGAGCCGTTAGAGCCTGATTAGCGGGTCGAGCCCTGTTTGTGAACAAAGTCAGAATCGGGGCTGGGACGTCCGGCAGGCGTGGTTCGCCGTTGCATCGCTACCCTGCGTCTTCGCCTCCGCCGCATTCGCTCGGGGCTATCCCGCCAAGGGCGGGCAGCCGCATCAGGGGCTCGCCCGCCCGGACCTTTGCGCCGTCCCGCACCCCCGCGGCGAGCTCGAACCCCGCCGTCGCGAGGACGATGATCGTCGAGCCGTGCTCGAACCAGCCCATCTCCTCGCCCTTGCGCAGCCGCGCATCGCAGGGGACCGCACCCGACCGGTCCCGAAGCAGCCCGACGCAGTGCAGCCGGATGCCGGCGACCAGCACCGCCGCCACCGGCACCAGCGTCACGACGGCGCCCGAGGCCGTGAGCCGCGTCTGCACGATCGCGCGCTCGTTCCGGCAGTAGAGCTTCGGCATCCGCGCAACCGCGGCCGGATTGACGTTCCATGCGTCGCCCGGAACGTGAACCACCTCGTCGATGCGGCAGTCGTGCGGCGCGTGGAACCGGTGGTACATGCCGGCAGTGAGCCGCAGCGTGACGTAGCGGCCGTCGCGGTAGTACGCCGCCAGGGACGCATCGAGCAGCAGCTCCTCGAGCGAGTAGTCGAACCCCTTCGCCTGGATGAGCGTGCCGCCGTCGATGCGGCCACAGGCGACGACGATGCCATCGCACGGGCTCGCGAGAGCGCCCGGATCGGGATCGACCGGCCGCGCGCCTTCACGCAGCTCGCGGGTGAAGCAGTCGTGCAGGCTCCTGAACTCGGTGCGCGCAGCGTCGCTCAGGTCGACGTCGGCGAAGAAGCGGAACACCGCGATCGAGAGATCGCGCACGAGCGGCTGCTCGATGCGGCTGAACCAGCCCGCGAACCGGGTGGCGAGCCGCCGCGGGATCCGGTTCGTCAGCACGAAATTCAGGCGCTCCTGCTGGAGCAGGTCGGCGAGGAGCGAGCGGACTGTCATGGCGCTGCAACGTTGATCGACTAGACCTGCAACCCGGGAGATCGATGAGCGCGACCACCGCCCTCTACGCGATCGGCGCCGCCGCCCTGGGGGCGGCGCTGGGGCCGATCCGCCGCCGCGTTGAGCTCTCCCGGGCGAAGCATCGCTCGCTCGCGGGCCACGCGCGGCTCGCCCGCCGCGTCGCGTGCCTCGTGCCGTTCTACGAGTACGAAGAGGCGCGCTTCTTCTCGTCCGACGACGCCCCTGACGAGATCGTCGCGCAGCGGCGCGCCGGCTTCCAGCGCCTCGCCGCGCTGTACGCAGCGCGCTTCCCCGAGAGCGCCGGCCGCACCGCCGCGCTCGCCGAGGGGGTCTCGGACCTGCAGTTCACCGGCGCGTACCGGGTGCCGTTCCAATACAGCCGCTTCGTCCGCCAGCATTTGCACGGCGGCTCGCTGCTCGCGTCGTCCGACGGCGTAACGGTCGTCGACCTCGACGGCAACCGCCTTTACGACCTCTCCGGCTCGTACGGCGTGAATCTCTTCGGCTACGAGTTCTACAAGGCGTGCGTCGACCGCGCGGTCGGCGAGGCACGCGCGCTCGGGCCGGTGCTCGGTGCCTATCACCCAGCGGTCGAGTACAACGTCGCGCGGCTGAAGGCGATCTCCGGTCTCGACGAGGTCTCGTTCCACATGTCGGGGACCGAGGCGGTGATGCAGGCGGTGCGCCTCGCGCGCTACCACACGCGGCGCACCCACCTTGCCCGGTTCTGCGGCGCGTATCACGGCTGGTGGGGCGACGTGCAGCCGGGCGTCGGCAACCCGGTGCCGGCGCGCGAGACCTACACGCTGCGCGACATGAGCGAGGAGGCGCTCCGCGTGCTCCGCCGCCGGCGCGACATCGCTTGCGTGCTCGTGAATCCCCTGCAGGCGCTGCACCCGAACGCGAACGCCCCGGGCGATTCCGCCCTCGTCGACAGCGGCCGCCGGGCGGGCTTCGACCGCACCGCCTACACCGAGTGGCTGCGGCGCCTGCGCGCGGTGTGCACCGAGCGCGGTATCCCGCTCATCCTCGACGACGTTTTCACCGGCTTCCGGCTCGCGCCGGGCGGCGCGCAGGAGTACTTCGGCGTGCGCGCCGACCTGGTCACCTACGGCAAGACGCTCGGCGGCGGGCTGCCGGTCGGCGTGGTGTGCGGCCGCCGCGACCTGATGAAGCGCTTTCGCGAGGACCGCCCGGCCGACGTCTGCTTCGCGCGCGGGACGTTCAACGCGCATCCGTACGTGATGGCGGCGATGCGGGAGTTCCTGCGCGCACTCGAGACCCCGGCGTTCGCCGAGCGCTACCGCGATCTCGACGCGGTGTGGAACGAGCGGGCGGAGCGGCTCAACCGGCGCCTGCAGGACGAGGACCTGCCGGTGCAGGTCGCAAACCTGTCGACGATCTGGACGACGCTCTACATGCGCCCGTCGCGCTACAACTGGATGCTTCAGTACTACCTGCGCGCCGAGGGGCTTCACCTCAGCTGGGTCGGCACCGGCCGCTTCATCTTCGGCCTCGACTACACCGCTGCCGACTTCGACGCGGTCGCCGACCGCTTCGTCGCGGCCGCGCGCGCGATGAGCGCGGGCGGCTGGTGGTGGTCGGGCGCCGCCACCACCAACCGCTCGATCCGGCGCCGCATCCTGCGCGAGATCATTGCCCACCGCTTCTGACCGGCGCGGCCCCGCGCGGGCGGCGCTAGACCGCCTGCTCTTCGGTCATCGGATCGATCAGCTCGCCGCGCAGGAGGTGCAGCGGCGCCCGGTGGTAGAGCTTGATGTCGTGGAACGGATCGGTGAGGATCTTGATCATCCACACCAGGCCGGTCTGCATGTCCTTCACGAAGAAGAGCTGCACGGCGCGGAAGAGGAGGCCGCCGATGCCGAGCGCGAGCCAGACGAGCGCTGTATTGCGCACGAAGCCGGCGGCGTCGCCGTGCGGCTCGAGCAGCCCGCCGAGGGATGGATCCAACCAGAGCGCGAGCGGCGACAGCGCCCAGATCGTGAGCAGCACCACCTTGCGCCGGAGGTTGTAGCCGACCTTGATCGCCTCCTTGTGCTCGTGCGTCGTCTGGTTCACTTCGTCGTAGCCCTTCGGCTCGAAGAAGAAGTGCCCGACCTGGCGGCTCACCATTGCCGCCAGCCAGCCGACCAGCGCGGCGGCGACCGGGCTCGTGAAGAGCAGGGCGTATGCGGAGAGGAAGCTCATTGCGCTCAGGAAGTGGAGCGCCTGGTTGATGTAGCTGTGGTGGTAGTAGCGGTGGTCGTCCCACCGCTGCACTTCGAGCGCCTGCAGAAAGTCCCGCATCGATCCTCCGTCGGTTCGCTTGCTCGAGGTTGAAGCACGATGATAGAAATCGTGCGTAACGTTTCGAATCTAGGGCGCTCCCGTGACTCACCTATGACACTCGACCACCGTTTCCATGAAATTCTCGTGACGTCGGACGAGCGCGCGCCCGGCGAGGCCCGCGGCGTGGAGCCGAGCAGGGCTGAAGTGGCGGAGATCTACCGGCGGTGGGCGCCGGTCTACGACCTCGTCTTCGGCGGCCTCTTCGACCGCGGACGCCGTGCGGCGATCGCCGCGAGCGGCCGGGTCGGCGGGCGCATCCTCGACGTCGGCGTGGGCACCGGCATCGCACTGCCGCGCTATCCGGCGAACGCGACGGTCTACGGCGTCGATCTTTCGGAGGCGATGCTGCGGCGGGCGCGGGCGCGGGTGGCGGAGCTCGGCCTGCGCAACGTCGCCGGCCTCGTGGTGATGGACGCCGAGCGGCTCGCGTTCCCCGACGCCTCGTTTGACGTCGTCGTCGCGCAATACGTCGTCAACACGGTGCCGCATCCGGAGGCGACGCTCGACGAGTTCGCGCGCGTGCTGAAGCCGGGCGGCGAGATGGTGCTGCTCAACCGGGTCGGCGCGGAGGCCGGGCCGCGGCGCACCGTCGAGCGCTGGCTGATGCCGCTCGTGGGCCGGCTCGGCTGGCGGTCGGAGTTCCCGTGGGCGCGGTTCGCCGGCTGGGCGGAACGGACGCACGGCGTCCATCTGATCGAGCGGAGCGCGATGCCGCCGTTCGGCCACTTCGCCCTGATCCGCTTCGGCAAGACGGCGATGAACCACGCGGTGGCTGCGACGAAACGGGGTGCGGTTCCCGCATGAGCGCGCGCGTCGGCGTTCCCGTTCTGTTTCTTCTTCTTCTCGCCGCCGGCGCCGCCGTCGGCGACGACTCGACGGCGATCGAGGTGGCGCCGTTCTCGCGCGCCCCGGCGGGCACCGACGTGCCCGCCGGCTGGGAGCCGCTCACCTTCCCCGGGGTCGCGAAGCGCACCGGGTATCGCCTGGTCCACGACGCGGGCGTCACCGTGCTCCGCGCCGATGCGTACGGCGGCGGCTCGGGGCTCTTGCGCCGGAGCGAAATCGACCCGCGCACCCATCCGATCCTCGCCTGGCGCTGGAAGATCGCCGGCGTCGTCGCGGGCTCGGACGCCACCCGGAAATACGGCGACGACTACGCGGCCCGCGTGTACGTCATGTTCAAGCACGATCCGGCGCGCGTGTCGGGATTCGACCGCTCGATGTACGCTTTCATGCGGCTCGTCTACGGGGAAGACCTGCCCCACGCCGGGCTGAACTACGTCTGGGACAACCGGCTGCCGCCCGGGACGGTGCTGCGCAGTCCGTACACCGACCGCGTGCGGATGATCGTCGTGCGCAGCGGCAACGCCGAGGCCGGGCGCTGGGTGGAGGAGAGCCGGAACGTCCTGGACGACTACCGGCGCGCGTTCGGCGAGGAGCCGCCGGCGATCGCCGGCGTCGCCGTCATGACCGACACCGACGACACCGGAGAGTCGGCGACCGCCTGGTTCGGGGACATCGCGCTCCGCCGCGCGCGGTGAGGCGAGTCGTCCTCGTCGGCGACCATACGCACGTCGAAGTGCTGCGCCGTTTCGGCTGAGGCGCGTCGTTCCTGAAGCCGCATCGCCCGCGCCCCTACGGCCGCACCGGCGCGACGCCGGCGGTCCCGACCGCGACGCGGGTCGCCGGCGACTGCGAGACCACGTCGGCGAGGACCGCTTCGAGCTCGTCGATGACCCGCGTCCAGGTCATCGCGTGCGTCGCGTTGCGTGCCGCGTCGCGTAGCCGTTCTCGCAGCGCTGGATCGGCGGCGAGTTCCTGGGCGGCGGTGACGAACGAGGCCCGGTCGCCGTAGGACGGCAGCAGGGCGCTGACGCGGTCGCGCAGCCATTCGCGCGCGCCGGCATAGTCGAACGCCACGATCGCAAGCCGGCTCGCCATCGCTTCGGCGGTCACATTGCCAAAGGTCTCAGTCAGGCTCGGGAAAAGGAAGATGTCGGCCGAAGCGTAGTGCTCGGCGAGCGCGAGCCCCGAACGCATGCCAGCGAAGACGAAGTCGCGATTCGCCGCTGCAAGTGCCGCTCGCGCCGGGCCGTCGCCGACCAGCACGACTTTGAGGCGCGGCGCCACCGCCTGCATCGCGCGCACCGACTCGACGAACAGATCGAGGTTCTTCTCCGGCGCGAGTCGCCCGACGGAGATCGCGACGAGATCGCGCTCGGTCGCGCCCCAGCTGCGGCGGAGCTCGCCCCGACGATGGCGGGAGTCGAACAGCCCGACGTCGATTCCGCGGCCGACGACCGCGAGCCGGCGGTAGCCCGCCGCCTCGAGCTGCCGCCGCAGCTCGGTCGTCGGCACGAGCGTGCAATCGGCCCGGTTGTGCATCCGGCGGAGGTAACTCGAGACGAGCGGGCGGAGCAGCCCGAACCCGTAGTGGCGGCTGTAGTCGTGGAAGTTCGTGTGGAATTCCGACACGACCGGAATGCCGAGCACGCGGGCCGCGCTCACCGCCGACCCGCCGAGCGGGCCTTCGGTGACGACCTGCACGACGTCCGGCCGGCGCGCGCGCCAGGCACGCAGCAGTGCCCGCTTCGCCGGCAGCCCCATGCGCAGCTCCCGATAGCCGGGCAGCGGGAAGCCCGGGCGGAGCAGCGTCTCGAGCTCGGCGTCGGCCGACGGCGCCGACTCGCCGCGCTGGCGCGGGCGGACGAGCAGGATCGAATGCTCGCGCTCCAGCATCCGCCCCACCATGACGCCGATCGTGCGCGCCACCCCGTTGACTTCCGGGGGGTAGGTTTCGGTGACGATCGAGATCCGGAGCTGTCGGCGAGCCGTCCGGCCGGTCATGCCCCGATTGTGCAGGCGAGAGGTGTCCCGGCGATGACACCCGTTTGAAGTCTGCGTTACAAGGGCCGGATTTTCAGAGCTTTTCGAGATTGACGAACAGGCAGACGAGGGCCGCGTTGACGGGGCCTCGCCCGCGGGAAGCAATCGGCGAAGTAAACAAAGCGTCACGTTGGCCGTAGAACATTCCGCGTCATTGGAAGCCTGGTCGCTCTGGTGGACGGCCCTCTGCGCGGCGGCGGCGCTGAACGCGACGCTCTGGGTTTCTTCAGCATGGAAGCTTCGTTCCAGCGGCTTTCCCCGCGAAATCCTGGCTGCACGCCGGCTCCTCCTCTGGCTGTCCGGCCTCTACGTCCTCGGCTGCGGCTTCCGCTCGGTGCTGCCGATGATCGACGTGCCGCGCCTGTGCCTGCACGATCCGTGGATCGCGCGCATCGTGGTCGGCCGCTCGGTGGCGACGGTCGCGGAGGTCGCGTTCGCGGCGCAATGGGCGATCCTGCTGAAGGAAGCCGGTGCCGTGCGCGCCGCGCGCGCGGTGGTGCCGCTCATCGCCTGCGCCGAGGTGCTCTCCTGGTACGCGGTCCTGACGCAGAACGACCTCTTCCACGCGCTCGAGAACTCGGTCTGGCCGTTCACCGTGATGATCGCGGTGCTCTTCCTCGGCACGCGCTGGCCGTACGAGGGAGAGCGTGGCCGCGCCACCATCCTCGCCGCGGTCGGCGCCGCGGCGGCCTACGTCGCCTTCATGGTCGCCTACGTGGTTCCCATGTACCTGGCGCGCTGGCAGCCCGAGCGGGCATATCTTCTGCTGGGTGAAGGCCTGCGGGAGGTCTCGCGAGTGTGCACAGTGGAGCGCGACTGGGCGCATTGGTGGCAGGACGCGCTATGGCTCACGCCGTACTTCACGCTCTGCGTGTGGATGAGCCTCGCCCTCGCGCACGCGCCCGACTTGAGAGGAGTTCGCCGACGAAGCGGAAGTTGAAAGCCATCGTGATCACCGGGCACCGCAAACAGGTGCGGACGGTCGCCGTGTCGAATCTAACTGAGCAGCAAGGCAAATCGAGGATCGCCGGGCCGCCTTCGCCGGGGCCGCTTGGCGGCTCCGGACCCGGTCATCTCCTTGTCACGAATCGGTTCCATTCTCCTTAATGGGTCGGGGCGGCTTTCGCGCCGGCGCGCGTCAACCCGGGATCGATCGACGTGGACGATGCGCTCTGACGGTGCGCGCGGGAGCTACCCGGCAGCTTCGACGAGGTCGCAAGCGGCTCTGCAGAGGATGGGGCGTCCCCGATATGAACGTGCTGGTCAGCGAAGCGGTACACGAATCGGCGGAGCACGGCTGGGATCGGGACGCGATCGGAGCGCTGATCGGAGAGCTCTGGGAGCTGCGCTCCGGCATCGTGGCATTCGAGACCGCGATCATGCCGCGCCTCGGCGGAATTGCGCCGCATTTCGCGGCTAGCGCGCGGAACCTCGCCCACTACCTCGCCCTGCGTCGCACCGACATCCGGCCGCTGCAGGAGCGCCTGGCATGGATCGGCGTGTCCTCGCTCGGGCGCGCCGAGACCCACGTGCTCGCCAACCTCGACAAGGTGGTCGGGATCCTGAGCCGGCTCGCCGATCGGCCGTGGACGCCGCGCATCGAGGACGAGCCGGTCGGGTTCAGCCGGGGCCGCACGCTTCTGGAACGGCACGCCGAGGACCTGCTCGGACCGGCGCCGGCCGGACGCGCGGTGCGCATCATGGTCACACTCCCGGGCGAGGCCGCGACCGACTTCGCCCTCGTGCGGCGCCTCGTCGCCGCAGGGATGGACATCGCGCGCATCAACTGCGCGCACGAGGACGCGGCAGCCTGGCAGGCGATGGCGGAGAACGTGCGCCGTGCTGCCGGGGCGCTCGGGCGCCCGGTGCGTATCCTGATGGATCTCGCCGGCCCGAAGCTGCGTACCGGGCTGATAGCGTCCGGTCCTCCGGTGATCAAGATCCGGCCCGTGCGCGACGAGTACGGACGAGTTCTGGCGCCGGCACGCCTGGGGGTTCGCCCGGTGGGAGCGGACGCGGCCCCCGGAGATGCGGAGCCGCTACTCGCGGTCTCGCCCGAGTGGTTCGCACGGCTCGAGGAAGGGCAGCACCTCGACTGCACCGACGCGCGCGACGCCGAGCGCACGTTCCGGGTTGCGCGCGTCGACGGAGGGACGGCGCTGCTCGAGACCTGCAGGACGGTGTACCTCACGCCGGCTACGCGACTGCGGAAACGGCGCAAGGGGAAGGGGCCGCGCGCGACGGCGCTCGCCGGGTTCCCGAGAACCTCAGGCAGCCTGCGGTTGCAGCGAGGCGATCTCCTCCACGTCGTGCGCTCGGGACTGGGACACCCGGCTACCGAGCCTCGCGGCCGCCGCCGGGCCCGGCCCGCCACGGTCGCATGCACGCTGCCCGCCGTCCTCGCGCAGGTGCGCCGCGGCGAGCGCATCTGGTTCGACGACGGCCGCGTCGGCGGAGTCGTGCGTCACGCTTCGCGCGAGCGGCTGGAGGTCGAGATTACCCAGGTGCGGGAAGGGGGAGACCGGCTCGCGGCGGACAAGGGCATCAACCTGCCCGACACCGCGCTCGACCTGCCGGCCCTTTCGCCGAAGGATCTCGCCGATCTCGCCGTCGTTGCGCGCCATGCCGATCTCGTGGGCCTCTCGTTCGCGCAGCGTGCTGCCGACGTGGAATCGATGCTCGCGACGCTGCGCGGGCACGGCGCGGCGGACCTCGGCCTCGTCCTCAAGATCGAGACGCGGCGTGGCTTCGAGAACTTGCCGGAGCTCCTCTTCGCCGCGATGGCCGGGCGCGCGGCTGGAGTGATGATCGCGCGCGGGGACCTCGCGGTGGAATGCGGCTATGAGCGACTGGCGGAGGTGCAGGAGGAAATCCTGTGGCTTGCGGAAGCGGCGCACCTCCCGGTGATCTGGGCGACGCAGGTGCTCGAGTCGCTCGCGAAGACCGGCCAGCCGTCGCGCGCCGAGATCACCGACGCAGCGATGGGCGAGCGGGCAGAGTGCGTGATGCTGAACAAGGGCGCCCACGTGCTGGACGCGATCCGGATGCTCGACGACATCCTGCGGCGGATGCAGGCGCACCAGTCGAAGAAGCGTCCGCTGCTGCGCGCGCTGCGCTCGTTCCAGGGGCCAGCGCCGCGGCGTGCTGCGCTGCCGAATGACCGCTAATCCCGGACGGCACCTCCGGATGAGTAGAGGACGGTCCCCGGTTTTCCCCCGCGCGCGTTCACGCTTCCGCTCGAACGGATTGACGGCCCGCAGGAAGTGTTGACGACGTCCCTGCGGATAAGAGCCTCTGCCGTGCCGCGCGCCGTTATGCGCTGGCAAACGATCCACAAGCCCATGCGGGCTACGCCTGCACCGTCGCGGTGCAGAGTGACAGGGATGGCACGAGGCGTCGTTCGAGGCGACGCTAGCAAGCCGGCCGCCGCCAGGTGGCCCGCGTAGGCCGCGAAAGCGGTGCGTAGGCCGACCTGTCGCGCTCGTGAGGCGTAGGCGGGGCCCGGCGCAATTCATAGCCCCGTAACGACCAGGGGGTAGCGTCCTCGCCCCGAGGCAGCGCTGCGTCCAGCGCCCGCCCGCCAACCCGCTCGCTCAAGGAGGCACAATGAAAAGAAGCACGTTCCGGCCGATGCTGCTCGCGTCGACCGCCGCACTCGTGATGGCCGGCGCGATCGCCGCCAGTGCTTGGGCCG
>Ga0335082_10005167_pt1 | contig 14249 bp, 11 predicted proteins | sample Lox_Sample_41_FD_206718 | JGI IMG/M metagenome (GOLD analysis project Ga0335082, IMG submission 206718) | Soil microbial communities from Loxahatchee National Wildlife Refuge, Florida, United States - Lox_Sample_4.1 | ecosystem: Environmental > Terrestrial > Soil > Wetlands | place: USA...
CTCGGCGCTCGCGCCGTTGTCGCCCATGATGTAGATGATGAGCGTGTTGTCGAGCTCGCCGAGATCGGCTACCGCGTCGATCACACGGCCGATCTCATGATCGGCATGCGACAGGGCGCCGGCGTACACCTCCATCATCCGCGCGTACACTTTCTTCTGATCCGCCGAAAGGGAATCCCAGGCAGGTATTTCCTTGGGACGCGCCGTGAGCCGCGTGTTCGCCGGCACGACGCCGAGCTTGATCTGGCGCGCCAGCGTCTCCTCGCGCACCTTGTCCCACCCCTGATCGAACTGCCCGCGGAATTTGGCGATCCAGTCCTTCGGGGCGTGGTGCGGTGCGTGTGCCGTGCCTGTGGCGTAGTACACGAAGAACGGCTTCTGCGGTGCCAGGGAATGCTGCAGCCGGATCCATCCGATCGCCTTGTCGGCCATGATCTCGTCGAAATGCTTGGGATTGGGACCCAACTGCTCCGGGGCTTCGTACGGCAGCGTGTTCTCGAACAGTGCCGAGTGCCACTCGTCCGTGTCGCCGCCGATAAAGCCGAAGAAATAGTCGAAGCCCAGCCCCGTCGGCCACAGATCGAACGGCCCGGCCTGACTCGAATGCCAGTCGGGCACGTTGTGATTCTTGCCGAACCACGCCGTGGTGTAGCCGTTGTACTTGAGCATCTCGCCCACGGTGCCGACGCTGCGCGACATCAGTGAGTTGTAGCCCGGGTAGCCGCTCGCGAACTCCATGATGTTGCCGGTGGCGGCCGAGTGATGGTTGCGTCCCGTGATCAGCGCCGCGCGGGTGGGCGAGCACAACGCCGTCGTGTGGAACTCGTTGTAGCGCAGCCCGTTCGTGGCCAGCCGGTCGAACGTCGGCGTGGGAATAGGGCCGCCAAACGTGCTCGACGCGCCGTAGCCGATATCGTCGGTCAGAATGAGGAGAACGTTGGGCGCGCCCGCCGGCGCCTGGACTTCCTTGGGGAAATCCGGCTTCGAAGTCTTGAGGGTGCGTCCGATCTTGCCGTTGAACCCCGGCTCAGCGTGCGGCAGGACCTCGGCTGGTTTTTTCGCTTGAGGTGCTTGAGCGTGCGCGGGCTGCCAGACAAACGACAGGCCGGCGGCGAGTATGGCGATCGGGGGGACGATTCTAAATCGCGAAGGCATGGGCGGACTCTCCTCGGTGTGCGCGTGACGGCAGGCTGTTTGCCGATGGCTCTCAAGACGCTCCTTCCATTCTCTACGGCTGCTCCACCAGCACGTCGACGCTGCCGGTCGCAGCGAGGAACTGGAACTGAATGGTCCAGTTCCCCGGCGCTCCCTTGGCTGAGAGGGAATCGGCTTCGTACACGAACGGGCTCGTCGCCACGAGCACCCCGTGCGCGTCGAACACATTGACGTGCCCACCGCCGTGCACCACGAGACTGTTATGGACGATCTTCGCCTGGCTGTCGGGCGACACCCACGTGAAGCTCGTGTCGTCGATCACGTTGTCCAGCCAGTGGATCGTGATGTGGAAGTGGCCGGGCTGATTGCTCACCGTGATCCCCTGCTCAGCGGCGTTCAGCACGGCAGCGGGATCCTCACACCCGGCGGCGAGCCCGATCGCGAGCCATACGAGCAACGATCTCATGCTCCGGCGCGCGCGCATCGTTAGCGGGCGAGCCGCGGCATCGCCGCGCTCACGAACAGGTTCAACATCGGGCTGACCTGCGTGACTTCCGGATAGGCGTCATACGTGCTCCTGCGGTGGTAGTTCTGGTAGCTCGCGCCGAGGCCCAACTTGGGCGTAATGAAGTAGCGAAACTCGCCCACGCCGCCGCCCTGGTAATGCGCCCCCGGCGTCCCGTTCATGGTGTGCAGCCAGCGTCCGCCCCACCCGAGCCGCGCCAGCGCTCGGCCCGGCTTGATGAACGTGGCCACGAGTCTCGTCCCGAGGCCGATGCCGTAATCGTAGTTCCGCCCTTCGCCCGCGTAGTAGTGATCTGAGCGGGTTGCGCCAATGATGATGAATTGGCCGAGCAGCTCGGTCATGGTGCGAATGCTCTTGTCGTTGGCGCGGTGGAATTCCGAGATCAGGCCGCCGTACACGCTCTGACCGCCGTACTCGTACGCGGGGTTGTTGTAGTACTCGTACACCAGGAGAGCGCCGAGCGTGTGCTTGGCCTTCGCCCCGTCCGAGAGCGTGATCCCGCCCAGAGTGCCCCGCGCGGTGAGCAGCGACAGCCGGCCACCCGCGCCGTTGGCCGCCTGGGTCGAGAGCTCGCCGCTGAACTCGAAATGCGAAAACGGGGACCGCTTGATGTCCTTCACGAGATCGCCGTAGCTCAGACGGAAGCCGGCGACGCCCTGGTCGGCGGCCGTCGCACTGCCGAGCGACGTGCTTCCGCTAATGCGCCGGTAGCCCAGATCCACCACCCCTTGCACGCCGTTCGGAGGACGCCAGTCGGGCGGGTTCGGGCCCACGCGCGACACTTCGCCATCCAGCAAACGATTGAACTCTTGCACCGGGTTGATGAACGCGCCCGCGATCTCGCGCCACACTCGCTCGGAGCCCCTGGCCCGGTTATCGAGCACGAGGTGGGAGAGGCGGTACAGCGATTCCCCCAGCGTGATGCCGCCCGTGCCGGTGTTGAGCAGATCGTTGGCGGACGGTGCAAACTGCTCGCCGAACTCCTCCCACATGATGCTGCCGCCGTAGGCCCAGGGCACCGAGCCCCAGAAGCTGTACCCGTTGGTCCGCGCGGTATTGAAATACAGGCTGCCGTGATACGGGTGGCCGAACTGATTCGCGACGAAGTGGTCGTTGTCCCACTGCCACGGATTCTCGAGATTCTCTTCCCACGTCTGGGGACTCACGTGGGCCCACTGCTTGTCGCGCACCACCGCGTTGATCGTCCATGGGATTAATTGCACGATCAACAACTCGCCCACCGCTCGTATCGGGCGGTGGTAGGGATGGCAGCTGAAGCAGTGCGTCGTGTCCTTCTGGTCGCTCGCGGCGAACGTCGCCTCGGACGGGTCGAATGGCGTGAATGACAGCGGCGCGAGCTGTTGTGCGCTCGCGCTTCGCGCCATGCAGATGAGCGCCACTCCGGCAAGGACGGGGACCCGCATGCCCGATGGTCGCGGAAACGGCCTTGCCGGACTATTGCACCAAGGGCGCATTGGCCCTAGGGGCAATAGTCGCGTTTGGTTTGGGGGCTACAACCCTCTCACCGCCATGCTCCGACCTGTCACGCTGCTCGGGCTCTGCGCCGGCCTTGCCGCCGCACTTGCTACTGCGGCTCCCGCGCACGCCCAGAAAGTCGATGCGGTCGTGCTGCGGAACGGCGACCACATGACGGGGGAGATCAAGAAGCTCGATCGCGCGTCGTTGACCTATTCCACCGACGACATGGGCACCCTGGCGATCGAATGGGACAAGATCGTCCAGATCACGAGCCCGCGGTATTTCGAGGTGGAAGACGTGGACGGCGCGCGGTATTACGGGACGCTCGGTCAAGGCAGTGACACGGGGCAGGTGGTCGTGGCGGTGGCATCATTCAGCGACACGCTCGCGCTGGCGAAGATCGTTCGCGTGTCGCCGATCGGGCGCAGCTTTTTTGCGCGCCTGGACGGCTACATCAACGTGGGATTCACGCTGCAGCGCGCCAACGATCTGCGCCAGCTTTCCGTCGCGACGTCCGTGCAACATCGTTCGCGCCAGGCCCGCACCGAGCTGCAATCGAGCACCTACTTCCAGGATCAGTCCGGGATCGCCAGCACGACCCGGAATTCGCTCTCGCTCACCCAACAGCGGCCGCTCAAGCAACGCTGGCTCGTGCTCGGCGCGGGGCAGCTGGAACAGAACGACGAGCTCGATCTCGACCTGCGCGGCCTGCTCACGGCGGGCGGCGGGCGCTACCTGGTGCAAAACAATCGCGCGCAGGTCCTGCTGGGCGGGGGACTGACCTACACCAACGAACGCTTCGTCGGGAGCAGCGCGACGTCGAATCTCGAAGCGTTGGTCACGTTCAGCGGCGAGTACTTCCGGCTCGATTCCCCCAAATCGGATTTGCAAGCGACCTTGTCGCTGTATCCGAGCCTCACCGACCCGGGCCGCGTCCGCGCGGACTTTGATGCGCGGCTGTCGCACGAGGTTCTGAAGGATTTCACCCTCGGGCTCACAGTGTTCGACCGGTTCGACAGCCGGCCGCCCGTGACCGCGTCCAAGAACGACTTCGGCGTGACGTTCACGGCGGGGTGGACGTTCTAGCGAAACGATTATTTGGCAGCGGGTGGCGGATCGAGCGCTGCGTTGAGCAGTGCCGCGAGCCGGTATCCCGCGAGCGCGCCCTGCCGCTCCGCGACGTCGAATGCGGTCCGATCGTAGGCGGGGGGCGGCGCGGCCCCCTGGGTGAGCCCCGCATACACCACCGTTTGGGCAAGCGCGAGCCCTTCCCGCTGCCACTGCGCGACGTCGCTCGTAGCTCCCGCGCCATCGAACGACGCCTGCGTATAGCGCCGCTCGACCTCGCGCGCCGCGCGCGTCGCGTAGGCGAACGAATCCTCGCCCGCGCCCGGCGCGATTGCGCGGTCGATCATCTCGTCCCAATACGCGTGCAGCCGGACGCTGTCCGACAGGTAGAACAGGTTGCCGCCCTGGTCCCCCCGTGGTAGCGGGTGTTCGGGCGTGACCCGGGAGCTGCAATGGAGCGGTTGGTGGATGTCGCCGACGAGATGCAGTAGCCAGGCGAGCGCGATCGCCTTCGTCGTGTCGGCTGAGTTCGGATCGACGAGCGTAGCGCGGAACGCCGCGATGCGCTCCCCCGCGTTCACGGGACCGGGGCCCGCGCCGGGCAAATCGTGCGGCCGTCCGTCGACGACGTCCCAATAGAAATCCGCATAGTGCCAGGTGGGCTGGTTGTACACATGCCAGGCTCGGGCGCGATTGCGGACGAGATCGGCCCATGTCGCGGCGTTCAGGAACAGCGCGCGATCGCGCTCCGCGTCGCTCCCTCCCTCAGGGCCCGGCCGCAGGGAAGCGAGGCTCGCGACGGGCGGCCCGTGCAGGATCAACGCGATCGCTCGCGTCCGGGCCCGCGCCGTCATGTGATCCCAGGCGATCTCGGCTATGATGCGGTGGCCCGGAGGGTCCCACGTGCTTGCCAGCGTCGACAACACGACGAGACCCGCGCTGATCAGTGAGCGTAGCGGTTTCACTCTCTTCCTTTCTTTATTGGAGCACCTAAGGACCTGCGTGTTGCGTGCGCACCGGCCTAGAATGTTCGATCCGAGGCGGGCGTGTGTCATCATTTGCTTGCCGCCTTGTGCTTTTTTTCACGTTCCCTCGAGCCTGATCCGATCCGGGAACCCTACTCATCCGCATGGGTTTCAGAAATACATGTCCTGCCGTCGTACTCGTCGCATCGGAGTGCTACCATGCGTGTCCAAGATCTGCTCGAGCGCAAGCCATCTACCCTGATCACCATCGATGTTGACGGTAGCGTCGAACAAGCGGTTCATCTGTTGATGTTGCACAATATCGGCGGCCTTCCCGTCGTCGTGAACGGCGGCCGCCTCGTGGGCTTCGTGGCCGAGCGCGATATTGTGCGCGCGGTCGGGCGCCGGTCGTGGAACGCGCTCGATGTACGCATGCGCGAGATCATGCGGCCCGCCGCCACGTGCCAGGTGGATGAGAGTCTGTACGACGTGATGCGCCGCATGACCAGCGAGCGCCAGCGCCACCTGGTCGTCGAAGAGGATGGCCGGCCGATCGGCGTGATCTCGGTCGGGGATATCGTAAAACAGGTGCTGGAGCAGCTCGAGACCGAAGCCGGGGTCCTGCGGGACTATGTCGCGGCGCACCGCGCGGGGCGAGGCTGAGACAGCCTGCGCTCACGTAGCGCCGAACTGTCGCTCCAGCTCGTCTCGGCTCGGCCGCTTCATCGCGTGCTCGTAGACGTGGATCTCAAACCGGCTGCCTCGCGGCAGCGGCATGGGCCGCCCGTCGAGAAACCGAAAGTCGGAGAGCTGGCAGCCATCCCACGTCGCAGTACCTTCCACGGCCAGACAGGTAGGATCGATTCGCGTTACGGATACGCGGTATGCCATGCAGGGATTCCGCTGGAGACTGTCACAACCAAACGCGCCACTCCCACGCGCGCCATAAGACGGATGTAACGAACGTATCAAGAACGTGTGAAGAGTCGGTGAACTGCACCATTCGCACGGCCACCGCCGCCGATCTCCCGGCGGTTGGCCGCCTTGCGGTCCTCCTGGTTCGCCTGCATCACGACCTCGATGCTGCGCGCTTCATTGCCCCCACGTCGAGCACGGAGTCCGCCTACAGCGCGTTTCTCGGCTCCCAACTCGACACGCCTCGGATCGTGGTGCTCGTGGCCCTCGAGGACGATCACGTGGTCGGCTACACCTATGCCGGCGTGGAGGGGACGGACTACATGTCGCTGCGCGGGCCGGCCGGAGTCCTGTATGACATTGTGGTCGATCCCGCGAGCCGCCGTCACGGCATCGGACGCGCGTTACTCGACGCCACCATCGCCGCGCTGGCCTCGCGGGGTGCACGCCAGGTTGTGCTCTCGACGGCCGTGGGGAATGAATCTGCGGAACGGTTGTTCAGTCGCGCCGGGTTCCGGCGCACCATGACTGAAATGACTCGCGAGCTCGATGACGTAATACCCTAGTCACCCCCGGGGCTTTCCGTGTGGTTGCCGGGTTGCGCCCTACCGGTAGGTTTGGCGGCCCGTGTTGCCAGATGCAACTGCTCGGACTGCGCGAGCTGCTCCGAATTACGAAGTTCTGACCACGTCCAGGTCCGCCCCGGCGTGGCGGCAGAGTCTCGTGCGTCCCGAGACGTCACGCCGGGCGCTCTCCCTGTGGATCACGACCGCACGCGCGCTGGCGGCGCTCGTCGGGATCGCGGTGCCGCTCCTGCTCGTGCGCGTGTTCGACCAGACCACGTTCGGCTACTACAAGGAATTGTTTCTGATTGCGGGCACGGCGGTGCCGCTCTTGTGCCTCGGAGTGCCGGCCAGCGTGTTCTATCTCGGTCCGCGCCACACCGCTCAGGGTCCGCGTCTCCTCGTGCAATCGGCGGCGTTGCTCGGTCTTTCAGGGATAAGCGGCGCGGGGGCGCTGCTCCTGTTTGCCGGCGGGCTCCAGCATTTTTTCCACGCGCCGCTCGCGCGCTACGTCCCGTGGCTCGCCGCCTTCGTGGCGCTCGCGGTCCCGGCCGCGCTCTTACCGGTGGCGGCCATCGTGGATCGACGGTCGCGTCTCGCGGCGCTCATCGTGACCGGATCAGGCCTGCTGTACGCCGCGGCACTGATGCTCGCCGCCTGGTTGACCGCGGACCTGGGCGCGGTCATGACCGCGGCGTGCGGCGTGATGCTGCTCGAGGTCGTGGCGCTCGTGGCCTATCTCGCGTGGCGCGCGAGCTCGAGCCGTGGCGCTCCCGTCGTGCCGCTCGTGCGCGCGCAGCTCGCCTACGCGCTGCCGTTTGCCGCGGCCGCGCTCGTGGGGTTGCTGCGCGACCGGCTGCACGCGTTCTACGTCGGCTCCACGATGACCGCGGGGCAGTTCGCCGTGTACGCCGTTGGTCTGATCCAGATCCCGGTGCTCGACCACGTGACCCAGACCGTCGGCGAAGTCGTAGTGCTCGAGAACACGGGCCACTACTCCGCGGGGCACCTTGCCGAGGCGCGTGCGACCTGGCAGCGCGCCGCGGTCGCACTGGCCACGCTGATCTTCCCGGTGTTCGCAATCGGTGAAGTGTTTGCGCCCGAGGCGATCGCGGTCCTGTTTGGACCGGCGTACGGCGGGGCGGTGCCCGTGCTCCGGATCAATCTGCTGCTCCTGCCGCTCGAGGTGCTGCTCGCGTCGCCGCTGTTGCGCGCGACCGCCGACGTGCGAATGATGGTCGGCGCCGACCTCGCTTCGCTTGCGGTGGCGATGATCACGCTGGTCCCGTTGGCGCATGCGTTCGGCCCCGCCGGCGCGGTGGCCAGCCTGGTTGCCGGATTCGCGACGTTCTCGCTCGTCGCCTCGCTCCGCAATGCGGCTCGTCTCGAGCTGCGCCTGGTGCGATTCCTTCCCTGGGGCGAGCTCGCGAAGCTGCTCGCCGTCGCCGCCGGCACCGTGTGCATCGCTCGGCTTATGGTGTCCGCGGCTGCCCCGGTGTGGCGCGTCGTGGCGGGTCCCGCCATCGTGCTCGCGCTCTACGGCATAATCGTGTGGCGCTCTGGTTTGCTGCCCGCGGCGGATCGCACCTGGGTGCGCGAGCTGCTGCGCCGTGTGAGGTCGCGTTATGCACGCGGCTAATCCTGTCCTACTCGCGGTCGCGACCGTTCCCCCCTGGCCGCTCATCAACGGCTACGCCATCCGGGTATTTCATCTTTTGCGGGAGCTCTCGGAGCATTGGCGCATCGTGCTCATCGCTCCGTCTTCGGCAACCGCGCTGCCCGAGGCGCTCCGGTCCCGCCTGCAAGCCTACGTCCAGGTCGCGATGGGCGCGCGCTGGACTTCGCTCCCTTCGCAATTCGAGACGGTGCCGCTCGAGCGCGCCACCGCGGCATCGGTCGAGGAATGGAAGCCGCGGGCCGTGTTGCTGTGGCATGGCGCCGAGTTTCTGGGCTTCACGCGCCGCTTTCCACCGGCCGTCGCGGATCGCATCGATTGCCTGGCGCTGGCGGCGTGGCGCAGCCGGCACCACGCGCGGACCAAGCGGGAATGGTTCTCGGCGCTGAACACCCTGCGAGCCCATGCGTTCTACGAACGCCGGGTGGTGCGAGGGCTGTCGGCGACGGTCGTAGTGGGCGAGGACGACGCCCGCGCGCTGCGGCGCATCGCGCATCGCCAAACCATTCACACGATCCCGAATGGCGTTGCGGCGCCGTTGGAACTGATGGAGAGTGAAGAGTGGGGCGGGGAGGGTTCGACGCCCACCGTGGCCTTCACAGGGGTGCTCGATTATCCACCCAACGTGGATGCCGGCTGCGAATTTGCGGGCAGCGTCTGGCCCGACATCCGCGCCGCGGTGCCGGGGGCGCGCTTCGTGATCGCCGGACGACAACCGCTCGAGCGCGTGCGTGCCCTCGCCGCTCAGGACGGCGTCGAAGTGCGCGCCGACGTGCCGGACATGTATCGCGTGTTACGCGAGGCCTGGGTGGTGGTGGCCCCGATGGTGTGTGGGTCCGGGATCAAGAACAAGGTGCTCGAGGCGTGGGCCGCTGCCCGCCCCGTGGCCATGACTTCGCTCGCCACGAACGGCCTCACGCTGCCCCCCGATGCGCGGGACCTGGTGGCCAGCGACATCCAGCGGCTGGGCGGTGTGGTCGTCGATCTGTTGCGGCACGCCGAGCGGCGGCGGCGGCTCGGTCTGGCGATGCGCGAGCAGGTGTTGCGCTCGCACCAGTGGGGGAACGCCGCGGCCAACCTATCGGCGCTGCTGCACACGGTCTCGACGTAGCAAGAGTTGATCACAGCCTCCCTCCTCCACCGGTCGGTCTGCGGTGTAGTGAGAAGGAACCATCAGAGGCGAGTTGCTATTGCTGCAAGGCCCGCGAACCCTCCCTATCCCAAGCGCACATCTGGCTGCATACTCTTGCGCAACCAGCGAGTGGAGTAGCGTTGTGGGTTCAGGGAATGTCAGCCGCAGCAGTGAATCCCTTTACACGAAGCGACGCGATCACGTGATCCGTTCGTCTCGCGGACGATGCGCGCTCATCGTTGCCGCGCTGCTCGTCCTGGCGAGCCCGCTGCGTGCGCAACACGGGCTGGACTCATTGGATCGCGCGGATAGCATCGCGGATGACTCGCTGTGGAATTCGGTATTGCACAAGGTATACGGGCCGGCGGCCGACACCATGAGGCCGGCGCGCGCGCCGGTTCCCGCTCCCGCTCCCGCTGCCGTCGCTCCGGCCAAGCCCGCCGCCGCGCCGGCTGCTGCAGCGGCCGCCGGCGCAGCAGCTGGCGCCGCAGCCGCCTCCGCCAGCCATCCTGCCGCGCTGGATTCAGTCACCGCGGCCCAGTGGGGCCAGCAGACGTGGAAGAGCCGGCAATGCGGCGGCTGCCACCAGCTCGGCCGCGACCAAGCGACCGGTCCCAATCTCATCGGCGTCACCAACCGGCGCACGACTCAGTGGTTGCAAAACTGGCTCAAGAACCCGGTCAGAATGGCTCGAGACGACCCGACCGGGGCGGACCTGAAGAGGCAGTATGGCTCGCAGATGCCCAACCTGGGGCTGAATGATCAGGACATCGAGGGACTGATCATTTTCCTCGATCGCGAGTCGAAGGCACGGGCGCAGAAGCACAAGCCTGCTCCGGCGGCGCCAGCGGTGGCCGCAACGGCCGCGGCGGCGACTGCCGCATCGGGTAAGTCCGCCCCCGCGGCACCCCCAGCGGCCGCCCCGGTAGCGGCAGCCCCCGCACCCGCCGCACCGGCCAAGCCCGCACCCGCACCGGCAGCACCAGCCGCGGCCACTGCCGCTCCGGCTGCCGCCGCAGCAGCCGCTGCTGCTCCAGCTCCTGCTCCTGCTCCTGCTCCTGCTCCTGCTCCTGCTGCTGTGCCCGCTCCCGTCTCTCATCGCGCCGCCGATACGGCGGCGAGCTATGCCGCCTCGCTCGATTCGGCGAATGAGGCCCATTGGGGCCAGCGGGCGTGGAACAGCCGGCAGTGCTCCGGCTGCCACGAGCTGGGCCGCGATCAATCGAGCGGGCCCAATCTCATTGGGGTCACCCAACGGCGCACAACCGAATGGTTGCGGAAGTGGCTCAAAAACCCCGTGACAATGGCACAGGACGACCCCATCGCGATGGACCTGAAGAAGAAGTACGGCTCGCAGATGCCGAACCTGCAGCTGACTGATCAGGACATCGAAGGCTTGATCATTTTTCTGGATCGCGAGACGAAAGCGCGGGGGAAGAAATGAAATGCGCGGTTACGATCGCCGCGTGGGGTAACGACGATCGCGCTTACCCAGGGTTTGCTTTCGCCAGCTCCTGAATCCTGAGACGCTGTGTGTCGCTCACCATATCACGATTCACGACATCCGCGAAAATTCGCGCGACGAACGCGTAGCCGAGCACATCCGCCGTGATCCACTGCTTCCATTCAAGATCGTCGAGCGCGGCGAGGACTCTGTCGCGGGCGAGCTCGGCGGCACGCTCGAGGACGGAGCGGGGAACGCGTTTCCCTGTCACGGCCAGCACGGTGAGCACCTTCTGCGCGTCCGGGTTGGCACGTCCGAACATGATGCGAATCGCGCCCACGACGTTGTCAGGAAGGTCGCCGGGGAAAGTCTCATCGAGCGTTTGCCCCGGGCGGGGCCAGCCGTCCCGTACGCCTTCCAGCTCGAGGCCCGAAGCGATGGCATCGAGCAAGGCGACGGCGAGCAGCGGAATTCCCGCCGAATCCGCCGCCACCCGGCGTGCAATCCGATCGCGCCGCTCGGCATCACGGGCGGTCTCGCTCAATGAGAGAGTCCATTGCGTCATACGGCGGATCGCATCCAGCGAGAGCGGGCCCAGGCGCACGGTGGCGCCTGCCACCTCGCGGCCGAGGCGCGCTCGCAACTCCTCGAGCTCTGGTCGCGGTGGTGGCTGCCGTGTCGTCGTGACGACGAGCGCGATCCGTGCCGGCCAGGGATTGCGTAATGTCGCGACGATGGCGAGCAGCGATTCCCGATCGAGCCACTGCGCGTCGTCGAGCACCATCACCAGCGGTTGCTCCTCGGCGATTGCCTGTACGATCTCGTCGAGCGCGGGGGAGAGCCGGTCAGGACGCGCGGCCGCATCACGCAACACGGCGAGCGCCGCGGGCGCGGCGCCGGCGACACCGGGCGCCGTGAGGAGGCCATCGCGACACAGTCCGAGCAGCCCGCTGAATGGACTGCCGAGGTCAGCCTCGACGGCTCGAATTTGGACAACTACCGCACCATCGACCCGTGCCCGAGCGGCCAACTCGGCGACAAGGCGAGTCTTTCCCATCCCGGGGTCGCCTTCGACGATCAAGATGCTGCGGCGTGAGTGCCTCACGCAGGCCCGCCACCCGCCGACGAGCCGCTCCAGTGCCTCTACGCGATCCTCGAGCGGCGCCCGGCGCGCGGGCTCGGTTCCCGGTCGAGCGGCCGTCGGTGATTCCCTTTCCCTGCTTCCCCACCCCCGCTTGATTCGGTTCGCCAGGGCGACAGTTTCGGCACTGGGTGCCGCTCCGAGCTGGTCCGCGAGCTTTGCCTCGAATTGCTCGTAGACATGGAGCGCTCGGGCGCGGTGATCGCACATTGCATACACGCTCATGGCGGTGCGGACCGCCGGCTCGTACAGGGCATCGACCTGTAACGACTGATCGCTGACCGGCTCGGCTTCATGCGACCGGCCCAGGTCGAACAGCTCGCTCGCCCGCCGCGTGAGGACGTCCACGACGCGACGCGCGACCGCGGCACGTTCCGCGGCGAGCCAGTCTTCGAATTCTGGCGCGTCCTTGAGATACAGCCCGGCAAGGAATACACATTCGCCCTGTTGCGCGATCAGTTCGGTTGCTTGCTTCCAATCCCCGATGCCCGCCAGACACTCGAGCCGCTCGATGTCGAGCTCGATAGCTCCCGAAGTGAGCACCAGGCGCTCCCCGTCAGTGGTGAGACCCTTCTCGTCCAGTGGCAGCTTTCGGCGCAGCGTCTTGAGCGCCTCGTTAAGCGAGCCTTTCGCCTTGTGCTCAGGCTTGTCGGCCCAGAGCATTCCGATGACGTGATCGCGCGTCCGTGTGCGTCTTGGCGAGCGCGCCAGGTAGACGAGCAACGCGAAATTCTTTTTCCATGTGAGCTCGGTATCAGGGTCCCTGCCGTCGATCCTGAGCCCCCACGTGCCGATGGTACGACACTCGATCATGCGGCGAGCCGCCTCATGGAATTCCCGAGGCGGCCCATGATACAGGCGGGTGAACATCGCGAAGGGGTGATCACTCTTTCCGACCGGTGCAGTGAAGAGTCGTGACGCGCTCGCGCGCCACGCCTACACGCTCGCGATAGGGACTCGGTGCCGCTGCCCAGTTGCGGATTACGGCCTCGTACGCGCGGCACTGCTCCAGTGGTTCCGATCGCGCAGAGCCCAAACCAGCCAACTGCCAGCGAGCTAACGTCCCGAACGCCCAATCGACCTCGGCGGCTTGCGGCAAACCGGCAGGAACGCCAACGAGATCGTCGTGTTGATACCAGCGGAGCTCCCTGCGCGCCCCGATGGTATCCCCCAGCGCGATGCGCCAGCGTGCCCGCCGCAGCCGCACCACGGCGCGAAAGAATGGATCCATTCCACTGCGGGCGACTGAATCCACCAGAATCCCGTCGGTGAGCGCCAGCGCCTCCAGACTGCGACCCTGCCCCGCCAGCGAATCGGCTTGAACGACGAGCGCGAGCGGGGGAGACGCGAGGCCGTGCCAATCCGAACGCTCGCCCGACGAGGACAGCATGTGCCCCAACATGGCACGCATCCACATGGCGCGCTGCCGAAGCTGCTCGGGTGCGGCATCGCGCATCGTATACGGATGCAGTTGCCGGGCTGCAGCGGCCGGCGAGATCGCGCCCGAATCCACCAACGCGAGCGCGCCATCGAGTTCGATGGCGAACAGCGCGATCCCGGGGTCGGGGGACGCTTCCACCAGACGGGCTGCGGTCTCGCGCGCCCCCTCCACTTCTCCCGTCGCGACGAGGCCCAGCACTTCCGCGATCAGCCCCGAACGGTTGAGGTCACCCGAAGAGTCTGCGGCCATTGCCCGGCCCAACGCGATAGCGCCGCGCGGGGCATCGAAGCTGGGAAGGAGGCGCGGACCAGCGCCGAAATCGCGGTAATCGCGAATCGTAGGGTCCGCAAACAACCGAGCATTACGTCGCGCGCCTTCCTCGGGCGAGAGAAATCGCCACGCGAACCCCAGATCGAGGAGCGTTCGCAACACGTGTGTGAATGGATCGGCTCCGCTCCCCGGTCCGCCGAGCGCCGCCAGCGCTCGCGCGGCACCGAGCGAATCGCCTTCGGCCGTCAGCGCCCACGCCAGATGCTCCCAGGCCGGTCCGAAGTTCTTGCGCAACCGCACCGCCTCTTCGAGCGGGGCAATAGCCTCGGCGCGCTCATGGCCCAACAGGGGCCCGCGATGGAACAGCTCATCGCCGTACTGAAACCAGCCGAGCAGGAACTGCGGGGATCGATCCGTGAGGGCCCGCAGCGTGTCGAGTCGCGCGGCCAGCGGCAGGACGGTTGCGCGGATCAGA
>Ga0335082_10005169_pt1 | contig 14247 bp, 11 predicted proteins | sample Lox_Sample_41_FD_206718 | JGI IMG/M metagenome (GOLD analysis project Ga0335082, IMG submission 206718) | Soil microbial communities from Loxahatchee National Wildlife Refuge, Florida, United States - Lox_Sample_4.1 | ecosystem: Environmental > Terrestrial > Soil > Wetlands | place: USA...
CAGGAGCGGCCTGTTGTACTTGCGCAGAACAACGGCGCGGAAAAGCTCGACGCCCTCAAGCAACGTGACGAAGAGCTCAAGTCCGCACGCGACGAGCAACGCAAATCGGCCGAAGCCGAAGCGGCACTTAAACGGGAGATCGAACAGATCGGCGCCGATCGGAGCAAGCTCAATCAGGATCTGATTGATACCGCTGCGCGGCTGCGGGGCGTTGAATCCAAAATTGCGGAAACCCAGGACAGGCTCAAACCGCTCGACGACAACGAGCGCAATATTCGCAAGTCGCTCGACGGCCGCCGCGCGGTCATTGGCGAAGTACTGGCTGCCCTTCAGCGTATCGGACGCCGTCCACCTCCGGCCCTGATCGCAAGTCCGGAAGATGCGTTGCAGTCAGTTCGCACGGCCATGGTGCTCGGCGCGGTATTGCCGGAAATGCGGCATGAGGTGGAAGCGCTGGCAAACGACCTTTCCGAGCTGTTTGTCGTACGCAAGAAGATTGACGCCGAACGCGATCAACTAAAGGCCGAGATGGCTTCGCTCGATGGTGAACAAGCCCGCATGAGTGCGCTGGTGGAAGAACGTCAGAAGCAATTGGGCGAACGTGAGAAGGCACTCGACGCGGAGCGGACCCGCACCGGAAATCTGGCGCGTCAGGTCGACAATCTCAAAGATTTGATCGCCAAGCTCGAACAGGGCCTCGACCCGGCGACCCGCGAGGCGCGCGAGGCCGCCCGCTCGGACAGCCGCCCCGCGCTGTCGGCATTCCGCGATCCCGGCCGCCTTGCGCCGGCCATCGCCTTCGCGTCATTGCGCGGACAAGTTCCGATTCCGGTTAATGGCGTCAAGTTGAAGGAATTTGGCGCGCCAGACGGCAATGGCGGGGCAGAAAAGGGCCTTTCCATAGCAACTCGCGCCGGGGCGCAGGTTATCGCGCCGGGCGATGGCTGGGTGGTATATTCCGGTCCATTCCGGTCATATGGCCAACTCTTGATCCTTAATGTCGGCGGCGGCTATCATGTCTTGCTCGCTGGGATGGATCGGATATCAGTTGATCTCGGACAGTTCGTGCTGGCCGGGGAACCCGTTGCAGTTATGGGAAATGGCTCCCATATCGCCGCTATCCTAGCGACAGGTTCCAGCCAACCAGTGCTCTACGTTGAATTTCGAAAGGACGGGGTTCCCGTCGATCCAGGCCCATGGTGGGCAGCTGGCGAAGGCGAAAAGGTTCGCGGATGATGCGCAAGACCTCACTCATTCTCCTCGGTGCGGCGGTGGGAGCGGCAATGACGCTGCTCGCGGTTCAGCCGCACATTGTACTTGTTGGCGCGACTGCCAAAGCAGCAGCGGCGGATACCTACCGGCAGCTCAATCTGTTCGGTGATGTATTCGAGCGCGTGCGAGCCGATTACGTCGAGAAGCCGGACGACAGCAAACTGATCGAGACTGCGATCAATGGAATGCTGGCCGGGCTTGATCCGCACTCGAGCTACATGGACGCCAAGAGTTTCCGCGACATGCAGGTACAGACCCGCGGCGAATTCGGCGGCCTCGGCATCGAAGTCACCATGGAGGATGGCCTGATCAAGGTCGTGGCGCCGATCGACGAGACGCCCGCCGCCAAGGCCGGCATCATGGCGAATGACATCATCACCAAGCTCGACGACGAGCAGGTGCAGGGCCTGACACTTAACCAGGCCGTCGAAAAGATGCGTGGGCCGGTGAATACCAAGATCAAGCTCACCATCATGCGCAAAGGTCAGGACAAGCCGATCGAAGTGTCGATCACGCGCGACGTCATCCGGGTGCGCTCGGTGCGCTCGCAGTCCGAAGGCGATGATGTCGGGTATATCCGGCTCACGCAATTCAATGAGCAGACCACCGAAGGTCTGAAGAAAGCGATCTCCGACATCAGCGCGAAGATCTCCGACGACAAACTCAAAGGTTACGTTCTCGACCTGCGCAACAATCCGGGCGGCCTGCTCGATCAGGCGATATCGGTATCGGATGCCTTCCTGCAAAAAGGCGAGATCGTATCGACCCGTGGCCGCAATGCAGAGGAAACCCAGCGATTCAATGCACGGCCCGGCGACTTGACGAAAAACAAACCGCTCATCGTTTTGATCAATGGCGGCTCGGCTTCTGCGTCGGAAATCGTCGCCGGTGCCTTGCAGGATCACAAACGGGCGACCGTCGTCGGCACCCGCTCGTTCGGCAAAGGCTCGGTGCAAACGATTATTCCTCTCGGCTCGGGCAATGGCGCGCTGCGGCTGACGACGGCGCGCTATTTCACGCCTTCGGGCCGTTCGATCCAGGCGAAGGGCATTTCGCCTGACATTGAGGTTCTCCAGGACGTGCCAGAAGACCTCAAGGCGAAGACCGATACCAAAGGCGAGGCTTCGTTACGCGGTCACCTCAAGGGCGATGAAGGCAAAGAGCAGACTGGCTCGCAGTCCTACATTCCACCGGACCAAAAGAACGACAAGGCGCTCAACATGGCGCTCGACCTCCTGCGCGGTACCCAGGTGAATTCGGCGTTCCCCCCGAATTCCAAGGCGCCGGTACCAAACTAAGCGCAAGTGGAACTTCGGTGATTATTGCGGGGCGGCCAAAAGGCCGCCCCGATCATTTTTGCCGCTCAAAAGCAACGCGCGATATGCGCCAGACCGGCATGCAGCAATCCCAGCGTGTAAACGTCGCGTGCTAGACTTCTGTGATGATTCGCGAGGATCCCGCGCCGTGGCACCGGACGATCTGAACGCCCCCCTCGGCCAGGCCAAACGCAAACGGCTGCCTAATCTCCCCGGCACTGCGCCGCAATGGCTGGCCGGGGTGCTGGGGTTATCCGGCCTAGTCGTGGTCGCATGGGCAGCTTTCGTCAAAGATCCGCTGGGTGGCGAGCCGGTAGCGGTCGTGGCAACCAAGCAGCCGGCGGCGGTGAAAACCGAGCGGGACAGCGACAAGGACGGAAAGCAACACGCGCGTCATGACGGCCTTCCATCCGCCGCGCCCGATTCGGTGGCGGCGCCATCTCCGGCGCCCGGATCGAGGACAGTCACGATCATCGACGGTTCCAGCGGTGCAAGACAGCAGGTCACGATTCCCGGGAATGCGGCCGGGGCAAGCGCGTTGCTCGATCCCAAGCTGCTCGAAGCCACGCGACATGGTTCAATTCCGAAAATCGGACCTGATGGCACGCGCCCGTCGGCCCGCTTTGCGCACCCGCGCCCGGTGCCGGCGAACAAAAAGGATATTCCGGTCATTGCCATTGTCGTTGGCGGGCTCGGAATCAGCGCCTCCGGCACCGCCGATGCTTTTTCAAAATTGCCGGCGACGGTGACTTTCGCGTTGGCGCCGTATGGCGCGGACCTGGAAAAGCTCGCCGAGCGCGCCCGGGCCGACGAGCACGAAGTGCTGCTGCAAGTCCCGATGGAGCCATTCGACTATCCGGACAATGACCCTGGTCCACAAACGTTGCTGACCTCCCTGTCATCGGAACAGAATATCGACCGGCTGCATTGGTTGATGAGCCGATTCCAGGGCTATGTCGGCATCATGAGCAACATGGGTGCGCGCTTTACCGCCTCCGAGCAAGCGCTGGCACCCGTGCTGCAAGACACAGCCAAGCGCGGACTTATTTTTGTCGACGACGGCTCGTCAGCCCGCAGCATTGCGAGCCAGCTGGCCGGCAGTCACAATCTGCCCTTTGCCAAAGCCGACATTGTCCTCGATATGGTCCCGACGCCGGTTGAGATCGATCGTGCGCTTGCACGCCTCGAGATGCGGGCCCGTGAAACCGGAACGGCAGTCGGATTTGCCACTGCGCAACCCGCGACCATCGCGCGGATTGCCGAATGGGCGAAGAAGGTGGAAGCCCGCGGCTTCATCCTGGAGCCGATTACCATGGTGGCGATCAAGGCCAAGTCGTCGTAACGTCATTTCTGAGCGCAAAAAACGCGACTGAAATAACGGAAAGAAAATGCCCCCCCATGAATCGCTGCCGTATCGGCCTTGCGCCGGCATGATGGTGCTCAACCGTGCCGGACTCGTTTTCATTGGACGGCGCACGGAAGGACCCGAGCACGTCGACCTCACCCACGTATGGCAGATGCCGCAAGGCGGCATTGACGAAAACGAGGATCCATACGCAGCAGCGCTTCGCGAGCTGAACGAAGAAACCGGCATCTGTTCCGTCGAAAAGCTCGGAGAGATCGCGGAATGGGTCAACTACGATCTTCCGAGGGAGGTCGCAAAAGAAGCGTGGGGCGGAAAATATCGCGGCCAGAAACAGAAATGGTATGCGCTGCGTTTCACCGGCAATGAGAGCGAGATCGATATCGCCCAATCCGGAAGCGGTCACAAACCTGAATTCGTCGAGTGGCGCTGGGTGGCAATGCAGGAATTGCCGGACCTGGTGATCCCGTTCAAGCGGCACATCTACGTACGTGTCGTCAAAGAATTCGAACGGTTCGCGCGCTGAAACGCGGCGGTACTAGTGCATCGCCGTGCCGGTCAGGTGCCGGTCAACTTCCTTGAAATGATCGAGCTGTGTGATCAGCTTGTCGAGATCGGAACCTTGCTCCGACTTGGCGATGCGGCTCTCGAGCTCGCTGATACGCGCCGTGATCGTGGTGCGATCGATGTCCTCGACTGCCTCAGCGACGTCGGCCAGCACCGTCAAGCCTTCCGCCGATACTTCAGCGAAGCCGCCGAGCACGACGATTTTCTGCGCGCCGCCGCTGCCGTGGACGGTGAGAATACCCGGGCGAAGCGTCGTGACCATCGGCGCGTGTTCGGCCAGCACGCCAAACTCGCCCTCTGCGCCGGGAACATCGACCTGCTCCACCTCGCCCGAAAACAGCAGCTTCTGCGGCGAAACCAGTTCGAAATGGAAATTGGCCATGGCGCGCTATCGTCCCCGGCTCAGGCGGCTTCCGCCGCGAGCTTCTTGCCCTTCTCGACCGCCTCTTCAATGGTGCCGACCATGTAGAAGGCAGCCTCCGGCAGGTGGTCATACTTGCCTTCGCACAGGCCTTTGAAGCCCTTGATGGTATCGGCAAGATCAACAAGTTTTCCGGGCGAACCGGTGAACACCTCGGCCACGTGGAACGGCTGGGAGAGGAAGCGCTCGATCTTGCGGGCGCGCGCGACCGCCGTCTTGTCGTCTTCCGAGAGTTCATCCATGCCGAGAATGGCGATGATGTCCTGCAACGCCTTGTAGCGCTGAAGGATCTGCTGCACCTGCCGTGCCACCGCGTAGTGTTCTTCGCCGACGACCAGCGGCGACAGCATGCGCGAGGTGGAGTCGAGCGGGTCGACCGCCGGGTAGATGCCCTTGGCGGCGATGTCGCGTGACAGCACGGTGGTGGCGTCGAGATGCGCGAACGACGTCGCCGGTGCCGGGTCGGTCAAGTCGTCGGCCGGCACGTAGATCGCCTGCACGGATGTCACCGAACCTTTGGTCGTGGTCGTAATGCGCTCCTGCAGCGCACCCATGTCGGTGGCGAGCGTCGGCTGATAGCCCACCGCCGAAGGAATACGGCCGAGCAGCGCCGACACTTCCGAACCGGCTTGCGTGAAGCGGAAGATATTGTCGACGAAGAACAGCACGTCCTGACCTTGATCGCGGAAATGTTCCGCCACCGTCAGTCCGGACAGGCCGACGCGCGCACGCGCGCCGGGCGGCTCGTTCATCTGGCCGTACACCAGCGCGCATTTTGAGCCCTCAACCGAGCCCTTGTGCGGATCCTTGTTGACGCCCGACTCGATCATCTCGTGGTAGAGGTCGTTGCCTTCGCGGGTACGCTCGCCCACGCCGGCGAATACCGAGTAGCCGCCGTGCGCCTTGGCGACGTTGTTGATCAGCTCCATGATCAGCACGGTCTTGCCGACACCGGCGCCGCCGAACAGACCGATCTTGCCGCCCTTGGCGTAAGGCGCGAGCAGATCGACGACCTTGATGCCGGTGACCAGAATCTGCGCCTCGGTGGATTGTTCCGTGTAGGTCGGAGCTTCCTGATGGATCGCGCGCTTGGCCTTGGCGTTGACCGGGCCTGCTTCATCGACCGGGTCGCCGATCACGTTGATGATGCGGCCGAGCAATTCCGGTCCGACCGGGACTTCAATCGGCTGGCCGGTATCGGTGACTTCCTGCCCGCGCACCAGACCTTCGGATGAGTCCATCGCGATGGTGCGCACCGTCGACTCGCCAAGATGCTGGGCGACTTCCAGCACCAGGCGGTTGCCGCCATTCGTCGTCTCGAGTGCGTTCAGGATCGCCGGCAGATGCGTTTCGAACTGCACGTCGACGACGGCGCCGATGACTTGCGTGATTTTTCCGACTGCGTTGGGTGTGGCCATGTCGTCCTCGTTACAGAATTAGAGCGCCTCGGCGCCGGAGATGATTTCGATCAACTCCTTGGTGATCATCGCCTGGCGGGTGCGGTTATAGGTGAGTGTCTGCTTGCGGATCATCTCGCCGGCGTTGCGGGTGGCATTGTCCATGGCGCTCATGCGCGCACCCTGCTCAGATGCGGCGTTTTCCAGAAGCGCGCGGAACACTTGCACCGAAAGATTGCGCGGCAACAGCTCGGCGAGGATTTCTTCCTCCTCCGGCTCGTATTCGTAAGCTGCGGCTGGCCCCGCCTCGCCGGCTTTTTCGAACACCGGCGGAATAATCTGTTGCGCCGTCGGAATCTGTGCGATCACCGACTTGAAGCGCGAGAAGAATAATGTGCAGACATCGAAGGCACCTTGCTCGAAAAGCGCAATCACCTTCTTGGCGATCATGTCGGCCTGCTCGAAGCCGATGGTGCGCACGCCACGCAACTCAATCGTTTCGATGATCTGCTTGCTATAGAGCCGGCGCAACTGGTCATAACCCTTGCGGCCGACGCACAGAATCTTGACCTCTTTGCCCTCATTGATCAGGGCGTTGGCTTTCTCGCGGGCCAGCCGCACGATCGACGAATTGAACGGGCCGCACAGACCACGCTCCGCGGTGCAGACAACCAGCAGATTCACCTTGTCATTGCCGGTGCCGGCAAGCAGCCTGGGCGCGGAATCGCTGCCCGCCACTGCAGATGCGATCGAGCCCAGCACCTTCCCCATACGCTCGGCGTAAGGACGCGCAGCCTCCGCCGCCGTCTGAGCGCGACGCAGCTTCGACGCCGCGACCATTTGCATGGCCTTGGTGATCTTCTGCGTCGCCTTGGTTGCGGCGATGCGAACACGCATGTCCTTGAGGCTGGCCATATCTTCTCAGTCGTTCTTAGCCGTTCTACTCATCTCTCTTCTTTGTCACGCCCGGCCTTGTGCCGGGCATCTCGCTTAGGAGGGCACTGTGCCCAACTCATGGGGATGGCCGCGACAAGCCCGGCCATGACAGCTTACGTGAAAGTCTTGGCGTAGCCGTCGACCGCGGCCTTGAGCTTGGCTGCATCGGCATCCGACAAATCGCCGCTCTTGCGGATGCTGTCGAGCAAGTCAGCGTGCTTGGTGCGCATCAGCGTTAGCAAACCGCTTTCGAATGCGCGCACGCGCGCGACCTCGAGCGGATCGAGGTAGCCGTTGACGCCGGCATAGATCACGCAGACCTGCTCTTCCATCTTCAGGGGCGAGAACTGCGGTTGCTTGAGAAGCTCGGTCAGCCGCGCGCCGCGATTGAGCAGGCGCTGGGTCGTCGCATCGAGGTCGGAACCGAATTGCGCGAAGGCAGCCATCTCACGGTACTGCGCGAGCTCGCCCTTGATGCGGCCAGCAACCTTTTTCATTGCCTTGGTCTGGGCGGCGGAGCCGACGCGCGATACCGACAGACCGACGTTCACGGCCGGGCGAATGCCCTGATAGAACAGATCGGTTTCCAGGAAGATCTGGCCGTCGGTGATCGAAATCACGTTGGTCGGGATGTATGCCGACACGTCGTTGGCCTGGGTCTCGATTACAGGCAGCGCGGTCAGCGAGCCGGCCTTGTTCTCGTCATTCATCTTGGCCGCGCGCTCGAGCAGGCGCGAATGCAGATAGAACACGTCGCCGGGATAGGCTTCGCGGCCGGGCGGCCGGCGCAGCAGCAGCGACATCTGGCGGTAGGCGACGGCCTGCTTGGACAGGTCGTCATAGATGATAACCGCGTGCATGCCGTTATCGCGAAAGTATTCGCCCATCGTGCAGCCGGCGAACGGCGCCAGATACTGCATTGGCGCCGGATCGGAGGCGGTAGCGGCGATGATGATCGAGTAGTCGAGGGCGCCCTGTTCTTCCAGCACCTTGACGAACTGGGCGACGGTGGAACGTTTCTGACCGATCGCAACATAGACGCAATAGAGCTTGATCTTCTCGTCCGGCTGCGCATTCAGCGGCTTTTGATTGAGAATGGTATCGAGCGCGATGGCGGTCTTGCCGGTCTGGCGATCGCCGATGATCAGCTCGCGCTGGCCGCGGCCGATCGGGATCAGCGAGTCGATCGCTTTCAGGCCGGTGGCCATCGGCTCATGCACCGACTTTCGCGGGATGATTCCGGGCGCTTTTACGTCGACGCGCGCGCGCTTGTCGGCCTTGATCGGACCTTTGCCGTCGATCGGATTGCCGAGCGCGTCAACGACGCGGCCAAGCAAACCCTTGCCGACCGGCACGTCGACGATGGCGCCGGTGCGCTTGACCGTCTGGCCTTCCTTGATCTCGCGGTCGTTGCCGAAGATCACGATGCCGACGTTGTCGATTTCGAGGTTCAGCGCCATGCCACGGACGCCGTTCTCGAACTCGACCATTTCGCCGGCCTGCACATTGTCGAGGCCGTAGACGCGGGCGATACCGTCGCCGACGGAAAGCACCTGGCCGACCTCCGAGACCTCGGCTTCCTGGCCGAAGTTCTGGATCTGCTCTTTCAGGATGGCGGTAATTTCTGCGGCGCGGATATCCATCAGCGGGCCTCTTTCATCGCGAACTTGATCGAATTGAGTTTGGTGCGGAGTGAACTGTCGACCATGCGGCTGCCGACCTTGACGATCAGCCCGCCGATGATGGCCGGCTCGATGTTGACGTCGAGATCGATGTCCTTGCCGCCGGTCACGGACTTGAGCGCGCTCTTGAGCGCGTCGAGATTCTTGTCGCTGAGCTTCTCGGCGACCGTGACTTGCGCAGTCACCTCACCCTTGTGGCGGGCGACGAGCGCACGGTAGGCGCGAATCATGTCACTCACCGCAAACAGCCGCCGGTTAGTGGTGATGACTCGGAGAAAATTGGCGGCGAGCCCCTTAATGCCGGCCTTCGCCAGGATCGCCGAAAGCGCCTTGAGTTGCTCATCGGCGCCGAACGCCGGGCTGCGGATCAGCCGATTGAGATCGGTGCTGCCGGCAACAAGCGTGTCGAACTGATCGAGATCTTTTTTGACGGAGTCGACGGCCTTGTTGTCGAGGGCAAGCTCGAAAAGGGCGCCGGCGTAACGGCCAGCCATGCCGGAGATGATCGAACCTTCGCCTGTCACTGGGACGCTCGTTGCTATGACTTCATTCACAGGCCGGACGCCGTCGCGGGAGGCGGCGCAAACTATTGGAATCCAAGAGGGAATTCCGATCTCTGGGAACGTCGCGGAAGCCCGCGGAAACCCCCCGAAATCGAGGGCTAGCTAACACAGCGAGGATGGCGGTGCAACACGCGGGCCCGTTCGCCGCAGGGGCCGTGGACGCATGTACCACCATGCGCGGACCCGCCTACAAATTTGCATCGCAGGGATACCTCGCTTTGCGAGGTGGTGGTCGCTATAGCGGACGAGCGCGGAGGTATTCGTGCTGTTCGCGCCGCCGCCGGGTCTCAGGGTCATGCCGAAGCCGAAAGCGCAAGGCGACACCGCCGCCACAGCCAAGCTGCTGGTCGTATTGCTTGCCTTTGCGTGGGGCCTCAACTGGATTGCCGCGGCCTATGCGTTGCGGGAGGTAAGCCCGTGGAGCTTGCGCGTGGCCGGCTCCGCGATAGGCGCCGCTACGCTGTTCGGGGCCGCTATATTCACCGGCCACAACATGAGGGTACCTCGCGGCGAATACATCCATGTGATGGTCGCCGGCTTCTTCAATGTTGCCGGATTTCAAATCCTCTCCGGCTTTGCCCAGCTGAGCGGGGCCACGTCGCGCGCGATCATCATCACCTACTCGATGCCGATCTGGACGACCGTGCTGAGCCGCTTCGTGCTCGGTGAACAGCTAAACGCAATTGGGTGGTTCGCCTTCGCGCTGTGCGTCGTCGGAGTGACGACCCTTTTATGGCCCCTGTTCGCCACCGGATTTCCGCCATTCGTTTTCTATTCGCTTGGCTGCGCGCTGAGCTGGACGTTCGCGACCGTCTACATCAAATGGGCCAAGGTCACGATGGAGCCGCTGGCAAATGCAGCCTGGCAATTATTGTTCGGCCTGGTTTTCATCAGTGCCGGCACCTTCGTGTTTGAAGGCCACCCGCATCTCTGGCCGCTCCGGAGTGAAACGATCCTGGCCGTTCTCTTCGTCGGGCTGTTCGGCGTAGGGCTTGCACATTTCCTGTGGTGGTCGATCGTCGGACGCCTGCCGACCGTTACGGCGTCACTCGGTTCATTGCTGGTGCCGGTCATCGGCGTCACTGCATCCACCATCGTACTCGGCGAACGGCTCACCGTTCCCGACATCATCGGTTTCGCGCTGATTTTCTCCGCTGCCGCTTGCGTGTTGCTGCAACCCAACGTGCGGCACGATGAAATGCCGGAGTAAACAGCCCTCAGGATGAGGAGCGTCGCGCAGCGACGCGTCTCGGGACATGTGGGTTGAATGGCCTAAGCTGCAAACCACGTTTCAAGATCAGCGCCCACCCATGTGCAAGCCACGTCCTTCGAGACGGCCAACTTCGCCGGCCTCCTCAAAACGAGGCTACTAGAAGAAACTCTGCGGATCGACGTCCACTTCAAGCCGCACATTGCCGCGCGGCTTGGGGGCGCGGCCAAGCCATTCGCGCAAATAGGCCGACAGATCGAAAGCGCGCGGCGCCTTCACCAGCAGCCGAAAGCGGTGACGACCGCGCACCACCGCAATCGGCGCTTCGGCGGGACCCAGTACGCGAACGTGTTCATCCTTCGGCGCGGCATTGGCGAGCGTGCGGCCGAAAGCCTCAGCAGCGTGCCGCTCGTTCGCGGTGACGATAAGGCCCGCCAGCCGTCCGAATGGCGGATAACCCGTGCGTTCGCGTTGCTCGATCTCATTACTGTAGAACGCCTCACGGTCGCCGGAGATCAGCGCGCGCATCACCGGATGCTCGGGCTGGTGCGTCTGTAAATAGCCGAAGCCGCGGCCCTCCTCACGGCCGGCGCGGCCGACGACCTGGTGCAGCAGCTGGAACGTACGTTCGGCCGCACGCGGATCGCCATTGCCAAGGCTCAGATCGGCGTCGACGATGCCGACCAGATTGAGCTTCGGGAAATGATGCCCTTTGGCGACGAGTTGCGTGCCGATGATCAGATCAAAACGTCCTTCCGCCACGTCGTCGAGCTCTTGCCGCAGGCGTTCGACCGATTCGACGAGATCGCTCGACAGCACAAGGGTGCGGGCTTGCGGGAATAGTTCTGCCGCCTCCTGCTCGAGGCGCTCTACACCCGGACCCACGGCCGCAAAACTCTCGGTCGCATGGCAGTTCGCGCATTCGGCCGGCGGCGGCATGTTAAATCCGCAGTGATGGCAGACCAGCCGCCGCTTGAAGCGATGATCGACCAGCCAGGCATCGCAATTCGGACATTGCAGGCGGAACCCGCAGGACCTGCACAACGTGAGTGGCGCATAACCGCGGCGGTTGAGAAACAGCAGCGCCTGCTCCCCGCGGCTGAGCGTCACCGCCACGGCTTCGGCGAGCCGCGGCGAGATAAAGCGGCCGCGCGGCGGCCCCTCGCGGCGCATATCGATCGGCTCGATCGAAGGCAAATGCGCGCCACCAAAGCGCTCCGGCAGGTGCACATGGCGGTAGCGACCACGGCGCGCGTTGACTTCCGATTCGACCGAAGGCGTCGCCGACGCGAGCATCACCGGAATTTTCGCGATCGAGCCGCGGACCACCGCCATGTCGCGGGCGTGATAGTGCGCGCCGTCCTCCTGCTTGTAGGCCGGGTCATGCTCTTCATCGACGATAACGAGCCCGAGGTCGGCGTAAGGCAGGAACAGCGCCGAGCGTGCGCCGACGATCACGGGCACCTCGTTCGCCGCGATCGCTGCCCACGTGCGCGCGCGCTTGCGTGGTGAAAGCTGCGAGTGCCATTCGGCAGGCCGGGTGCCGAAGCGGTCGGAAAAGCGGTCGAGAAATTGCGCGGTGAGCGCGATTTCCGGCATCAGGATCAGAGTCTGCCGCTTCTGCCGGATATTTTCGGCAACCGCCTCGAAGTAGACTTCCGTTTTGCCGGAACCGGTGACCCCATCCAGCAAAGTGACCGTGTATCCGCCCTGCTCAACCGTTGTCCGCAACGTGTCGGCGGCCGCGAGTTGAGCCAGGGAGAATTCCGGCTTGCGGAAGTCGGGATCGGGCGGTGACACGACCGGCTCGGGCGGCAGCACGACCGTCTCCAGTGTGCCTTCGTCGATCAGCCCGTCGATCACACCGGCGCTCACGCCTGCGTCCTGTGCGGCCTCAGTTTTCGAACGCACGAGGCCGTCGGCAAACAAATGAAGCGCACGCGCACGCGCGACCGACATGCGGGCAGGCGCGGGTCCGGCGAGTCTGACGCCGACACGTTCGCGCGCCGGGCCCAAATGCTCACCCATGCGCAACGCCATGCGCAAGACCATGCCGCGCGAGGCAAGCGTATATCCGGAAACCCAGTCGACGAACTGGCGGAGTTCAGGTTTGAGCGGCGGCACATCGAGCTTTTCGTCAACGTCTTTCAGGCGATTATGCAGACGCGGATTCGGGTTGGGATTGTCGGCCCAGACGACACCCATGCATTCGCGCGCACCCAGCGGCACTGCCACCAGATCGCCGGGCGCGAGATCGAGGCCCGCCGGGACCCGGTAGGAATAAGTCTGGTCGAGCGCGACAGGAACGAGAATATCGACAACCCGGGTATTCATGCGCTTGGTCTGGCCGATTCCGCAGCTTTAAGGAAGGGTGAAGGAAGGGGTGCCACTCTTTGCGGCATGAATGGGCGCGCCGCCAGTTCCGACGTTGCAGCTGAAATTGCCCGCTGGCTCGGCTATCTCGGCGCCGAACGGCGCATGTCGGCAAAAACGCTCGACGCCTACCGCCGCGACGTGTCGCAATTCCTCGAGTTTCTGGCCGGCCATCTCGGTGGCGCGCCCACGCTCAGGCAATTGGCAAAACTTGTTCCGGCCGATGTACGCGCCTTCATGGCGGCGCGGCGCAGCGAAGGGGCCGGCAATCGCTCGCTGATGCGCACGCTCGCCGGCTGCCGCTCGTTCGCCCGTTTTCTGGAGCGCAACGGCAAGGGCAAAGTGGCAGCGCTCACCGCTGTGAGCACCCCCAAATTGCCCAGAACCTTGCCGAAGCCGCTGGCGGCATCTGCGGCCGTGCAGCTCACCAATACCGGACTACGCGAAGGCGAAACGCGCGAGCCGTGGATCATCGCGCGCGACGCAGCCGTCCTTGCATTGCTATACGGGTCGGGCCTTCGCATTTCGGAGGCACTCGGCTTGAAGCGCAAAGATTATGCCGACAACGCCGACGCCCTTATTGTTGTGGGCAAAGGCAACAAGACGCGCATGGTGCCGCTGCTTCCGCAGGTCGCCAAATTGATCGCTAACTACATCGCGCTTTGCCCCTCCGGTCTCCGGCCGGACGGACCGCTATTCATTGGCGCACGCGGGGGTGTCCTCTCTCCCCGCATCGTCCAGCTGGCAATGGCGCGATTACGCGGCGCGCTCGGCCTGCCCGAAAGCGCGACGCCACATGCGTTACGCCACTCTTTCGCGACGCACCTGCTCTCACGGGGCGGTGACCTGCGCGCCATCCAGGAACTGTTGGGACACGCTTCGCTTTCAACGACGCAGATCTATACGGCAGTCGACGCGGAGCGATTGCTCGAAGTCTATGCGAGCGCGCATCCGCGCGCCTAGCGCACCCTCTTGCACTAAACCGCCTTTCCAATCATCGTGGTACGAAAGCAGCGGGAGGGGGCCGGGGGGCAATGAGCGCACACGAAAATATGGAACACGCTGAGCACGCCGAGCACGCGGCTCATTCCAACAAAAAGATCGCGCTGCTCATCGCTGTGCTGGCGCTGTTCCTGGCGTTCTCCGA
>Ga0335082_10005171_pt1 | contig 14245 bp, 14 predicted proteins | sample Lox_Sample_41_FD_206718 | JGI IMG/M metagenome (GOLD analysis project Ga0335082, IMG submission 206718) | Soil microbial communities from Loxahatchee National Wildlife Refuge, Florida, United States - Lox_Sample_4.1 | ecosystem: Environmental > Terrestrial > Soil > Wetlands | place: USA...
CACCTGAAGACCGAACTCTCCACCTTTGCCGCCCACGCGGGCACGGCGAAGGGCAAGAGCTCCGATCTGCCTCCGTGCGCCGGCGGCATGTGCCCCACGCCCGGAATGTGCGGCCTCAACTAGCCGCGGGCGGCTCGCGCCGTTCCACTCCAATGGTGAACTTCGCGGCCAGCGCCGCGATCGCGCCCACGCCCGCCAGCACCGGCATGGCCACAACGCCGATCGCCGCCACAGTCACCGGGATCTCCACGAACGTGTGCCCCTGGTCGTCCTTGATGATCACGCGCTGCACGTTGCCTTCGTGAATCAACTGGCGCACCTTCTCCACCAGCTCCCGCGCCTGCACCTTGAACTCTTCGTAGAATTTCTCCATTGCGAGCCAGAGTGTAACATGGATTCTTGCCGATGAAGCGAGCCGCCGCGGGACTTTTCCTGGTTGTGCTGGCCGTCTACTGGAAGCTTCTGCTGCCCGGCTACGTCTGGTTCGATCATTACGACCTCTGTCAGTTCGATATCCCGCGGCTCCAGTTCATCGCGCGCAGCCTGCATGCCGGGCATTTCCCTCTCTGGGACCCGCACGTTTGGGCCGGCCTGCCGGTGCTGGGCTCCGGACAACCCGGGCCGGTTTATCCACTCAATCTGCTTTTCCTCGCCATGCCGCTGCACCACGAAGCCATCGCGCTGGCGACCCTGAACTGGTGGTTCATCGCCATCCACCTGGTGGCAGCCCTCTCCTGCTTCCTGCTGTGCCGCGATCTCGAGTTCTCGCCGGCCGCGTGTGCGCTTGGCGGGCTGGCGTACGCGTGCGCCGGATACTTCGGCAGCATGCCGTGGATCGACCGTACAAACGGCGCATCGCTGGCCCCGTTGATCCTCCTGTTCGCCATCCGCATCTGGATGGGCCGCCGGCCTCTGCAAAGCTCCGCGCTGCTGGGTCTGGTGCTCGGCCTCTGCTGGCTCTCCGGTCATCACGAGATCCCGCTCATCGTCTCTTACGCCGTGCTCCTTGGCACGGTCGCTGTCTGGGCATGGCGGCGACGCATCGACGGCTGGATGCCCCTTGCGTTCGTGCTGGCCGGGCTGATCGGCGCAGTCCAGACGCTGCCCGTCTACGAGTTTGGCCGTCTGGCGAAGCGCTGGGTGGGCGCGGCGCAGCCGGTCGGCTGGCGCGACGTGGTCCCCTACGAGATTCACGCCCGCTATTCGGTTTCGTGGAAGGATCTGCTGGGTCTGGTGGTCCCCACCCCCACTGTCGAATCGCACACCTATCTCTTCGTCGGCTTCGGAATCGCTCTGCTGGCGTGCATGGGACTCGCCGGTGGCTGGCGGAATCGCGCATCGCGCTACGTCACGCTGATCGGCGCAGGCGCGCTGCTCTACTCCCTCGGCGCAAACACACCGGTGCATAGGACGATGTACGCGCTGCTCCCCATGCTGGACAAAGCGCGCACCCCGGTACGCGCCATGTTTCTCGTGAGCCTCGCGCTCGCGGTGCTCGCGGCATGCGGCCTCGACATCATCCTGAAGCAGATCCAGCGTCCAATCGCCCGTGTCGCGGCCGCCGTCGTGCTGGTTCTTGTGGTAGCGCTCGAAGCCACCACCGTCGCGAAATTTCGTATCACGCCCCTCGACAACCGCACCGTCTGCGCCGCGTCCATGTTGGATCATCGTGAGGAACTCGCGCAGTTGCGCGCGCTTGCCGGCAGTGGCCGCATCGCCGCCAGTTGGGCGACACTGCTCTTCAACCCCGGGGATCAGTATGGCTTCGATCAGTATCAGTCGTTCGTCGCGGGCGTGCCCGCCAACATGCTGAACTTCATGCTGACCAATCCGCAGGCCAGCGAGCTGCTGGGCGTGACGGCGCGCCTCGGCAGGAACGGGGTCGAAGCTGTGCCGGGAGCGATGCCGCGCGCCTGGGCCGAAATGGCATGCTCCCCGACCCGTGAGCCGGTCGCGGTCTCGCGGCCCGACAGCGATACTGTCGTGCTCTCCGCGAAGCTCGCCTGTCCTGGCAAGGTGATCCTCTCCGATACCATGTATCCGGGCTGGGAGGCAACCATCGACGGCGGACCCGTTCCGATCCACGAGGCGATGGGCGCGCTGCGCAGCGTCGCCGTGGATGCGGGCACGCATCGCATCGAGATGCGCTACCAGCCGGCCTCGGTGCGCATCGGAGGGGGACTCACCGCCGTGGGACTGGCGGCGTTCCTGGCGATGCTGGTTCGAAGCCGATCGCGCTGAGCACCAGCCCCAGATCGCGCGCGTCGCCGGGCGCGCGGAAGGTACGTGTCGTGGTCAGCGTCACGCTCACCGCGTCCTGCAGCGTACCCTGCACCACGCCCACAAGCTGCACCTTCGCCGACGTCGTGTAACTCGCCGTCGCGACCGTCTCGCCGTTCACCGCAAGCGTCACCGTGCACGGCACCGCCTGCGCAGGCACGAAGAAATCAGCCGCGACGCGCCGCTCGCCCGCGGTCAGCACCCGGAACGTTGACACCGCCCCCACCCATCGCCAGTTGTTCTCCAGCGGGTACGCTCCCGAGACAATCTGATACGCCGCCGCGGGCGAATCCATCGGCAGCCACGAAACGGTGGGCTCGTGCTCAACCAGTTTCTGCAGCCGGATCACGTCGAGCGGCGACGTCGAAATGTCGAACTCGCGCTGTCCGAAGCCCGAGCTCGAAAACCCCGAGCGCGTCTGCAATCCAATGATGCGCAGCGGAATCGCCGGCAGCACATCCTGCTCGGCGATGGTAACCAGGTTGTCGCGAGCGTGGCCCGCCAGCGCGCTGGTCAGCACCAGATCGCCCGGCTGGATGCGCGTGCTGTTCAGCAGCGGCAGCGCGCCCTCGCTCTCCGCATAAAAACGCAGCCCCCATTCGGCCGACACCCAGGTGCGATGCGTCTCGATCTCACTGGCATGCGCGGCGACGAAGGCGCGATACGCGCCCCAGTGCTGATAGTTCATCGCGGCGAGCGCGAGGCTGACAGCGCACTGGCACGCGAACGCGGCAATCAGCCACCCGCGCCGATTCGCCAGCGCCCGGGCCGCCAGAATCGCGACCGGCGCAGCGATGGGCAGCAGATAGCGCTCGGCGCCCGCGTACGCGCCAACGAGCGACGCACCAAAGAAGATGAGCACCCAGACCGCGAGGAACCACTCATCGGACCGGAGCCGCGCGACACAGCCCGCAAGCACCATCAGTCCGACCCCGAACGAGGCCCAGAACAGCGGGCTGGCATCATGAAACGCCAGCAGCGCGCTCACCGCCACGATCGCCGCCAGCACCGCCCGCCGCTTCGGCAGGAACGCAACCACCGCAACAACCGGGAACACCAGCCACCCGAGATGCACCGTCAAGGCCGCCGCGCTCGCCAGCTTCACCTTGACCGCCTCGAATCCGTACTCGCGCGTGTAGCCGTGCAGCACCTCCAGCGGCACGCTGCCGCTGGTCACCCGTTCGAAAATCTGCCACGCCGCGATGGTCAGCACCGGCACCGACGCCACCACCCAGTTGCGCCAGCGGCGGCGATAGAGCGCGAGGATCGGCGTGAACAGAATCGCCTGGTACGCGGTCATCGCCGCCAGCGCCAGCGAGACCGCTGCCAGCGCCAGAATTGGGTTCGTTTCGTTGTCCGACCCGCAAATGAAAAGGGCCACTCCGCACATCAGGAATGCCAGGAACGGCAGGTCGGCCTCCAGCGATGTCCCGCTGATCACGAAGGCGGGCACCACCGCGACCATCAGCGCCGTGATCCCCGGCGGAGCGCCGAAACGCCGCGCCAGCCACCATACCGCGCCGATCGCCAGCAGCGAGAACAGCGTGTACACGGCGTGAAACGGCACCTCATAGACGTCGCCGAACACGGCGAGCAGTCCGGCCAGCATCCACGTGTTCAGCGGCGGATGCGGATGGCCGCGCATATCCACCATCTCGCCGCCGAAAGCGTAGCGCGCGTGATGTGGGTGCAGCGGATCGATGAGCGCGTGCTGCGCGCCCGCCAGGTAATAAACGTCGTCGCCCTGAATCGCCTGGTTCAGAAATGCCACGCGTAGCGCGAGTGTGAACAGCAGCACCAGCAGCAGGGAGCGGTTCATTGCGCCGGCTCCGCCGTGAGGGTGAACATCGCGATCTGGCCCTCGATGCGTTCGTCCGGCCGCGCCACATCGCCGCCGCCATACCAGACGCGCACCTCACCACCGCGCGCGATCACCGACGGATCGCACACCACCTTGCTGTTCCACCCGTCGTGGCCCTCGAAGATGACACCCAGCTTTGTCCAGTGCACGCCGTCCGGCGAGCGCGCCAGGCCGATGCGGCGGACCTCATGCACATCGCGGCCAGTGTAGAGCATCCAGTACCAGCCGGCGGTGGTCCAGACCGCGGGCTCGCCGAGCCCGCGCTCGTCGAACTCGCCCGGGCCGCCGAGTTCCAGCAACGGGTTGCGGCGCAGCTTTTCCCACGCGACGCCGTCTTCCGATCGTGCCAGACCGAGCCGCTGCCGCCGCGCGCGGTCCTGGCCGAGGTAGAACATATAAAGGACGCCGCCCAAGGAGACGACGTTGGGGTCGGCCACTCCCCGCTCATCGAAGCTGCCGCGCGGGCCGGTCGGCAGCACAGGCCGGTCGCGCTTCGTCCACATCAAACCGTCAGCCGATTCCGCCAGCTCGATCTCCGGGAGTCGTCCCGACTGGTACCAGTAGAAGAGCCGGCCGTGGAACGCAAGCGCCGATCCGTTGGCGGCGATGTAGCCGCCTGCCTCCGGCTCCACCACCATGCCGCGCTTCTCCCACGCAACTCCATCAGCCGACGTGGCCACGCCCGTGCGCCACGAGCGCCCATCGAACCCCGAATAGAGGTTGAAATGCCGCCCGCTCCAGAACACCACCGACGGATTCAGAACGTCTACCGCGTCCCACGCCCCCGGCGCGCCACGCGTGAGCAGAGGAGGCGTGGACGAGGACATCTTCCACGTCAACGCGCGCGCGGGACCCAGTGTGGGCAGCGCGAAATCGGCGTAGCGCCCGCAGCCGCTGAGGGCCGCGAGCGCGATGACGACGAGGGCTGGGGACTGGCGCAAGAGCCAGTTTACACTTACGGCATCTTGAACGAATCGTCGAACGCCAGCTCCACCGTAACGGTCTCGCCGGGCTCAATCTTGATCGGTTCCGGCGTACCCGGCGTCTTGCTGTACATGCCCATCGAAGCGCCAGAGGGCGGCGCGGACATGCCTTCGTACTGACCGCTGGGGTCGTAAGCCGCAGTCACAAAAACGGGCGAGGAGGCCAGGCCTTCGAAGGCCACCGTTACGTCCTTCGCGGCCGCCTGCTGGAAGCCGATCGGCATGGCGTTGCCCTGCGTGAAATCCGGCGTGTCGAACAGGAACAGGAAGATCTTGTGCTTCTCGTCAACCGTGCCGGCGCCGGTGTAATTCAGCTTGACCTTCAGGGTCCGGGGCGCAGGGGCTTTCTCAGGGGCCTTCTCAGGCGCTTTGTCCTGGGCGACAGCACACCCCAAAACGGCGAATGCCAGTGCGAGTGGAAGGTACTTGCGCATGCGTTTCCTTTCATGGAACCAATACGAGGTCGCAAGACGTCTCGTTCTGCCTATGTTGCCCTGGCCTGCGCGCGGGCGGCAATGCGCAATCGGCCAGTTACCACATTTTACCGGCGGGCAGCCACGTGCGGGTGCCGTAGTCGGTCATGGCGAGGAAGATCAGAATCCCCAGGAAGAAGAAGCCGGCCACGACGAACAGGCGCGTGAGAGTGCTGGTCTGCTTGACGTGCATGAAATACAGTACCACCAGCGACATCTTGGTGAAGGCGATCATCAGAGCGACCACGATGTTCCACGGACCCAGGTCGATGAACGCTACGCCCAGCGTGGTGAAGGTGGCGCAGATCAGAATCGCCCAGATCAGTACATAAGTGCGGACCGGCAGGACTTTGTGGTTCACTTGTTCGCTCCAATCAGGTACAGCAGCGGGAACAGGAAGATCCAGACAATATCCACGAAATGCCAGTACAGCCCGATGATCTCCACCGGTGTGTAGTACTCTTCGTTGAATCGGATCTTCTCGTTCCTGATCACCAGCCAGGTCATCAGGCCCAGCCCGACGAACATGTGCAGGGCATGGAAGCCGGTCATGAAGAAGTAGAAGCAGAACAGGATCTGCGCCTGGCGGAAGAACTCGGGGTGCTCGGGATACTGGAAGCCCATCCACGGCACCAGGTGCTCTTTCCAATGCAGATAGTATTCGCTGAACTTGACCCCGATGAAGGCCACGCCGAAGATCATCGTCAGGATCAGAAAGATCCGGATCAGTTTGCGATTGCCGATCTGCGCGTAGCGCACCGCCAGCGCCATGGTGAGGCTGGAGCAGATCAGCACGGCGGTGTTGATGCCGCCCAGCACCGGCTCCATGTATTTGCTGGTGCTGGCGAAAGCGCCCGGGTACATGACGCGGTAGATGGTGTAAGCGCCGAACATGCCCCCGAAGAACATGATTTCGGTGAGCAGGAAGACCCACATGCCCAGCGTCGACGAATCGACCTGCTGGGGCATATCGTCGAAGTGGTGCTGGAGGAACGGCGTGTGCTGTTCGATGGTAGTTGCCTGATCAGCCAACGTGCACCTCTTTCTCCGGCGCGTACTCGTAGGCCTCTTCGGTCACCAGAGGCGTGTGATCGAAGTTGAAGGTCGGCGGCGGAGAGGCGGCTTCCCACTCCAGTCCCTTCGCACCCCACGGATTCGCGCCGGCCTTCTCGCCGTATCGCAGCGACCACAGCAGGTAGATGAACGGAATCGCGTAACCGACGGCCAGAATCGACGCACCCGCCGACGATAAGACGTTCAGCGGCTGAAACTCGGGCGAGTAGGCGTGATAGCGGCGCGGCATGCCGAGATAACCGAGAAGGAACTGCGGCCCGAAGGTCAGATTGAAACCGACGAATGTCACCAGCGCGGCAAAGCGCGCCCACGCTTCCGGATACATCCGCCCGGTGATCTTGGGCCACCAGAAATGCAGCCCGCCCAGGTAGGCGAAGACCATGCCGCCCACCATGACGTAGTGGAAGTGCGCCACCACGAAATATGTGTCGGTCACGTGGACGTCCACCGCGAGGGTGGCCAGCATCAGGCCAGTCAGTCCACCGATGGTGAAGAGTCCGATGAACCCGAAGGCGTACAGCATCGGCGTGTTGTAGGCGACGGAACCCTTGTACATGGTCGCCGTCCAGTTGAACACCTTAATGGCGGAAGGCACCGCGACCAGGAAGCTCAGGATGGAGAAGACCATGCTGGCGTACATCGACTGGCCGGTGACGAACATGTGATGCCCCCAGACCAGGAAGCCGAGCACCGCAATGGCAAGGCTCGATCCGGCGATGAAGCTGTAGCCGAACGGGCGCTTCCGCGAGTAGCAGGCCACCACTTCGCTGATGACTCCCATGCCCGGCAGAATCATGATGTAGACGGCCGGGTGCGAATAGAACCAGAACATGTGCTGGAACAGGATCGGGTCGCCGCCGATGGCCGGATCGAAGATGCCGACATGGAACAAGCGCTCCAGACCCACCAGCGCGAGCGTGATAGCCACCACCGGCGTGCCCAGCACCTGAATCAGGCTGGTGGCGTACATCGACCACACGAACAGCGGCAGGCGGCCCCAGGTCATGCCGGGAGCGCGCATCTTGTGCACGGTGACAATGAAGTTCAGTCCGGTCAGGATCGACGAGAAACCGGCGATGAATACGCCGACCAGCGCCAGCATCACGAACGAATTCGAATAGGTGCTGCTGTAGGGCGTATAGAAGGTCCAGCCGGTATCCACGCCGCCCATCACGATGGACATCAGGGCGAAAACGCCGCCGAAAATGTAGAGATACCAGCTCAGCAGGTTGACGCGCGGGAAAGCGAGATCGCGCGCGCCCACCATCATCGGAATCAGGAAGTTCCCCAGCGTCGCCGGAATCGACGGGATCAGGAAGAAGAAAACCATCACGATCCCGTGCATGGTGAACAGCTTGTTGTAGGTGTCGGAGGTGAACAGATCGCCCTGCGGCGTGGTGAGCTCCAGCCGCATCAGCGTGGCGAAGATGCCGCCGAGCGCGAAGAACGCCGTGATCGAGATCAGATAGAGGATCGCGATCCGCTTGTGGTCGGTGGTGAACAGCCACGATTTCCAGCCGGTGGTCGCGTTGAGATAGCTGATGGGCGTGTCCGCCTGCACCGCGGTTGTAGTGCTCATTTCTTCCCTCCCGGCGCCGCCGGCTTCGCCGCGCCAGGCTGGTTCGCGTCCTGCGCCTGCGCGTTCGCCTCGGCCCGTGGCGGCTGATTGGTCATGCTGGTGCCGTGCGTATCGAGCGTGCCCTGACCCGCGTTAGCGATCGATCCGCCGCGCCCCCCGCCCTCAGTGGGTCCCGTCTGCTCGCTGGTGAACATGCCGCCATGCTGGCTGGCCAGAGACTTGATGTATTCGGTGACCTCCAGAATCTCCTCCTCGTTCAACTGGCCCTGGAAGGTGGGCATGATGTCCTTCTGGAAACCGGCGACGATCTTCGCGTTGGGATCGAGGACCGATTCGCGGATGTAGGCTTCGTCGGCAACAACCGTCCGGCCGTCGTTCAGCAACACGCGTGAACCGTAGAGACCGCGCAAATTCGGACAGCGGCCCTGCTCATCGAACAGATGGCAGGTGCTGCAGCCGAGCTGCTGGAAGATCTTCTGGCCCTGCGAGGCCATGGAGCCTTCGGCGCCGCCGCTCACCAGCCAGTTCTCGAAATCCTTCTTCTCCATCACGGTCACCCAGCCGACCATGCCGGAGTGCTCGGTGCCGCAGTATTCCGCGCAGAACAGGTGATAGCGGCCTGGCCTGGTAGGGGTGAACCACATATCGTTATAGCGGCCGGGCACCACGTCGCGCTTCAGGCGGAAAGCCGGCACGAAGAAACTGTGGATGACGTCTTCGGACGCCATGGTCAGTTTCACCGGCTGGCCCACGGGGACGTGCAGCTCGTTGATCTCGCGCACGCCGTTCGGATACTGCACCTTCCACATCCACTGCTTGGCCACGACGTAGACGTTCATCGCGTCCGGCGGCGCGCTCTGATTGCGGAAGTAAAGCGCCGCGCCCCAGAAGAAGAAGGTCAGCATCACCAGGAACGGAATCACCGACCACGTGATTTCCAGCAGCTTCGAGCCTTCAATCGGCCGCGGCACGTAGCTTTCCGAGCGGCGCCGGTAACGGATGGCGAAGAAGAAAACGCCCGCGAAGATCACCACCGTCATGATCAGAGCAACGGCGACTTCGTACCACCAGAGCAGGTCGTATCCCGTGGCCGAAACGGCGGCTGCCGGCGGGAGCAGGTGGAACTCAGGCATGCGGCAGCGGCCTCCATTGCGCTTTGTTGTTGCGTTTCTCGCGGCGCATCATCAGAATCAGGAAGGTTCCAAGGCAGATCACCGTCACGGTGCAGAAGAAACGAATGATGTTCATGATGACCAGACCGTACTTGCCGTTCCGCGGGTCGTAGTGGTAGCAGAACAGCAGCACCTGGTCGTTGAGAGTTCCGATTTTGTTGGCCGATGCTTCCACCAGCGAGAGGCGCACGTCACGGCGCGGGTAGTAGACGCCGTAGATGTAGCGCGAGAGCCTGCCTTCGGGCGTGGCGATGAAGATGCCGCTCGCATGCGCCCAGGCCTTCTGGCGGTCGTCCCAGCGATACCGGAAGCCGATGGCGCCGGTGACCTTGTGGATTTGTGTCTCGTCGCCGGTGAGAAAATGCCAGGCGTTCGCGGCTCCGGGGCGGTTGTACTCTTTCAGATACGTGGCGCGCTTGGCGGCCGCCAGTTGCGGCGTTTCGGTCGGATCGAAGCTGATGGTGACAATGTCGAAGTCCCTGCCGGGCTCCAGCGAGAGCACCTTCAGTGTGTTCACCATGCCCGTGAGAATCATGTTGCAGAGCATCGGGCACTGGTAATAGACCAGATTGACAATCACCGGCCGGCCGCGGAAATAGCTGCCCAGGCGCACAGCAGCGCCGGTCTCGTCGCGGAAGGTCGCTTCGAGTGGAAGCTGCGAGTTCAGTTTCTGGTCGATGCCGACGCCCTGCAACATGGCGGGCACACCGTACTGCTGTGCGGCGACGGGCAACGCCGTCGCCACCGCCAGTGCGGCCGTAATCGCGCGCGCACAGAAACTATTTGGAAGTCGAATTCGCATTTCCTGTCACTTGCCCGGACCGTGTCGGGAAACCTCGCTGGGCCATGATGTCGATGGCCTTGTCGATGGGAATACGGACCACGCCAGCCTTCTGGTCGACCCAGCCGTAATGGTTGAGAGCGTCGTCCTCGCGCCTGCGCAACTCGCGGTACTCGATGGCGGGATGCTCCTGCAGGCGCGGCGCCGGCGGAAGAGGAGTCGGATTGACAAGGCGCGATGCGCTGCGGTCGGCGGGAATCACCTGCTGCATGCCCTTGAACAAGGCCACCACAAAAAGACAAACGAGGACCATCGCCACCACAAGGCCGAGCGCGGAATAGACGATGATGCGCGCGTCGGTATCGCGATGTTCGTGGCCGCCCGCGCCGTTGTGACTCTGTGAGTGTTCCGCCATGGTTATGCCCGATCCGCCTCCGTCAGAACCAGCCGCTTGTCGTGCAGAGGCAGCAATGGCCGCTTGCGGAACTGCCAGATGAATGCCGCGATGAAGATCCCGCCAATGCCGATGGGCGCGGCGATGTCGGTCCACTCGAAGTAGTAGCCGCGCGACCGCAGGCCGGGCACGACGATCCAGTAAAGGTCGACGATGCGCACGAAGAACAGCCACGCGGCGATGAGATAGAGCAGGCGCGGGTTCTTCTTCACAAAGCGCATCAGCAGAATGAAGAACGGCACGCCGAAGTGGAACAGCGCGACGAAGACCGCAATAACGCCCCAGCCGCCGCTGAAACGCCGGATGTACCACGGGATTTCCTGCGGCAGGTTCCCGGACCAGATGATCAGGAACTGGGAGAACGAGAGATACGCCCAGAGCATGGTGAACGCGAGCAGCAGATTGCCGAGATCCCAGTAATGCTGCGTCTTGACAGCGCCGGCAAACGGACGGCGCGGCGAAAGCCGGTAGAGCAGCACCACCGCGAAGGCGAACGATTCCAGCACCTGACCGATCAGGAACATCGCTCCGAACATGGTGGAGAACCACTGCGGCTCGAGCGACATAACCCAGTCGACATAGGCGAAGGTGGCGGTGATGACGAACAGCAGCAGACCGGGCGCGCTGAACCTGCGCATGCGGTCCTGGATACCCGCGTCGGCGGTGCGGTCCTGCTCGGCGGAAAGACGATTCAAACGCCATGCCCAGAAGGTCCAGACCGCGAAGTAGAAGATGGCGCGGCCGACCCAGAACGGGATGTTCAGCCATGCGGTCTTGAGCTGAATGTTGTGGTCGTGCGCAACGGCGTCGGGCTGCGACCAGATGTAGAGCTCATGCCATCCGGCCAGGCCGATGACGATGGGCAGCAGCAGCACAGCCATCACCGGCAACAGGCGCGAGCAGGCCTCGACGATGCGCTTGATCACAACGCCCCAGTTACCGCCGGTGACGTTGTGCATGAGCATGATGCCGAGCGAGCCGACGACCAGGCCGTTCCAGAACAGAAACGCGAACAGATACGACTGGAAGAACGCTGCGGGATTGGCGCGCAACTGCAGCGCCGTGACCGCCAGGCCGATGATGCCGACAATCAGGGCCACGCGCTGGATCCGGCTGAAGCGCTCGCTCAACGGCGTGGATTCGGTCGCGGTCATCGCTATTTTGCTCCCTCGGTGGTGGTGGTCGAAGCGACCGGAAGAGTGCCGCCGCCACCGGCGGTCTCGCCGTACGGCCGGTTCACCATCGGCGCCGATTGCGCGGCCGAATTGAGCGGAACCGCCGGCGGAATCACGCCCGAGAACGGGCTGGGCACTTCGTTCGGGCTTAGTACGGATTGCGGCGGCGAGTTCGGCGGGGCGGCGGCGACCGGCGTGGCTTTCGCACCTTCGGCCAGTTGCGCGCGATCGGCCGGAGGCACGTCGTTGATGCTGGCCGATTCGCTGAACTGCAGCACGCGGATGTAGGCGATGATGCGCCAGCGGTCATCGGGAATCACGCGCGAGGCATAACTCGGCATGGCGCCGAAGCCGTTGGTGATGACGTCGAAGAAATGGCCAACCGGCGCTTTCATGACGCGGTCGGAGTAGTAGGACGGCGGGAAGCGATACCCGCGCTGCACGATGAGCCCGTCGCCGTCGCCGGTGCGGCTGTGGCAGGGCGCGCAGTAGATGTTGAAGCGATCGCGGCCGCGCTCGATGTCGGCGCGCGTGATTTCGAACGGGAAGTAGTCAACATCCGCGCCGTTCATCTTGCCGGTGTAGCGGGCCAGATCGGCGCGCAGATAGCCGCGCGGCACGGTGTCGTCCACCATGGCGCGCTCGGAGCGATGGTCGGCAAAGAACCTGCTTTCGGCGAGCGGCTTGTACTTCGGCTGATCTTGCATGTCCCGACGGCATGCGCCCAGCAGGAGGCTCAAAGCCAGCAGCGAGATGACGTGCGGCAGCCTATTTCTCAACTTCGGTCACCTCGATGGGGTTCAGCTCTGTCAGAAACGCTTTCGCGCCTTCGCGATCGAACTTCGGATCGTCCGCCTCGATGCAGAGGAAGAAGCGATCCACCGACGCGCGCGCGAATTTCTCGACGTTGAAGACCGGATGGTAGGGCTCCGGCAGTCCGTTCAGCGCGAACATGCCCACCACGGCGGTGAGGGCGGCCAGCAGCACCGTGCACTCAAATGTGATGGGGATGTACGCGGGCCATGAATTCATGGGACGCCCGGCCACGTTGAACGGGTAGGCGATGCAACTGATCCAGTACATCAGGCCGAAGCCGCCGCAGGCGCCGCAAATTCCACCGAGCAGCACCAGCGGCGATACCAGGTTGCGCTGCTTGCCGAGGGCGTCGGAGAGCCCCTCGACGGGCATGGGCGTGTAGGCGTCCATCTTGCGATAGCCGGCGGCGTAGGCGTGTTTGGTCGCGTGCAGCAGTTGTTCGGAGTCGCCGAACTCCGCCATCACACCGTAGAGACCGCGCAATTCCCAGTAAGTCGCCATAAGTTAGTCTCCCGCCGGCGCCGGCTGCGGGCTCGGCTCATGCGCGTGGCCGCCGCCTTCGTGGTGCAGCACCTCGCGCACCTCGAAGATGGAGATCGACGGCAGGAAGCGCACGAAGAGCCACATCATGGTGAGGAAGAAGCCGATGGTTCCGATGTAAGTGGCCCAGTCCCACTTGGTCGGGTAATACATGCCCCAGGAAGAAGGCAGAAAGTCGCGATGCAGTGAGGTGACGACGATGACGAAGCGCTCCAGCCACATGCCCACGTTGACGACGAGCGAGAGCATCCAGACCCAGAACACGTTCAGGCGGATGCTGCGAATCCAGAGCAACTGCGGGATGGCGATGTTGCAGAGGATCAACATCACGTACGACCAGCCGTAGGGTCCGGTCATGCGGTTCCAGTACATGAAGCGCTCGTAGACGTCGCCGCTGTACCACGCCATGAAAGCTTCCATCAGGTAGCCGTAGGCGACAATCAGTCCGGTGCCGAGCATCACCTTGGCGCATGCTTCCACGTGGCGCAAGGTCATGAGGTCTTCCAGATGGAACCAGCGGCGGATGGGGATCATCAGCGTGAGCACCATGGCGAAGCCGGAATAAATGGCGCCCGCGACGAAGTAGGGCGGGAAGATGGTGGTGTGCCAGCCGGGGATGATGGCGACGGCGAAGTCGAAGCTGACCACGGTGTGAACGGAGACGACCAGCGGGGTGGCCAGGCCGCCGAGCAGGATGTAGGCCATCTGATACCGTTCCCAGTGCCGCGCCGATCCGCGCCAGCCGAGGGCGAACATGCCGAAGACAATCTGCTGCCACTTCGTTTTGGCCTTGTCGCGCATAGTGGCAAGGTCGGGAACCAGACCCGTGTACCAGAACAGCAGTGAAACGGTGGCGTAGGTTGAGACCGCGAAGACGTCCCAGACCAGCGGGCTGCGCGGCTGCGGCCAGACCCACATCGAATTCGGGTAAGGCATCAGCCAGTAAAACAGCCACGGACGGCCAAGGTGCAGGATGGGGAACATGCCCGCGCACATGACCGCAAACAGCGTCATCGCTTCCGAGAATCGATTGATCGACGTTCGCCAGTCCTGCTTG
>Ga0335082_10005173_pt1 | contig 14242 bp, 11 predicted proteins | sample Lox_Sample_41_FD_206718 | JGI IMG/M metagenome (GOLD analysis project Ga0335082, IMG submission 206718) | Soil microbial communities from Loxahatchee National Wildlife Refuge, Florida, United States - Lox_Sample_4.1 | ecosystem: Environmental > Terrestrial > Soil > Wetlands | place: USA...
CCTCTACGGACGCTCCCGCCTGCCCCGCCCCCTGGCCTTGGCCACGGCCGGACTCGCGCTCGGAGTCGTCACCCTGCGCTACCCCGAGATCGTCGGCAACGGGCGGGAGGCGGTCGCCGCGCTCTTCGCGCGCCCGTGGGGCGTCGAGCACGTCGTCGCCCTCCTCGCCCTCCGACTCGTCGTGACCCCGCTCGCGGTGGGGTCGGGGACGGTGGGCGGGGTCTTCACCCCGACGCTGTTCCTCGGCGCCATGCTCGGCCACGCCTTCGGCGCCGGGGTGCGGGCCCTGGCCCCCGCGCTGGGCGCCGACCCGGCGGCCTTCGCCCTCGCCGGCATGGGGGCCCTTCTCGCCGGCACGACGCACGCCCCCCTCACCGCCGTGGTCATGGTGTTCGAGATGACCCTCGACTACGGGGTGGTGGTGCCCCTGCTCCTCGGCTCGGCGGTGGCGAGCCTCGTCGCCACGCGGCTCAGCGCGAGCTCGGTCTACACCGAGGCGCTGCGGCGGAAGGCCGGGGAGGAGGAGGCCCCCGGCGCGCTCGACGTGCTCCGCGTCAATGATCTCCTCCGCCCCGACCAGGTGACGATCGCCCCCGATCTGACGCTGCCGCGGCTCCTCGACGCCTTCGTCGCCTCCCGCCGCAACCACCTCTACGTGGTCGAGGCCGGAGGTCGCTTCCTCGGGGCGGTGAACCTCCACGACGTCAACGAAGCCCTGCGCGCGGCGGGCGAGGCGGGTACGCTCGTCGCTCGCGACGTGATGCGGCCGCGCTTCGAGGTCACCGTCCCGGAGGAAGGGCTTCCCCGGGCGCTCGAGCGCTTTGCCGCCCAGGAGTGCGAGCGTCTGCCGGTCTTGGCCGACCTCGAGTCGCGCCGGATCGTGGGGACGATCTCGAAGCGGGACATCCTCTCCGTCTACTCGCTCGAGCTCCTCCAGAGGGGCCCGGGGCGCCGCTCCTCCCGCCCGATCGAGACCCCGATCGACACCCTGGTCGACGAGGTCGCCCTCCCCCGCGGCCTCGAGGCTCGCACGTTCGCCGAGTCTCGCTTCCGGGACCGCCACGGCCTCGCGCTCCTGCTCGTGCGCCGCGGCTCCGCCGGACTTCTGCTCCCCGACGCCGGCCTTCGCTTCGCCGAGGGGGATCGGCTCGTCGTCTTTGGCCCAAGGGAGAGGATCGCCGCCCTGATGGAGCCAGGCCCGGGGATTGAGCCGCCGCGGTGAGCGGGCCGCCGGTCGGCCGGAGGATGCCCGCGGCGGCCGTGCTAGATTGCCGGCATCCGGCCCGTCAAGAGCGGGGGAGGAGGCAGCATGGACGCCGCGTTTCGGGAGTTCCTCGCCGGCGAGCTGAAGCAGGTCCGCGAGCAGGGACTCTTCAAGGAGGAGTGGCCGATCCTGGGCGAGCAGGGCCCGGAAATCCGGGTGGAGGGCCGGAGCGCGCCGGTCCTCAACTTCTGCGCCAACAACTACCTCGGCCTCTCCAGCCACCCTGAGCTGCGGAAGGCGGCCCACCGCGCCCTCGACGAGTGGGGGTACGGCATGTCGAGCGTCCGCTTCATCTGCGGGACGCAGAACCTGCACCTGGAGCTCGAGCGGAGGATCGCCGCCTTCCTCGGCATGGAGGACGCCATCCTCTACGCCGCCTGCTTCGACGCGAACGGCGGGGTCTTCGAGCCCCTGCTCGGCGAAGGCGACGCGATCGTCGCCGACCAGCTCAACCACGCCTCTATCATCGACGGGGTGCGCCTCTGCAAGGCCAAGCGGTACGTCTACGCGAACGCGGACATGGGCGACCTCGAGGCGAAGCTGAAGGACGCCCGAGCCCAGCGCTTCCGGCTGATCGTGACCGACGGCGTCTTCTCGATGGACGGGACGGTCGCCCCCCTGCCCGAGATCTGCGACCTGGCCGGGCGCTACCAGGCGAGCGTCATGGTGGACGACAGCCACGCCACCGGCTTCATGGGGAAGACCGGCCGCGGAACCTGGGAGCACCACGGGGTGGGCGGCCGCGTCGACATCGTCACCACCACCTTCGGCAAGGCGCTCGGCGGCGCCCTCGGCGGATGCACGGCCGGGTCGAGGGAGGTCGTCGGGATGTTGCGCCAGCGCAGCCGCCCCTACCTCTTCTCGAACTCCCTCGCTCCGGCGGTCGTGGGGGCGACGCTGGCCGCTCTGGATCTCCTGACCCGGAGCACCGAGCTCCGGGACCGGCTGGAGGCCAACACGAGGTCCTTCCGCGACCGGATGACCGCGGCCGGCTTCGAGATCCGGCCCGGCGTCCACCCGATCGTGCCGATCATGTTCTCGCGGTTCGCCCCCGACGACGCCCCCCTCGCCCAGCGTTTCGCGCGGGCGCTCCTGGACGAGGGGATCTACGTGAAGGGGTTCTTCTTCCCGGTCGTGCCGCGGGGCCTTTCACGGATCCGCGTGCAGCTCTCTGCCGCGCACCGGCCGGAGCACATCGACCGCGCCGTCTCCGCCTTCACGAAGGTCGGGAGGGAACTCGGCGTGCTCGGCGCGTGAGCCGCCGCGCTCCCGCCGTCCCCCTCCCGAGGTCAGTGGCGGCAGAACTCCGCCACCACGGGCTTCGCGAGCCGCTCGTACTCCGCGTACCGCACCCGCACGACCTCGTGGTGGTTGCCGGCCTGGAACGCGAACTCCCCGGCCTTCGGGAAACAGGCGTCCACCCAGACCGGCAGGCCGTAGAGCTGGCCGAACGGGGGCATGGCTCCGGCCTCGCAGTCGGGGAAGAGAGCCCGCATCTCGCTCTCCGGCATCAGGGTGACGCTCGGCTTTCCAAGGACGCGGGCGAGGGCTGCCGGGTCGAGGCGACAGGAGGCGGGCAGAACGACCATGACTGGCCCCTCGCCGGGGGCCCGGACGACCAGTACCTTCGCGAGCATCCAGCCCGAGACGTGGACGGCGGCCGCGATCCCCTGGGCCGTGTAGGCCTCACGGTGGGGGAGGGTCTCGAACCCCACGCCGCCGGTCTCGAGGAGGCGAAGCACTCGCTCGACGAGCATGGTGCAACCTCCTTGCGTGGAAACGACTCTCGAAGTCCAATCTGGACCCGGCGCCGGCGGGGGGGGAATAGGCCCGATGGATCAGGTGGTGGCTCAGGACCAGTAGGGACGGTAGTAGTGGTCCGCGCCGGGTCTCTTGGCGGGCCTGGGCGCCCGGCGGAAGAGAGCCTCCACCCGGCGCTTCGACGCCTCGGGATCGCGGAGGGCCACCGCGCCGGCGACCACGACCAGCGCCAGAACGGCGCCGACGAAGATCAGCAAGACGTTGATCGACAGGCTCATGGAGGTCCCCGCGGCCGCCCCGTCCGCGGCGGCTCCGCGAGTATACCTTGACCCGCGGTGAGGCCGGTTCCTAGAATCCAGCCGATGGCCCAACAGAAGATGCGCCTCGTGGCGATCTCCGTCCTCGGTGGCACCCTCCACGGCCGCCGCCACAACCCCGACGAGGTCGTCACCGAGATCCTGATCGGATCCGACCCGGACTGTCACCTCGTCGTCGACCTCCCCGGGGTGAGCCCGATCCACGCGCGGATCTGGGCCGACCTCGACCAGTCGGTGGTGTACGAGACGCGGGCGCCGCGTGGCCTCTACGTGAACACGGACCCAGTCAACGGGCAGGCGCCGATCGGAGAGGGCGACGTGCTCTGGCTCGGCCCGCCCCAGGAGGCCGACAGCGTCTGTATCCACCTGCAGTTCGAGCCGTGGGTCGAGCGCCTTCCGGCGGCGGGCCCTGCCCTCTGGGGCGGGCCGGCCGAGCCCGCGGCGGCCGAACCGGCGGAGCGTTCACCCGGCGAACCCCTTCCGAGCCCTCAGCCTCCGCCGGACGCCACTCCGATCGAGACCGCTCTCGGCGAGATCGTCTCCGAAGAAGGGCCCCCGACGCCCGCCCCCGAGCCTCCGCCCATCGAAGAGGATCCGTTCTTCGTGGGTGAGGCCATGGCCTCGCCCTCGGAGCCCGTCGCGGCCCCGACGCTCCCCAGCCCGGTGGATCCCGGCGCCGAGGCGATCGCCGACGACTGGGAGATCGCCGGGACGCCCCCCGTCGTCGCTCCCGCGCCTGCCGTGTCCGCTCCGGTGGACGACTTCTTCGTCACCGAGGCCTCGCCGGCGGCGGGCGAGGAGCGAATCCTCGAAGCGCAAGTCCTCCCCGGCGGGCCGGCGGCCCCGGGATCGATGCCGGCTCTGGAGTTGCCTTCGCTGGACCTCCCGCCTTCCGACAGGCCGGCCGCGGTGCCCGGACCCTCGACCCCGCCGGCCCGTGTACCCGTCCCATCGGCGTCCAAGGCCCCCTCGCCGACGGTCCAGACGGCGACGCCCAGCGTCTCCGCGCCCACGCCCGTGGCGGCGTCGGCAGCGCCCCCCACCGCGGCACCCGGGACCGCTCCCGCCGGGCCCAGACAACCCCCGACGTCCTCGAGGCCCGCGCGCGCACCCGTTCCCCGTCGGGCAGCTCCCGCGACCGCGCCCCGACCTTCGGCTGCGCGCCGCCCCGCTCCGTCCGCGCGTCCACCCCGTCGTCCGGCCGGCGGCGCGCCGGCGTGGCTGCGCCCGGTCGGGCTGGGCGCGGCGGCCATCGTGGCCCTCGGTGCGCTGGGCTTCGGAGCCCTCCGGCTCATCGGAGGCGGCGTCCGGCTCGACGGTGTCGACCCCGCGCGTCTCCGGGTCGGACAGCGGGCGACCCTCAGCGGCGCGGGCTTTGCCCCGACCGCGGCCGGAAACACCGTGCTGTTCGACGGCCGCGAGGCGAAGGTGCTTCAGGCCTCGCCGACTCGACTCGAGGTCGAGGTCCCGGAGGCCGTGGCCGAATCGGGGGCCGAGAAGCGGGTCAGCCTCGTCGTCAAGCGGGGAGGCCGCACGTCGGCCGCGCTCGAGGTCACGATGTTCCAGGGGCCCCGCCTGCACGGCATCTCGCCGGAGGCCGCGATGCCGGGCGAGGAGGTCGTCCTCGCCGGCGCGGGGTGGGGACCCGGCACCACGGTCCGCTTCGGCGCCGCGAGCGCACAGTTGAACGAGGTCCAGCCGACGCGGATCCGCGCCGTCGTGCCGGAGGGTGCCGGCGGCCCGGGGACTCCGGCTCCCGTGGTGGTCACGGTCGGGGGCGTCGACTCCAACGAGGCCCCCTTCGTCGTGGGCCACCTCCCCGTCGTGACCGGGGTCGCGCCGGCGAGCGCGGCCTCCGGCGACGTGGTGGAGATCAGGGGTCGCGGTTTCCAGGACGATCCGATTCGGAACGACGTGCGGATCGGCGGGGTGTCGGCCCTCGCCCTCGAGTCGCGGGGGGACGTGCTCAGGGTGGTCGTGCCGCGTCTCGGTCCCGGTGGCCCCCCGCGGTCCGTCGAGGTACGCATTCCCGGCTCGGAGGCGGTGGGGCAAGCCACGCTCGAGGTCGAGCCGCCGGCCGATCCCGTCCCCTTCCGCTTCGTGGCGGAGCCGTTCACCGCCGTACCCGGCCGTCCCCACGCGGTCCTCGCCACCGGCATCGGCCCGGCGTTCGTCCTCGCCGCCGCCCGCGGCCGGTCGGCGGCCGCCCGGGCGGTCGAGGCGGCGGGGCGCCTGAACGCCGCCGGCGAGGCCCTCCGCACGACGGTCGGGCTGAACCTCGAGGCGCGCGGGCTCGACGGGACCCCGGTCGTGGCTCTCTCCGGCCGGCCGGACGTCCTCCTCGAGGTGACGGCCGAAGACGCGGCGGCCTACGGCGAGGACTGGACCGGCCTGCGGGGCCGCGGCGGCCCGGTCACCCCCGGCCGCCTCGCGCGCTGGTGGGAGGCGATCGGCCGCGACATCGTCCTCCTGACCGTTCGCGGCGAGCCGCCGCGATTTGCGGCGGAGCTCGCTCCGGAGGGACGCGTCCTGGGCCAGCTCTTCGAGGCCGCCCGGCGCAGCGGCCGTCCGGGTGTCCCGCGGCAAGTGGTGGACGAGGCCCGCCAGCCTCTCCGGGACGGCCTGCGCCTGCTGGCGCTGCGCGTCCCCAGTTCGGTCACTCCCCCGGCGGCCGCGGCCTCCTTCGCCCCGGCCGCCGCGGCGACGCCCCCGGCGGCGCGCCTCCAGCTCGAGGGGACCTGGGGCGGCAGCCAGGTCGAGCAGGGCCAGCGACAGTACCTGACCGTCGTCTTCCAGCGTGGGGGAGGGAGCATCTCCTACGAGGGAGGCATCACCTTCACCGTGCCGCTCGCGGGCCTCGAACAGCCTCGCCGGGACCAGGCGCTCTTCAGCGTCCAGATCCGGGGGGGCATCCGACATTACGCGGGAACCTGGGACGGCGAGAAGCTCGCCGGGTCCATCTCCACGGACACCGCGGGCCACAACGTCGTCGCTACCTTCGAGCTGCGGCGGAGGTAGGGCTTCCGCGAAGCTCAGCCGTCGAGCCGCAGGCCCCGGCGCAGCTTCTCGCGTTGCTCCGCGGTCAGCCCCGCGCGGCCGAGCGCCGCCCGTAGCCCGGCCGCGTTCGGCGGGGAGGCCCGGTAGCCGCAGCCGGGGAGCAGCTCCGGGTTGGGCTGCCAGAGCAGGAGCCGCGGGTAGTCGCGGCACATGCCGGGCCGGGAATCGTAGCTGTCACAGCGCCGTGCGGACCGGTCGAAGTGCGTGCAGCGGAAGACGTACGCCTGACCCTCGGGCTCGGTGCGGGCCAGCTCGAAGCCGTTGACGCGCCGCTGCCACCACAGGAAGGCCCGGCGCACGAGCGGCACCGACCAGGTGATCCAACCGACCGCGATCGCCGGGGCCTCGCAGCAGGCGGCGCACCTCCGGCACTCCCCGCCGAGGTTCCACGGCCGGTCGCCTCGCGCACGGCGGATCGCCCGGTGGACGGCGAGGTCCGCCTCGAAGCGCCAGAGCGCCACGCGCTTCACCGCTCGGAGCAGGGGGCCGTCGCGCACAAGAAGACGCTAGCACGGAGGGGCGGCCAGGCTACCGGGCGGCGGGGGGTTCAGGGATCCCTCGCTTGCCCGCGCACACCAGGCGGGCGAGCGAGGGGGGACATTATGCGACCGTGACCTCCCGGCAGAGGTAGACGTCCTGGATGGCGTTCAGGAGCTTCACGCCCTCGGCCATCGGCCGCTGGAAGGCCTTGCGTCCGGAGATGAGGCCCATGCCGCCGGCCCGCTTGTTCACGACCGCCGTCTTCACCGCCTCCGCGAAGTCGTTCTCGCCCGACGCGCCGCCGCTGTTGATGAGGCCGGCCCGGCCCATGTAGCAGTTCGCCACCTGGTAGCGGCAAAGGTCGATCGGGTGGTCACTCGTCAGCTCGGAGTAGATCCGCTTGTCCGTCTTGCCGTAGGGGTTCTCCTTGGAGCTGATCGCGTTGTAGCCGCCGTTGTTCTCGGGCAGCTTCTGCTTGATGATGTCGGCCTCGATCGTGACCCCGAGGTGGTTCGCCTGGCCGGTGAGGTCGGCGGACACGTGGTAGTCCTTGTCCTTCTTGAACGCGGGGTTCCGGAGGTAGCACCACAGGACCGTGGCCATCCCCATCTCGTGCGCGGCCTGGAAGGCCTGCGAGACCTCGACGAGCTGGCGGGCCGACTGGTCGGACCCGAAGTAGATCGTGGCCCCCACCGCGACCGCGCCCATGTCCTTCGCCTGCTTGATCGAGGCGAAGAAGATCTGGTCGAACTTGTTCGGGTAGGTCAGGAACTCGTTGTGGTTGAACTTGAGCAGGAAGGGGATCTTGTGCGCGTACTTGCGGGCCACGCCGCCGAGGACGCCGAGGGTCGAGGCCACCGCGTTGCACCCGCCCTCGATCGCGAGCTTCACGATGCTCTCGGGGTCGAAGTACATCGGGTTCTTGGCGAACGACGCCCCCGCGGAGTGCTCGATGCCCTGGTCCACGGGCAGGATCGAGACATAGCCGGTTCCGGCGAGGCGTCCGTTGTCGAGGATCGCCTGCAGGGCGCGCAGCACGGGGGTCGGCCGGTCGGAGCCGGCGTGGATGTCGTCGACCCAGCGGGGGCCGGGGAGGTGAAGGCTCGCCTTCGGGATCCCCTTGCAGGTGTAGTCGAGCAGGTTCCGGGCCGAAGCGCCGAGGTACTCCTCGATCTTGCCGATGCCGCTGCTCGCGCTGACCGTGGTCATGATTGCACTCCTCCGATCAATTGAGTCGCGCCGCCTTCAGCCGCAGCAGCGCCACCCGGGCCGCGAGGTCCTCCGCGTCCTTCGCCCCGGGGGCGAGGGCCAGGTAGGACTCGAGGTCGCGGGCGGCGAGGCCGTAGCAGTCGAGCGACGCGTAGAGAACGCCCCGGTCGCGCAGGTCCTCGGCGCTCCCGGGCTGGATGCGGACGATGAGATCCACCACGCGAAGCGCGCGGTCGGTGTCCTGGTCGCGAAGATAGATGGCCTTCAGGTTGCGGAGAAGGCGCTCGAGCATGTCCTTCCGCCGGCAGGGGCGGAGCATCTTCGCCTCGAGCTTCACCTTCCCGTTGAAGATCCGGTCGAGGCGCTCCTGGCAGTCCTTCTCGGTGAGGAGCGTCCCCCCGTGGAAGGGATCGACCAGGAGCGGCCGGGCCGGGGTCTGGATGCGGACGACGAAGTGGCCGGGCAGTCCGACGCCCTCGACCTCGAGCCCCGCCCGACCCGCCACCTCCATGTAGACGGTCGAGAGGGTGATGGGGATGCCGACCCGGCGGTCCATCACCTCGTTCAGGTAGCTGTTCCGGGCGTCGTAGTACTGCTCGGTGTTCCCCCGGAAGCCCAGCTCCTGGAACATGTAGCGGTTCAGGGCCATGATCGCCCGCTCGGGGCGGGGCTCATCCTCGAGCCTCTGGCGCAGAGCGCACCCCATCTCGTCGAGTCGGACGAGGTAGCCGCGGACGTCGAGGGCGGCGTACTCCTCGGCCGCGACGAGGAGCGCCGCCTCGGCGAGGTTCACCTCGCCGTCGGGCCGGGCGAGGAGGTCCTCGAGCTTCCGTCGGGGCGTCTCCGGCAGCGTGGAGCTCCGCATCTCGGGCACAATTCCGACAGTCGCAGTATAGCAGGCGCGAACCGCAACCCGGACCGGCCGCCGGCGACCGTCAGGCCGGCTGGGGCGCGGCGAGAGGAGCCAGACCCAGCGCCTCCCTCACCCGTGGGTGGACGACCTGTCCCCCCCGGGTGAGCATGCTCTCGCGGACGATCTCGTCGTCGGCGTCGAGCTGGAGCTCGCCCTTCCTCGCCATGTTGACGACGAAGTTGGCCGTGTTCCGGGCGAGGAGCTGGCTCGCGTGGTGGGGAATGGTGGTGGCGAGGCTCAGCGGCGCGAGCACCCTCACGCCGTGGCGGACCACGTCGCGGCCGGGCTCGCTGGCCTCGCAGTTGCCGCCCTGCTCGGCCGCGAGGTCCACGATCACCGAGCCCGGACGCATGCCCTTCAGCATCTCCTCGGTGACCAGGACCGGCGCCTTGCGGCCGGGGACGGCGGCCGCGCTGATGACCACGTCGCTCTCGGCGACCACCCTCGCCAGAAGCTCGCGCTGCCGCCGGTAGAAGCCCTCGTCCTGGGCCTTGGCGTAGCCGTCCCGGCCCTCGGCGCCCGCCGTCTCGAGGGGCAGCTCGACGAACTTCGCGCCGAGGCTGTGGATCTGCTCCTTGACCGCGGGCCGGACGTCGTAGGCCTCGACCACCGCCCCCAGTCGGCGGGCGGTGGCGATCGCCTGCAGGCCGGCGACGCCCGCCCCGATGACGAAGACCCGGGCCGGGGCCACCGTGCCGGCCGCGGTCATCATCATCGGCATCATGCGGGGGAGGGTGTCCGCGGCGAGGAGGACCGCCTTGTAGCCGACCATGGTTGCGGTCGAGGACAACGCGTCCATGCTCTGGGCCCGCGAGATGCGGGGGAGGAGCTCGAGCGCGAAGGACGTGGCGCCCCGGGCGGCGAGGGCTCGGGCCCCCTCAGGCCGTTGGAGGGGATCGAGGAACCCGATCACGACGTGGCGCGGCCCGAGTCGCTCCAGCGCCTCGGCGTCGTGGCCGCCGGAAAAGGAGCGGACGGAGAGGAGGAGCGTGGCGTCGGCCAGCACCTCCCCCCGCCCGGCGAGCACCGCCCCCTTTTCCGCGAACTGGGAGTCGGGGAAGCCCGCGGCGTCGCCGGCGCCCGATTCGACCACGACCTCGATGCCGGCCTTGGCCAGGGAGGGCACGACTCCGGGCACCACCGCCACGCGGGTCTCGCCCGGCCACGTCTCCTTCAGCACGCCTGCCTTCATCTCCGCCTCCTCGTGGTCGGCTCGCGCGCGGGACGAGCCAAGCCTACGCGGAGTGACTGTCGGTTGTCATCCGGTCCGGCGGCGTGCCAGGGGCGAGTGGCGCGAGCGTGGGGAAGGCAGCGGCCGGGCGCGTCCTACGGTACGGTGACGTTCATCGTCCCGCAGCGCGTCCCATTGGACGCCACGGGCCAGCCCACCGCCGCGCAGGCCTCGTAGGTCCCGGTGGACTTCGCGACCGCCAGGAATTGGTTGCTCTGGTGATTGGCGCAATCGCCCACAAAGTCGGAGCAGAGGTCCGAGCCGAAGTACCAGGTCGGTCCCCAGCGGCCGGTGTCCTCGGCGTGGCCGACCACGAGGTAGTCGCAGGCCTGCCGCTGAGGGTCGTCCTCCGGCCGCGTCTCGCAGAACTTCCAGTCGCCGAACCAACGGTCGCAATAGTGATCGACGTTGACGACGAGGGGTTTCGAGTCGAGCACCACGCGCCCGGCCTCCAGCGAGTGCATGCTGACGTTCATGCGGAGGATCGGTGGCGGCGTCGGGTCGCAGACCATGCCCGCCGGGAGGCCCGACGGGGTGGGAGTCGGGCTGGGGGCCGGAGTCGGCACCTTGACCCCCACCGGCGTCGGAGTGGCGGTGGGCGACGAGGAACTCGAGCCGCAGTGGGCCGCGGCCAGGGCAAGAGTCGCCCAAGCCCCTACGAGCAACACCTTTTGCGGTCTCATGGCTCCTCCGAATGCCTCTCGACGCGAACTTAGCGTTTCACTTTAGATGATATGAAGTAACTATCTGTAGTCAAGAGAGAAAATCATACTAGATGTAAAGCCGGGATCTGCCGTTCAGCAGGGGCGAACAGCCCTGGACCCCGCTTCCGGCCCCCTCGGCTCGGCGAGAGGGTCAGGCCGCCGCCGAAGCCTGCCAGGCCTCGGCGAACCGGCGCACGATCACGTCCGCCGGCTCGATCCTCTCGATCCCGGCCACGCTCCGGCCGGCCTGCCAGTAGTCCCGCTCGGGCGCGTCGCGCAGGAGGCCGCGCTTGAGGGCCCACAGCGAGCGCAGGGCGTAGATCGTCCGCATCCAGTGCCTGGTGCGGCGGCCGCGCAGCATGAAGCGCGCGACCGGGCCGGCCCTCGTGCCCAGCCGACGCACGCTCGGGGTGTCGATGACCGCCACCGGCACCCCGGTGAGCCGTTCGGTGAGGACGATGTCCCCCTCGCCGGCCTCGACGATCCCGCGCTTGTAGGCCTCGCTCGCCCGGCACTCGGGGGTGGCGATGAAGCGCGTCCCCAGCTGGGCGCCGGCGTAGCCCATCCCCAGGACGCGGGCGAAGTCCCGCTCGTGGCCGATCCCGCCGGCGCAGACGACCGGGAGGCCGAGCGGCTGGAGCTCCTCGACGAGCTGCTCCGCGGACCGCGCGCCCGCGTGGCCCCCCGCCCGGTCGTTGACCGCGACGAGGCCGTGCACCCCGCCATCCCGAGCCTTGTCGGCCCACCTTCGCTCGGTCACGTCGTGATAGACGACGCCCCCGAGAGGGGACACGCGGTCCACCACCCAGCGCGGGTTCCCGAGGGAGGTCACGAAGAAGCGCACCCCCTCTTCGAGGGCGACGTCGATCCAGCGCTCCATGCGGTTGCGGTACGCCCTCGACGACTGCTCGATGAGGGCGTTCATGCCGATCGGCCGCCTCGTGAGGGTCCGGATGAAGCGGAGACCCTCCCGGAAGTCGTGGCCGTGGACGTAGGTGAGGGAGATGGGCTGCACGATTCCGATCCCGCCGGCCTCGGAGACCGCGGCCACCAGCTCCGGGTTGCTGCAGGGATACATGGCCCCGCACACGAGCGGCACCTCGATGCCCGCCGCGCGGGTGAGGGGCGTGGAAAGATCCAGGGCCTACTCGGTGAACGCGAGGTACGTGTAGCCCTCGAGGGCCTCTTCGTACCGCTTCATGAAGCGGCCCGACTCGGGGATGCTCAAGCGCTTCTCGCGCAGGGCGGCCTCGACGGCGCGGCGCACGCGCGAGACGAGATCCTCCTTGTTGTACTGGACGTAGGAGAGCACCTCGGCCACCGAGTCGCCCTCGACCACGTGCTCCACCCGGTAGTCGTCGCCGTCGATCCGGACGTGGACGGCGTCGGTGTCCCCGAAGAGGTTGTGGAGGTCGCCCAGGATCTCCTGGTAGGCGCCGACGAGGAACGAGCCGATCAGGTACTCCGCCCCGTTCGGGCTGTGCAGCTCGAGGAAGCCCTTCACGTCCCGGAGGTCGATGAACTCGTCGATCTTTCCGTCGCTGTCGCAGGTCAGGTCGGCCACGATGCCCCGCCGCAGGGGCTGCCTGTTCAGGCGATGGATCGGGATGGTGGGGAAGAGCTGCTTCACCGCCCAGTGGTCGGGCATGGACTGGAACAGGGAGAAGTTGCAGTAGTAGGTGTCGCTGAGCTGCTTCTCCAGGCCCTCCAGCTCGTCCGGCACGTAGGGCAGCTCGCGGACGATCTTGAGGAGCTTCTCGCAGGTCGCCCAGAAGAGCTCCTCCACCCGCGCCCGGGCCTTCAGATCGAGGACGCCCAGGTTGAAGGCGGTGATCGCCTCCTCCTTGATCTGGAGGGCGTCGTGGTAGGCCTCCTGGAAGTTCTTCCGCGAGACTCCCGAGTAGGTCTCCGAGAGCTGGTGGATGACCGGGTGCTCGTCGCGGGCGGCGGGGGCCGGGCTCTGGCCGGCCAGGATCTCGTTCGTGGCGAGGACGTTGTAGACGAGCACCGAGTGGTGGGCCACGAGGGCCCGCCCCGACTCGGTGACGAGGTCGGGGTGGGGCACCCCGCGCGCGTTGCAGGCCTCCGCCACCTGGCTCACGATGTCGGCCGCGTACTCGGCGAGCGTGTAGTTGACCGAGGAGTGGAAGTTCGTCTGGCTGCCGTCGTAGTCGACGCCGAGGCCGCCCCCACAGTCGAGGTAGCGCATGTTCGCGCCGAGGCCGTGCAGCTCCACGAAGATGCGGCTCGCCTCCCGCAGGGCGTCCTTCACCGCGCGGATGTTCGTGATCTGGGAGCCGATGTGGAAGTGGAGGAGCTGCAGGCAGTCGAGCATTCCCACCGAGCGCAGCTTCTCGACGGTGGCCACGATCTCCGCGGTGGTGAGCCCGAACTTCGAGCGGTCGCCGGTCGACTCCACCCACTTGCCGGCGCCCTTGGTGGTGAGCCGCGCCCGCACCCCGACCACCGGGCGGAGGTCGAGCTCCGCGGCGGCGGCGAGGATCGTGTCCAGCTCGCCCATCCGGTCCATGGTGATGACGACCTGCCGCCCGAGCTTCTGGGCGAGGAGGGCGGTCTCGATGAACGCCCGGTCCTTGTACCCGTTGCAGAGGATGAGGGCCTCGGGGCTCTCCTGCAGGGCGAGGGCCACGAGCAGCTCCGGCTTCGAGCCGGCCTCGATCCCCAGGTGATGGGGCCGGCCGTACTCCATCAGCTCTTCGACGACGTGGCGCTGCTGGTTGACCTTGATGGGGTAGACCCCGCGGAACGAGCCCTTGTAGTCGTTCTCGAGGATGGCCTGGTTGAACGCGCCGAAGAGCTGCTCGATGCGGGTCCGCAGGATGTCGGAGAAACGGATGAGGATCGGCAGGTTGAGCCCGCGGCTGCGGAGGTCGTCCACGAGGGCCTTGAGGTCGATCGGGAGCGACCCCGGCCCGGCGGGCGTGACCTCGATGTTGCCCGCTTCGTTGATGGTGAAGAAGTCCCGACCCCATCCGCCGACGTTGTAGAGCTCGACGGAGTCCTTGACCGTCCACGCCCGCAGCTCAGTCAGCAACTTCCCCCGCCACCTCCTGCGCTCTCATTCGTGCGCAACTTCTGAGTGTAGCGGTCCTTGCGCGGATGTCCAGGGAAAAAAGGAGAACGGAGCTCGAGCACGCGAAGGGGCGGCCCTCCTCGGGGCCTTCGAGATCCCTCGCCCGCATGGCGGGGGCGGGCTCAGGGGCGTCAGCGTCCGGCCAGCTGGGCGTCGATCACCTCGGCGAAGCTCTCGACCGGGCGGGCGCCCGAGATCATGCGGCCGTTGAC
>Ga0335082_10005174_pt1 | contig 14240 bp, 11 predicted proteins | sample Lox_Sample_41_FD_206718 | JGI IMG/M metagenome (GOLD analysis project Ga0335082, IMG submission 206718) | Soil microbial communities from Loxahatchee National Wildlife Refuge, Florida, United States - Lox_Sample_4.1 | ecosystem: Environmental > Terrestrial > Soil > Wetlands | place: USA...
GGAAGTGGTCAACTGAGCGTTGGTCTGCCTACACCGTCTCGTAATACTGCGCCATCTTGCGGAACTTCTGATAGCGTGCGTCGAGCAATTTCTGCAGCGGTTTCTCTTCCAACCCAGAGAGATGCTGTTCCAGGGCCGCGGCGAGATTTGCTGCCGCCACGTCCCAATCCAGATGAGCGCCGCCGGGAGGTTCCGAGATGACTTCCTCGCAGAAGCCCAGCTCGAAGTTGTCCTTGGCGGTGATGCGCATGGCCTGCGCCGCCAGCTCGCGCTTGCCGGAATCGCGCCACATGATGGAGGCGCAGCCCTCGGGCGAGATCACGGAGTAAATGCTGTTCTCCATCATGAGTACGCGGTCGGCGACGGCAACCGCCAGCGCTCCTCCGCTGCCGCCTTCGCCGGTGATGGCAGCAATGAAAGGAACCTTCAGCCGCGCCATCTCGCGCAGATTGTGCGCGATGGCTTCCGCCTGGCCACGCTCTTCAGCACCGAGGCCGGGATAGGCTCCCGGCACATCGATCAGCGTCAGCACCGGCCGCCGCCATTTTTCGGCGAAGCGCATCACCCGTAGCGCCTTGCGATAGCCTTCCGGATTCGGCTGCCCGAAATTGCGATAGATGCGCTGCTTGGTCTCGCGGCCCTTCTGCGTGCCGATGACGACTACTTCCCTGCCGTGGAAGCGCGCCATGCCAGCAACGATGGCCGGGTCATCGCCAAAACCGCGGTCTCCGTGAATCTCACTGAAGTCCGGAAAGATGCGCTCCACATAGTCGAGGAAATGCGGGCGCATGGGATGGCGCGCCAGCTCGGTACGCTCCCAGGCGCTGAGCTGCCCGGACATCTGACGGCGCAGAGAGTCCACGCGCTGGCGCATCTCATCGAGCTGCCGGCGTGCGTCTTCGTTCTCGCCGGCAGAAGCCTGCAGGTGCTCAATCTGTTTCTCGATGCGCTCCAACTCGGTCTGGGCTTTGGAAGCAGCGTCCATGATTATTTGTCAGGATTTCTCGTTATCGCTCATCGAACTCGATGAAAAGATTTGTCTAAGGCACGACTTCAGTCGTGCCGAACAGCTCATTCTTAAGAATTCCCAGTCCCTTCATGGATGCACAAAGAAAACACCCCTCGCTGAAGCCCGCTAGTGATGACAAGCAATAAAACGTCACACGCTTTCGGCGCGACCAAGCTGTGCCACCGGCTGAAGCTGGCTGCGTGTATTTCAAAAAGTGGCCTATCCGCACGACCAAGAGCCTGCCCTGAGCTTGCCGAAGAGTCCTGCCCTGACTCGAATCCTGCCACACACCATGCACGCCCGCGCTAGTCAATTACGCGCACGCTGCCACGTCCGCAAAGTTCTTCCACACGGCTGATGAAATTTCGGTCCGGCAAGACATTATAGCCTTCAGCCTCCATCACCACCGTGAAGTCGCCCGGGCGTTCCAGGTCGAACAGGACCTTGGCGTCACCGCGACGCTCGTGGCAGAGTGTGTGCAAGCCGGTGATGGTGCTCTCCGATGCGTTCTCCAGGCTGATCTTAATGCGCAGGTTTTGCGGCAGCTTGGGCTGCGCCATTTCCAGAGGCGTAATGTCGCCGACGAGGATCTTGGTGTTCGAACCGTCTTCGACTTTCACGCCGCCCTTCACCAGCACCGGAACGTCGAGCTTGAGCTTTTCGCCCAGCCGGCGATACGCCTCAGCGAAGCATAGGATGTCGACCGAGCCGTGCATATCTTCGAGCTGGCCGGTCGCGTACAAGTCGCCCTTCTTCGACTTAGCAACGCGAACGCTCTTCAGGATGCCGCCAATCAGTGTGTCGTCCTTGCCGGTCGAGGATTTCATTTCGAGGACTTCGGCAGTCGTCAGCGCGTGGAAATCAAGCAACTTCTCGGAATACTTCTCCAGCGGATGTCCGGTGATGAAGAAGCCGAGGATCTCCTTTTCATAAGCGAGTCGCTGGTGCTCATCCCATTCGGGAATATTGGGCAGCGGCTTCTCTTTGGCCTGCGGTTCATTGTCGGCGAAGACGCCGAAGAGTCCGTGCTGGCCCATAGCGGAGTCGCGCTGCACCTTGGCCGCGTGCTCCATCGCGTTATCGACCACAGCTATCAGTTGCGCACGGCGACCGAGCTGGTCCATGGCGCCACTCTTGATCAGCGATTCGATGACGCGCTTGTTCAACAGGTGGAGATCGACCTTCTCGCAGAATTGGAAAATCGAGGTAAACCGGCCAGGTTCCTTGCGCGCGGCCACGATCGATTCAATCGCATGCTGGCCAACGTTCTTCACCGCCCCGAGACCGAAGCGAATTGCCTCCCCATGCGGCGTGAAGGACCAGTCGCTGACGTTGACGTCTGGTGGCTCGACTGCAATGCCCATCTCGCGGCATTCGCTGATGTACTTCACTACGTCGTTCGTACTTGACGAAACGGATGTCAATAGCGCAGCCATGAACTCGATCGGGTAATGGGTCTTAAGGAAAGCCGTGTGATACGCCAGCAGGGCATAAGCCGCCGAGTGCGACTTGTTGAAGCCGTATCCCGCGAACTGTTCCATCAGGTCAAAGATCTTCTCGATCTTCTTGGTCGGAAAGCCACGCTCGACAGCGCCCCGCACAAAGCGCTCGCGCTGCTTGGCCATCTTCTCCGGGTCTTTCTTGCCCATGGCACGGCGCAGCAAGTCAGCTTCACCCAGCGAGTATCCCGCCAGCAGGTTCGCAATTTGCATCACCTGCTCCTGATAGACGATGACGCCCAGCGTCTCGTTCAGCACCGCTTCCAGCTGCGGTAGCTCGTACTCGATCTTCTTCCGGCCATGCTTGCGGTCGATGAAGTCGTCGATCATGCCGCCCTGAATCGGACCAGGACGATAAAGCGCATTCAGAGCGGTCAGATCTTCCACCGTCGTCGGCTTGTAGCGCCGGAGCACGTCGCGCATGCCATGCGATTCAAACTGGAAGACGCCGGAGGTCAGCCCGGTATGGAAGACACGTTCGTAGGTCGTCTGGTCATCGAGCTCCAGCCGCTCAAGACTCAGCCGCTCGCCCCGCGTCTGCTCGATCAGGCGCAGCGCGTCGTCGATGATGGTGAGCGTAGTGAGCCCGAGGAAGTCCATCTTCAGCAGGCCCAGCTTCTCCACCGCCTTCATGTCGAAGGCGGTGACGATTTCGTCGTTCTTGGTCCGATAGAGCGGCACAAGCTCAGTGAGCGGCTGCGGCGAAATCACCACTCCGGCAGCGTGCACCCCGGCGTTGCGCACCAGCCCTTCCAGCTTTTTTGCGGTGTCAATGAGTTGCTTCGTCTGCGGCTCAGATTGATAGGCGACAGCCAACGGAGGCGAATCCTTCAGCGCGGCGTCCAAGGTGATGTTCAGTGTCGCCGGCACCATCTTGGCGATGCGATCGACTTCCGCGTAGGGCACGTCCATTGCACGGCCCGAGTCCTTGATCGCCGCCTTCGCCGCCATGGTGCCGAACGTGATGATCTGCGCTACCTGATCGCGACCGTACTTCTGCGTGACATAGTTTATGACCTCGCCGCGCCGGTTCATGCAGAAGTCGATATCGATGTCAGGCAGGGTGACGCGCTCGGGGTTGAGAAAGCGCTCGAACAGCAGCTCGTTCTGGAGCGGATCGATGTCGGTAATCCCCAGCGCATATGCGACGAGTGCGCCGGCGGCCGAGCCGCGCCCTGGGCCAACGGGAATGTTGTTCTCCTTCGCGTAACGGATGAAGTCCCAGACGATCAGAAAATACCCGGCAAACTGCATCTGGCGTATGATGCCGATCTCACGCGTGAGGCGAGCTTCGTAGTCTTCCACTGGATGCTTCAGCCGGCCCAGAGTTTGCAATTCGCGCAACCATGCAAGGCGGCGGGTGAAACCTTCGCGCGTGACATGCTCGAAGTAATCGTCGAGCGAGAATCCCGAAGGCACTTCGAACTTCGGAAACGGTTCGCGCACTTTCTTTAACTCGACGTTGCAGCGCTCAGCAATCTCCATGGTGCGTCCCAGCACCCGTTCGTAGCCGGCGAAAACCTTCGCCATCTCCGCCGGGCTCTTCACGAAGAACTGGTTGCTGGCAAATTTCAACCGGTTGGTGTCGTTAATCGACTTTCCCGTCTGGATGCAGACCATCACGTCCTGCGCGTGAGCGTCGTCTTCGCACAGGTAATGGCTGTCGTTGGTGGCGACCAGCGGAATGACGAGCTCCTGTTCCAGCTTCAGCAGGTTCGGCTGGATGCGCTTCTCTTCGGGAATGCCCTGGTCCTGGATCTCCAGATAGAAATTGCCCGAGCCGAAGATGTCGTTGAAGGTGACGGCCGCCTCGCGTGCTTTCTCGTACTTGCCTTCGACCAGCTCCTCGGCGACTTCGCCCTTCAGGCAGGCCGACAGACCGATGAGCCCCTTTGCGTGCTCGGCTAGAAACTTTTTGCTGACGCGGGGCTTGTAGTAGAAGCCATGCAGCGAAGCTTCGGAGACGATCTTCACCAGGTTACGATAGCCTTCGTCGCTCTCCGCCAGCACGACGAGATGGTTATAGGTATCGCCTTCGGGGGAGGCGCGGTGGTCGTCTTTCTTACAGATGTAGAGCTCGCAGCCGATGATCGGCTTCACGCCCGCTTCCTTCGCCGCATCGACGAACTCGACTGCTCCGAAGATGTTGCCGTGGTCGGTCATGGCCACGGCGGGCATGCCGAGTTCCTTTACACGCTGGACGAGGTTCTTGGTCTCACATGCTCCGTCGAGCATGGAATAGTCGGTATGCAGGTGCAGGTGAACGAATTCAGGCATCGTGGGGTCTACGCACCTCTATTTTATGTGCTGTAGACAACGCGTGCAGCCGGTGCAGAATGTGGAAAACGCGCCTTACCCTCGTACGCAAGCGGCCGCACCGCTCGCTTGACTTGGATGCCCTTCGAAAGAGAAACTCCACGCTACAACCCAGCATGTCATGATTTGGCGCTGCTCCAGACTTGCAGCCTCGTAGCGCACATTTCTGATTCGCAGGAGATCTATGGCTATCCAGAGAACAGATCCATACCCAGGCATGAATTTCGTTGTGGAGATCGCAGGTTCATCCGGGCACGACGCTGGAGCCGGAATTCTGGAAGTTGTCTTCCCGGAAGCCCGAATCTACACCTACGAGTATCGCAACGGCAATGCGCTTGAGAACGCGGGACGCAGTCTACAGACCATCACGCGGTACGGGAACCTTGTCCTCAGGCGGGGCGCAATCGGCTTGCTCGATTGGTTTCACTGGTGGCAGCAAATTAGCGATGGCGTGGCCGACCGCCGCACCGTAAGGGTCACCCTGCTGGATGAAGCCCACACGCAAGAGGTAATGAGCTGGCGTTTCCTGAATGCGCGTCCCGTGAACTACCATGTCTCGCATCTTTACGCGCTGGGCGGCGAGCCGCTGGTCGAAACTCTCGAGTTGTCATTCGACAGAATGGAAGTAGAATGAGTGCGGTCGAAGATGAGGGCCGCAGGTCTGGCTACTCCGGCCGCGGTATGTGCCCTGTCGACTCGCCGGGATCGATCAGCCGCCCCCCGGTGATGACCTGTCCGGGAGGCGTCTGTTGTGGCGGGCCTGATTTGTCACGGCCCTTCCCGAGAGCGCGATAGATAAAGATCACCGCCAGCAGCGGTGCGGCGATTACGAATCCCCAGAATCCAAAGAACAGGCTAAGCAGAATAGGAACGATCAGGGATGCCCAAACGGGCACGCGCGTCTGGCGGCGCATGATCAGCGGTTGCAACAGCAGGCCGTCGATCACCACGATCGCGCCGTACAGGAAAAGAACATAGAGGGCAGTCTCCCAGCCAACGAACGCCGCCGCGATCAGCGGGCCGATCACGCTTAGAACAGGACCAAAGTGAGGGATGAACTGGAAAAGCATTGCCAGCAGCGCCCAGAAAATGGCGAAAGGCACTTGCAGGAACGTCAGCCCGGCATACCACAGCAGTCCCACGCAGGCCGAGTCGTAGCACTGGCCGATAAACCACTGCTTCAGGGCCGTGCCGGTGAGGTGAATATGCCGGGAAACCTGCATGTTGATTGGATGTATTCGGCCCCGCGAGGGCTACGCAGCCGATGCTAAACTGAAGATATCCCCACGGAGAGCGCTCCTGCCATGAAATTCGGAGTCATCATCTTTCCCGGCTCCAATTGCGACCACGACGCCTATTGGACGATCGAGGCTGTCGAAAAACAGCCGGTCACTTTCCTATGGCACGACTCGCCTGACCTCAAAGGCGTAGACGCCATCATCGTGCCCGGCGGATTTGCCTATGGCGACTACCTGCGCACCGGGGCGATCGCGAAGTTCTCGCCGGTGATGGAGTCGGTGCGCAAATTTGCTGCCGACGGTGGGCTGGTCTTCGGCATCTGCAACGGGTTTCAGATTCTCTGCGAGTCAGGCCTGCTGCCGGGCGCCCTCATGCGCAACGCCGGGTTGAAGTACGTCTGCAAGCCGGTGTACGTGCGGGTCGAGAGCACCAACACGCCGTATACGCATGAGCTGACCAAAGGCGGCGTGCTGCAAATCCCGATCGGCCACATGGAAGGCAATTATGTGTGCGACGAGCGCACGCTGGCCGAGCTGAAAGATCAGGATCGCATCGTGTTTCGCTACGCCTCGAAGGCTGGCGAGATCACCGATGAGGCAAATCCTAACGGCTCACTGGAGAACATCGCCGGCATCTGCAATGAGGGCCGCAACGTTCTGGGCATGATGCCGCACCCCGAGCGCGCCGCCGAGCCGGAACTCGGCATGACCGACGGCGTGAAGATCTTCCACTCCCTGGTCGCATCGCTGGTGACCAAGTAAGCGCTTGCCGGGCTTTAGGTTTACCTGACTGTCGGGTCAATAGGCTGTCAGGCTGTTGCGTCCCCGATTATGCCCTTCTTCCGAACAACCACCCAGCCATCTGCGAGGAGCATGGTCATGGCAAGTCTCAGACAGCTTCGCAATTCGTTAACAGTGACATGGGTGACGGTGTTGCTTGCCCTGGCGATCGTCGCGAGCCCAGCGGCGCAGGCCCAAACCTTCAGCGTAATCCACAACTTCACCGGCGGCGGAGATGGGGCACTCCCTGAGGCAGGAGTGACCGTAAGAGGGGGAATCCTCTACGGCACAACCTTCGGCGGGGGCAATGGTCATGGAGCGGTCTACGCGATAACGCATTCGGGATCCGATTGGGTGACGCTGCCGATCTCCATTCTTTCCACCCGAGGAACTTATCCGGTTGCCCGAGTCGTCTTTGGTCCGGATGGGCATCCCTACGGCACGACACAGCTCGGGGGCAGCCACAACGCGGGCTTGGTGTTCGATCTCATCCCCCCTCTCACAATCTGCAAAACTGCCAGTTGCTATTGGAAGGAAAACATTCTGTATGAATTCCAGGGTGGCGACAACGGAGCAGAGCCGCTCTTTGGGGACCTCGTATGGGACCCGCAGGGAAACATCTACGGTACTACCTCCGCCGGGGGCTTTGACGGCTACGGTACCGTGTATGAATTGCAGCCTTCCGGTAACAGTTGGGTGCAAACAATCATTCACCGTTTCTTAGGTCCGGACGGCATATCTCCCGATAACGGCGTCGTGTTCGGGCCCAACGGAGGCCTTTATGGCACCACCGAAGGCAGCCTCGGCGGGGCGGGCACCGTTTTCGAATTGACATATATCCCTGGAGTTGGCTGGCAACATAAGCTCCTCTATGAATTCACCACCAACGACGCTGGTGGATTGCCGCGTGCCGGCGTCATCTTCGATAACTCCGGCAATCTCTACGGCGCTACCAGTGATGCCGGGGCCGAAGGCGGAGGAACCGTCTTCGAGCTAATGCCTTCGGGCAATTCGTACACCTTTAAGTTGCTCTATAGCTTCTCTGGAGACCCAAGCTGCGGCCCCTTTGGAACTCTCACCATGGATGCTGCGGGAGCCCTTTACGGCACCACACACTGCGAAGGGGCAAATCACTTCGGCAGCGTTTTCAAGCTGACCGGCACAGGCAACGGTTGGGTCTACACTTCGCTGCACGATTTCAGCGGCAGCGATGGGCAATATCCAACCAGCAAAGTGACGATCGACGCAGATGGGACGCTTTACGGTACTGCCTCCAGGGGTGGGTCACAGAACATGGGCGTGGTGTGGATGATTAAGCCGTGACGGGAGTCTTAGTTCTGATTCATCCGGCGAGAGTCTTTCTGCAGGGCCACGAACAGCAGGTTCTTCGCTTCGCTCAGAATGATAATTAAGGATTAGTGCCACGATGAGCCACAATAATTGAAGACCAAGCTTTCTCCGTTGTTCTCCGTCCTCCGTGGTGAACCTGTCGCAGCCCACCCCGGTTTGACCCTCTTTCTCGCTCGCCCCTACAATCGAACTTCCCCAGTCGCATTTCGAAAGGCTTCATGGCAATCCAGCTATTCAACACCCTGTCGGGGAAGGTCGAGGAGTTTCGCCCTCTGGAAGACAAGTTGGTGCGCATGTACGCCTGCGGACCAACCGTCTACGACTACGGACACATCGGCAACTTCCGCACTTTTGTCGTGGTCGACACGCTACGTCGCTTCTTAAAGCAGAGCGGATATCAACTGAAACACGTCATGAACGTTACCGACGTGGATGACAAGATCATTCGCAACGCCTCGCGCGACGGCGTTACGGTGCAACAATACACCGCCAAGTACAGGAAGGCGTTCCTGGAAGATGCTGATGCGCTGAACATCGAGCATCCCGAGCTGCTGGTGAATGCAACCGACCACATTCAGGAGATGGCGCACTTTATTGCCGTGCTGCGGGACAAGGGCTATGCCTACGAGACTGACGACGGTTCGTACTACTTCCGCATCGCCAACTTTCCCGAGTACGGCAAGCTGTCAAAGAAAGACTTCAGCGGCATGGAGGACGGCGCGCGCGTCGACGTCGACGAGTACGAGAAAGACAACGCGCGCGATTTCGCCCTGTGGAAGGCGCCCAAGCCGGGCGAGGCGCAGTGGGACACAGAGATTGGGCCTGGGCGGCCGGGCTGGCACATCGAGTGCTCCACCATGTCGATGAAGTACCTGGGGGAGACCTTCGACATTCACCTCGGTGGCGAGGACCTTATCTTTCCGCACCACGAAAATGAAATCGCGCAGTCGGAGGCGAAGACCGGAAAGCCCTTTGCGCACTTCTGGGTGCACTCGCGCTTCCTACTGGTGGAGGGCGAGAAGATGTCGAAGAAGCTGGGCAACTTCTACACCGTGCGTGACTTGGTGCTGATGGGGCACAAGCCGTCGTCGATTCGCTTCCTGCTGATGTCGGTGCCCTATACCAAGCAGCTCAACTTCACCTTCGATGGACTGACACAGGCGGCTAATTCGGTGGAGCGACTGCGCAACTTCAAGCTGCGGCTTGAAACCACGCAGTGGCCTGAGGGTTCGAATCCGAAGGTCGCGGGCATGGCGGCAAAGGCGTCGGAGGAGATGACGGCTGCGCTCAGCGCCGACCTGAACACCGCCCGCGCGCTGGGAGCCATGTTTGACCTGGTCCGCGACGTGAACGCCGCTGCCGATGCAGGCGAAGTCCGCAAGGACGACCTAGCGCAGGTGCTGAAGGCGCTGGCGCAGTTCGAAGAGATCTTCGCCGTCTTCCAGGACAATGATGCTGGCAAAGTGCGCACCATTGTGGAGTGGGCTAAGGCGGAAGGGCTGGAAGGCAAGATTTCACCAGTAGCAGCTGGGCTCGCAAAAGCTGCAGCGCTGTCGGATACCGAGGTCGGGCGCTTGGTTGCCGAGCACTCGCAGGCACGCAAGGCGCGCAACTTCGCGCGCTCGGATGAGATTCGCAAACAGCTCGCCGAGCAAGGCATCATCCTCGAGAACACGAAGGACGGCGTGCGCTGGAAGCGGAAGTAAGAATTCTCATCTCGGATTCACGGATGAACACAGATGGAATGAGACATTAGCATGCGCATCCTGAGCGTGGGCGAGATCCTGTGGGACGTCATCGGCCAGAACGAGCATCTGGGCGGCGCGCCACTGAATTTCGCCGCGCACGCGCAAAAGCTGGGGCACGAGGTCTATCCGCTGAGCGCCGTCGGCGATGACGCTCGCGGCCATCGCGCCTTGGAGCTGATTCGCTGCCTCGGAATCTCCACCGAATTTATTCGCCTCCTGCCTGGCAAGGCGACCGGCACTGCTGAGGTTGAGCTGGACCTCGATGGTAAGCCGACCTTTCGCATCGTGCGTCCGGCGGCGTATGACTTCGTCGAACTTTCACCGGGCGATCTTCAATCGCTGTGCAAGCTCGACCCGCAGTGGGTATATTTCGGCACGCTCTTTCACACCTCAAGCACAGCACTGGCCACAACCCTCAGCCTGCTGCAGGGGCTTCCCTCGGCGGGGCGGTTCTATGACGTCAACCTCCGCGACGACAACTGGAACCTTACAGCTGTTGAGCAGCTTTCCTCGCACGCGACAGTGGTAAAGCTGAACGATTGGGAGGCGGAGTGTCTCGATGCAACTTTTGATGTGGCAGGCGAGCAGGATTCAATTGAGGGCTTCGCTCGTCGGTGGGCGGACCGCTTCGGTCCCGGGATCGTGTGTGTTACCTGCGGCGAGCTTGGTTGCTCGATTCTGAAAGATGGGCAGTTTACGCAGGTGTCCGGCTTTCGCGTTGAGGTTGCGGATACGGTCGGCGCCGGTGACGCATTCGCGGCCGGCTTCGTCCACGGTCTGAGTGAGGGCTGGAGCGCGCCGCAAATTGGCCGCTTCGCTAACGCTGCGGGCGCGGTCGTGGCCGGCAAGGCGGGAGCGATTCCGGAGTGGAACATCGAAGAGGTTTGGACGAAGATGGAACAGACCGATCGTTGACGCGCGATTTCGGACAGTGCAGCAGACGCAATGGGGTTCTTCTGCTGCCCTATTCGGGGGTAAACTTAAGAAGGGATTTCTGCTGTTATGCGGCACTTGGGATCAATCCCGAATGCATGTCTTCTTCTGACTCTTACTATAGGGTTGGGCAGTTTCTGCTTGGCGCAATCGGCGTCGACCCCGGCTGCCGCCAGCGGGAGCGCTCCTGCAGGCGCCGCTTCCACGTCGGTCCAAAAGGTACAGGTTACCTCGCATGGCGACCAGGTCGCTGTAGATGTTCCGAACCAGGCGCCGCTGAGCACAGTGATGTCGTCGCTGTGCCAGCAGCAGAACCTCAAGTGCACTGGCACTGAGACGCTGGCAACGTATCACGGACCGGCGATGTCCGTGGAAGGCACGCTGCGGCAGGTGATCGCCAAGCTGGTAGAAGGCACGGACATCAACTACGAGTTTTCTCGTTCGGCCGAAGGTGGCGCAACTGCGATTGCCTTTCTGGGACATGCCCCGAAGGGGACGGCACCAGTTCCCACGCCTGAGGCACCTCCAGCGCCGCAGCCGTTCAGACCGTTGCATTCGATGCCGTTCCCGGGCAACGTTCCGCCACCGGCGGGATCTCCCGCGCCCAGGCCGCAATCAGAGCTGGTTCAGCCGGGGGCGGTGCCCGAACCGGAACCGCAGCCGGTCGTACCCGACCCTGAGGAGGCACAGAGGTCGCAACGGGCGGCGACCATACTGTTTACCGGGAGCGGCAATCCCGACACGGGCACCTTGCCATTTCCAGATGCCCAGGGTAATCCGATCCCCAAGACCGACGCGCCGCCCACTACCCTTCCGTTTCCCGACCGCTACGGCAATCCCATCCCAGTGAAGCCGTCCCAGGGAGGGTCGCCTTTCCCCGTAAAACCGTCTCCGCCAAACACTGGCAGCTCGACGCAACAGTAGTCACACAGCCGATTCGACGTCCCTGCGCTGCAAAAACCTTACAAAAGTGGTTTCATATCCGTCATGCGCAAAGAATCTGACAGCCATGGCGAAATTGAAGTCCCCGAAGAGAAGCTCTGGGGCTCCCAGACCCAGCGCTCGCTGAAGTACTTCAGCATCGGCACCGAGCTGATGCCCCGCGAGATGATCACTGCCTACGCCGTGCTGAAGAAGGCGTCGGCCACCGCCAACCACGAACTCCACCAACTCTCGGAGGAGAAGTACAAGCTCATCGTGCAAGTGTGTGATGAGCTGTTGGCAGGCCATCACGCGGACATGTTTCCTCTGCACGTGTGGATGACCGGAAGCGGCACACAATTCAATATGAACGTGAACGAGGTGATCTCCAACCGCTGCTGCCAGCTAGCAGGAACGCCGCTCGGCTCCAAGCATCCGGTGCATCCCAACGACCATGTGAACATGTCGCAGTCGACCAACGACAACTTTCCTTCGGCGATGTACATTGCCGCAGCAATCGGTGTGAAGCAGCGCCTGATTCCCGCCGTACAGCAGTTGCGTGACGCGATAGCGAAGAAGGCGGACGAGTGGAAAGAGATCATCAAGATCGGCCGCACCCATATGCAGGATGCGACTCCGCTCACGCTCGGGCAGGAGTGGTCGGGCTATGCGGCGATGCTCGACGACGATTTACAGCGCATAGAGGGAGCGTTGCCGGGCGTATATGAACTCGCGCTCGGAGGCACGGCGGTGGGGACGGGCATCAACGCCTGGCCCGGCTTTGCCGAAACGGCGGCGGAGGAGGTGCGGAAGATCACGGGTCTGCCGTTTGTCAGCGCGCCCAATAAGTTTGCGGTACAGGGCGCGCATGACGCCCTGGTGCATCTATCCGGCACGCTGCGGACGCTGGCGGTCTCGTTGTACAAGATAGCCAACGATATTCGTCTTCTGGCGTCGGGGCCGAGAGCGGGATTAGGAGAGCTGCACCTGCCGGCAAACGAGCCGGGCTCGTCGATCATGCCGGGGAAGGTCAATCCGACGCAGGCCGAGGCGCTAACGATGATTGCTGTGCAGGTGATGGCGAATGACGTTGCCATCGGTTTCGGTGATGCCAGCGGCTACCTCGAAATGAATGTCTACAAGCCGCTGATCATCCATAACATCATGCAGTCGATTACGCTACTCAGCGATGGCTGCAACAATTTTCGCCAGCACCTGATCGAAGGCGCCAAGCCCAACCGCAAGAAGATCGCCGAGCACATAGAGCGCTCGCTCATGCTGGTGACGGCGCTGTCTCCCGTGATCGGCTACGACAAGGCCGCCCACCTGGCGCATTACGCGATGGACCATGAGCTTACGCTGAAGGAGGCTGCGCTTCAGTTAGGCTACGTCACCGAGGAAGAGTTCGACCGCGTAGTCGATCCCGGCAAAATGCTGGGACCGACTGCTTCACGAAAGAAATCGTAATCGTTGCGAAGTATTCAAGTCGCGGCTTACTCCTGCGATTGCGGCGGAGTTCCTTGCGGAGTTGCCCCAGCGCCCGCGCCCATGCCACGGCGTCCGTGCCGCTCCATCATCTGCTGCCAGTTGGTCTGTTGGTCCGGTGTGAGAATCGGCTTGATCTGGCTGTGGGTGCTTTCCCGAAGCTCCCCCATCTTACTCATGCGGTCCTGCTGCGACAGCGAGGTGTCGGAGCGCAGCGACTGCATCTGCTGTGATTCGTTTTCCAGGATCGGTTTGATCTGTGCCTGCTGATCGCTGGTGAGGTTAAGCTGCTGAGTCAGCATCTGAAGACGCTGGTCGGCCGACATGGGTCCATGGCCGTATCCTTGGCCATAACCCTGGCCACCGCCCACCTGAGCATAAGCGGTGGCGCCGCCGAACACGACCGCCAGGGCAAGTGCGCTGCGAAGAAGAACCTGCTTCATAGTTCGAAACTCCTTGATCAAGGGGTGAAACACTAAGGCAACCATATAGAGCGTGAGCGTCCAACCGGGCGAGCCCGAGGTCGCCATGAGTATTACTACTTCGTCGAACTTCTTGTAGAGCGAGGAATACACGCTTCTGTCCGCATCGAGATTTCAATGCACTGGCAGAAACCCATGAAGCATAACGAAGTTTTCCAGTTTGAGTTAAGAATCGTTGCCAGGCCTCAATACCTCCAGCTCTTCAAATCAGCGCCCGGAGGCGCCGTTTTCTCGATGCGCTCCAGAATCTTCGGCAGATACATGGTGTTGTAGTGCAGGCGTGAGAGATAGTTGGGCAGCTTGGGATCGCCGTTCCAGCAATGCTCGGCGCGATCTCCATACTTGACTTCGCCGTCGTAGTAGGGATTCTTCGTCTTTTCCAGGAAATCCTGCATCAAGTACACGGCATCATTCAGGAAGTAGGTATCGGCGCTGCCGACGTAGATGTGTATCTTGCCCTCGAGCTTGGGACCGAGCGT